>Ga0185299_10000448_pt1 | contig 112471 bp, 99 predicted proteins | sample PaiPotPPA55metaG_FD_128002 | JGI IMG/M metagenome (GOLD analysis project Ga0185299, IMG submission 128002) | Iron sulfur acid spring bacterial and archeal communities from Banff, Canada, to study Microbial Dark Matter (Phase II) - Paint Pots PPA... ... | reverse complement strand
TCCCGCCGGCCAGCAACTCAACTATGGCGGACACAACGCTCGGAACCGTACCCACGTCTACATCGGAACCCGCAAACGTTGTGGTGGGTGCGCGCAAAAGACACAATGCACCCGCTCACCGTTGAAGTATCTTGCCATCCACGTCCACGAACCAGCCCGGCAACGCGCGCGCGACTTAGTCAATACGCCAGCGTTTGTCCAGGCGCAAAGACAAAGAAAGAAGGTGGAGGCTTTGTTTGCGGAACTGAAGAACCAGATCGGACTTCGTCGTTTGCGTCTGCGGAAACTCAAGTTTGTTCGCGAGCAGTTCTTCCTGGCTGCGGCTGCACAAAATATCAAACGACTGGTCCGCTTCCTCAGCCAAGGACCAAGACCACCGCTCGCCGTAAGCAATTAGTCGTCTGACCCTCGTAAGAAACTCCTCCCAGGTGTGGTGCTCAGATCCACTACTTTCCGATTCCACACAGCCCTTTTTCAACAGCCACGCCTGATTTCGTAAACCATCCAGACCTATCTCCCCGCTAGCTTTCATTGTGGATTATTTCCGGTTTGCCCGTCAGTCGTTCTCAGCAGCAGCCGCTCGCCGCACTATCGATCAGTTTGACTTCGGCGGGCGCTCACTTCACTGGTCCCTCAAGGAGCAGTCACGATACTTCCAGCTTTTGCTACTGCGGCGGAGTCTGGGTCGCGGAGCCCCCTGGCATCATGGGCGCGTCCAACATTCCCTTCACAGTGTATTCAATAGGGACGACGCGATAGCGATAAATCATGCCGTGGTCGCCGACGACGTAGCCCCGGTCCCTGGCTGGCAGACTGAAAGCGAGTACCGGCGCGGGAAAGCGCACTTCCCGCGAAGTCCAATGTTTTCCTCCATCGACCGTGTAGGCCAAAGTTGTGCCCAGACACGACCAGCCCACCTCGTGATCGACGAATTGAAGTTTCGATCCCGGCAATTTGGCGGCCACGCCTTGCCAGGTCTGGCCCCCATCGGTGGTTCTGTACAACCTAAACCAGCGCACGGCATACCCGGTATTCTCGTCGACGAAAAATGCGGCCTGCACTCGTTGGTCACCGGGTTCTTCCGGGCCAACCAACACCTCCCAGGTTGCCCCGCCGTCCACTGTTTTTACAGTGATGCGAGGGTCACCCATCCCATAACCCACATTGGCGGATGGGAATTGAAGCACCCCAGCGTTGCAGTCCCTCTCCTGGGTCAGTCCTTCGACCTCCATTTTTGCATGGCAGCGGAAACCCTCTTTCCAGCTCGTACCGGCATTCTGGGTTACGGATATTATGCCGCCGTAACTTTTGAATCCCTTAACGTCAGAGACAAAGACTGCGTCTCCCCGAATGTCCCCAGTTACCTGCTGCCAATTTTCACCGTCGGTTGTGCGAAACATGGTACCTTCGACCTGAGCCCAGCCGTGCCGGGCGTTGGTGAAAAATAAATGCCTGAGCTCTTGGGCTTGCGCCCGCGGATCGCCGCCAAGTTCTGCCGTCCAAGTGTTACCTCCATCCTTTGTGTGCAGTACGGTACCGGCTGTGCCCGATACCCAGCCTTCATCTTTGCTCACAAAGAACACGTCGAGTAAACTCAGGTCCTGCTTGTAATTCACCGGCTCGAAAATAGCTTTGAATTTCGGTTGTGCTGCTCTTTGTGCGGCAGTCGCTGGTTTGTGCGCAGGCGTTCCGGCTCGCGGCGTTTGAGCCAAAGTGACACCAGTACCATAGAGAACCAAGGCAAGAATCGAGACAAATCGTTTCATAAGCCCTCCTTGAAACTCGAGATGTCGCCTGGCGATACAAACATCAAACCAATGGGCGACTTCATCCGGCCAGAACTTGAGGGGCGACAAAGCGGTACAGGCGCGTGTCCTCGGCCTTATAGACAATGCCATGCGCCGCCCAGCCCTCGGCAAATGCGGTAATGCGACATGGTTTGCCCGATTACTGGCGCGAATCTTACGTCTCCAAGACTGGCAAGTCAATGAAAACCGTGAAGTTGGCAGCGTCTGAAAAGGATTGTTGGCGCAAAATCCCGTGGCTGTTGAAAAAGGAACCAAAGCAGTAATTTCAGTGAATTTCAGCGCCTACGGCCTACGAACATTCAATGACTTACGAACGAATTTCGCTGTTGAAATTCCCTAAAAAGACTTTTTCAACACCCACTCCCGATTACACCAACTACCAGATGGCCACAGTCTGCAATTCGGGGAGCCCGCCCAGCAGAAAAGTTCGAAAATCGTCTGCTAGCGCCCACCATCTTTTCAATGAGTTGAGTCGCCAATTCACGGGCGGCGTATTCGCTGGCGTGTCAATGCGTGCTAGTGCCGTAGGTGACGATCTCAGTATCCTTCGTTCGCCAATAATTGCGGAGCGAGCTCCTTGATCTGTTCCGTGGGGATGTTCAACGCTCCGGGAAGGTGGGCCTCGCAGCAGCGTTCGGGTGCCAGAACAGAGTACGCAACATGGGTCCTATTTCATTTTCTTTTTCAGACGCCACACGATAGTGAGCGCATCGCGACCTTTGCCGGGGCTGATGAGTCCGCGCTGTTCCATCGCCTTGATGGTATTGCGATTGGCAGAGAGAGGGCGTATTTCTTCATCATCTTTCAAACGGCGCAGAACTGGGTTGCCGCCGAGCGAATCAGTTTCAAGCTGGTATCCGTCTTGGATGTGCGAAAGTAGGTCTTGTTCGGTCTCTGTGAGTTTTGGCGAGAGATTAGCAGTTTTCTTCTTCGCCATTTTCCCGTCCATTCGCAGCAACTTTAGTTCCCCGTTCCCGGTAGTCGGAGTTCTGGGGAGTCGGTTCGGCAACAGACGCCATACCGTTGCCAAAGCCGGAACCAAGGGCTGTGGGCGAGCATATCATCGTGCCTTCGATTCAAAGCCGAGAGGTCGCTTGGGCTCAGCGGCCTAATATCCGGTGCCTCGAACATTTCCTCTAGCTGTTCGATGTCGTCAATGGTGCGTTCAACGTCCATGCGTCACAATCATCTAAGAGAATGCACGGAGCGGTCAACCTGAAGCGGCTGCAAGATCAATCCTTCTTCCTTCTTGTGGTGGGCTCCGGTTTGAGGGAGCCCACATACTTATAGCTGCTGTCGAAGAACTTCTTCAATTCTCGCGTCGAGGAGAGCAACGAGTCGGGAACCTCTACGTACTCGGGCTGAACCCTTCCATAGGCCTCGCACAACTTGGCTTGGTATTTCTGGAGAAACGCTTCCCGCTCTCCAGTCGGAAGCCGTAAAGCCAGCTTGCCCTCTTTGCTAAGGTAGCTGAACATATGGCCGTTCAGGGATGTGTACGGTACAGTTTCGCCCTTCCGTTCGACATTAGGATTGGTGGCCACCAACTTTTCGTACAACTCAAGCTTTTCTAACGGTATGGCTCCGGCTGCTGGCTTAGCCATGCGACCAGCCCTCCTTGGCATTTCGCAATTCGACTCGATGCACCAGACAGTGTATCTGAAGCCCGGCACGGCAGAGAGTGAGTCTCCGCACCATGCGTGCTTCGTAAACTCACTTTTCGGGAATTCCTCGTTTTGTGACCAGATAGACGGCAAAGCTACCCAGCCAATGACCGCCCTCGTAATGCTCGCCTGTCACCGCCGCTAATCCAGCCCTCCTATGCGCCTCGGCACTCGCCATGATCGACTGCAACCGCTTGTCGTTCTTCGGTAAACTAGCAGCGATTCCTTCGAGCATCCATGCTCGACTCAGGTTCAGTCCGTCCAAGTGCGCCAGCTTGGGGTCGCTGGGATCGGGCGACACCACTGGCTCTGACCAAGCGCCCTTTTTCGCAGGAGCAATCTGAGGCAGAAAAGTTTCGAGCCAGCGACCGAACTCGGCACTCGGCAGCACCCGCCGCATCAGGTCGGCTTCGCCCAAGCATGGTGAAAGGAAATCCTCCCCAGAGGGCTCATACGCCAACGGACAATCTTTGTCCCCGAGATAGAACCGCCGGGCTTTCGATGCCAGCAGGTCGGCAAATTTTAAATCTCCTTTGGCGCGTGCGTAGTCGAGCATTAAGCCGATGGCAAATGCGGTCTGGTCATGCTCTCCGATCCGTACTGGATGAGAAAGCTTGGGAAGCCAGTCATTCAGCCGTTGGAGTGCAGCCTCTTCCAGCGGACGCAAGTTCGCGCTCATCTCGCGAGCTAGAGGATCGTCCCACTCCCGTAGCTCCGCAACCAGTTGGAGCAGCCATGCCAATCCATAAGGTCGTTCGAAGCTGGCGCGTCCCTCAGCCCACAGGTACGCCGCTTCTTGTGCGATGTTCTCTGCGGTCAGGCTTTGGCGCAGAGCCTCGCGGGCAGATAGTGCGAAGGCGGCATTGGGGAAAGTCCTAATCAGCCGTGCCAGCAGCCAATGTCCGTGGACCGAAGAGTGCCAGTCGTAGCAACCGTAGAATGCGGGCGTCAGCTTTCGAGGCGGGGCGACATCCGCATCGCTGTTCAGGTTGTGACTGATTTTGTTAGGATATTCCTTGTGGACGCATGCCAGTGCAAGATCGGCGAACCGTTGAGCAGCGTTGATATCAAAACTGGGCAGAGTTGGGGTCATCTGAGCGTTCACAACGTTTGCTGTAAGAATCAGGAGAGCAAGGCAAAGTGTGGACTTCATCGAGCTGCCACTTTAAACCAAATCTCAGCGGGATTGAAGCGTTGAGAGAGACGAAGCTCGCAAAGAACTATATTCAGGGCCGCGCCGTTAGTGGCCGTCCGGCGCTTTCGACCCCGCCAACGTGATGTCGCGTTTGCCTTGGCACTCGGTTGCCGGATCGAACGCCGCGACACCCTCGTACTCATCCTTCGACCCGTGAAACGCCAGCGGCGGTCGCTGTACCCGGTCGGGAAGTCCGGCGAACGTCACCTTCCCATCGGAGTTCGTTCCAGCCTCCAGATCGAGCCTCCGCATTCCACCAAATCCATTTTTGACGTGAACTTTAACCGTGGCAGCGTAAACGGGTTTGCCGTCAGCGCCCCTTACTGTAAGTTCGAGGGAACAGGGACCAGCGCCGCCTTGTATGACGGGAACTTTTTCCCGTGGCGCTGGCGTTTGAGCGCGAGAAAGTAGAGGGGCTGCGATGAGAATGGAGCACAGAACCCGAAGCATTCTGTTCATATCCTCATCATTATACGAGCGAAAGATAATCGGGCGCTCCGGAAGTTGATGTCGGAAAAGAGGAAGATCTCGGGGGAATGAGCTGGGAAGTTGAGGGCAGAACTTAAAATAGCGTTCCGTCTGTCCCGTCGGCCCACACGCCTTCAATGCTTCCGGGAGAATGGTCAGATCCGGAAGCCCCGTGGTTATTCGAAGGGAAGCCTAATATTCACGGTCTTGTCTTGATCGTTTCGAATTTGTTCGATACTGACCTTCCAGCCAAAGGACCAGCTCCGAACCATTGACTCCAGAGCAAAGTAGATCGAGTTATATACGTCGCCCCTGTGGAGCTTCAGTTTCTCGGCAACTTTCGCCGTGCGGGGCGCGTCGAGGCCTTCGATTTCCAGCTTTCCGACTCGATATGCCACTCCCTCGTCAATTCGAACTTCGTAGCGGACCGTGGAGTGCGGGTCGTCTATTTGCCGGGACGCTACCGTGCGGACTGCCACATACCCACTCCTATGGTAAAGCTCTCCAACAAGAATGTCCAAATCTGTTTGTAGTTCAATAATGTCAGCCGGACGGCCCGTGCGCAGGTGGATATAACGGTTTAGAGTCTCAATCGGGAAAACAGTCATACCAGACCATTCGATGCCTGCCCACCTGTATTGCTTTCCTGGTTGCACAGATAGGGTCACATCAACCGCATTTTCCTCCGATGCCTTCTGTGCCAACCTGGCTTGTGCATCCGCGAAAGCTGTTTTCATGTAGCCGTGCCTGACATAGACAGGCAGCAGTAGCTGTTCCGTCAACGTACGCAAGGTTCGACGGGAATAGGTTTGGACTAGCAAGTCCTGGGCGGCTGTTCTAAGCTCGGTTAGTTCGGGTTCCTGTGCCCCACGAATTCCAATATTGCGGATGCGAATTGTGGGTCCAGTTACGTGAAACTCAAATACTTCCGCGGGACGCCGCTGGGAGACAGCTGGTGAATCAACTCGGAGATATGCAGGAAGAACACCTACAACCGCGGATGGAAGATCTCGTGTCCATTGCCAAACATCCGCAGGTCCAAATTCGAGTCGCGAGTAGGCAACGTGGTGCGGCAAACGCCGTTCGACCAGCACAGCTTGTAACGCGTCAGAAACTTGTTGAGCAAGCGTTCCTACCAACGGCAGTTCACCCCGAAAAAGAGGCACTCGACGGTGCAGTTCTTTGAGCAGTTCCTCGTCAGAGAACCAAACGATATTGTCAAACAAGACCGGAACGAAATGCTCACTATCCGTGACATGGAAGTTCAACTGAACGCCACTTGGAAGAGCCTCATGGCTATAGACAACCTCGCTGAAAGCACCGCATTGCCGGAGATATTGGAGGGCCTTCTTCAGATCGTCTTCGGCGATTGTCTGACCGACGCTGAGGCCTATAGCAGCAAGCACATCCTCGGACTTGAACCTGTTCGTACCGGCAACATTCAGGGAAGCAAGTTTAGGCGCAAAACCTGATTGAGATGGGACTGCCCCTGCTCTTGCATTGCACCGTAGTAAGAAGATGCCTACCGCTAGCGAAAGCCATAGACTAACGTGCACCAACTGCCGAAAGGCATACATCGGTTGAAATCGCTCTCAAGACAACATTCTAACGCGTGACCTTCCGTTTCTTATAACAAGAGCGATGATTTGTTTGTGCAATAATGTGTCGTCCATGTGCGGGCGCTATCGACTATCGCGGAGGAAGCAGCTTGTCGAGGAGCACTTCGATGCCATCTCGGGGGAAGAAGACTGGAGCCCGCGTTACAACATCGCCCCCACTCAGCCTGTAGCAGTCATCCGCCAGAACCCCAAGGAACCAGTCCGGGAATTGTCGCTGATGCGCTGGGGACTGATTCCCTCATGGGCAAAGGACTCGTCCACCGCCGCCAGCATCGTGTCGCGGCGGAATTCTGTTAGGAGACAGGTATTTCATGCCTAGAGTTATGAAAACCGTCATTCCTCGGATTCGGAAGTCTCTGCGCGAGCGGGGATTGGCTGCGACCTTGCGCCGGAGTTTTCTACTTCCGCTCCATCTCCTGAAGGAATACCGCGTCGCTAGGTCTTTGCGCCCTGACGAATACGTAAGCGAATTTGACCGAATGCATGGCGTCGAGACGGACGGTAAGTACCGGGAGTGGACATACCTGAGCGATCTGGATATCCCGAGTCCGAACTGGATTGAGGGGAACGACTATCTGCCTATCGAACCCGAACGATTCAAGCGCGTGCTTGCCAGCCTTGACATTACGTTCGAGAATTTCACGTTCGTCGATTTTGGGTCCGGCAAGGGCCGGGCGTTGCTACTGGCGTCGGAGTACCAGTTCAAACAGATACTGGGTCTGGAATTCTCGCCAGAGTTGCATCGTGTTGCCGAAGCCAACATCAGGCGCTATTCCTCCTCGACGCAGAAGTGTAGAGACATCCAATCCCTAAACGTAGACTTCGTGAATTTTGCGCTTCCGTCGCAGGCGTCGGTTCTCTTTTTCTTTGATCCATGCCGAGGGCGGGCGCTGGCAGAAGTTACAGCGGGCATTGGGAGGTCATTGCTCTCTTGTCCGCGTCCGGTATACGTTGCCTATGTGGCCCCGAGATCTGATCTGAAGCAATTATTCGCCTCAGCCGGATTCTTAAAGGAGATTTACCGAAACACCGAAATGAACTTTTGTATTTACCAGTCTTACAAAGAACAGGCTTTGTGAAGTGACACCTGCAACTCTTTGACCCTCTTTTCGAATTCGACACTGCAACATCTTGCATCTTGACGTGTGCGGGGGCGCAGGGTAGCATTCTGCACGGTAGTCGCTCAGGATCGGAGGTGCTTAAATGCTTGAACTGCACCGACTGGAAAATCGCATCGATCTGTTCCAGAGCGAGAAATAACTGCATATCTTAATCCCGGGTTGAGGTTAGCCCACCTAGTCTTTTGGCTAAGATACGCCTGTTGGCCGATCATCTGTCGGGGCCAGAATCCCGCTTAACTGCGCCCCTTCCATGAGAATCCATTGGAGGATTAATGAAGCGAATCTTGAGATTGTTGGGAGTTGCATGCGTGGGGCTCTTGTCGCTAGCTCAAGCGCAGGTGACGCCCATCCGACACGTGGTTTTTATTTTTAAAGAGAATCGCAGTTTCGATCACCTGTTCGGAACCATGCCGGGAGTGAACGGGGCGACCCATGGCAAGCTGAGTTCGGGTCAGACAATTGCCCTTTCGCACGCGCCCGACAGGTCAGGAAACTACGCTCACGATTGGACCGCGGTGTTGAAAGCGATCGACGACGGCAAGATGGATGCCTTCGATACGACGCACGATTGCGGAGCGCCGAGCTATTTGTGCTATAGCCAATACAAAGAGAAGGACATCCCGAACTACTTCGCTTATGCGAGAAATTACCTAATCGCCGACAACTTCTTCAGTTCGATGACCGGGCCGAGCTTCCCGAATCACCAGTACACGATCGCCTCGCAGGCGAACGGTGGTATTTCGAATCCGATGCGTGAAGGCCAGGAATTGTCCTTGAACTGGGGCTGCGACTCGCCCAGTGGGTCGTTCGTGGTTTCGTACGACCCGAGCACGAACGAGTTTTCTCAGATCTCGCCCTGCCAGGACTATAAGACGCTGGCGGACCTGCTGGACGCGGTGGATCTCAGTTGGAAGTACTATGCGCCGGCGGAAGGGACTCCGGGGTACCAATGGTCCGCTTTCGATGCCATCGACCACATCCGCAACGGACCGGCATGGCAGAGGAATGTGGTGTCCTATACGCAATTTGTCAGCGATGCCTCGGACCCTACGAATTGCAAACTCCCGGCCGTGAGTTGGCTGGTACCGGACACACATGATTCCGAGCATCCCACGGCACCGATGAGCCAGGGACAGAATTGGACAACGGCACAGATCAACGCGGTCATGCAGGGCAATTGCTGGTCATCGACTGCGATTTTTCTGACTTGGGACGACAATGGAGGTTATTACGACCATGTGGCCCCGCCCATGGTTGATGGCTTTGGAGCGGGCATCCGAGTCCCGCTGCTGATCATCTCGCCTTTTGTAAAAGCTGGGACGGTCTACTCGAAGTTCGGTACGTTCGATTCCCTGCTTGGCTTTGTCGAAGCCAACTGGCGTCTGGGAAGTCTGAAGCAACGAGACAGGACTGCAAACAACCTGATGGACGCTTTTCACTTTGCGGGGCAAGCGGAACGGACTCCGGCCTTGATCCTGCCTTTACTGAAGGCTCCTAAGATGAGTCCGCAGCAAATCAAGAGGCTGAATGAGCAGGTATTGAAAGAACGCTTGGAGGATCCAGAGGAGGAAACACACTAAGTCTCACGTGCCCTCCCGTTCGGAATTATTGCCGCACGCCAACTTCTGTTTCTGTTTCTCGATCGTACCCTCAATCCATCTTCTTAGGCCGCCATCGGCGCAATCCTTGAGGGCCTTTTCCAACCTCTCAATCTCAGCCCGGATCGTCGCTATCTCTATGGCCTCCACCTCACAGAAACTACCATCGCGACGCGAGGGAAACCTGTTATACGTAGGTATGGTGGTGTCATCTTCGTCTCACCGCTGCCAAACAATTTCTGTCGGAGCAGACGGATCTGAATTTCCAGGGATTCATGGAGGCCGCGGCGAAGGCGGGGGAACGCCAGGCGAGGGCGGGTGGCTCCTCGACGTGCAGGTGCAGCTTTTCGATCACTATTTCGTCGGTCCCGCCGAAGCCAAGAAGCAGCGAGACGCACTCAACGCCAAAGTCGCCGAGGCGAAGAAGTCGCCGCTGAGAAAAGCCTTTAGCGGTTCACATGCCGTTTGCACTGCTTACCATGTACTAAGATCGCTAAAATTGCCTACCGCCGCTCTGCAAGTTGTAGAATCTACGTTTAGTTAGGCGCGGATTCAAATCCTACACCGCCCACCATATCTTTTCTCGGGCTTGCAGGGGAATCAACGCCGAGAGCCCAACCCACAACTTAACCCACAATCCACCGGCGTGCATTAGGGGCCAGACAGGGCTACCTGGCGTTCTCTATATAATCACGAACATGTTTGAGCTTGATCATTCTGCAATGTTGGCGGTGGCATTGGCGGAAGCTTATAAAGGGCTGGGCGAAGGAGGCATCCCGATCGGAGCTGCGATCTTTGATGCCATGGGCAAACTCGTCGGCTCGGGTCATAACCGTCGAGTACAGAACAACGACCCTTCCATGCATGGCGAGACCGATGCCTTCCGCAATGCGGGACGCCAACGCAGCTATCGAAACCTGACCATGGTTACCACGCTTGCGCCGTGCTGGTACTGCAGTGGACTGGTCCGTCAGTTTGGCTTCGGTTCGCTGGTCGTCGGAGAGAGCCGCAATTTTCAGGGCGGCGTGGAGTGGCTGCGCTCGCTAGGCATTCGAGTCGTTGATCTCGATTCTTCGGAGTGCGCCTCGTTGCTGGGTGAGTATATCCGCAGAAATCCCGAGGTTTGGAATGAAGACATCGGAGAAGAGTGACGTCTCGGGCTGGCGAACTACAGTTCGTCACTGGACTAAAAGGTGAGGCTCAGTGACATCTGGATCTGCCTCGGCGGTCCGATGGTTTTGTTCGTGATGCCCAATCCGCTCGAACTCGGGCATTGGTATAGTGCAGTGAAGCTGGCGTCGCAAGGAGTCGTCGTTGAAGGTTGACCGACGTAGGGGAAGCCTTGAAAGTTGATGTTCTGGCTCACGTCGTCGATTGGTATGTCGAAGCTGGCTGTGTTGGTCAAGTTGAAGACTTCCAATTTGTACTTCAAGGAGTAACGCTCGGTGATCTGCGTCGCCTTCAGGAGCGAGATGTCGGCGCGGCGCTGCCAGGGCTGCCGAAAGATATTGCGCTGACCGTGGTCGATGAAGTTCGTCTCGTAAGGATCGTTGGCGGGGATTGCGCCATTCAACGCGCCCGGAGCCAGCAAAGGAAGGCCGAAACAATTGGGATCGAGTGCGGGCACCCCGGCAATCACCCCCGAGGCTCCCGTGATCGCCTTCTGTGGCGTGCAGCCAGAAAGCGGAACGACGGGATTCGTGATGCCATCGTTCACGCCATAGAATATGCTGCCCACCGCTCCAGAATAATCGACCACGCTGTACGGCTGGCCACTCTGAATCACGGTCAAACCCGAAATCGCCCATCCGTTGGCAACTTTTCCCTTGATGGAGGATGCCGAGAAAAACTTCGGCAGTTCGTAGGTATAGGTGAAATTGACTACGTGTTTGCGATCGAAGTCGGATAAAGCGTAACCGGATCGCAGGTTCAGAGGATTGTTGCCGTTGTAAAACAGGCCCAACGCGCTTTGTTCGTCGGTCGCGTGCGAGTAGGTGTAGGAGACTCCCAGAGCAATGCCATGACTCATGCGTTTTTCGACGTGCGTCTGAAGAGCATGGTAGGCCGAGATGCCCGCCGCTGTGTAAGACTCAGATTCCGAGGAATAGCCGATGTAAGGAACGCGGAGGTCGACATTTCCGCCTTCGAATGTTTGCTGATATGGCTGGCCGCTATCCGGGAGGTTGCTGACGGGGAGGGTCGCGGGGTTGAACGTATTCGGTTGAGTGACAATCGAGTAGCCGTAGGTGTGATCTTGTTCAAACTGCGTACCCTTGAGGATCGGGCTGGATGGCGAGGCAATCCGCGCCTGGTTGAAAGGCAGGGGAACGACTTCATGCCGGCCGAGATTGCCCACGTAGCCGATCTCGATGGCGAGGTCGCGACGCGGCTGCCATTGAATGTTGAGCGTCTGATTGAGGGTATAGGGAAGCTTGTTCGCGCGGTTGTAATCGGCGAATGAGAACAGCGGTATCCCGGTTGAGATCAAGCTGGCATTGGGAAGATTCAGATCCTTGGGGTTGCCGGTGGGAGCGGGACCCTGCGTAAGTCCCCAAGGGTTTTCGAAGGTGCACGGCGAGTACGCGTAGGGGCTGCAAGCCGAAGCATTCACCCACGGCGGAGTCTGGTTCACGCCGAAGGGGCCGCCCGCGATCACGCCGGAGGCAAAGCCCGGAGAGAGGTAGGTGAAGAGCTCTCCGCGATCGTAGTACATCCCCCAGCCCGCGCGCACCACGAGCTTGTCGTTAAATATCTTCGGGCTCCACGCCACGCCAATGCGCGGCGCGAGGCCCCACTGGCGCCCGGTGAGCGTCGAATTGCTGACGCCTTTAGTCGGGAATCGACGATTGTTACCAGCGACAATGAACCCATTCGAAGTGATGGTGTCGGTAGTTGGATCGTAGCTGTAACGCGACGGATCGAAATTGAAGATCTTGCCGTTCTTTTCCGTTAGACCTCCGTGGTCATCGAAGCGCAGGCCGAAGCTGACGCTGAGATTGGGGCGGAGCTGGAACTTGTCCTGGACGTATAGGCCGTTTTCGTTCGACCGATAGTAACGGTTGGCGTCCCCCTGCAAGAAGTTAGTGTCAATGAAGCCATTCGCGGAGTAGGTCACGGCATTGCCCGTGAGGAAATTCAGGAAATTGGTGAACGCGATCGTGCCCGTGTTCGTTCTTCGATCGCGCGCGTTGAGCTGCGTGTGTGAGAAGCTGCCGCCGAAAGTAACGGTGTGTTTGCCGTGGTTCCAAATGGCACTGGCGGAAGGCCTCCAGCGATTTTGGAAAATTCCGGTGAATGCGCCTTGCGACGCTGCGGTACCTCCGATGTTTAAGCCGGCGTTAAAAACGAAGTTGGTATTGGCAGCAGCGGAGTTCCCTAAATCATCCACGATGGTAATGCCCGGAAAAACTGAAGACCCAAACGCGTTGATGTTCATAGCTGCAGGAGTAAAGGGCTGGCCGATGGTGCTGTAGATTTTTTCGCGGATGAAGCCGAAGACCTCGGTCACGCTGAAGTTGGGTGTGATCGATTGCGTGTTCGTGATGCTGGCGACTTGGCTGCCAGCGTCTAAATGTTGCGAAAAACCTTCCACGGAAGAATAACCGAAAGGCGCGGTGGTCGGATCGTGCTGGTAGTAATACTTCAGGGCGAGCGTGTCTTTTTTGGTGACGAGATAGTCGAGATCGGATACGGCCTGGTCGGTGATGAAATATGCCGGCTGGGTGAGGAAGACATTCTCTGGAAAGTTAAGGGTTGGTGTGAAATTGGGATTTGCCGACGGGATCAGGTACTGGCCGTTCGGCAACTTGGCGTTCAACATTTTGAGGGCGACCGAATCCACCTGGCTAGGGAGAATGCAAGCGGGTTGGTTCGGTTGGCCACAGGTTGGCTGAAAGTCGTTGTTGGCGAGCATCGCGAGCGCCGTCGTGTCGTTGCGAATCTGGTCCGTGAGCCCGAAAGGCACTGCCGTTCGCGACGTTCCAATCTCGAGATCGGAAACGTGAGTGTGCTGGTAGCTCAGGAATCCGAAGAGCTTGTCTTTGATCAACGGAAAGCCGAGCGTTCCGCCCGCCACGTAACGGTGCAACGCGGGCACTTTTTCGTTGCTGGGGATGTTGCCATCTTGATTGTAAAAATACGGAGCGGCATTCAGCCCGTCCCCGCCGTGGTGAAAATAGCCACTGCCGTGAATGGCGTTGGTGCCGGAAGCGGTGCTCATGTCGATGTGCGCGCCGCTGGTCGATCCCTGTTGTGCGTCGTACATCGAAGTGTTGACGCGGAATTCCTGGACCGTTTCTGGAGCGGGCGTTGGCAGCGCCTGGCCGATGGCGAGGTACGGAGACGCCGAACTCTGGATAACTTCGGCAGTGGTGCTGGAGGCGCCGGCAACACCCGTATTATTGACGACGCGGGCGGATGCGACAGAACTCGTCGTCTTTCCATTAAACAGATTGCTCGCGTCGACGCCATTGAGCAGAAAAGTGTTGCTGGTATCGCGCTGGCCGTTGGCCCAGATCGGCTGATTGCCGAGTCCGGCGTTGGCGCCGGTGCCGGCGGGCAGTTCCGCATTGACTCCGGGAGAAAGAATGGCGAGGCCCGTGAAGCTGCCGGTCGGCAGAGGGACGTCCTCAATCTGATTTTGTTCGAGGATGTAGCCGTTCGTCGTGTCGACCGCATTCATCAGCGGGTCGGCCTGCACTTCGATGACCGTACCTACCTGGCCGACCGGCAGCGCCACGTTGATGGTTGCCGTGCGATTCGCCTGCACGGTAATCGACGGTATCTTCTGCGTTTGGAATCCGTCATGAGTGAACGTCAGCGTATACGTGCCGATCGGTAGATTGACGAAGTCGTAGCTGCCGTTGGCGTTGGTCTTGAGGCTGCGGGTCAGCCTGGTCTGGTCGGCGACGATGGTCACGTCGGTATCCGGCAGCACGCCTCCGGTCTTGTCAGAGACAGAACCAGTGATGCCGCCGAGTGTCTGCTGCGCGTGAGCATGGGGGGCAACAGCAAACATTCCCAAGGAAAACCCGGCGAGGAGAACGAGCAACCCAACTCTTTTAGTCATCCATGGCCTCGGAGAAGTTTTGAAGACACTCGTACCACAGCGCTTGCCAGCGGTTCGAACTGCCGCTGTCTTGCTGGACCGATATTCGCGGCAAGGCTGGGTTGCTCGCGTTTGTTCGCAAAAAAGACGCACTAAATTTACTCGCGTTGGGAGCGGAATGAAAGCCTTCCCTTAGTGATAATTTCTTTGGCACAGATCAGATATTTTTATGGCAGTGTCCGCGTGGGAGTCCGACCTCAGCTCTCGGTGGGCGCTGCCTCTTTGCGACATCCGCGAAATGCGAACCACAGAAGTCCAGCCAACAGGTAGGCGAGATAAACGTAAGGAAGCGTGCCATACGGTCCCTCGGGCACCGGGTATAGATTTCCAACCAGTGCGAGCAGCATGGCGGCGCCGGCCAGCCAGGGCACGATTTGGGCTCCACGGCGAAAAGCCTTGTGGTCGCGCAAGTAGCGTGGCAGGGCAAAGCAAACCAAGGCGTAGGCGACGATAAAACCGTAGGTCGCCAGTGACCCCAGCCAGCCGTAGACATCCAAACCGCTGGCGCCGCGGGCAGCAAGCACCGCTACCGGCAGCAGCGCGGCTGCTCCCGTGATGATGACAGCGCGGCTTGGCGTTTGATTTTTCGCATGCGTGGCTTGCAAAGAGTCGTGGGCAAGCCCGTGGTGTGCCATCAGCATCAACACGCGCGCCGCCGCTGTAATACATGCCAGAGTTCCGGCAAACATACTCACGAGCACGCCGATATCGATCAGGAGTCCGAGCACGGGGATGCCTCCAACCTGGGCGAGCACGTACATCGGAGCCTGGCTTGCGCCCAAATCCTGACCCACCGTGTGGAAACCCAGAACTTCCGCATAGGCACAGACGATAAAGAAAGCTCCGGCGAGAACGGCGCTTTGGATAACCGCGCGCGGAATTGTCTTCAGGGGGTTGCGCGCCTCCGATCCCAAGGTGGTCGCGCTCTCGAACCCAACGAAGCTAAATAGCGCGAGCACCAGTCCCAGCCGCAACCCGCTGCCGGTCATACCGTGGAGATGGACTTGTTCCCCATCCCAGTGCCAGCCGTGGCGAACCAGAAGCAGAGCGACCACAATCACAATCACCGTGACGGATGTGGCCTCAATCCACAGCATGAGGCGTGCCGAGATCTTTACGTCGCGGTAGGCAATCCATATGGAAACGCCGGTGACCAGCGTGGCCAATAATACGGTGGAGTAGACATGTCCCGTAGCATCATGCAGCAGTAAGTTTGCGTAGTGGTAAAAGCCGCCAATGACGCTTGATCCAGTCGCCACGTAAGCAAGCAACAAACTCCATGCGACGGTCGCGCTCAACCATGGAGGCAGGGTCATCGCAGCGTAGGCGTACAACGAACCAGGCGATGCGGAATGCCGAGCATAGCGGCCAATGCACAACGCAACGAGCAGCACGGCGGCGGTCGCCAAAGCATAGGCCAACCATGTCGCATTGCCGGCGAGAGCGCAAACTAAGGGGATCGTGGCCGCGGGCGTAGTCGTCGGAGCCATGGTGGAGACGGACTGAGCCAACGTCTCCATCGGAGAGAGAATCTCGTGACGCAACCCATAGTCCGCGGTCGGGGGATTCGTTATGACGGCTTGAGTCATGCGGCTGTTTCTTCCTCAAGTTGCATTGGGGTCGGATTGTACATCAGCGCTCAGACGCACTCTGGCTCGGGATCCGCCCTGGAAAGAAAATCGAATTCGAAATGCGGTGTATTATTTTGCAACGCTTCCTCCACGGCGTTCGATCGCGCCGCTGGGAGAAGGAACAGTCGATGAAACTTGAAAGAAAGTTATTGCAGAGCCTTCCCAAGGTCCTTTTGCACGAGCATTTGGACGGCGTACTGCGCCCGCAAACCGTGATTGAATTGGCCGAAGACGGGGGCTACGTAGGACTTCCGACAACCGATCCCCAGGCGCTGGCGGAATGGTTTCATCAAGGCGCGAACCAGGGAAGTCTCGCCAAATACCTCCAGGGTTTCACGCACACCATCGCGGTCATGCAGACCGAGGAGGCTCTGGAGCGCGTCGCCTATGAACAGGCCGAGGATCTCAGCAAAGACGGCGTGGTTTACTTTGAAACCCGCTTTGCGCCAATTTTTCACACTAAAAAAGGATTGACTCACCAACAGGTCGTTTCCGCCGTCTTGAAGGGACTGGACCGAGGGCGCAAGGATTTTGGGATTGCTTCGGGCTTAATCATCTGCGCCATGCGCAACATGGATGTATCGCTCGAGATGGCGGAACTCGCTGTGGATTTTCGCGAGCGCGGAGTTGTTGGCTTCGATCTTGCCGGCGAAGAAGGCGGTTATCCTCCCAAGAAGCACGTTGACGCGTTTCACTACATTCAGCGGGAGAATTTCAATATTACGATTCACGCCGGCGAAGGCTACGGCAAGGAATCGATCTGGCAGGCAATTCAGTACTGCGGGGCGCATCGGATCGGACACGGAACGCGGCTGATCGACGACATCGCGGCCGTCGACGGGAGGGCCGTGAAGCTGGGCGATCTGGCTCAATACGTTCTCGACAAACGCATTCCGCTGGAGATTTGCCTCATCAGCAACGTCCATACCGGCGCTACGCCCAGCTTAGCCGAGCATCCTTTCAAGATTCTTTATGAGGAAAAGTTTCGCGTCACCCTCAACACCGACAACCGGTTGATGAGCAGCACCAGCATGACTCAGGAATTCGAGGCTGCGGCGGAGACTTTTGGTTTGTCCATGGATGACTTCGAGAAGATCACGATCAATGCGATGAAGAGCGCGTTTCTGCCTTACAAGCAGCGTTGCGATTTCATCTACTCGATCATCAAGCCCGGGTATGCCAAACTTCGTAAGTCGGCGGCCACGCCAACGTATTCCGAGCGATAAGCATTACTGGGAGAGCGCCGCCAGAGTTTCTGCGAGCACCAATGTTCCCCGGGTAATATCTTCCGGGGAAGCATATTCATCGGGACGATGACTATATCCGTTGCGGCAGGGGATAAAAAGCATGGCGGTCGGAGCGATGCGTGACAGGAACAGCGAGTCATGGTAGGCGCGACTCACGATGGGAACAAACTTAAGATGGTGTTTTTCGCAGGATTCAGAGAGGGCTTCTACCACTGCGGGCGCACAATTGGCGGGAGCATCCGCGTTCAGCACTTCGGAGTGAATTGGAACGCGCCGTTTCGCCGAGATCACCTGACTGGCGGTCTCTATCTGCTGCATAACGTCATCCCGCCGTTCGAGATCGGTATCGCGAATGTCGGCGCTGAGGCGAACCCGGCTGGGAATACTGTTGACGGCGCCGGGAAACACTTCGCAAATGCCGACCGTCGCTACCGTGTCGATGGCTCCGCTGGTTCGCGCGGCATTCTCGATGGCCAAAATCAGTTCGGCTGCGGCGCAGAGCGCGTCGCGCCGGTCTGGCATCAGAACTCCGCCCGCATGCCCGCCTGAACCCTCGATCGAGATACGAAGACTCGCCGGCGCTGCAATGCTGGTCACAACTCCCAGCGGGATTCCCTGTCCCTCGAGCCGAGGGCCCTGCTCGATGTGCAGTTCGACGAAAGCGCTGTAATAACCGGTGGGCAGCTGGACAGCTTCAAGATCTCCGCGGATGCCGGCTCTTTTGCGAACGTCATCGAGCGATGCGCCTTCGCTGTCTTTGAGCTGCCGCGCGGCATTGGCGGACAGAGTTCCCGAAAGCATTCGGCTGCCAAGGCACCCAATCCCGAAGCGGGTTGGCTCTTCCGAGGTGAACACCAACAATTCTATGGAATGCCGGGGACGGAATCCGCTGCGTTGCAAGGCTCGAATCGCCTCCAGACCTCCGAGAACTCCGACCACCCCGTCGTATTTCCCCGCGTTCGGAATCGCATCGATGTGAGAACCAGTGCCGACTGGCGGCAGCGTGGAGTCGGAACCGGTCCAGCGCGCGAACGTGTTTCCAATCGGATCGTCGCGCACGGCAAGGCCGGCTTCTTCGCAGCGGGCCTTGAGCCACGCGCGAGCTTTCAGATCGGTGGGCGTAAAAACAATTCTCGTGACCGCGGGCGCTTCCGCATCGGAAATCGAGGCAAGCGCTTCGATCTCCGATATCAGCCGGTGCCGGTCAACTTCGATTTTCATTCTTGTGCGTCTGCCAACGGATGCCGGTTCCAATTCTTATAGATGAGATATTTGGCGGGAACTTTTCCGATCGCTCCAAACCACTGTGGGCACCAAGGGGCCATCCAAATGAAATCGCCGGCCGTGACTGGATACCACGAATCGCCGAGCCGGTAGATTCCTCCGCCCTCAAGCATGATGAGCCCGTGCTCCATCACATGCATTTCCACCATGCTGAGCGCGACGCCCGGTTGGTAGACCATGGTATTCACTGCAAAATCGAAGCTCATCTCGTCCGGCAAAAGACATCTGACCTGCAAACCGGGATCGTCTCCGAGCGGATGCGACCCAACGCGGTCTTCGTGCGACACAATTAAACGCGGTGGTGGGATCGTCGGCAAGGTCTCATACGCCTTTTCAATTACAACCACGCGGCTCTTCTCGGTCGCCGTAATCCCGTGCCCCAAACCTGCCGGCACGTAAGCATAACCGCGCGTCCCGAGTTGGCTTTGCTGGTTGTTTACATCCAGCTGGACAGCGCCTTCCATCACAAAGACGAACCGCTGCGCAGCCGTGCCGCCCAATTCGCCGTCGGGTTCAAATTCCGCCGTGTACTGCGTAAATCGCGCGCCCAATGCCGGCCCTGCGTGCACAATCGCCGCGCAACCCGTCATGCCCGGTAGCGTGGTGCGCACGAATGTGTCGGGTGTCAGTAGCAGATGATTCGGCTGTTGTGCGCTGCGTGTACGGCCGAGACTATGCATGTTGTGTCTTTCTTTGAAACTGAGATGACGACGCCAACTGATCGAGCAAGTGCAATCCGCAATCGATAGCCTTCGTCACGTCGCCGAGTTCCACCGATTCCGCCGGATCGTGGCTGATGCCGCCCGGCGTGCGCAGAAAAATCATGGCGGTGGAAATTTTTTCCGCCAATATCATGGCGTCGTGGCCGGCCCCGCTCACCATCCGGTATGGCTCGCATCCCGCTTTGCTGACGGCTTGTTCTACCTGGCTTACGAGAAATGGATCCATGGGTACAGCCCGCTGGTCCATCCGCGCATTGCATTGCACCCTTAGCCCGCGACGCGTGGCAATATCTTCGGCCAGCTGAACCAAATCGTCCACGGCTGCGTTTCGTGTTTCGTCATGCCGGTTACGCACATCCAGACTCAGTCGCGTCTCCCCTGCGATGACGTTCGTCGCGCCTGGTTTCGCTTGAATCGCGCCCACCGTAGCCACTAGTGCGGAAGTACTCACAGCCCGGCGTTCGACCGCACCGATCCACTCGGCAGCGGCGGCCAGCGCATCATGACGGAGATTCATCGGCGTCGTTCCAGCATGATTGGCGTGCCCCACGAATGTGAGTTCCACCCGGCTTTGGCCGGCGATCGCTTCGACGACTCCGAGCGGCCGGTTGACGTTCTCGAGCACCGGCCCCTGCTCAATGTGAAATTCCACATAGCCGAGAACATTGTCTTGCTCTTGCATTGCGGCCTGCGCAATTTCTGCTGGATTCAAACCAAAGTCCTCAATCGCCTTGCCTATCGAGATTCCTTGCGCATCCCGGCGGCGGAGCAAATCCTCATCCAGGCTGCCCACAAGCGCGCGGCTCCCGATAAACGGCGTACTGAAGCGAACGCCCTCCTCTTCCGAGAAACCGACGACTTCTATGGCAAAGGGAAGCTTCCGGCCGTTCAAAGCGCCAAGCAGCGCAATGGGAAGAACCACTCCGAGAACTCCGTCGTACGCACCGGCGTTGGGTACGGTATCAAGATGCGAGCCAATCATCAAGCGCGGCGCATCCGGATTCGCCGCCGGGTACACCATCCGCAAATTTCCTACGGCATCGACCCTTGATGTGACTCCGAGAGGAGCAACCCATCCGGCAATTTCGCGATGGCACTCCCGCATGGGCGGAGATAGAAATGTGCGGCGGATGCTGCCGGTATCTTCACTGAACCGGGCGAGAGTCTGGCAACGAGCAATGACCTCGCTGGCGCAATCCCTATGGTCACGGCTTGCCTGCACTCGATTCACCCTTACCGGCGACTGTGAGCTTTCCGCTGCGTCTAGGCTTGGCGAATGACTTTTGCCGCCGCCCAGCCGGTCAGGACGAGAGCGGTCAGGATCTCCCAGCCATACCTGTTTCCGTAGGTTGATACCGGAAAATGATTGCTGATCATGAGAAAGACTACGGGCACTGCCATGAAAGTATTGTGCTTGGAGCGCAACTTGGCCTGGGCGACGAGGGCCGGATCAAACTCGGCGCCGGCAGCGGCGGCGGCGATCATCTTGCGCTGAGCGGGAAGAATTCGAAACCAAACATTGGCTGTCATAATGGTCCCGAACATCGCCCCCACGTGGATAAAAGCAGCGCGCCCACTGAGAACATGCATCAGGCCCCAGGAGATCGCGGCAGTCATCACCAGCGAAAATGTCGCGAACACCCATTCAGAGTTGCCGAGATATGACCGAACCGCCAGATCATAGATGTGCCAACCGGCGGCCAGAACCGCTAGCCCGATGGCAATGCCGGTAAGTTGAGAAATGTTGGCCACGTCGGGATCAAGCAGTCCGCCGGTGAAGTAATAGACGAGGACAAGCAGCACCATTCCGCTGACCCACGTCATGAAAGCTTCCCAACGAAACCAATGGACCAACTCGGGCAAGACCCCAAGGGAGCTCTGTTTTTCGACAGCGTAAAACCCGCCGCTGTGAACCATCCACACCGCCGGAGGCATTTTTGCTGCAGCGGCTTCCTTCTCGAGTTTGCCGAATTGCCCGTCCAGCCAGGTGAAGTAATAGGTTTGGCCGACCCACATAATTCCCGCAAAAACATGGAACCACCGCACAGCAAGGTGGATCCATTCCCGGAGTGAAAAGGTCACGTTTGCCGGCTCCCCCAGATTCTTCCCCGCTGATTTTCAGCTTCCCCGATAAGTCGTGTATCCATTTGGGCTCAGCAACAAAGGAATGTGAAAACGCTCCTCACCCTCTCGAACATGGAACACGATCTCAACCAACGGATATAGCGAATCGATCTTCTGAGGGACATAATACCCTGCGATGTTGAAAACCAGACGGTAGACACCCGGGCTTAACGCTTCGTTCGCCGGAAGCAATTGGGCACAACGCCCGTCCTGATCGGTCTGTGCCGAGGTGAGGAGGCGCCAACCACTCGAGCTTTCCTGTCGTTCTAAACGCACGGGCACGTCCTTCGCCGGCTTGCCTCGAGTGAGGTCCAGAACGTGGGTCGAGATGTCCTTTATCCCTGAAGCCATTTTTTTAGACGAATCTGCGTGATCTGCCGCTGCTGCTCCGACGCTTCCTGAAGTTCGGCGTGCTCGTCATTTTTCATTCTTCGCTGCAAAATCTTCAGAATCTCGGCCGGAGACTTGCCGGTTGCACAAACGATGAGGATACGGTTGAATCTGCGCTCGTATTCCCGATTCCCTTCTGCGAGCGCAATTTTTATGGAATCGTCGGCGCTCGCGACGTTCTGTTGCTCCTCCGCCGACCAGGTAACGGACCGCTGCAAAGCCGCTTTCGGTGCCTGCGATTCACCAATGCGAGGATGGCTGCGAAACGCCTCCAGCCAGTCCGATTCCGCCAAACTCCGCCAAGTTTCGTCCGACGCCGCTAGAAGCGCTCGTTCGTCGGGGAGAGGTCTTCGCCCAACCATTCCATCCGCCCACGCTCGTGAGCCACAGCACGGCAGTATCTCATCCAGGGCCGCTGCCAGGGGAAGAAAATTCCAGCGCGCCAGCACATCACTCATACCGTCTTCCCACTGCCGCGCAGTTGTTGGAGAAATTCCGCGACCAGATTGCCAGCCACCGCCGAGCGGTATCTCGCCGTGGATCGAATGTCATCAATCGGCTGGATCGCGGCGCTTGTCATTTTTCTAGTCAATTGCACGAGTTCTGGTTCGACCGGCTTTCCCTTCGCGATCCGTTCCACCTCCGTCAACCGAAGGGGAACCGGCGCGACGCTGCCGAGCGCAATGCGAACATCGTCAATCACACTTCCAGTCACGCCGCCGCGAAGCCGTCCCAACGCCGCTACGCACACTTTCGAGATCGCCTGAGCATCGCGAGCTCCCACCTTCCGGGCATAATGAAGATAGTTCGAAAACCTTCTCCCCAGGCAGATCGCTCGAATCAGCTCATCGGGTACCAGCTTCATCTTTTTGTAGTCGGTGTGGAAATCGACGTAAGGCACGCGGCGCTCGCCGCGCCTCGACACTAGAATCAGTTCCGCTTCGTAGACCATGAGCGCTGGCAGTGAATCGGCAGCGGGCGATGCATTGACGATGTTGCCTCCGAGCGTTCCACGATTCTGGTTCGCGATTCCTCCGGTCCAGCGGGCCGCGCTTGCCAGCAACGGGAATTCCTGGGCGATAACATTGTGCTCACGCAGCTCGGTGTAACTGCATCCGGCCCCAATTCTGATTTCTTCCGGCGAAATCTCGATGGCTCGGAGTTCGGGCAAATTCCAAATGCTGATGAGCTTCCGCGCCGGAAGTTTCCCCGCCGCGTACTGCACCATCACATCGGTGCCTCCAGCGATGGGGAGCCACTTGCCCGGCTCATCCGCCAGAAGTGACACGACCGCCGGCAGGTTGCCCGGCGCAATCAATTCGTAATCGGCGGGATCGGATCTCATGCGATGGCCCTGCGGCGTAGCGCTTGTACCACGGCTTCAAAAATCTGCATGTAGCCTGTGCAACGGCAAAGATTGCCTGATAATCCTTCGCGGATATCTTCCAGGCTCGGCTCAGGCTTCTTGTTCAGTAGATGACAGCTAGCCAGAATCATTCCGGGAGTGCAGATGCCGCACTGCGCACCACCGCATTCCAAGAAAGCCGTCTGCAACGCGCTCAACTGCGGACCTTCGGCGAGGCCTTCGATCGTAGTGAGATTGGTGCCCGCTGCCTGAAGCGCCGGGATGAGGCAGCTATTTACCAACTCGCCATTCATCAAGACGGAGCAAGAACCACACTCGCCTTCTCCGCAACCTTCCTTCGTGCCAGTTAACCCAAGCTCTCCTCGCAGGACATCCAACAGCCTCTCCATGGGAAAGACGCGAACCGTCTCCGGCTTTCCGTTTACAGTAAGAGAAAGCTCGCATTTGCCGCGGTCGTTTTTGCCGCGATACTCGAACGAGTGGCTCATCGTTCTCCGGTGGCGCATACTGCTTCGAAGATATTCTCCGGCAAGAGTGGCACGGAATCGAAGCGAGTACCGAGCGCATCTTCGATGGCGTTGACAATCGCCGGTGCCGGGCCATCCATCGGAAGTTCGCCAATTCCCTTGGCTCCATAGGCCCCGTGAACGTTGCCCATTTCTTCGAAAAATATCCGAATCGGCGGCAGGTCAGCAGAGGTCGGCATGATGTAGTTCGTCATCTGCCCGTTCTGCATGCGTCCATTTTGCCAGATGACTTTTTCATATAAGGCAAATCCAATTCCCTGGGCAACGCCGCCGGCGATTTGACCCTTCGCCAAAACGGGGTGAAGGACTTTGCCGACTTCCTGCAGGGCTACGAAATCTTCCACTCTCGCGCTGTAGGTCGAGAGGTCCACTGCAACTTCCGCAACGTAAACCGCCCAGGCAAAAGCCGCATAGGCCTCACCTCGATACCTTTGATCATCCCAGAAGACGCCTGCCGGTGGCTCGTAGCGCGCCAACGACCGGAGTTCCCCGTGCTCAGCAATATGCCGCCGGCAGGCTGCGCGAAATTCTTCCGGCGAATACGAACCGCCCATCATGCCACCCGCAATCAGCGTTTGCTTGATTCCCAGAGCGGCCGACCGCACGAGACTTCCGACGACCATGGCCGTGCGCGACGCAACCGTCGGACCGCTGTTCGGCACTTGATTTGTATCCGGCTGCGCGATTCGCACATCTTCATAGGGCAAATCCAGCGCTTCGGCCGCGATTTGGCAGAGCACGGTGTTGGTCCCCTGCCCGAACTCGGTGCTTGAAACCAGCACGCGCACGCCGCCGTCCGCGCACCCTTCCACCCCGACCACGGAAGCCAGATAGCGCTCGCCCGACCCGGTGAATCCGGCTCCATGCAGAAAGGCGGCAATCCCCATTCCTTTCTTGATTGGTCCCACCGCGTTCTCTTCGGCGAAGCGGGCTTTCTTTGCGGTGTAGTCCGAAAGTTCGAGTGCTCGATCAAGAAGTTTTCCCAGGTCAATTTCTTCGCGGATCGTTTGTTCGGTGGTCGTCGTTTGACCCGGCTTGAGGAAATTGCGGCGGCGGATTTCTACCGGAGAAAGCCCCACGGCTTGCGCGATGCGATCCATGTGCCGCTCCATCGCGAACAAACTCTGCGGCGCGCCAAACCCTCGAAACGCCCCGTGCGGCGGAGTGTTTGTCGCCACGGCCTTCCCACGAATGCGGATGTTCGGCCAATAATAGGGACCACCCGCGTGAATTGTGCCCCGAGACAGGACTACGGACGACAATGTCGCATATGCGCCGCCATCGATCGTGAAGTCGATCTCTCCACCCAGAATTCTTCCGTCCTTGCCGACCGCGGTGCGGTGACGCGTGCGCGAAGGATGACGCTTCGTAGTCGCCGTCATGTCTTCCAAGCGGTCATAGACGATTTTCACGGGCCGTCCAGACTTCATGGCGAGAAGCGCCGCGTGTCCCGCAATGATCGAGGGATAATCTTCCTTGCCGCCGAAAGCTCCCCCGGTCTCAGCCTGCACCACGCGAATCTTCTCTGCCGGCAGATTGCACAACGCCATCAACGCCTTGTGTACGTAATAAGGACACTGCAACGAACCCCACACCGTAATTCCCTGCTCAAGATCGAAGGCCGCAATCACTCCGTTGTTTTCGATGTAAAGTTGCTCCTGCGCGCCCGTGGTGTACTCGCCTTCAACGATGTAGTCGGCCTTTGCCCAAACGCGATCGACATCGCCCTTCGCGATCAGGAAAGTTTTGAGTGTATTGTCCATCCCCCAAATGATTTCGGAACATCGTTCGCTTTCTTCAATGGTAAAAACGGCCGGCAAGGGTTCGTATTCGATCGAGACGCCATCCACGGCCTTCCGCAGGAGATGCGGGTCCGCATGCGCCAGGAGCAGGATCGGCTCCTCAGGATGATTGACTTTCCCATCCGCCAGGCAGGGCTGATCGTCTCCGATCAGAGCAATGCAATTCTTGCCCGGAATGTCCTGCGCGGTGACAACGACAAATTCGCTCCACTCGAACTGCGGATCAAACGAAATGTGTTTGATTACACCGCGAGGGATCTGGCTGCGAACCGTCGCGCCGTAGATCATCCCCGGCATGGTCATGTCGTCGATGTAGCGCGCCGCGCCAGTCACTTTGTCGCGGCCTTCCTTGCGCGGCACCGACTTGCCGATGATGTGCTCTTCCGTCATGTGTTCTCCCAAAATGCGGTCCAACCAAGATCGCGGGTGGAGCGCCGGGCGTCCCCGCCCGGCTGGACGGGCGGGACGCCCGTCACTCCATGGTATGAGTCCTCGCCGCGCATCACGGTCCTAGCATCGAATCTCCCGCCCTCTGGCTCCTCCGCAAAATTGGCCGTCGGTAAACACGCATTGTCCCCGCAAATACGTCGCCTTCACCACACCCCGCAACCTTTCCCCCAGATACGGAGATACGGGATGCCGATAATACAGCCGATCTTCGGTCACGACGAACTCCGCTTCTGGTTCGAAGATCACGAAGTCGGCATCAAACCCTTCCGCAATTCGGCCTTTGCGCGTGGCGCACCCAGCCAATCGAGCCGGCTCTTCGCACATCCACCGCGTTAGATCGGTCCAGGTGAATCCTCGCCGGCTGGCCTCCGTCCATATTACGGGCAGCGCCAGTGAAAGGCTCGAAATGCCTCCCCACGCCGTCTTGAAGCTGCCTTCGTCGAGCCGCTTCATCGCCGGCGGACAAGGCGAGTGATCGGTCGCAACCAGATCGATGATTCCGTCTTTCAGCCCCTGCCACAACTTTTCGCGATTGTCGCGAGAGCGAATCGGCGGCGCGCACTTGAACAATGTAGCCCCATCCGGAATTTCTTCGGCACAGAAATGCAAATAGTGTGGACAAGTTTCAACACTGACCGGAAGCCCCTCCGCCCGCGCCGCGCACAACTCTGCCAGAGCCGAGCTCGCCGAGAGATGAACAATGTGCAAGCGGAACTTGTACTGCCGGCAGAGAGATAGCAGCAACCGGATCGCAGCGAGCTCGGCCTCCTCCGGCCGCGATTGCAAATGAGTCGAATAGCGCCTCCAATCCTCGTCTCGCAAGCGTCGTGTGGCTTGATCGACTGGGCCGGGAAGTTCGGCGTGGACCAGCAGCGGAAGTCCGGTTCGAGCCACGTGAGGCAACGCGGCGCGAAGCTCCGCCTCGGTAACCATGGTGAACCCATGGATTCCGGGATGGATCAGAAAGCACTTGAACCCGGGCACGCCCGCGGCTCCGAGCGCTTCAATCTCCTCCTGATTGTCGCTGACCACGCCGCCCCAAGCCAGCCAATCCACCCAGCATCGTCCCGCGGCGGCTTTGCGCTTGGCAGCAAGCGCGGCGACCGTAACAGTCGGCGGTAGACAGTTGAGCGGCATGTCCACCAGCGTCGTGTAGCCGCCAGCCGCCGCCGCGCGTGTCGCCGTCTCAAATCCTTCCCACTCCGCTCGCCCGGGATCATTGATGTGTACATGAGAATCGACAAGTCCCGGGAGAATCGTAGATTCGCCGAAGTCGTGCACCTCGGTGTCAGCAGGTAGTTCATCGGCATGAACGATGCCGCTGATTTTTCCCTCGCGCACGTCATTTCGCACGATGATCGCTCCCGGACGAATTCCATCCGGGGTCGCGATGCGCCGAGAAACGAAAGCCTGCCCGTCCATGCCCGAGCCTATCGTGCCGGCCCGCCTTTTTCAACTTTTCAGCGTGAGTGGAGCGGACGAGCCTCGTCCCAGAAATACTTTGCGTATTTCTTGGCTCCGCTTATACTTGCTGCCTTAAACATCTGCCTTAACATCGGCTGCGAAAGAGTCCATGTCGACCGATTTGCGCGCAGATCCGGGGGTAGTTGGGGTCCACGCACCCTTGACGATTACGCGATGACGGAACCAAGCCACATGGACAAAGCTTTCATGGCTCGCGCCATTCAACTCTCGCTCGAGAATGTAAACTCCGGGCGCGGCGGCCCGTTCGGCACCGTCATCATCAAAGAAGGCGTCATCGTAGCGGAGGGCGCGAATCAAGTTACGGCAATGAATGATCCTACGGCGCACGCTGAAGTGCTGGCCATCCGCCAGGCGTGCCAGAAACTTCGCTGTTTCGAACTCCGGGGCTGTGACCTCTATACCTCCTGCGAACCCTGCCCAATGTGCCTGGGTGCCGTCTACTGGGCTCGGATTGACCGAGTGTACTTTGGCAATCTCGCAGCGGACGCTGCGAAAATCGGCTTTGATGATTCCGCGATCTATGCAGAAATCACCCAACCGCACGCCGAGCGCGAGATTCCCATGATCCAGATGATGCGCGAGGAAGCATCGGCGGCATTTCGGGCGTGGGAGCAACATCCAGGCAAGATCCGTTATTGAACGGAGATTAGAAGTTTGCACTTCGGCCGCGCGTTCCGGGCAGCCGTCGGAAACACTTTCCGCTCAAGGAAGACAATTGATCGATCGTTACTTCAAACTCGCCGAAAACAAAACCACCATTAAGCAGGAAATGCTGGGCGGCCTCACGACATTTGTAACCATGGCCTACATCATCGTCGTGAACCCACAGATTCTGGCGCAAGCGGGTATGCCGGCGGATGGCGTCGTGTTTGCGACGTGCATCTCGGCTGCCGCTGCCACACTGGTGATGGGCCTCTACGCTAACTATCCCATCGCTCTAGCTCCGGGGATGTCGCTGAATGCCTATTTCACTTATGCCGTGTGCCTCAACATGCATGTTCCGTGGCAGACGGCATTGGCGGTGGTTTTCTTTTCCGGTGTAGCGTTCCTGCTGCTGACGGTGACGCGGGTGCGCGAACAAATTGTCAACGGCATGCCCGACTGCCTTAAACACTCCACGGCTACGGGTATCGGAATGTTCATCGCCTTCGTCGGACTGCGTAATGCCAAACTCGTGGTCGCGAATCCCGCTACCTTCGTTGGCCTGGGCAACTTCTCCGACAAGGAGGTGCAAACAGCTTGCTTCGGCCTTGTCTTGACTCTCATCCTTACGGGGCGGAAGGTTAACGGCGGGATTCTGATCGGCGTCTTCGGCACTACGCTGCTGGGAATACTGCGCGGCCTGTCCCATTGGCCTTCTGCAATTCTGTCAATTCCGCATCCCTCTTCTACTTTTCTGAAGTTGGACTTTCGAGGGGCCATCCATCTTGGCTTTCTCGAAATCTTGTTCGCATTCTTGTTTGTCGATCTTTTCGACAATGTGGGCACACTGGTGGGCGTTTGCGAGCAGGGCGGTTTCATCAAAAACGGCAAGATTCCCCGTGTGGGCCGGGCTCTCGTGGCCGATGCCGTGGGTACACTGTTCGGCTCGTTGACCGGCACGTCCACGGTCACCAGCTATATCGAAAGCGTGGCCGGCGTCGCGGCCGGAGCGCGCACCGGCCTGAGCAATGTTGCCGTCGCCGGTCTCTTCTTAATGGCCACCTTCTGCTCGCCTTTGGCCACCGCGATTCCGGCCTATGCTACTGCGCCCGCGCTCATCCTGGTAGGCGCGCTCATGACGCAATCCATATCGCACATCGAATGGAGCGAGTTCAGCGAGGCGGTTCCGTCCTTCATCACCATGCTCGCCACTCCGTTGACCTTCAGCATCGCCACCGGTATCAGCCTGGGGCTAATCTCCTATACCGTGGTCAAAATCGCGATCGGCAAATTTCGTGAAATTACCGCGCTGATCTGGATTCTCACCGCTCTTTTCATTCTGCGGTACATCTATCTCGCTGTCGCTTAACAGGCTTATCGCAACCCCACCACGATTGAGAACGGCATTAGAGACCGAAGTGCCAGTCTCGACTGCCGTTCGAAACCCCTGCCGGAACTGGATGCTGAACGCCGACGCCGACGCCTCAGGCCACGTTTCTGCTTGATAGTAGTTTTCCTCTTATGCTAGGGTGGGCGCCGTACTGCTGGGCGCCAGACGAATCGCCAGCAAGGCGGGCGCGACTGGCGTCCAAGAACGAACCCACGGTGGGAAAATGTCAGAGTCGTTTTCGACGGACTTAGTTCCTGTCTCGGACCGGTTGGAAGCCTGGCTGTGTAATGCCAAACCAATTTGTGGTGATTGCCGCTTTCATTTTCCCAGGCGGCTTCCTTTTCGTGGCTCGATCGAGCGCCGGACACTTGCAGGGCTGGCCTTAACGCGTTTTGCCTCTACGCCTGTTTCGTTTGCCAAATTTCCGATCGTCGCCGGAAACTCCGAAGACCGCGGTTGCATCGTTATTACGCAGCTTGAAGGAGTGCGCCAGTATTGCCAGAGCGGGGCCATGGCGCTGCTGACTCCTGGTGACACAACTTTGATCGATTCGGGCATGCCCTGGACATCGGATTGTGCCGGGGATTGCACCAGGCTCTATCTGCGAATTCCGCGCTGGCTGGTTCACGAGCACGCGCAGACCTCTTCCCTGCCAGTGTTGCCGCGAATTTCGGGCAAATCTGGACTTGGAGCAACATTGCTTCGCCTGGCGACGTCTCTTTACGAGCAGGCGGAGGAGATGAATATGGGGGATGGCTTGGTGGCGATTGGAGCCTATCTGGACATTCTCGCTCGTTGCATCACGCGCCCTGAGTCGGCTTCAACCAAACTGGGCTGCTGCGCGCAACTCCGGCCGCGCGTCGAATACTTCATTGAGACTCATTTGCAGGAACCTACTCTCTGCCCGGCAATCATCGCAGCGGCGGCCGGCATCTCCGTGCGGCACCTGCACCGGCTGTTTGCCGTCAAGAGTTGCACAGTCGCGGAGTGGATCCGCGAAAGACGGCTGGAACGTTGCCGCACAGATTTGTCAGACCCGCATTTGCGCGAACGGAACATCACGGATATCGCTTTGGGGTGGGGCTTCAGTGACTCGGCGCATTTCAGTCACAGTTTCAAGCAGGAGTTTGGCGTTTCCGCACGAGAGTTTCGCTCGCACGCCAGTTCAGGGAAGCTGGCCCAGATTCCTTCGACACCTCACAGACAACCCGGCGCGAACTGACTACTTTCTAGCCGAGACACTCTCTGCAGTCGGATCGAGCAGCCTCTTTTGCCGCTGCCGCTCTCCGGGCACTCTGATCATCAGGCCGAGTACCGCCCAGATGGCGAGCGCGATCCATTCATGCCGTGTGAAGTGTCCCGGGACAATCGGCACCACTTTCACAAGAACCATGAGCGAGGTGACCAGCAGTCCAAAGAGAGCGGCCAGGCGCCCGCTCAAATGCGGCTTCATGCAATAGTACGAGGCACAAGCCGCCATCCAAGCCACGGCCGAAGCAACGGCTCCGACCTCAAGGATCGGGATCAAGCCAGCCTCGCCGAGCAGCATGGCAACTGCCGTAGCCACTCCCACTGCTATGACTGCGTGCGAGGGCGTTTGATTTACCGGATGAACGTAACCCAATTTAGGCGCGAGCAGGTTGCGCCTGCCCATCGCAAACAGCAATCGAGACGAGGCAATCATGTTGGCGTTAAATGCCTGCACCAGCGCAACCAACGCGGAAGCCATGATCAGAACAACGATCCAGTGCGCATGCAGCGCCCGCTCGAAGGCAACCGCGGTCGGGAATTGCTGATTGCTCTTCAAGCTCTCCCAAGGCGCGACGTAGGCGACGGCTGAGATGACTACCCAGAAGAACGCCAGCCCGGTGCAGATGGTCAGCGCGATGGCGACGAAGAATCCGCCGGTTTGAAAGTCTGAGCTCGCTTCTTCTGCGTACTTGCCGACCGATTCGAAACCAGCCAGCAGCCAGGGAACAACTTGCCATACCAGCAAGATGGAAATCAGCGGCGCATGGCTAAACAGCGGATGAAAGTTTGCTGGGCTGCCGTGCCGCGCTCCCGCCAATGCAAAGAGAATGACGAGCGTGAGAAAAGTAAAGGTCGTGATTTTTCCCAGGCGCGCACCGGCGCGTATTCCGCGATAGTTCACCCAGGTCAGCGGGATTGTGATCGCCAGCCCCAGCAGAATGTGCGGGAGGTAAACCGGGTAACCGCCCAGCCGGTACAGCTCATGCGTATTCAGTGACGGGAACAAATATCCTGCGATGCGTCCGGCGGCGAGCGCTTCAAAGGGGCAAGTGAGAAAGTAGCTGAGAAAAACCATCCAGCCAGTGGCGAAGCTGACAGTCGGCGGAAAGAATCGGGCGACGTAAGCTGCTTCACCAGCAGCATCGGGAATGGCTCGCACCAGGTGCCCATAAACGTATCCGATGGGCAACAACATCAGTGCGCCTGCGGTGAAGCCGAGTAGCGCGCCCAACGGACCGCCGCGCTGCAGGATGTCGTCCATCACCACGAGCCACGCCGTCCCCACCATCACGCCGAAAGCCAGCGCAAAGTAGTCCACCAGTCGCAGTTTGCGGGCGAGGGTTGTCATGAGATTGAACCGCGGCGTTGCTTACGCGCGTCATGCTTGCGCGCGTCCGGGAAGAATATCAAGAAGGTCTGGTAAAGGGCGGCCGTGGAAAATAGCCGCCCCAGCCCGGTGTGAATCGTCAGAATTCGTACCTCAAGGCGAACTGCATGACGCGCGGTTGCGTGAGCAACCCGGTGTAATCGCCGAACTGTTGGGGCAATTGCTGGAGGTTGGGCGCATTGTCCCCGAGCCCCGCCGCAACGTTAAAGCGATGGAGGTTCGGCACGTTGAAAACCTCCCAGCGGAACTGCAGGCTGTGTCCCTCGAAAGGCAGATTCCAGCGCTTGCTCAGGCCCATATCCCAACCGGCATAGCCTTGTCCGCGAACAACATTTCGCGATCCGCTGCCACCGGGGAACGTGTGAATATAGTCATTGTTCAGCGCGTCGGTAGGAACGGCAAAAACGCTGACGTTCCCGTCCGGCTGCCGGAACGCACCGGTTTTCGGCCTGGTGATCATCGTTGCGCTGCCTTGTTCGTCCCAGTTCGTAGGCCAGAACTGGCCATTATCCACCGTAAAGGGGAATCCCGTGGTCCAACGTGCCAGACCTGAAAGTTGCCAGCCTCCAATGATCGCGTCAGCCGCACGCCCCGCGTTCGCCGCGAAGCGCTTGCCTCTACCGAAAGGCAGTTCAGCGATCCAGTTTGCATTGATCTGATGCGTCGTATCGAAATCCGACACTCCGCGATTGCCGCGGGGATCGAACGCATTCACCAGCCGGCTTCCCGGCGCCCCGATGTTATCGCTTGGACTGAAGCCAAGCCGCGCCGCTCCCGAAGTAATGTCGATGGATTTCGAATACGTGTAGTTCAGGTCGAACTGAACACCGTGACTTGTCCGCTTCGTAAGACTGACCTGCAGTGCGTTGTAATTCGACTTGCCGACCGAACTCCACGCGAACATGCTGGTCATCTGATTGTTCAAGGCCTCGCCGACCTTGCCGTTGAAGAAGTAGTAGTTCGACGCAGTGTCGATAAGCGCGTAGTAAATGTCCACATTGGCCAGCCCGACGACTTCGTCCCCAGCATAGGTGTCCGACGAGGTATAGAGGGCGTACACTGCCTGGACGACGTCGGTGGTGGTGCCTCCCGAGGGCAGCACATAGGATTGACCGGACACCAGGCCGGCCTGGTTCGATCCTTGCGGCATGATCAAGTGCTGCCAAAAGGCAGCCGTGTTGCCGATACCGGGAGAGCTCGACGTGACTTGGCTTACCGGAGTGTTGGCTCGCGCCAATTTCGAAAGCGCCGTTGCGGCGGCGAAATAGTCCACCTTCGAAGCAGGATCCACCAGATCGAGGGGCTGCGCCAAATCGCGTTGCGTAAGCAGGTTGCGTCCCAGACGCCCTACGTACGATACCTGCAGCGAAAATTGTTTGGGCAATTCGCGGCCAATCGAGAAATCGATGGTGTAAGCGTAGGGAGTCTTGAGCGATTGGTCAACGCCCCAGGTGATCGCTTCTCCGGCCGGATTCGGGGTCTGCGGGAACTGTCCAGGAGGCAGAACTCCGCCTGGCAACTGCCCAGTCAGGTAACTGATGGGAACAGTGTTGACGTCGGTCACGCGCGGCACGTCGGCTGCGTCGGTAGTACCAGGGAGGCAGCAGGGATTTTGCACGGTCGCGCCCAAGCCGCCGGGAGCGTTCGCGTCAAAGGTGCTGATCAATTGCATGCCCGCGCGGTCGTAAACTCTGCCGAACCCTCCACGGATCACAGTCTTGTCACCGTCTCCGACAAGCTTTTTCAGCCAGCCACCGTCCGGATGCGGAGAGTAGGCGAAGGAGATGCGCGGCGAGAAATCTTTCTTTTCGAAATGGTAGAACCCCGCTCCGTTATTCGCTGGTCCTCCCAGGACGAATGAAACCAGCGGGGCATCGGCGTATCCCAAGCCGTTCTTCATGTTCCGGGCGTTCTGGTTCAAGTACTGACCGAGGTCGAATGTCGGAGACGCCTGGAACCCGTTGACTTCCCAGGGCGGTGGAAACAGCGACCAGCGCAAACCATACGTGACCGTCAGATTACGTTTAATCCGCCATGAATCCTGGCCGTAGAGTTCGTACCAGTTCAAACCATAATTCCGTTTGACCGGGGTGCCCTCCGCTAGCGTGTTCCCCTGCCGATCGTAGTTAATGTTTGCCTTGACATCTGAGACCATGCCAAGCAAGCCGAGCATCGGGTAATCGTAGGCTGAACTGGAACCGGGTTCGGGAAAGGGAAGGCCGGTGCTCGAGTCAGTGCCATGGCAGGGGTCGAGCGGACTTCCTCCTCTGCCGCTGCTGATGGGTTCGCAGTAGAGGGGATTGGGCAGGTCGTGGGCGGCAGTATTAGCGAAACCAACAGGGGCCATCCAGAAAGTTGCGCCCAGGGCCGTGTTCCATGAATGTTGATAGCTCAGCCGCGGATCGCGAGCGATGCCGACATTGCCGCCGAACTGGAGTGTGTGGCTCCCCTTTGTCCAGGAGACGTCATCAATTAGGTTGTGCACCGGAAGTTGAAAGTTGCGACTGTAGCTGATTCCCTGATCGAGTGTGTAAAAGGTGTTCCATCCCTTCGTATCCGAGTTCCCAACGTCGCCAAAGCTTTGACGAGTGAATCCGTAGCGAAATGAGTTGACGAGAGTGGGACTGATGACCGCCGTGTAGCCGATGGCCATTCCCTTACTGTGATCGCTCAAAGTTTGTTCGGGCGTGGCTCCGGAGACGGGGAGGAAGGGCTCCTCGGGATTGAAGACGTTCTGCATCGCGCCCCGCCAAAACAGCGTGTGTTTGCCATTCGCCGTGAGGTGGTAATCGAGTTTGACGATGAAGGCGTTGTTGTCGAGCTTGATCGGCGCGGCAAAGCGATACCCGGAGTAGTTAAGGCCGTCACCCACAGTAGTCTCATTCGGAACAAAATTGCCAAAAGTCGGAACGAAGTAGCTGTTGAGGAGGGCGGTGTTCACCCCCTGGATTCCTTGAGGACTGCCGGGATCAAATTGACCGATTTCGTTCGGTCCAAGGGCGTAGTATCCGGGCTGGTAGGGGTAACTGTTGCCGCTCAAACCCAGCACACTTCCGCTGTTGGGGCATGCGGTCGTATCCACGCATTGGTATTGGATCACGCCATCGAGAAAGGAGGGCGTGGGGATGTTACGCACCACGCTCGTCGCTTCCCGTCGCCGGGTGCCTTCATAATTGCCAAAGAAGAAGGCGCGATCCTTCTTGATTGGACCTCCCACCGATGCGCCGAAAATGTTCCGGATCAGCTTTGGTGGTGCTTTCAGGAAATAATCGCTGGCGCTGGTGTAGGTGTTGCGGTGATATTCATACGCAGACCCGTGAAAATTGTTGGTGCCGCTCTTGGTGATCAAAGCCACCTGGGCGCCTGACCCATCTCCCTGATCCGCGTTGTAGTTGGTGGTTGTCACGCGGAATTCCTGCACGGAATCCAACGTTACCGGCAGCACCGAAGTAAACGCATATCCATTCGCGAGGTCGTTGACGTCCACGCCGTCGAGCGTAATGTTGCTCTGGTCGCTTCGCGCCCCGTTCACTGCACCGCTGCGTGTGTCCTGATCCTTGTAGGCCTGGCTGTCCATATCCGGACGATTGCCGGTATATGCGACGCCCGCCTGCAGGTTGAGTAAGTCAGGCACATTGCGTGCGTCCAGCGGGATCTGCTTAATTTGGGTTTCGTTGAAAGGATTGCCAATCGAGGCATCTACCAGGTTCAAGACGGGAGCTTCGCTGGTGACGGTGATGCTCTCGCTGGCCGATCCTACCTTCATCTGGACGTTGGCCGTAGCCGGGGTGTTAACCAGAAGTTGCAGACCGCTCTGCTGGTAGCGGGAAAAACCTTTCTCGGTCACGGACAGCGTGTAAGTCCCAGGAGGAACGGCGAAGAATCGGTATTCCCCTTGTGTCCCGGTTTCCATAGTGCGTTCCAGCTTCGATTCGCTGTTGGCAAGCACGACGGTAGCCCCGGCGATCGCGCTCCCGCTCGGATCCGTTACCGTGCCCTGCAGCGAAGTGGACGAAGTTTGTGGAAAGACAGTTCCGTTGATGGTGAAAAGCACCAGGATCGAAAAGAGCAGACGTTGGGCGCGGTTCATGGTCCCTCCCCGGCCGCAGACTCATATGCCGCTACAACCATGAATGGCAACGGTCAGGCGCATACCACCGGTTTCCACGCCGCCATCGTCACACACTCCGGCATCTGTCCGAATCGGGCCGAGACAGAGTACCTCGGCCCTACCCTGGAAACTTGTCTGGGAGCGACATGACATGCTGTGGGTTGGTTCATTACCGGGAAAGAAGTACAACCCGCAGGGCAAGTTCCGCCATGAGTACGTGAACAAGAAGATCCTCAGCAGTTAAAACGTATTGGCGATATGCGCCCCAGGAGCAGGCTGGGAGGGAATCAACCCCTGAGAGCCCAACCCACCCAGCCTCTTGACCGCCTCCCCCGCTCCCGATAGCCTCTTTCCATCGCCCTTTCATGGCTGCTTCCGACACTCCCGACTCTCGATCCGCAAGTGATTCACGGGAAAACACTTCCCCTCACGTTCCTGCCCCCGAAAACGCGCAACTTTCAGCCCCGAACGGGGTTCGTACCAATGTGAGCAGCGTGGCCATGGATCGCGGGCTGCTGAACCTTGCAGGAGCGCGCCCGTCCGCGCCCGCTGCCATGACAAATTCCGCCGTCAGTTCTGACGCCGTTTCCGACGTCGACGTCATGCTGCGGGTGAAAACGGGCGACGAATCCGCCTTCGCTTACCTGGTGCAGAAATATCGCCGGCCGATGATTGGATTCATGTACCGCTTGTGCCACAACCCATCGACCGCGGAAGAACTGGCGCAGGAAGTATTTCTGCGCGTGTACCGCTCGCGCACCAGCTACGAGCCGACCGCCAAGTTCACGACGTGGCTTTACCGCATCGCGACCAACCTGGCCGTCAACTATGCGCGCGATACGCGGCACGAGCGTCCGGAAAATACCGTACGCCTCGATGAACCGGACCGGGAAACGGGCACGACGCCCGACTTGGCCGACGATTCGCTCACTGCGGAAGAACAGATATTAAAACGCGAGCGGCTGGCGGCCATCCGCGGCAGAGTGAACGCTCTGCCTGAGCGCCAGCGCGTGGCGGTCATCATGCACAAGTATCAGCAGATGGACTACCGCGAGATTGCGGGCGTTCTGAAGCTCAGCGAGTCCGCCACCAAATCGTTGCTGTTCCGCGCGTACGAAACGTTGCGCGAGCAGCTGAAAGAGTTTGTTTCGGGGAAGTAGAGGAAAGCAGTATGAATTGCAATCAAATTCGAGAACGGTTGCCGGATCTGGCCGCTGGCATGGACGCTTCGACGCGGGAGCCCGAGGTTGAAAAACATATCGCATCCTGTGACGGCTGTGCGGCCCATCTGCGCGATTTGCAGAAAACCATGGCGCTGCTGGATGAATGGCAGGCGCCCGAGCCGTCGCCATATTTCGACACCCGCCTCCAATCGCGCCTGCGCGAAGAAATGGCGCGTCCGGCGTCCGGATGGCTCAGTGCGGGATGGCTGAATTGGCGGCGGCGTCCGGCGTGGGCTATGTCGCTTGCTGCCGTAATCTTTGCGGGAGCGCTGTTAGTCGGCAGCAAGTCGTATATTTCTCAGACCGAAGCCATCGCGACCAAGCCTCCATCCCTCGGTCTGCCGGTGCAGCCGGGAACCGCCGTCGGCGATCTGCAGGCGCTGGAGAGGAACGACGAGTTATACGCCGATTTCGATGTGCTCGACGAACTGCAGGTGCAGGACGACGTAACCGCGAATCCGTGAGCCTGAATTTTCTGTAGAGACGCGGCTCGCCGCGTCTCTCGCGGCAGAGATCGGGCAAGCCCGGCCGCTACGGGCTAAGAAGTTCCGCTTATGTGAGGCGGGTTGTCCGTTAGCGGCGACTGACGAGGGGACCAAGGCATGTTGGGAAGGGCGCACATTGCGGGCTGTCTGGCAGCGCTTCTGCTGCTGACGCCGTCGTTCGCCCAAGTACAGCGTTTGCCGGCGCAACCTTCGCAGCAACCGCGTCCGCAACCCCAACATTCGGATGAGCAATGGCGCCGGTTTCAGAAAGAAGGTCCCTCTAACTCCGGCCGCCCCAATGAAGCGCATCGTCCGCAAAACCAGCCCGGGCACGCCGGAAACTGGCTTCGCCGCTATAAAGATCTGCCGCCCGCGCAGCAGCGCCGCGCGCTCGAAAACGATTCGCAGTTCCGGAGGCTTCCACCGCAACAGCAAGCCCGGTTGCAAAACAAACTGCAGCATTTTTCCAGCCTGCCTCCGCAACAGCAGGAACGCGTGCTCAACCGCATGGAGACCTGGGAGCACCTGACTCAAAATCAGAAACAGCACGCGCGCCAGGTCTTTCAGCAGTTCAGGCAGTTGCCGCCCGACCGCCGCCAGGCCGTCAATCGGGCGATCCGCGGCATGCGCGACCTGACGCCTGAACAGCGCGACCAACTCATCAACTCGGACCAGTACAAGCACGCGTTCTCGCCGCGGGAACGCTTCATCCTCGGCGGAGCCGCCCATCTTCCGCTCGCCCCCGGCGACAGCTGGTAAGCCGAACCGCCCGAAGAATAAGGCGCAGCCCCTGAAGGGGCATCTGATTTTGAATGAAATGACGGCATCGCTGAAGCGAAGCCCTGATACGAAACTACTTCTGCAATCCGCTGGAATTTAGTCTGAGAACTGGGAACTGGCGGCAGAGCGCCCCACTACCGTCGAATCAGCGCCATTACCCATCCTGCCAGGAAAACTCCACCTACGAACATGGCGAAGCACTGGAGACCGTACTTCACCTGTTCCATGGTCGAATTTTTCTGCGTGATGCCGAAGACCACCGAGGCGAACAGCGCGAATACCACCGCGGCCGAGAAATGCGATAAGTTGATGGTCACGGTTTCTTCCCCAACGCAATGTGGTGCGCATCCGCCGCCGCGATGAAGTTCAAGAGGCCGGCCACAATCAGAAACGTCTTGCCATAATCCGCCGCCGCATTCGCCGCCATCGCGTTGCCCCAATCCATGATGCGAGCCAGAAAATAGAGCGCCCCTGAGCCCACGTCGCCAACGAAGCCCAGTATGTCGAGGATGTCTCCACCGTTCGGCTTGTAAATTCGCCCCTGCATGCCCAAACCAATCAGGAACATCACGACCACCGACACCAGCAACAGAATGCCGCGCCCATAGCGCTTCAGCAGGATGTGTCCGCCGCCTGGAATCAGCCAGCCCACCAGCGGCGCGACCACCGCCATGGTCGTGAGCGGATACTCCGGCTCCGTCACTGCTGGCGCAGTTCTTGATTGATCTATCGTTTTATCTGTCTTTTTATCTATCGTCAGCTTGGCCATTCAGATGGTCACGATCTCTCTTTGGATTTTACCAGTGACCTCGGCGCTTCCCGGTCGCACCAGCACATCCACTTCCAGGCGTACGCCGAATTCGGGCAGGTAGATCCCAGGCTCGATCGAGAACAAGGAATTGGGTAGAATGCGCCGCTCGTCGTGAATTTCCAGATCATCCATATTCGCGCCATTCGAATGCACCTCGGTGGCAATCGAGTGGCCGGTGCGGTGGATGAAGTCATCTCCGTGTTTCGCCTTCTTGATGTGGGCGCGCACCGCTTGATCCACTTCCCATCCCGCGATCGGCTTGGCGGCAGAGATCGCATCCTGCACCGTCTTCACGCCGATATCGCGCGCCTCGCTCACAATCTTGAAAATCTCGCGCTGCCGGTCCGAAGGAGCCTCGCCCACAAATCCCACCCACGTGATGTCGTAGAAAACCGCACCCGGCGTATTCTTCTTCGCCCACACGTCCAGCAGAACAAAATCGCCTTCGCGAATCGGCACCGGCCGGCTGGAACTCGGCTCGTAGTGCGGATTGCCGCTATTGGCGTTCACAGCGACGATCGGCGCATCGTCAGTCACCATGTTTTCGCGCTGGAAGGATTCCATGAACCACTGCTGAATTTCATGCTCGTGCGTGCCGCCGCCGCGCACGCGCCGTCCAATTTCCTTGAAAGCCTCGGCGGTGAGCGCATCAATCACATCGCGCGCCGCGAAGTGCGACTTGATCTGTTCGTCCGTCAGGGTCGATTCAAACTGCGCGATCAAGTCGGCCGCGCTGACGATGTTCTTGCCCAGCCCGCGGATCATGTCCGCCGTCCCCGCATCCACCATGGAAATCGTGAAGACAAAGTTGTTGGGCGAATACTGCATCGCCACATCGCGATACGCAGCCAGCATCTGCTTCAAGCCGGAGAACAGTTCCTGCCATCCGGCGTACTGTTTCTTGGTGCCGGGCAAGCTATCGAGGTGTCCCGACTCGATCTTGTGAACCAACTTGACGGGCTCGCCTTTGGCGGGGATCAGGTAGTACCAGCGTCGCGTGACCATGAGCCCATCCGGCAGCCCAAGAACACGGTAAGCAATCGGGTCGCGATGGTGATGATCGTAGAAAAGCCAGGCGTCGATATTGCGCTCGCGCAGGGCTTGCTGGATGGCGGACAGGTCCATATATACAAACGCTAATTCTACACGACCGCTGGACGCGCTGGATTTCCGGCTCGTGTCGAGACGGGGCTTGTCCCGTCTTGCCTGCGCCGTCACGCCCTGGCGGAGACGCGGCAAGCCGCGTCGCTACCGAAAATATGATAGAAAATACTGTAATGCCCAACAATGCGAATGCACGCCTCTGGCAGCCTTAACCCGCGAAAATCAGGTGCACCGTGCTAAGGGCAGTTTTTATAGCACTGTCAGAGAGCCGTTCTTTGCGAGGATTCGCCGAGCGCTCCCGCCTCGGCCAGCGCACTTCCGCCCGCTTCGTCGCCGGCAAAGAGGTGGCCGACGCGATTCGCGCCGCCGCCGCGGTGAATCAATTTGGCGCCGGCGTCTCCATCGACAATCTGGGCGAGAACGTCACCAACGCTGACGAAGCCCGCGCCAGCGCCCAGCTTTATCACAACCTGCTCGACGAAATCGCCGCCCACAAGCTGAACGCAAATGTCAGCCTGAAGCTGACCCACATGGGCCTCGACGTGGACGAGACGATGGCCTACGAAATCGTCCGCGGGCTGGTCGCGAAGGCGGCCGGCATGTCACCGAAGAATTTTGTTCGCGTCGACATGGAAGGATCGCCCTACACGCAGCGTACCCTCGACTTCGTTCACGAGCTCCACCGGGTTCCGGGCAATGAGGGATGCGTGGGGGCGGTGATCCAGTCGTACATGCGGCGTGCCGAGGCCGATATCGAGAAGTTGCTCTGCGAGCGTATCCGCATACGGCTCTGCAAAGGCGCATACAAGGAGCCCGAAGACATCGCCTTCCAAAAAAAGTCCGAGGTTGACGCCAGCTACGTGAAGCTGATGAAGACTCTGATGAAAAGCGGCATATATCACGGGCTAGCGACCCACGACGAGGCGATTATTCGAGAGGCCAAGGCCTTTGTCACGCGTGAGAACATTCCGCGCAACGCGTTTGAATTCCAAATGCTATACGGCATCCGCCGCGACCTGCAGCAGGGCCTGGTAAAAGATGGCTGGGGGGTGCGCGTCTACATCCCGTTCGGCACCGAGTGGTATCCCTATTTTATGCGGCGTCTGGCCGAGCGCCCGGCGAATGTGCTGTTCCTCGCGAAGAACCTCCTTCGTCGTTAAGCCCTGTTGCGTCAATGTGATAGAGCAGGTCAGGCAGGTTGTCAGAGGCTCGCGGCTGGAGAGAATTGCGTTTTTCCCTCCCCGGCGTGAAGGGAATTGGCCGGAATTCTCGTTTTATGTGGTGGAAGCCAACTTGGCTTGGATTCACAGCCAGCCCCCTCGGCGATGTGCTTGCGTCCAACTGAGGTCGAAGGGTCCGTGGCTCGCGACGCTGTTGCATCGAGACTCCGGTTTCCATGTCAAAACCTCTGCGTCGTCACGGGGAAGGACGACGCGGAGGTTTTTTTTCGGTCCTCTCGAAAAGCGCGCCCGACCAACCTTCAGAGCAGGTTCCTGGAACAAATTTGCGTCATCCTGCGTACCATCTTGCGGGAAGGGTGTATCCTGCTCCCGGAATTCGTGAGGAGAGAGCTCATGCGCAGTCCGGTCAAAGCCGTTTGTCTTCTGGCGATACTTACCCTGGGAGCCGCCGGCGCCCTGGCAACATCTGGAGCTGAGCCTGCCAACGACCGTAGATCGATCGTCATCGTCTTCAAAGACGGACACCGGCAAAGTCTTCTCGTTGCGGATATCGCGCGCATCGAATTCAAGACACCGGTGATGATCGTTTTCAAAAGTGGACGCGAACAAGACGTTCCTGCCACAGACATCGCGCGCATCGAATTCGAAACCTCTGCGAGTGCATTACTGCCCAGCCGGAACCACTTTCTAGGCAAGTGGGAGGTGGGCGAGGGCAATGGATTCAATTTCTATATCACGCTGGAAGCGGACGGCGAGGCCAAAAAATCGATTGGATCAAGCCACGGCACTTGGACCGTGGTGGATGGGGAGGCGCGCATCAACTGGGACGACGGCTGGCATGACGCCATCCGGAAAGTTGGCGCAAAGCACGAGAAGTTTGCCTATGAACCCGGCAAATCGTTCACCGATAAACCGTCCAATGTGACCGCCGCCAGGAATACGGAACCGCAGCCCATTTAAGCTGAACCTGTCTCCCCACAAGGTGGGCGCCCGGCGGCGAGGGCGTCATTCTACATTCAGGGATTTCGCTGCATGAAAGGCGCATGATGCCTTGCCTGAAAGTAACTTGGCTTATTGCGGCCAAGATCGCAGTGCAGTTTGTATTACTCGCCGCAGTTCGGGGCGGGCCGCGCCACTCACGGCCTGAACCGCAATCCCCTGAATCACGGTCACGACATAGCGGGCAAGATCGGCGGGGTTGGCATCGTGCGCCAGATCTCCTTCTGCCTGCGCGCGTTTAAGTCGCAGGCGCACCGCCTTCTCTCCCGCGTCACGGCGCAGAATGAGATCGTTTCGAATACCTTCTGCTTTGTCGCCGCACGCCAGCGCGCTCTGGACAAAAAGACATCCCCGCGGATTGCTGGAGGCGGTCGCCAGCTCCGCGGCGCCCTCCATCAGTCGCTCAACAACGGCCCGCGCGGTCGGCTGATTCAGCGCTTCTCGCACATACGCTGCCGGACCCTTGTCGTAGCGGTCGAGCACCTTGCGAAACAGCGATTCCTTATCGCCAAAGGCCGCATAAAGGCTGGGGCGATTGATGCCCATGGCCTTCGTGAGGTCGGACAGCGAAGCACCCTCGTAGCCTTTGCACCAGAATACCTTCATCGCGGCGTCCAGGGCTTTCCCGGTTTCGAAGGACCGGGGGCGTCCCAGGGCTCGCGCTGTTTTCTTCTGCTTCATACGCGTTGGATGCTTGTTGTATACCTATCGGTAAATAAATATGAGCCTTCGCCACTACCCGGCACATCTGTATTGTACGGTACAGAAACGAAAATTGGGGATCGAAGGGGGCAACATTATGGGAAAGCTCGAAGGGAAAGTGGCAGTCATAACCGGAGGCAACAGCGGCATTGGCCTTGCCACCGCGCAGCGCTTTGTCAAGGAGGGTGCGCAGGTCTTCATCACCGGTCGCCGTCAAAGTGAACTCGATCAAGCCGTCAAGTTGATCGGCAAGAACGTTACTGGAGTTCAAGGCGACGTGGCGAATCTTGCGGATCTCGACCGGCTGTATGCGACGGTTAAGCAGAGGGCAGGGCGTATTGATATTGTCTTCGCCAACGCCGGCGGCGGCGAATTCGCTCCTTTGGGAGCGATCACCGAGGAACACTTTGACAAGACGTTCGGCTCGAATGTCAAAGGACTTCTCTTCACCGTGCAAAAGGCGCTTCCTTTGCTGGTCGACGGGGGGTCCGTCATCCTGAACGCTTCGATTGTTTCCATGAAGGGTGTGCCGGCACTGAGCGTTTACAGCGCAACTAAGGCTGCTGTGCGTTCGTTTGCACGTTCCTGGACGACCGATTTGAAAGACCGGAAGATCCGGGTCAACGCCATCAGCCCCGGTCCAATCGATACGCCCGGAGTCAATTCCCTGGGGAAGAATGCAGAAGAAACCAAGCAGTTCAAAGCGGCCATGATCGCCACGGTTCCCATGGGGCGGATGGGCAATTCCGATGAGATCGCCAAAGCGGCGGTGTTCCTCGCTTCCGACGACAGCAGCTTTGTCACTGGTATTGAGCTATTCGTCGATGGCGGTTCGGCCCAAATTTAAGAGTTGCGTCCCTATTTCCCGTAGAGACCGGCTCGCCGCGTCTCCCGCCGCGAAGGGAGACGGGGCCAGCCCCGTTCTCTACTTCTTAATCTTTATCCTTCCCACACAAACGCGTCGAACACCCTCGTCGATTCATAGCCGATGCGTTTATACAGCGCAATGGCGCGATCGTTCGCCTCCGTCACCGTGAGTGAGATGAAATGGAATCCCCGGTCGCGGAGGTTCTTGGTTGAGGCGGCCAGCAGAGCTTCGCCGAGGCCGGCAGAGCGGTGTTCGGGGAGCACGCACACCTGAGTGATGTGCCCAACGTCGGGACGCACCCGCGAGCAGAGGATCAGGCCGATCAGCGTTTGGTTGCGGCGCTCGAGGACCACGAAGGATGCCTGGGGATCGAAAGCGCCGCATCCGGGGAAGCGCACGATGTTGTTGAGAAAGCGCAGCGAGCCGGTGAGGGTGCGGTACTGATCGTTGATCTCGGAATCGACATGGCCGCGGTAGGCGGCGGTGATCAGCGCGGCAGCGGATTGGTATTCCTGCTCGGACCAGGGACGGATTTCAAACTGGGGCGGAAGCGGCGGCAGAGCCGGTAGCGAAGCCTGCGGACGCTTGCCGATATCAAAATTCATGAAGACGCGAGGATGCCGGCTGAAGCCCTGTTGCAGAAAAGGACGCGAGACTTCTCCGGTGTGGTGCGCCAGCAACTGCGCCTCCACGCGATGGATGCCGGGCGACTGCTGCAGGGTTTCGATGACGTGCGTGAGCAATCGTTGTTCGACCTCGTGGCGGTCAGGACCGCGACCTCCGTCGCGGACCGAGTCGCGGACGAAGAGATCGCCGATAACGCCCTTATTTTGCTCGTAGACAAAGAAGGAGTAGCCGAAGATGCTGCCCCGCTCGATGGCGGCATAGCCCGGGAGGATTTTGGCGTCCATGTACCGGAGGATCATCTCCGCCGAGGTGGCGTAGTCCCAGGAAAGCGTGCGGCCCCACATGGCGATCTCATCTTCCAGCAGCGGTCGAAGGTCGGCGGAAGAGAAATGTCGGAGATCGAGAATTTCCATAAGAAGGAAGGTCTCAGGTGTTAGGTGTTAGGTCTCAGGAAAAACGCGATGCAAATTCTATAACCACTTTAGAGCCTGGTGCCTGAGACCTGGCACCGGAGACCTTTTTATCTTCCCACCCAGTACAGATCCACTTTCTGCGCGGGAATGCTGGTTAAGTATGACACTCGACGTCCGGGAACGAGTTGTGCGACTTGGGATTGCGTACCTTGCGCGGCAACCAGGACATGAGCTGCCGGCGGAATATTTCCGCTCTCGTATGGTTGCGACGCACGATTGAGATAGAACTCGAGGCCGTATTCCCGCACCCGATTGGTGGGGTAGAGGGCGATGGGGACCGCCTCGCGCGAAAACGCCTGAATGCTTTCGGCGATGGGACGCGCGGATTGGGTAGCGTCGATGACGGGCGCGGCGAAACGAATGACGGCGGCTACGCTTACCACCACGGCAATCATGGTTACTGGGCGCAACGGGCGGAGTCCGGCGCGGGAGACCAGCACGGCGGTGATGCCAATCGCAAACCCGGCGGCAATCGCTGCGACGACGTAGGTCGCGGTTCCCCACAACACGCGGTGATTGATCGCAATGGAGGCAGCCGAGAGAGCAGCAAAAATCAGCAGTCCGCAGAGAACTCCGTGAGCGGCGGCGAACAAAGGCGAAAACTTCTTTTCTTCGCCCGGACGAGCTTCACTGCGGCGAGAACAGAGATATCCGGCGACCAGTAGCGCTCCGGCCGGGACTGCGGGCAAAATATAGCCGGGCAGCTTAGATTGCGATGCGCTGAAGAACAGGATGGGTACAAGCATCCAGATGAGAAGAAATAACTGCCATGAATCTTCCGCGCTGGAGAAAGCCTTTTTCTCTTTGCCCTGGGACCAGATCAGGCGGGCGGGTTCGGCGATGGCGAGGATGAGCACGAGCGTCCACGGCATCATGGCCAGCAAGAACACGGGCAGGTAGAACCAGAAAGGCTGGCGGTGGTGATAGACGTCCTCGGAGAAGCGAGCGAAATTATGTTCGAGGATGAAGACACGGAAGAATTCCGGGTTGCGCAGTTGGACGGCGATGTACCAGGGCAGCATCACGGCGAAATAAAGGACGATGCCCGGGATCCAGAGGGTGCGCGGGAGAGCACGCCAGTCACGCTTTACGGCGACAAAGAGAAAAATGATCACGGCTGCGAGCGCGGGCGCGACCGGGCCTTTGGCTAAGGTTCCGAGCGCCATAAAAATGTAAAAAGCGGCGAGATAGATGTTCCGGCGGCTTTCGTACCAGGCGTACCAGGCAAGCAGCGCAATGGCGAATGCGGCGGCCAGCGGCATGTCGGTCGCAGCGGCGCGGGCAAATCCAACGACAGCAGCGCAACTGGCCGTGATGAGGGCGCCATCAAGTTCACTGCCGGGTCGAAAGCGGCGGAGGAAGAAGTAGATGGCAGCGACGAGCATGGCGGCGTCGAAGGCGGCGGGCAGGCGGGCAGCCTGGTCGGTAACGCCGCCCACGCGGAACGCCATCATCGCCTGCCAATAATAGAGCACCGGCTTTTCGAGCCACGGTTTGCCTTGCAGCGTCGGCGTAACCCAATCGGAGCGATCGAGCATTTCGCGCGCCACTTGCGCGTAGCGTGGTTCATCGGCCCCGATGAGGCCGAACGCCCCGAGGCCATCGAAGAAAAGGAATCCGCAGAACGCCACCAGCAGCAAAACGTCGGTGCGAGTTCGTGGATTCGTTCCTTGATTCATTTGCCGTGAGCCGGTCGCCAGGACTGCTTCGTTCGTTTAAGCTTCGCGAACGACGATCGACCAACGACTAACGACGGGTTGATCAGTTCGCGATCAAGTCTACAGGGGCCGCGCGCAAGGTTCCGCCTGCAGGCGATCAACAATTCGCGACACGGCGACGTCCAGCGGTCCATCGAGCGAACAGCCGCTGGCGCATTTGTGACCGCCGCCACCGAAATGCTCCGCTACGGCCGAGACATTCGCCGCTCCTTTGCTGCGGAGACTGACACGGTAGCGCTGATCCGGGAGTTCACGAAAGAAGATGGCGACTTGCACGTCAGCCATGGAGAGCGCGTAGTTGACCAGGCCCTCGCAATCTTCCTCGCGGGCGCCGAAGCGCTGCATCTGTTCCTGCGTGACCCAGATCCAGGCGAGCGGACCTTCGCGATGCAGGTTGGAGAGCGCAGCGCCAAGCAGCCGCATCTTGGCTGTCGAATGTCCGAAATAGATATGGCGCGCACATAACGCCGGATCAGCTCCAGCCAGCACAAGCTCGCGCGCGACCGTGAAGGTGTGCTCGTTGGTCCCTTCGAACATGAAGGAGCCGGTGTCGGTCATGAGCGCTGTGTAGAGGCAGGTGGCAATGTCGCGATCGACCGGAACGCAGGCGAGACGGGCCAAACGATAAACCAGTTCGGCGGTGGCCATCACCGTGGAATCGATCCAGTTGATGTGGGCGAAGTTGCGGCCGCTTACATGATGGTCAATGTTAATGAGAAAACATTCTTCGAGCCCCTCGAGAAGCGTGCGCTTAATGCTGTCGCATTCGAGCAGGATGACGGCGCCGTCCCCGGGGAAGTCCGCTGGGACCGTGTCGGCCTGAGTGACGCGATCGGCGAAAGGAAGGTTCTGATAGATACGCGGGACGCCGTCATGCATGACGACCTCTGCTTCTTTGCCCATCACGCGCAGGATCTGACCACAGGCGAGAGCCGAGCCGATGCCGTCCCCGTCGGGCCGGGCGTGTGAGGTCACCACCAAGCGGCGACGCGCGCGAATTTCTTGCAGAACCCGCTCTAACATGAAGTGTTCCAGCTTTTCGTGTAGAGACGGGGCTTGCCCCGTCTCTAGGGGAAATCAGCCGCCCTTTTACGGGCTCGGCTCGGCATCCTTCCGCTTACGTTTTTTGGCACGGTTGAGAAGCTCGTCCACCCGGCTCTCTAATTCATCGGCACGATCGATCTGGAAATAAAGTTCCGGAGGCCGCCGCAGCCGCAGCCGCTCCGCGAGTTCATGCCGGACATAATTCTTGGCCGCGGAGAGCCCTTCGAGCGTCCGCTCGGCCTCGGCTTCATCGCCGGCAACACTGACCATGATGCGGGCGGAACGCGCGTCCTGAGCCATGAGCACGGCGCTGACGCTGGCTAGGCCGATGCGAGGATCGCGGAGTTCGCCTTCGAGGATGGTTTCAATCTCTTCGCGGATGGCCTCGCTCAGCCGTCCGCGATGATATTTCTGGCCACGATGCTCCACGGCATACCTCGAATGGAGGAAAACTCGTAAGGATATCAGAAAGGGCGCTTCCCGGACGGTCTTGGAACTACTGGGTAGTGTCCTCATGTTGCTTAGGACACTACCTATTCCTGAAGAACTCTGGTTCGCGCAGGTTTTGGAAAGGGCACGACTTCAGAGGAACTCGACAAACGAGTCAGTGACTTCGGCGCCAGCGTTGTTGGCGATGCGTGTCGCAGCGCGCTCGACGTTTTTCATCAGCCCGTCGAGGTAGTCATGAGAGTCGGAGACGCTGACCACGCCGATGGTGGCCTGATTCCAAAGAGGACTGGGCTCGAGTTCGGCGACCGCGACGTTGAAAGAAGAACGGAGACGATCCTTGAGGCTGCGTGTGACCTGGCGCTTGTCTTTGAGCGACTGCGCCGCTTCGATACGAAGTTCGAGCGTAAGGAAAGCAATCATGGGCATGTATGTCGCAGAAATGTATGTCGAGCACTGTACATCGTAACCCTAGCGAATTGCGTCAGAGCAGCAAGTCACACGCAGGGACGGCCGCCCTCCAGCTGTCCAGCCGAGCAAAGCTCGGCAACTCTCCAGCAACGCCACCCTCGAAGGTGTTTCCATGTCATTGAGCCACAATGACTTATCGGAACCAATCCCGCCCCCTCGTCGCCACCGTATGAAAATTTAGAGCATTTTCCCCGCTCACCGTGCTACACTAGAAGTCGCTAAGTTTGACTCACAAGCAGTTGAAGGTCGGTATCGCCAACCAGCGTCGCCCCCTCTACAGCAGAGAATCACCTCAGCACATTTCAATAAACAAGAAAAAGGAACATCAATGGCAGAACAAGGAACAGTGAAGTGGTTTAACGACGCCAAAGGCTACGGCTTCATCAGCCGTCAAAATGGCGAAGACGTTTTCGTGCATTTCTCCGCTATTCAAGCTGGCGGCTTCAAGAGCCTGCAAGAAGGCCAAACCGTGCAGTTCGACGTGACCAAAGGCCCCAAAGGCTGGCAAGCGGAGAACGTTACTGCTGTCTAGGGTACGCTCTTAGCGATAACGAGAACGAAGGTGCCCGAGATTCGAAAGAATCCCGGGCATTTTTGCGTCTGGAACCCCGAAGGAGGATGCCGGTCCAAAAGTGGTTTTGATTTGACTGAGAACTGAGAACCGAGAACTGCTCCTCAGACCGGAGTACGTCCCTTAAACAGCCAGATCAAATCAATGATCAAAATAATCACGACCATCAACTCCAGCACAAACGCCCGGCTCTGGTGGAATTGCTCCACCATGAAGCGGTAGAGCTCTTCGGCGGTGTGGACTTTCTGGTTGACCAGGTTTTTGTAGTCGGTGACGCCGATCTTGGACGCGGCAACTTTGTAGAGGCGCGCCGAGAACATGTCGCTTAGGAACTTGATGGCGTTGTCGGCGCGCTCGGTCAGTTCGTCCACATCGAGCAGGACGGTGTGCAGGCGGGTGGCGCGTTTGGCGGTGCGCCAGCGCGCGAGAATTCCGGTCGAACCGCCGTCCATGAAATCGTAGACGCTTTTCAGTTCGCGCGTCAGCAGTTCGTCGTAATGGCGGAATTCGAGGAGCTGCGAGTTGGCATATTCCAGCAGCTGAATGACAGTTTCCGCCCCGGCCGCGGAGTCGTAGAGAAACGCTCCGTTCCAGCTGATCACGGCCAGGTCGTTCGGATAGTAGGAGATTTTCGACTGCATGATTTCCTGCTGCTCGCCGTCGGAGAGCGGAACGTTTTCGCCGCGCACGATCTGGGCAATTCGTCCCCCCTGGGTCGAGAGCAGTTCAGCAGCGGACGGATTGCCGGCGATGTCGCGCACATGAAAGACGAAATAATCTTCATGCAGCCAGCTGTCGTAAAGCTTGACCAGCGCGGGGCGGGCGCGCTCGATTTTCTGTTTGACGATCTTCTGGGCGAAGCTGGTGAAATCAGTGTCCCAAACCCACCGGCTGGCCAGCCGGACGAGCGTGTCCCAATCGCCAGAAAAAGGCAGTTCGAAGACTACGCTAAGCACGCCATAATCGTAATATTTGATCTGCACGTCAAGCCGCTCGCCGCTTTCAAGGATCAGCGGATCGACCGGTTCGACGACTGGAGCCCGCTCAAAGCGGACATATCCAGGAGCAGGGTGCTTGAAGCTAGCCTCCTGGCGTCGGGCCCCGAAAATGTCGCGCAGGGCGTCGAGGTTGATCTCCTCACAGACGTCGAATTGGATCAGGACCAGGACCGAACCTTGCAGCGATTTGTTCTGGGCGATGGATGCGGACTGGGTCGGCGTCGGGGCTGGAATGGGGACGATGACGGTTGAGTTTGCGGTTTCCATGAAGTTCCAGCTTTCTGCTATCAGCTCTTCTGAGCTGCGCGGCGCGATCTGCGGCGCAACCGAAAAGCCGCTATGGTGAGGCCCCATTGTGTCTGTGTCTATTGTCCCAGAAAGCGGCCCGGATGGGGAGTGGGCCAGTAAGTCTATATCTGTCAATAGATTGTCGGGAGGACTCTCCCCGGCTCGGGGGGGCGGGCGTCTCGCCCGTCCCAGTTGAGCCAAGCTCAACAGCGCCGCCTGCGCCAAGCGAAACTAGCGTCTGCGAGCGAGCGCGAACAGGAGCGCCGCTCCGGCGGCGATTCCAGCCACGGCCAGGCCGGTTCGCTTCATGGACTTTTCGATGGCCGCCTGGTGGGGCCGCATCCAGGCGTCTTCGGGATAATGTTGCGGCGCGGGATCAAACATCGGGAAGCCTTCCGGGGTTTCGGTTGCTTCGCGGAGGGCCATCTGGAGAACTTCGGCGAGGTGTAGGGCGTGGCGATCGGTTTCCTGGGCAATCTGCTCTCGGCAACTGAAACCGTCGGCGACGATGAGCCAGTCAGTCGGAACCTGGCGGACGGCGGGCAGGAGTTCGAGTTCGCCTATGGCTTTCGAGAGCTCGTATTTTTCTTTTTCAAAACCGAACGCTCCCGCCATTCCGCAGCATCCAGGAGCCGGCGCGGTGAAGTTGATGCCCAAGCGCTTGAGGACCGATTCTTCGGCAGTCATCTTCATGATGGCCTTGTGATGGCAATGCCCGTGGATAAGCGCTCGGCGCGACAACTTGGGAAGCGGGAACTTGTTTGCGCGTTGCTCGAGAAATTCGCTGAGCAGGAAGACCTGCTTCGAGAGGGCTTGCGCGCGTTCGTCCTTGGGGAAAAGGTTAGTGAGTTCGTCGCGAAAGACGGCGGCGCAACTGGGTTCGAGGACGACGATGGGCGTTGCGGCTTCGATTTCGGGGAGAAGCTCGTCCATGATCTGTAGGAGCAAGCGTTTGGCGCGGTCCAGCATGCCGACGTCGTAAAGCGGGCGCCCGCAGCAAAGGTGAGCGTGCGGGATGGTGACGTCGAAACCCGCTGCTTCGAGGACTTCGGTGGCCGCCCTAGCCGTCGAGGGAAGAAAGTGGTTATTGAAAGTGTCAGCCCAAAGCAGCACGGAGTTGCCCCGATCCACGCGGGGACGGCCGCCCTCGGCTGTCCCGCGGAGCGAAGCTCCGCGACGCTCCCACCACTGCTTAAACGTCTGCGGAGCAAACGGTGGAATCTGACGCTGGGCAGCGATTCCGCCGGCCCGCTTGGCAAGGTCGCGCAGACCGGGGAGCTGCGTTGTGATATTCACAAGGCCCGGCACATGCGAGGCGACTCGAACCCACAGGTCAAAACTCGAAAGCGCCACCGCATTCAGCGGACGACGATTGCTTTCGTAGTAATGCGACAGAAATTCCGCTTTGTAGGTCGCTACATCGACCCCGACGGGGCAATCGCTTTTGCAGCCTTTGCAGGCAAGACAAAGATCGAGCGATTCTTTCACCGCCTCGTTCTGCCAGCCGTCTTTGATGACGTCGCCCTTCGTCATCTCCCAGAGCAGGTGGGCGCGGCCGCGGGTGGAGTGCTCTTCGTCGCGCGTGACGCGAAAGCTCGGACACATGACTCCGCCTCCATCGCGGCGGCACTTGCCGACTCCGACGCAGCGCAGCGTGGCGGCCGCCAGGCTGCCGTGGTCGTCAGGAAATTTGAAATGCGTCTCGGGCTGCCAGGGATCGTAGCCCGCGCCGAGCCGGAGATTTTCGTCGAGGCGATAAGGCTCGATGAGCTTGCCCGGGTTCATTTTCCAATCGGGATCCCAGAGCGCCTTGAACTCGCGGAAGGCCTGCATAATTTCAGGCCCAAACATTTTGGGAAGAAGCTCGGCGCGGGCCTGCCCGTCGCCATGTTCGCCGGAGAGCGAGCCGCCGTAGCGGACGACGAGGTCCGCGGCCTCTTCCATAAACTGCCGGAACTTGCGGACGCCTTCGGTCGATTCGAGATCGTAGTCCATGCGCGTGTGCACGCAGGCGTGGCCGAAGTGTCCATAGAACGAGCCTTCGTAGTGGAAGGCTTGCATCAGCCGGCGCAGATCGCGAAGATAAGCGCCGAGTTTTTCGGGCGCGACGGCGGAATCCTCGAAGCCTTCCCAGCGCAGCGGTTCGCCGGGGACGTGCGAAGTCACGCCGAGGCTCGACTCGCGGACCTCCCAAATGCGCGGGGCCTGTTTCTGGTCGGTGAACAGGCGCAGGTTGGGAGGAGCCGCGGAGCGATCGAGCGTCTCCATCAGATGGTGCGCCTGCGATTCGGCTTCGGCGGCGGTGTTGGCGCCGAATTCGACCATCAGCCATCCACCGCCTTCGGGCAGCAGCGCGAGGCCTTCGAGATTCACGCGTTTGCGGCGGCTCGCGTCGACCATGATGTCGTCAAAGGCTTCGAGGCCGATTGGGCGATGCTCCATGATCTGCGGGACGTGGTCGGCGCAGAGATAGATGTCGGGCCACCCGATGACGACGAGCGCACGCGCCGGCGGACTCTCGACAAGGCGACAGGTAGCTTCCATGACCGTGACGCACGTGCCTTCGGAGCCGACGAGAGCGCGCGCCACGTGAAAACCGTTTTCGGGGAGCAGGTGGTTGAGGTTGTATCCGGAGACGCGGCGCGGAATGTTGGGAAACTGGCGGCGGACCTGCTCGCCGTAGCGGTCGGCGATGGACTTGAGGCCGGTGTAGATTTCGGCGCGGCGGCCGCCTTCGCGAATGAAGCGGTCGAGGTCGTCTCCACTGGTCGCGCCGACGTGCATGCGCTGACCGCCGTAAGTGAGGATCTCAAGCGCCTCGATGTTGTCGTCCGTCTTGCCCGCCATGATCGAGTGCACGCCGCAGGAGTTGTTGCCGATCATGCCTCCAAGTGTGCAGCGGTCGTGGGTAGCGGGATCGGGCGCGAAGGTGAGATGGTGTTTCTCGGCGGCCGCGCGAAGACTGTCGAGAACGACGCCGGGCTCGACGCGCGCGATGCGTCGCGCGGGATCGATTTCGAGGATGCCTGCCATGTACTTCGAAAAGTCGAGGATGACCGCGGCGTTACAGCATTGTCCGGCGAGTGACGTGCCTCCTCCGCGTGCAAGCAGTGGAGCGCGGTGGTCGCGGCAGAGGGAAACCGCGGCGAGAACGTCTTCTTTATCGCGCGGAACGACGACGCCGATCGGAACCTGGCGGTAATTGGAGCCGTCGGTTGCGTAGAGGGCCCGGCTGCCCGAGTCGAAGCGGACCTCTCCGCGAAGGTGGCGGCGGAGAGCGGCTTCAAGCGCGGAGGCGTCGAGTTGCGCGGAATGGGCCGGAGGTGGGGCGATATCTTGCGGCATAGGGTACAGAACATCTTCGAGGATGCGGGCGCTGTGCGCAAGGGCGGAAAGGAATCGGCTCACGAAGGTTGTGTGGCGCAGGCGCCCTCGCCACACAGGTACCGATGCGGGGCGCTCCCGAGGAAAATCATTTTCACACTGGCGGCGAAAAGCGGGATCGGTGTACAATTTTCACGCTTTTGAAGTCAAGAGCAGATTGACGGGTCCGGACTCACGAAATTCAACGGTGAGGTTTTCCTGAGGGCTGAGACCTGACACCTGCGACTCAGCGTGAGGGCGCTGGCTTACTTGAGCACGGCGTCAACCACCCACTGGGGACTATTCATTAAGGAGAAAAATGCGGAAAATCGTGATGTTGTTGTTCGTGATGATAACGTTCTCGGTCCTGGCTGTCCCGGCGTTGGCCCAGACGGGCGCGGGCGCGGCGGGTTCGACCAACTGGGTGGCAATCACTTCTGGTTTCGCGATCGCCATCGCAGCCGGGTTGGCGGCGCAGGGCCAGGGGCGTGCCGCGTCGGCGGCCTGCGAAGCGCTCGGACGCAATCCGGCGGCGCGGACCGGCATTCAGGTGGCGCTGATTCTGGGTCTGGCATTCATCGAGTCGCTGGTGTTGTTCACACTCGTGATTATTTTCGTGAAAGTCGCATAAGCGGGTTCGTGGTTTTTGCGAGCTTGATTTTTTTTGTAACTTGGTTTGTGAACAGGCCTCTGCTTGCGCAGGGGCCTTTCTTAGCGGAAGGATTGATGGGGACACGATCGCCGGTACTTCATGAAAATCACTGACACAATTGAATCGCTTTTGAAGAGCAAGGGCGGCAATCGGGTCCTGTCGGTAACGCCCGAACAGTCCGTCTACGAGGCCGTTGAGAAGATGGCGGTGGAGAGCATAGGCGCATTGCTTGTGATCTCCGAGAACAGCTTGGTCGGCATCCTGTCGGAGCGCGACTACGCCCGCAAAGTGATCCTCAAGGGGCACTCCTCGAAGGAGATGCTTGTGCGGGAGATCATGACCAGCCCGGTGGTCTTCGTTACTCCTCAAAACACGGTGGATGAATGCATGGCCATTATGACGAACCAGCGTTTTCGTCATCTTCCCGTCGTCGAGGACGACGTGGTTGTGGGAGTGGTGTCGATTGGCGACCTCGTCCGCTGGATCATCTCCGGTCAGGCGCAAACCATCCAGGAGTTGGAAGGGTATATTACAGGACGATATCCCGGCTGAGACAAGCCCTCGTCCGGGCTGGGCCCTCCGGCCACCCCTCCTGCAAATTTTTATCTGCTTTCGGCTCTTATCCGGAGTACAATTCAGCCCGTCCCATCCGTTATGGGGCCGCGGGTGGTTCGTTTTACAGACGAGTCAAATTCAGCACGTTCAGGAGCCTTGCATGGATGCACCGGCCACTGGGACGAAATCTGGGAATCCACAACCTGTTCAGCACGCTGTTCAGCACGAAGATCGCAATACGTGGATTTTCACTGGCTACGCAATTTGTGGGATCGTAGCTTTCGGAGTGCTTGCTTACTACGCCGCGCTGTATTTTGCCAGTTAAGGGCAGGCCGTGGTTGCAATCGGACGCAAGAAGAATCCGCACGGCGGGTGCGCTGGAGTGTATCTTTCCGGACATTCTGAAGTGACTACGAATTCGGACTGAGCTTATAGGGTGCCAGAATTGTCGTCGAGATTCTGTTCCTGGTCACGCTTCCTGCCATAGCGAAAAGCCAGCCCCATGCCCAAGGTCATCACTCCAAGCGGCGGAGCCACCAGGACTGCGACGGCCTTGCCGATGGCCTTTTGCCCATCTTTGGAAGTTGCCGAGGTCGTGCTGTAGCACATGGCACAGCCTTGCGCGAAAGCGGGGACCGCCCACAGGCAGAGAAGCCCAACCAGCACGGCGCGTTCGACGGAAGCTCTCACTTTACCCCCAACGAGATAATGCGGAACGCGTCCGGAAAGAAGACCATCATCATCGCCAGACAAAACACCAGAGAGCACATAGTGAGGTACTTCATGCGCGACACCTCGTACTTCATGTGCATGAAATACCCGATGATCAGCGCAGCCTTGACGATCGATAGACACATCAGGATCGACAGCATGCGCTTGGGCTCCATGTTCTGATAGCCGAGGTAAACTTCGATTGCCGTCAGAACCAGAAGCACTCCCCACACCCAGAAAAAGGGAGTGACACTGTGGTGGCGTTGCTCTTCGGCTACCCGTTGTTCAATTGCCTGCTGAAAGGCGTCTTCCATAACTTTATCTTTCCTGGCTCCTAAGTGATCTTGGTCGACATTATGTAGACGAGGGGGAAAATGAACATCCACACCAGGTCCACAAAGTGCCAGTACAGCCCGGCGACCTCGACATCGGCGGCGTCATAAACTTTCGGCTTCAGCCACAAAATCAGGGAGCATACGAGCGCCGCAATCAGGAGTACGTGAGCCCCATAGTGGAACGGACTGTAAGCGGGTGTCGCCAGCCACGCCACCAGCCAGAGCGCGAAAAGAATCGGGATGAACTTACGCCGCAGCGCAATGACACCGAGATAAACCACTCCCAGCGTGACGTGCAGCATGTGCATTCCAGTCAGCCCGAAAAATGTGGCCGCGAACTGGGGCACCTCTTTGGATACATTGACGAACTCGGACGCAACCTGCTGGTTCGGGACTGCCGGGAAGATGGGTAGGCGGAGACCCTCGGTGATAAGGTTGCTCCATTCCTTGGCGTGGAGAACGATAAAACCTAAGCCGCACGCCATGGTAGCCAAGAGCCAGAGGACCCGGGCCTTGTCGTTTCCACGTGCCGCCGCATTGACTCCGAGGACCATGGTGAGCGAACTGGTCAGCAGGAACGCGGTCATGATGGTGGCATTGAGGATGCTCGCGGAGTGGAACGGCGTTGGCCAATTTGAGATCGAGATGCGTCCGTAGCTGTAGGCATACAACAACGCGCCGAAAGTCAGCGAGTCAGAGAGCAGGAACAGCCACATCCCGATTTTCTTCGAATACGTGCCAAACAGCGACGGCTCGTAGATCGCCGAGGTATCGATCGCCGCCGCGTTCTGCGGCAAGGCAGCTTCCGCCATGCGTTCAGTCTCCTTGTCTGGCTAGTGTGGTCTGGCTAGCGTGCGAACTCCAGCAGAGCCAGAATGTAAATCCACAGCAGAGCCATGAAATGCCAATACCAGGCCGTGACATCGACTACAATCCGGCGCGATGCCAAAGGCCGGTTCAACACGACGGACACTCCGGCCGCCAGCAGGGCCAGGATTCCTCCGAGCAGATGCACGGCGTGCGCGCCGGTGAGCAGATACACGAAGGAACTGCTGGGGCCCGTGGCGACGTAGAACCCGCGACCCGCCAGATCACTCCACGCCAACCATTGTCCGGCCAGGAAACACAATCCAAGAATAATGGTCAGCGCCAGCCAGGGAAATTTCCTTTCCGTTCCGAGCGATACTCCTGGAATGGACTGCACGGGTTCGAGCGCGACTTGCCGCGCAAGTTGCCGCCGCGCACGCTCGATGGTTACGCTGCTCAACAGCAGCACACATGTATTGACGAGAAACAAAAGTGTGGGCAGCCGCACGGGGATCCAGTCGTGCACCACGGTGTTGGTGTTCGGATCGAAGGTTGGCAGCCCTTGACGCACAATGTAGGCGCTGGTAAAGGCAACGAACAACATCATGATTGGCGTCAGAGCTACCGCCAATCCGAGTCGCGCCCGGCGCAAACGTGCTCCGTAGTCAGGCGAGCCGGGATCTGGACGCCCGCCGTCTCCGCCGCCTACTACTGGCGGCAGATCGCCGCGTTTTCCCCGGGAGGTTGTGGGGTGGGGCGCCGGAATCGTAGGAGTGAAGCTCGCCATGCTTGCTTTCGTAATCTCTCTCGATACTCGTCTTAATTAGCGTGCTGCATTAGTGTGCTGCTGCCACGGTTGCCGGGTCACTTTGCATGACGTAGTCGCGCGGCGCTCCTGGCACGCTGTATTCGTACGGGCCATGATGGACTACGGGCGTACGTCCCCCGAAATTGTCGTGTGGCGGCGGAGTCGCGGTGGTCCACTCCAGCGTGGTTGCCTCCCAGGGGTTATCGCTCGCCTTCGGTCCCTTGAACATGCTCCAGAACAGATTGAAGAGGAAGATCAGCTGAGCCGCGACGGTTATGATCGCCGCGTATGTCATAAACCTGTTCAGGCCGATCAGGGGATGCAGATAGGCGAGTTCGGTCAGCTGAGAGTAGCGTCGGGGCTGGCCCGCCAGGCCCAGATAGTGCATCGGCATGAAGACGGAATAGGTCCCGATCAGCGTCAGGAAGAAATGGATTCGCGCCAGCTTCTCGTTCATCATTCGGCCGAACATCTTGGGGAACCAATAGTAGGTTGCGGCAAAGATACCGAAAATGGCGGCTACACCCATGATCAGATGAAAATGGCCGGGCACGAAGGCGGTGTCGTGCAGTGGGATATCCAGCGCCGGCTGAGCCAGAAACGGGCCGCTCAATCCGCCGGAAACAAACAGCGACACAAAGCCGATCGCAAACAGCATCGGCGACTGGAACCGGATTCGGGCCTTATGAAGCGTCCCCAGCCAGTTAAAGGTCTTGATGGCGGATGGCACCCCGATCGCCATGGTCATGATCGAAAAGGCAAATGCCGTGTAAGGACTCATGCCACTCATGAACATGTGATGTCCCCACACCATGAACCCGAGCAGGCCGATCGCCAGCATGGCATATACCATCGCCTTGTAACCAAAAATCGGCTTCCGCGAAAATGTCGAAAGTACCTGTGAAGCCACGCCCATCCCGGGAAGGATCGCGATGTAAACCTCGGGATGACCGAAGAACCAGAATAGGTGCTGCCAAAGCAGCGGCGACCCCCCCTTGTGTCCGGTGAGCTGACCGTTAATGGTGCCGAGCGGGAGAAAGAAGCTGGTACCGATGTTGCGATCCATGAGCAGAAGAATGCCAGCCGAGAGCAGCACTCCAAACGCCAGCAAGCCCAGGATGGCGGTGATAAACCATGACCAGCAGGTCAAGGGCATGCGCATCATGCTCATGCCCTTGGCGCGCATGTCGAGCGTCGTGGTAATGAAGTTGAGAGCGCCCATTAGCGACGCGATGCAGAAAATCGCGATGCTGGTAATCCAGAGGTCCGCGCCCAGACCCTCACCCGGCCCGGCGGATTGCAGCGCACTCAGCGGCGCGTACCCGGTCCAGCCGTGAAGAGGCGCTCCACCCACTACAAAAAAAGCTGACAGCATCACGACATACGCGACGAACGTCGTCCAAAACGAAAGCATGTTCAGGACGGGGAAGGCCATGTCGGGCGCGCCGATTTGTATAGGCAGGAAATAGTTGCCGAAACCACCCTGGGGCGCGGTCGTCAGCACGAAAAACACCATGATCGTCCCGTGCATGGTAACCAGGGCGAGATAGGTTTCGGGTTTGATCTCGCCCACCAACGGCAGGACCGCTGTCGGCCAGATGAGATGGATCCTCATCAGCAGGGAAAGAAACATGCCGACGAAAACCGCAGTGAGCGCGAGGAAATAATACTGCAGACCGATGACCTTGTGGTCGAGACTGAAAACCCATTTGCGGATGAAGCCTTGCGGGGCCGAATGTTGGTGCGATTCCTGGGCAACCATTTATTGTTTCTCCGCCTCCCGAGCTGCCAGCCACTTGTCAAACTCATCCTGGCTGACAACCTTCAGCATGCCATGCATCTTGTAGTGGCCGAGCCCGCACAGTTCCGCGCAAGCGATTTCGAAGTCACCGGTTTCGGTTGGAGTGAAGTGCATATGGATCGCAAGGCCGGGCACGGCGTCTTGCTTGAAGCGCATGGCAGGAACAAAAAAACTGTGGATCACGTCATGCGCGCGCAAAATGACTTCCACCTCACGGCCGACGGGCACTTCCATAATGCCCGTCACCACGTCGTCCTTCGACGCGGGATCCGCCGGGTCCAGACCCAAGGCCGCTTCGCCACCCGCGGATGGGTCTTCCAACTCCGGCTTGGCGATTCCAAACTTGCCGTCGGGACCGGGATAGCGGAAATACCAGGCGAACTGCATGGCTGTGACCTCTACCCGCGTAGCATCGTCCACCGCCGGGCGAAAACGTTCCGCCGCCCAGATGGGACTCCCCATTAAGTTCAACCCGATGAAGAGGATCGCGGTGAGAGTGGTCCAGATGATCTCCAGCGTGAGGTTACCGTGCGAGTAGTCGGCACGGGCAGCGGAAGGCTGCTCACGATATCTGAAGACGAAGTATCCCAACGCCAACTGGGCGGCCACGAAGATCACGCCCATGAGGATGAAGGTTACGGCAAACTGGTGGTCAAGCGCGGCGGTTGAAGCGGAAGCTCCGTGAGGGAACCACCAAGTTTTCGCAATAAAGAAATAAGTGCTGGCAAAGGTAATTAGCCAGATGACGCAGAGAAGAACGAGCCCCATGTATCCAAGACCCCCTGCACCACTTGAATAAATCGGCTTTCCGCTCGTTGGAGCGCGCCGAAATCGATGCGACCGCCCGTGAACGAACGGAAGTGTATCACAGCTGGTTGCGATTTGTGCAAGCGAGTTCGAACTCCGTTCTCTGGGAATTGACTTTGCGAACTGACGATCGATTTTATTTTGATGTGGAACAAACTCCGAGCGCTCCGAGCGGTTGTGCATTGACGAACGCGGCGGTTTTTGAGTAACATCGTGTCCACCTCTCTGGGGATCGAACGAATGGTGGGGATTTCGAAACGTGTTGGTGTAGTCATTTTCCAACTCGGTGGACCCGACTCACTGGCGGCGGTCGAACCCTTCCTCTATAACCTTTTCTGCGATCCCGACATCATTGACTTCCCGTTTTCCCGGCTTGGCAGACGTGCGCTGGCGAGGCTGATCTCAAAGACGCGCGCCAAAAAAGCAACTCAGCACTACGCCGCCATTGGGGGTTCTCCCATTCGCCGGTTCACCGAGCAACAGGCCCGTGCTCTCGAAGCACGTCTGATGCGCGATGGTGTCGACGCGCGCTGCGTAGTGGCGATGCGTTACTGGCACCCATTCACCGCCGAGGCGATCGCTCAACTTCAGAATGAGGACGCGGGAGTAGACCAGGTTGTGTTGTTACCTCTCTACCCGCAATACTCGGGCACGACGACCGGCAGCAGCTTGAACGAGTGGCAACGGCAATGGAAGGACGCAGTCCCGACTTCCTGCGTGGCGCCTTTTTATCGTAATCCGCAATACATCGCGGCAGTAGTGGAGAGGATTGATGAGGCGCTTGCCCGCTTTCCCGATCCGCAGGCTGTGCCGCTGGTCTTCAGCGCGCACGGTGTCCCGGTGTCGGTGATCGAAAAGGGCGATCCCTACCAGCAGCACATCGAAGAAACAGTGGGCCTGGTGATGGAGCAAGGGGGATGGTCCAATGATCATCGCCTGTGCTACCAGAGCAAGGTGGGCGCCAGCCGATGGCTGGAGCCGTCGTTGCGCCAGACACTGCGGCAGGTGGCCTCGGAGAAGCGGCGCGACGTATGCATCGTCCCAATTTCATTTGTCTCCGACCATGTCGAGACCCTGGGAGAGATTGATCATCATGCGCGGGAGGAGGCCCGGCTTCTCGGCATCGAGCGCTTTGAGATGACGCGCGGCCTCAATGACTCGCCAAAATTCATCCAGGCTCTCGCTGAATTGGTGTTGGCAGCGATCAGCGAACCTGGAGCGGAGATTCAGGATCAGGAACGGGAGCCGGCGGCGCATTCCATGGTCGCCGATTGAAGCAGGAGAAACAGATTCAGGAATAGATTTAGTAGGAGGAGGATCGAGGATCATGGCAGAAAGTCCAGATGCCGCCAAAACACCCCCTGCTCCGGCAGGAGCGGCTACTCCCTACGTTGGTTCGGGTGCGGTGGGCACCTCGAAGGCCGCCGCCTCCGCGGGCGTGGCCGCGGTTGGTCCCGCAGACAATGTCGTCAACCAGCGCCGCCGCCGGCTGGTGTGGGTGTCTGTTACAGCGTTTCTGACGGCATGGTTTCTGGCGTTTTTCCGTTTTTTTCTACCCCGTACTCTTTTCGAACCAGCCACCGTCTTCAAGATCGGCTATCCCTCCGATTACGGTTTGGGTGTGGATACGAAATGGCAGCAGAAGTATCGCATCTGGGTGGATCGCCGACCCGATCGGATCTTTGTCATCTACGCCCGTTGTACCCACCTCGGCTGCACTCCTGACTGGAAGGCCAGCGAAAACAAGTTCAAATGTCCTTGCCACGGAAGCGGCTACGACGACGAGGGGGTCAATTTCGAGGGACCTGCGCCCCGGCCGATGGACCGCGCCTTCGTGCAACTGGCTCCTGACGGCGAAATCATCGTGGACACTTCCCGTCTTTATCAGTGGCCCAAAGGTCAGCCGAGCCGCTTCAATGAGCCGGGAGCGTATTTGCCGACATGAGTCTGACTTGAGCTCGATTGAAGGTGAATACCCCACGGCTTGGCGGGATTCGCCAGATGCGGCAAGGGAAAGAGACGAGAATGGCTGAAGAAAATAGCTCAACCGAAAAAAACGGAAAGAACGGAAAGACAACCGGCATCCTGGAGCGCGCGGCCACCGGAGTGAAGGCCGATTTGCAGTCCATCAAGACCGACTTGCCGGCCAAGGCCAAGGAACAGGTCGATCTTCTCAAGGACCCGACCAAGACTCAGGTTTTCACATCCATCTTTCGTCACAAGCACGACGACACCCCGCGCAATCGCGCTTTGGGCGTGTTGTCAAACGTTTTCCTGCATTTGCATCCGGCCAAGATCAACCGCGATGCCGTGCGCTACAGCTACACCTGGGGCATGGGAGGAATCACGTTTTATCTGTTCATCGTGCTCACCTTCACCGGCGTGCTGCTGATGTTCTATTACCACCCCACAAAAGTGCAGGCATTCCGGGATGTGCTCTACCTGGAACATGATGTGCCCTTTGGGAAGCTGTTGCGCAACATGCATCGTTGGGCGGCACACCTGATGGTGATCACTGTCTGGCTGCACATGTTTCGAGTGTTTCTGACCGGCTCGTACAAAAAGCCCCGCGAGTTCAACTGGAATATTGGGGTGCTCCTGCTGGTGTTCACGCTGCTGCTTTCATTCACCGGATACCTCCTGCCCGATGATCAACTGGGTTTCTGGGCGGTTACGGTCGGCACCAACATGGCTCGCGCTACACCGGGCCTCGGACATGAGGGCCCATTCGGTCCCTTGTTGGGCATGACGCCTTATAACGATGTTCGCTTCGGATTGCTCGGCGGCTCAATCGTGGATGCGAACGCGCTCCTGCGTTCGTACATCTGGCATTGCATCGGCATTCCGATCGTCGCTTCAGTTTTGATGATCGTGCACTTCTGGCGCGTACGAAAAGATGGCGGCATCTCGGGCCCGGCGGCGGTCGTGCTCGAATCCGAAATCAAGGAGGCGCGCCGCTAGTATGGACTGGAAGCAGCTGTGGGAAATCGTCTCCGCTCCTGACAACGTGCCCATCGTGGCACTGATTCCACTGCTCGCGTTCTATATCTATCTGGCATGGAAGCAGGCACACGCCAACGATCAGTTGATTACGCAACTGGAAGGCGATGCCGGGCTGGCCAAAACCCAATATCGCAAGACTTGGCCCTTTCAGCCGGGCTGGCAAAAAGAAATTCACGTCTGGCCGTTTCTTTTGCGCATAGAGTTTCTGGCCACCATCATCGTCACCATTATCCTGATGATCTGGTCCATCACGCTGAACGCACCCTTGGAAGAGCCGGCGAATCCGAACTTGACCATGAACCCGGCCAAGGCGCCCTGGTACTTTCTCGGCCTCCAGGAAATGCTGGTGTATTTCGATCCCTGGATTGCCGGTGTCGTGATGCCGACCTTGATCATCATCGGCTTGATGGTGATTCCCTACATCGATACCAACCCGTTGGGCAGCGGCTACTACACGTGGAAGCAGCGCAAGTTTGCCATTGGGACGTTCCTCTTCGGCTTTATTGTGCTGTGGGTCTCGATGATCATTATCGGAACCTTCATTCGCGGACCGGGGTGGCAATGGTTCTGGCCCGGACAAACCTGGGACCACAATCGCCTGATCTATGAGGTCAACCGTGATCTGCCGGATCTCTTCGGAATTACCTCCAACTGGGTCAAGGCGGTCTTCGGAGCGGTGGTGGTGGGCGGCTTTTACGCGCTGGGCGGGTTCGCCCTGCACGCCTTCTTCCGGCGCAAGAACCCAAAAGATTACAAGCGCATGAGCTTCTTGCAGTACTCGATCATGATGTTCTTCGTGCTCACCATGTTTGCCCTGCCGATCAAGATGCTGCTGCGGCTTTTATTTCATATCAAATACGTATGGATCACGCCTTGGTTCAATGTTTAGATGATCAACGTTTGGACGATCAACGTTTAGATGGCCAATGTTTAGATGGTCAACGTTTTAGGCGCGCGCAACGCTTAGGAGGAAGTGGTGCCGGAAAAGCCCGTCCCCGAGAATGATCCGCTGGTCCAGCAGTCAATGGCGGCCTGGTACGTCATAGCGATGGTGGTCCTGACGGCATCGCTATTTTGGGCGCTGTGGGACGAAGCGTTCGGACAGCGTCCCTGGAAGGCTTACCAGCGCGAATGGAAAGACCGCTACTCCACGTTTCTGAAGACGGCTCGTTCCGCCTCGGCGCAATCGGAAAAAGATGTCGAGGGTAATGGCGATTACCAGAAGCTGAAACAGGATTACGAGAGCACCTATCAGCAAGCGGCCGCACGCACGAAGGAAATCAACGATCAGCTCCGCACTTTGAGCGCGAAAATCCTGGCGGTGCAGAACATCTTCACCGATCGCCGCGCCTATGTGAATGCACTGACATACGATATCGAGACCACAACCAGCGCGTCCTCCAAGCAAAGCAAGCTCAAAGATCTGGAGAAGTACAAGCAACAGACGGCGGTAGTCGAGTATCCGGACGGCAGCAAGGCGACCTACACCTACCCGCAACTCGAGGAAACCTACAACGACCTCAAGACGGAACGAGCCAAACTAAGCGCGGAACTGGGAGAGTTGATCAAGCCAGTCAGCGACCAGAAGACGAAGCTCGATGCCTATGTGTCGGAGCACATGGTGAACCTGACAGCGGCACAGATTCGCGGTTTGCAGGATAAAACGGAGGCCTTGGACCCGGCGATCCTGCAGATCAACGTCGCCGAGGCCAATATTGTGGATCGCTGCGAATCCTGCCACATGGGGACCCGCGAGCCTGTCAAGCTGACTGCGGCATCGATGGCGCCAAAAGGGAAACAGCCCGACGATTATGCCCGGGCGTTCACCAGCCATCCCGAACCGGAACTGCTGAAGACCCACGATCCGGACAAGTTCGGCTGTTCTCCGTGTCACCAGGGGAATGGACGGGCCACGACCAGCGTTGAGAAAGCGCACGGAAATTACGAGCATTGGCTCTGGCCCCTTTTCCCTAAGCCAAACGTCGAGGCCGGCTGTCAGACCTGCCACGCCGCGGACATGGTGCTGGTGAGCGGCGACGTGGGCTGGACTCTCAGCGAGGGGAAAGATTTGTTTCGCCAGCGCGGGTGCGTGGGCTGCCACCGTTTTGAGGGCTACGACAAGGAACCCGAAGACCTGAACTCCGTGGCACAACAGATCAAACAAATGGAGGGGGAGAAGAAGGAGAACCTGAAGCAGTCCGCGTACCTGATGAAGCAGGCGGATACCGCGCAGACAAACGAGGAAGCCAATCGTCTGAACGACCAGGCGGTGGCGCTCCGGGTCTCGAACAGCAAACTGGATTTGCGGATCGTCCAGCTCGACCGAACCACGAAGAGCCTGCTGCAGGACATGAAGAAAGTCGGACCAAACCTGAAGGACGTCCGGTTGAAGCTCAACAAGAACTGGATTCCAGTCTGGCTGAAGAAACCGACCGATTTTCGTCCCATGACGCGGATGCCGAATTTCCGCCTCAATGACGAGCAGATTCAGGCGATCTCAGCCTACCTGTGGCAGTCGGCGCTACCCGACGCACCGGTGAAGCACAATCCAGGAAATGCGGGCCGCGGCAAGGAACTGTTCGAAATGCGCGGATGCCTGGGCTGTCATTCCGTCGGGGAAGGCGATCAGATGCAGGGCGGGGGATTTGCCGCGAACCTGACGCGCGTTGGCGAGAAAGCAAACTACGATTACCTGGTGCGTTGGGTGCACAACGCGCGCCAGCGCACGCGCCCGTATTGTCCGTTGGAGAAGAAGGATATCGGTCCTGAAGACTACGCGAAGAAGGGTTTGCCCTATGTGTTCGACCTGCAACACAGCAAGTGCCCGAACGATGGCCATGAACTGCAAGTCCAGAACATGACGGTCATGCCCAGCCTGCGGCTGACAGAGCAGGACGCGGCGGACGTAGCTTCCTATCTCGTCACGCTGAAAAAGAACGAGCCCAGTTCCTATCCCGATGCTGCATTCATGGACGATCCCAAGCTGAAGGACGAAGGGAAGAAATGGATTCGCCACTTCGGCTGCGCTGGATGCCATGAAATCTCCGGCTTTGAGGATGAGGGAAGGATCGGGACGGAACTGACGTTCGAAGGCAGCAAGCCCATCGAACGCCTGGACTTCTCTCTGCTGACGGAGATGGCGGAACGGGGAGACGGCGAACCCATCAAGGATCCGGATGATCTTGCGCGTCTCCCAGAGGGACCCGCGAAAGGACCGTGGTACTCACATTTGGGCTTCTTCGAGCACAAGCTTGCAGAACCGAATGTGTGGGACCAGGGAAAGATCAAGTCGGAGACTGAAAAACTCCGCATGCCAAACGTGCACCTGACTCCGGAACAAATTCGCGCCCTGACCACCTTTTTGATGGGCAGCCAGGAGAGCGCACTTCCGGCAGCTTATCAGTACCGGCCTCTCGACTACCGCCGTGACATCCAGGAGGGCTGGTGGGTGGTTAAGAAGTACAACTGCATGGGCTGCCACCAATTCATTCCGGGTCAGCAATCGGCGCTGATGGGAATGAAGCGCTATCAGGAGGCGCAGGAGCAACTTCCTCCCAAGCTGCTAACCGAAGGCGCACGGGTCAACCCGCAGTGGCTGCTGCGTTTCCTCTCCAATCCCTCGTTAAGCGAAACCGATACCGATCGCAACGGCGTACGATCGTATCTTCAGGTGCGGATGCCCACTTTCAGCTTCTCGGAAAACGAATTGGGCAAGCTGGTGCGTTTCTTTGCGGCCCTCTCGCGACAGCCCTTTCCGTATATTCCGGAGCCGGCAACGACTTTGCAAGCGAAGGAAACGGACATGGCACGCGGCTTGTTCTCCAGCACCGCGGCGCCTTGCCTGAAATGTCACGCGACCGGCGATGCTGCGCATGACAAAAACGCCACGGCGCCCAATTTTCTTCTGGCGCGCGAACGCCTGAAGCCCGACTGGGTTGAACGCTGGATCATCGATCCACAAGCCATCAGTCCGGGCACAGCGATGCCCTCTGGCTTGTTCAAGCGCGAGAATAATCGCTGGGTGTTCGCCGGCCCAACGCCGTCTTCATTCCAGGGTTACGATAAGGATCACACCAAGCTGCTCGTGGATTATATTTTCCAGCTCACTCCGGAAGAGCAGCGCCGTGTGGCTGGAGCCATGGGGCGCAGCCAAACCAGCAATAACGGAACTCCCCGGCCAAAGCCAGCCGGCGGAAGCGCTCCGGGCGGCGCGCGGTAAAATATGGCAAAGGTCTCATCCCAATTCCAGGAAAGGTATAGGGAAATCATGAATCGAAAACAATCGTTAGTTATGCTTGGCCTATGTGCGCTTGTGGGCCTCGTTCTGCTGACTGCATGCAGCAAGAAACCGAGCGAAGAACAATCTGCCGCTCCGGGCAGCGCGGCAGCGCCGGCTGCGGCACCGATCGATCCGGCGACCGCCGCCAGTGTCAGCGGCACGGTGAGTCTTGGCGGTACCGCTCCCAAGGCGGCAAAAATTGACATGAGCCAGGATCCGGCCTGCAAGGGCCCGAACAGTGCCGAGACCGTGGTAGCGGATGGCAGCAAGTTGGCCAACGTCTTCGTGTACGTGAAGGAAGGTTTGGGAAATCGCACGTTTGACGTTCCCAAGGACGCCGTGACCATCGATCAGAGCGGCTGCAAGTACCATCCCCATGTTTTGGGAGTGATGGCTGGACAGACGCTTAAGATCGTCAACAGTGATCCGACTACTCACAATATCCACCCAACGCCGGCCGACAACCGCGAGTGGAATGAGTCGCAACCTCCGCAGTCTCCAGCGCTGGAGAAGACTTTCGCCCGCGAGGAAATCATGCTCCCGGTGAAGTGCAACCAGCATCCGTGGATGAAGATGTATGTCAACGTGGTGAAGACTCCGTTCTACGCGGTCACCGGACCGGACGGCAAGTTTGAAATCAAGGGTTTGCCTCCAGGCGACTACACCATAGCCTTCGTGCAAGAAAAGATGGGTACGCAGGAACAGAAGGTCACGCTGGCGGCGAAAGATAGCAAGACGGTGGATGCGACGTTCAAGACGCAATAAGCTGAGTGGGCCGACTGAGCCGTCGGCCCACGCTTCGTTACGTAGGCCCGGAAACCATCCGAGCAGTAATTAAGGAGGGCTGTTGCTTCCGATGATGCTAGTGATTTCCATTGTCATGGGCATAGTCCCGCTCTTGGGTATTGCCTGGACAATCGCCACGGGTACGGTCACGACGGTGGACGGCTTGTTCATGAGTTTGATCCTATTGACTCTCTCCGCCGTTTTTTTTCTGAATGCTTACTGGGAACTGCGCGACCGTGGAGCTCTCGCTTTTCTCGACAAAAAGAAAGCGGCCGCGGCAGCAACGCCCGCAGCAACGCCCAAAGTGACGACCAACGTGACGACCAACGTAACAACTAAAGAAACGCCGAAGGCAACTGCGCCCCCGGCTTCCGCGAACGCTGCTCTCCCGAACAAAGACCCCAAGCCCGAAGAGAGTGAAAGCTAGGGGCTGGAAATCAAGCATGGCAGTACAACCCATCCCGCTCGTGCCTGCGGACAAGGCCGCTAACGCCGGGGATAACCTTGCACCTGACCTTGCGCCTGATCCTGCACGACAGCCCTCGCGTCCCCGGATGTCCACGCGCAACCGGCTTCTATTCTTCGTGACGGCGTGGCTCGTCGTGCTCATGCCGTTCATGTTCTGGTGGAGCACCTGGTTTGGCCGCGCGCTCACTACCAAACAGATGGGCGAATACCTCAACGACAACAGTCATCCACGGCACATCCAGCACGCCATTGTGCAACTCGGCCAGCGCATGAGCCGGCACGACCCGAGTGCAGCACGCTGGTATCCCGATCTGGTGCGGCTCGCCTCAAATCCGCGCGAAGAGGTGCGTAGCACGGATGCCTGGGTGATGGGACAAGATACGGCAGGCCCCGGTTTCCACGAGGCGCTTTTGAAAATGTTGGAAGATCCCTCGATGATCGTCCGCGGCAACGCTGCCTTGTCCCTGGTCAGCTTCGGCGACAGCTCGGGGAGACCGCAGACTGTTTCGTTATTGCAACCGGTTACGATCACCGCTCCCACCGCCGGCCGGGTGATGGACACCGCGGGGGTCGGTACGGCGATTCATCAGGGTGGACTCATCGCGAAACTGCAGGATGGTGATGGTGATGGCCAGCAGACCCGCGAATTGCGTTCGCCGATTACCGGCCGCGTGCGCACACTTTCGACGGCGACAGGCGCCAGTGTAGTTCCAGGAGCTGCGATTGCGACCGTCGAACCCGGGGAAGAACAAGTCTGGGAAGCCCTTCGCGCCTTATATCTGATTGGCCAACTGGAGGACCTGCCCGCGATTCGTCCCTACCAAAGAGAGTTGCCCGAAGTTCCGGAGCGGCTGCGTCAGCAAGCGATTGAGACCGAACGGGCAATCCAGGAAAGAGCCCGCGCCAGCAAGTGAGTGCGGTTGGAAATTTGTCTGGGAAGCCGAAGCGTTATCGGCATTCTCGGACACCACTCTAGCTCTAGTAGCTCATCGGGCCGACTTCTTTTTCCACTTCCGCAATATCCACCATGACTATCGCGTCCCACGGGCATCCGTCGAGGAAGGCGCCCTCTGGACCTTTACTGAGGCACTTCTTACATCCAATGCATTGCAGGGGGTCTACCTCGATGCGGCCGAATGGTGGATGATCTTCATCCGCTATCCAAAACATGCAATCTTCCACCGGGCAATACTCGACGCAGGCGGGTGATCCCGCGCAGCCGGTACAGCACTCGGTGATGACGGCTAGTTCTTTCGGCTTTTTCTTGCGGGGGGTGAGTATGCCCTTCGAGCGCGGCTCTTGTTTCAGCTCGTCGGGCACTAGCCCTGGCGCTTTTGCGGTTTCCGGCACGGTTGCCATTGAGGTGGATTATATCGCGGGATGGGGGTTTTGCAACCCGCGCATGCTCGGTTGACATCCTTTGTCGCGCCGGCATCCTGCCGGCTGTTGCGAGGGCATCTTGCCCTCGCGTGGGGGGGCGGGACGCCCCCACGACAGCCGCCGGGACAGCGGCGCTACGGCCTGGCTGGCTACTTCAACGCCAGAGGCGGGTGGTGTAATCCGCCATGCTTAGGGCTAGCAGGATGAACAGCCAGAAAATTGCGCTCACTACTACCAGGCCGGTTAGTTTCTCATGCGTGTACTTGACGTGCATGAAGAAGAGGATGACTAGCGTCGCCTTGATGGTCGCGATGGTGAGGGCGACTATGGTGTTGAACGGGCCGAGGTCGATGAAGGCGGCAGCTACGGTGATGCCGGTGCCCGCGAGCAAGGCCAGCCAGATCGCGACGGAAGAACCGACGGAGGAAATATGTTCGGAAATGTGTTCGCGCGTTTGTGTGGAAGCATGTTCGGAAGTATGTCCGGAAGCGGATTTGTGATCAGACATTTATTTCACCTGTGATGCTTATCTCACCTATGAAGCTTTTCTCACCTATGACGCTGGCCTCACCTATGACGGTCGATCAGGTACAGCAACGGGAATAAGTAGATCCAGACAATATCGACGAAGTGCCAGTACAGTCCTGCGTTTTCAATGGGCGTGTAGTACTCGGGAGTGTATTTGCCGCGCCACGCCTTGTAGGCGAGGAATCCGAACAGGCCGACGCCGATAATCATGTGCAGGGCGTGCATGCCGGTCATCGCAAAATAGAGCGAGAAATACATCTCGGCGTGATGGGGGTCAGCATACTGGCGTTCCGCCTCGGGGAGCTTCTTCTGACTGGGAAGCAGTTCGTGATAGCTGAAGCTGGCTCCGGGGACGTGATGCTTCTCGAATTTTTCGGCATACTCGTCGGCCTTGATGCCGAGAAAGACGAGACCCAGAAAGATCGTCGCGAGCAGCCAGAACACGAGGGCCATGCGCTTGCCAAGCTGGGCGGCACGAACCCCGAGAACTACGGTCAAGCTGGAGCAGATGAGTACTACCGTGTTTGTCGCGCCGAGTTTAATGTCCAACTGCTGACTGGCGGAGCCGAAGTCCGCAAAATACTTATAGCGGTAAACCAGGTAAGCGCAGAACATGCCGCCGAAGAACATGACTTCCTGGGCGAGGAATACCCACATGCCCAGGCTCGCGGCATTTTTCTGCTGCTCCTCGGTCGCGAAATGGTGCAGGAGCGCCGGGTTCTCGTGCGCGTGTTCGTCGACGGCGGCTTGACTAGTGTGCAACGGGGACCTCCTCCTTCTCCGGCTTCTCCGGAATCTCGCCCATCTCGTCGTAGTTATAGGCTTCCCAGGTCACGACCGGCTCCTCGTCGAAGTTGAAGGTCGGGGGCGGCGAGTGGGTCTGCCACTCCAGGCCCGCGGCGTTCCATGGGTTCGGCGGGGCCGGCTTGCCGTAGCGCATGGACCACATGAAGTAGACCATGGGCAGCAGGTAACCGACGGCGAGAATGGTCGCGCCCGCGGTTGAGAGCACATTCAGGATCTGGAATTCGGGCGGATACGAGTGATAGCGCCGCGGCATTCCCATGTAGCCCAGGATGAACTGGGGGAAGAACGTCAGGTTGAATCCGATGAAGACGATGAGCGCGGCGAGTTTACCCCAGCCCTCGGGATACATGCGGCCGGAAATTTTGGGCCACCAGAAGTGCATCCCGCCGAGGTACGCCATCACCATGCCTCCGACCATGATGTAGTGGAAGTGGGCGATGATGAAATACGTGTCATGCACGTGCACGTCGACGCCCAGGGAGGCGAGGAAGAGGCCGGTCAATCCGCCGATGGTAAACAATCCGACGAAGCCGAAGGCGTAGAGCATCGGAGTCTGGTAGGTGATGGACCCCTTGTAGATGGTGGCGGTCCAGTTAAACACTTTGATAGCCGAGGGCACGGCTACGAGATAACTCAGCAGCGAGAAGATTAGCGCGGCATAGACCGAGATGCCGGCCACGAACATATGGTGCGCCCAGACGAGGAAGCCGATCACAGCGATGCCGAGCACGGCCAGCGCCATCGCCTTATAGCCAAAAATGCGTTTGCGTGAAAAGCAGCAAACGATTTCGCTGATGATGCCCATGCCGGGCAGAATCATGATGTAGACGGCGGGGTGGGAGTAAAACCAGAACAGATGCTGGAACAGGAGCGGGTCTCCGCCTAGTAAAGGATTAAAAATGCCGAGGTGGAACAGACGCTCGAGCACTACCAGCACAAGGGCGATCGCCACGACGGGCGTACCCAGCACCTGAATAATGCTGGTGGCGTAATGGGCCCAGACAAACAGCGGCAGACGGTTCCAGGTCATTCCGGGAGCGCGCATGCGGTGGATGGTCACGATGAAGTTCAGTCCGGTGAGGATCGAGGAGAAGCCCGCGAAGAAGATACCTATAGCGGCGGAGACAACGTTGGTTTTAAGGAACTCGGTGCTCAGGGGCGTGTAAAAAGTCCAACCGGTGTCGACGCCGCCACTGAGGATCGTGAAGATCATCAGAAGGCCGCCGATGATGAAAAGGTACCAACTGAGCAGGTTGATGCGCGGGAAGGCTAGATCCTTGGCTCCGATCATGAGGGGGATGAGAAAGTTGCCGAGCACGGCGGGCACGGCAGGGACAAGGAAGAAGAAGACCATGACCTGGCCGTGCATGGTGAACAGTTTGTTGTAAGTGTCGGACTGGACGAGGTCGCCCGCCGGTGTCAGCAACTCCAGGCGGATGAGCAGCGCGAAGAAGCCACCAATAAAGAAGAAGAAAGTAATCGAGATCAGGTAGAGCAACGCGATGCGCTTGTGGTCCACAGTCAGGAGCCACGACTTGGGCCCATGACCCGCATTCAGGTAGTTCTCGCGTTCTCCGGTGTCTGCTACTACAGCTGTTGCCATTCGCTTATCACCTGCACTTTTTCAACTAAGGTTACGGAGTAGCTACAGCCACTCCGCTGGCATTGGCGGGCCGCCCCGACTGCGGCCCGGCCAGCGATTTCACGTATTCGACTAACGCGTTCAGTTGCTCGTCACTGAGCTGCCCCTGGAAAGTCGGCATGACGGGCTTGAAGCCTCGTACGATTTTGGCAGCCGGTTCCAGGATCGATTCGCGAACGTAATTCTCGTCGGCGATCACGGTGCGGCCATCTTCGAGGAGCACAGGCTTGCCAAAGACGCCGACGAGGTTCGGGCCCCGGCCCTGCGTGTCGGAGCGATGGCAGGTGACACAGCCCAGTTCGGTGAACAGTTTCTCGCCGGTCACGGCCAGCGGTTGGTTTCCGGCGCCGCCGCTCATCCAGGCTTCGTAGTCGCGCGGCTCCATAACCGTTACCCAGCCGACCATTCCGGAGTGCTGAGTTCCGCAGTACTGGGAACAAAACAGGTGGTAGGTGCCCGCTTTCGTGGCGCGGAACCAGAGGGTCGTGTAGCGGCCGGGGACCACGTCCTGCTTGAGGCGGAAGGCGGGCACAAAAAAGCTGTGGATCACGTCCTGCGAGGTCATGATCATCTTGACGTCGCGGCCGACCGGCACATGGAGTTCGTTGATTTCGCGCTGCCCTCCTTTGTGCTCGAACTTCCACATCCATTGCTTGGCAACGGTGTAAACCTCGGTGGCATCCTGTGGAGGTGTGCGTTCCTGGAAGAAGATAACCGCGCCCCAAACGAAAAATACCAGCATCACGCAGAAGGGGATGATGGACCAGGTGATTTCCAGATGGGTGGAACCTTCGATTTGTACAGCGCGCTGCCCCCTGCGTTTGCGGAACCTGACGGCGAAAGCGGTCAGCACGGCGAAGATCAACACCGTCATGATGCCCGAAACCAGCAGCAGGAAAATGTAGAGGGCATCCACGTTACCCGCGTTCGTGGAGGCGTTTTCCGGCCAAAGTGGCAAGTGTCCAAACATGATTACCTGACCTGAGCTCCCTGAAAGTTGTCTGGACCGCGGCGCATCATCGCAAATAAAAGTGCCCCGAGGCACAGCATGGTGGCCACGCCCATCAATCGCAGCACGCGCATGATGGTGGCGCTGTACTTACCCTTCTCGGGATCGTAGTGATAGCAATAGAGCAGCAGCTCGTCGACCACGTTGCCGATCCGGTTCTGCGAGGCCTCCACCAGGGCCAGCCGCAGATCCTTGGGCGGAAACTCGATGCCGTAATAGTACTGGGCGATCCTGCCTTGCGGCGTCAGCACCAGGATTGCGGTCGAGTGAGCGAATTGTTCGGTCTTCGGGTCGTATTCGTATTGAAATCCAGCCGCCTTCGTGACGGCGTCGATCGCGTCCGGCTGGCCGACCAGGAAATGCCATCCCCGCTCGGCGCCGGGGCGGTTGTAGCGCCGCAGAAACTGCTCTTTTTTCTTCGCCGCGGTCTCGGGAGTGTTTTTGGGATCGAAGCTAATCGTGATGACTTCGAATTCCTTCCCTACGTCGAACTTCAGTACGCGCAGAGTGCTTTCCAGGCCGGCAAGCTCTTCGCCGCACAGCATCGGGCAGCCGTAGTAGACGAAGTTGAGGATCAGCGGCTTCTGGCCAAAGTAATCGCCCAACTTCACCTTGCGGCCCAGATCGTCGGTAAATATGAGGTCTGGCGGAATCTGCTGGTTCAGGTTCTGCTGAATGCCGACATTCTTCAATCCCGGCGGACGCACGTTGGGCGGAGGCGACATGATGCCGCTGCCCATGCCCTGGCCCCAGGCGGCTCCGGCGAGGAGCGCCATGCCGAGAATGCCTGTCACCATCGAGTTCACGAACTGCCTTGTGCTGCACACTGCCGACATCCTCTCCTGGCGCGCCGGTTGCCCGGCTCCGGCCAGAGCGGTCATTTTCTAAAAATCAGTTGCCCAAAATCATTTGCCCGAAGCGGCGGCTTTCGTCGTCGCTGCTTTGGGGGTTTGCTTCTTTACCGGCGCGGAAGTCTTCGGCGCAGAGCTCTGGGCCGCAGAACTCTGTGCTGAAGCTGTGCCTTCCGCATGAACCGGCAATCCGCGCTGCTCGATCAACTCCATGGCGCGGTCGATCGGAATCCGCACCGTACCTCTGTCCTTATCTACCCAGTCGTACGTGGCAAGCTTCCGGTCCTGATCCTCGATGAACGAGCGAAGTTGCGTGCGCTCGTTTTCTTCGAGGCGTGGTTGCGGAAAAGTTTCTGCGTTCTCAGGCGTGACCGCGCGAGTGTCGGCCTCCGGCGTTACCATCGGGCTCATGGGAGGCTGGTGCGCCGTTGCGTAACTGTCGAGGAAGCGATACATGCCGAACACGATGAGATAGACGACGAGGCTGACCAGCACCAGGCCTGCCAAAAAATAAAGTGCACTCCTCGAACTCAGATCCTCCTGCTCGAAGCCGTCGTGATTGGTCATGTTCGGATGCGGCGGCGGCGGATTCGTCACGGGGTCCTTACTCATGCGCCGGCTCCAATACGTCCTGCGCAGTCGCGTCGTACGCGGGAACCAGCGGCCGCGAACTCAGGTTGTGGCAGAAGAAAGCGATCCATAGTCCGCCCATGGCGAAGGGGATCACGAGGTCTGCCAGGGTGACGGTGAAAGTCTCGGAAAAGCTGGGCTCGATGTGCCAGAACAGGTCAATGTAGCGGGCAACGAGCATCCAGGACGCCAGCCAAACCAGGCGGGTAATGTCGCGCTTGAACGAGCGGGAAAGCAGCATGAAAAACGGGACGAAGAAATGAAAGACAATCAGAAACAGGCCAACGAACTGCCATCCCCCGTGCAGACGACGGAAGTACCAGGTAATTTCTTCCGGCAAGTTACCCGCCCAGATGATGAGCCATTGCGAAAATGAGAAATAGGCCCACACCATCACGAACGCGAGCAGGAAGTTGCCGTGGTCGTGCACGAAATTGGGCCGCAATAGAACTGACATGGGCCGATAGTTGTAGAGAATGCGTTCGATGACAATGGCAAAGCAGAGGGCCGACACCAACTCGCCCGCCACGAACAGCAGGCCATAGATGGTCGAGACCCAACTCGGGTTGAGCGACATGACCCAGTCGATCGCTGCGAACGAGATGGTGAGCGTGTAGAGGATGATGCCGGGGGCGCTTACTATTTTAAAGCGCGCGCTGGTGTCGGCGAAAGGCGGATGGTCGTGCTCAAAGGAAAACTTGCTGAGCAGGTATTGCAGCACGAACCAGATCGCAAAGTAGATCACGGCGCGAATCACGAAGCCGCGGTAGTTCAAGTAATCCCGCAGAATATAGGAGTGTTTTTCCAGGTGCTCGCGTATGGCGGGATCCGTGATGGAATCGAGGGGCATCGCCCACGGATAAAGCCTCCGCACGGCAAAGAGCAAAGGAATGAACAGCAGGATCAGCAGCGGCAGGGTCCGCATGGAAGCGCCGAGGATGCGCCGGATCACCGTGCCCCATCCGCCTCCGGTCATGTGACGGACCATGACGATGGCCATCGACCCAAGGCATATGCCCAACCAATCCATGTAGGAGAGCAGGTATCCGCGGAAGAAGGCGGTCGGGTTCGTAAAGGAGAGGAACAGCGCGATCACGCTCGCGACGACGCCGATGATGAGCGATCGCCTCTGGATGACTTTGATGATCGGAGAAGTCCTGAGATCGAGCTGCGCTTCGGGTAACGTGCTCATTCCGTCTCTCCTTTCTCCGATTTTGCGGGACTCGGCGCAGTCCGCGGCAAAGTCGCGCCCGTGCCCGGCTCCGTGAACTCCGGAGCCTTCGAAGGGACGCTCTGCCCCGTGGGAACATCAGCCGCAGTGGCGTTTTGGCTCAATTGCAGCGCCCGAATGTAGGCCGCAATACACCAGCGATCGCGCACAGAGATCTGCGCGGAATAGTCCAGCATGATGCCGAATCCGTTAGTCGTTACGTCGAAAAAATAGCCGATCGGGGCCTTTTGCAGCCGCTCGATGTGATACGAAGGCGGCTTGCGCGCGAAGCCCCGCGACGGGATGAAGCCGTTCCCGTCGCCCACGCGCGAATGGCAGGGCGAGCAATAGACGTCGTAACGGTCGCGTCCACGCTGGAGCACTTCCTGCGTGACCGGGAACGGCATGAAGTCGCCGTCGTTGTTTCCTATCTTGCCGGTATAGAAGTAGGTGTCGGCGCGCTCGTCCCCGCGCGCCACGGTACCCTCGACCCGCGGACGCGACGACCGCTGGTCGGGAAAGAAATCGCTCTTCGCCAACGGGTTGTAGCGTGGTTGCACGTGCATATCGAGACGGCAGCCAACAGTGCTGATCACGGCCAGCAACACCAGTGGCGCGAATCTTCGCGCGAATGTTGGCGCGAATTTTGGGAATATCGCCATGATCTTAACCGGGGACCTCCGAAATGGAGCGGGCGTGCAAGCTCTCCAGGAACTGGCGTGTGCCTTTCGCGTCGTATTTGGGATCGGTGGCAAACACGATCAGGAAAAAACGGTCCTTGCTCGCCAGCACAAAGCGCGGCACGTTGAAGACCGGATGGTAGGGCATAGGGAGACCATTCAGGGCGAGCATGCCGAATACCGCCGAGATGCCGCCGCACAGAATCGTCAACTCGAACGTCACGATGATGAACGACGGCCAGGAGTGATAGGGGCGGCCACCCACATTGACCGGGTAGCTCACGACCGCCATCCAATATTGCATCAGGTAGCCGGTGAGGCCACCGACGATGGCGCCGATCAGCGTCACCAGCGGCACGCTGTTCTTGTGGAATCCGATTGCGTCGGCCAGTTCTTCCACCGGGAACGGGCTATAGGCGTCGATCTTCCGATATCCAGCCTCATGCGTGTGCCGGGCCGCTGTGACCAGATCCTGCGCCGAGGCGAACTCAGCCATGATTCCGTAAGTTGGAACCTGCTTCATTCGGCTTTCACCTCCGCTTCCGGCAGGAGTGTCCGCATTTCGAAGATGGAGATCATCGGCAGGATCCGAACGAAGAGGAACATTGCGGTCAGGAACATGCCGATGGTGCCGAAGTAGGTGATCCAGTCCCAACGCGTTGGGTAGTACATCCCCCACGACGAGGTAAGGAAGTCGCGCGACAGGCTGAGCACGACGATGACGAATCGCTCCAGCCACATTCCTACCAGGATGACGAACGAGATCAGGAAGAGCCACACCGGGCTGGTGCGCATCTTGCGAATCCACAGCACCTGCGGGATAAAAATGTTGCAGATCAGCAACATCCAGTACACGCCAGCGTACGGGCCGTGCAGACGATTCCAAAGCAGAGTCTGGTCGTAGCGGTTGCCGCCGTACCAGCCCGAAAAGGCTTCGATCGCATAGCCGTAGGCCACGATCCAGCCGGTGGCGAGCATGACTTTCGCGGAATTCTGGAGATGGCGGTCGGTGATGAAGTCCTCAAGGTTATAGATCTTGCGGATTGGGATCGCGAGCATCAACACCATGGCGAAGCCGGAGTAAATGGCGCCCGCGACAAAGTAGGGCGGGAAGATCGTGGTGTGCCAGCCGGGGACGATGCCGACGGCGAAATCGAAGCTAACCACCGTGTGGACGGAGAGCACGAGCGGAGTGGCGAGACCGGCCAGCAATAAGTAAGCCGACTCGTATCGCGCCCAATGGCGGGCGGAACCGCGCCATCCCATGGCGAGCAGGCCGTAGCTCATCCGCGCGTATTTGTTTTCGGCGCGGTCGCGCAGCGTGGCCAAATCCGGGATGAGTCCAATGAACCAGAACAGGAGCGAGATCGTGAAATAAGTCGAGACCGCAAACACGTCCCACACCAGCGGGCTGCGGAATTGCGGCCAGTAGTTCATTGTGTTCGGGTAGGGGACCATCCAGTAGGCGAGCCACGGACGACCGGTGTGCACCAGCGGAAAGATTCCCGCGGAAGACACTGCAAACAGCGTCATGGCCTCGGCGAACCGGTTGATCGAGTTTCGCCAGGACTGCCGCAGCAATAGAAGGATGGCGGAGATGAGCGTGCCTGCATGCCCGATACCGATCCACCACACGAAGTTGACGATCGCGAAGCCCCAGCCGATGGGGATATTGATGCCCCAAATGCCTGTTCCTTTGATAAACAAGTAGCCGAGCGCGAACAGCAACATCATGGTTACAAGGAAGCCCGCTCCGAAACCGACGACCCACCCGAGCGAGGTCGGCCGCGTCAGCACGATGGAGCTGATCTTGTCGGTAATCGAGCCGAACGTATACCCGGGCTCGATGACGGGCGCCCGCTCGTTCGCTACTTTGACTTCGTCCAGATGATCTGCCATCTCTTGACTTGCGCTCCGCTTACGCTTCCAGTTCAGGATTGGGGTTGCGAATCTCCGCCAGGTAGGTGGTGCGGGGTCTGGTATTCAGGTCGGCCAGCAACCCGTAGTTGCGGTCGAGCGCCTTGAGCTTCGCCACCCGGCTGTTGGGATCGTTGATGTTGCCGAAGACGATCGCGTCCGCCGGACAGGACTGCTGGCAGGCAGTCTGCAACGAGCCGTCTTCGATTTTGAACTCGCGATTCTCGCGAACCGCCGCGGTTTCAGCGTCAATGCGATGCTGGGTAATGCGCTGCACGCAGTAAGTGCACTTTTCCATCACGCCGCGGCTGCGCACGGTGACGTCGGGATTGCGCATCAATTTGTACTGGGGAGTCTCCCAGTCCTGGAACAGCAGAAAGTTGAAGCGGCGCACCTTGTACGGACAGTTGTTCGAGCAATAGCGCGTGCCGACACAGCGGTTGTAGACCATGTCATTCAGGCCTTCGCTGCTGTGGACGGTCGCGCCCACCGGACACACCAGCTCGCAGGGCGCATTCTCACACTGCATGCAGGGCACCGGCTGAAAATGAGCCTTGGGAGCATCGCGGTCGCCCTGATAGTAGGCATCGACCCGAATCCAGTGCATGTGGCGCCCCTTCACCACTTGCTCTTTACCCACCACGGCAATATTGTTCTCCGACTGGCAGGCGACGATACAGTTGTTGCAACCCACGCAGGCGTTGAGATCAATGGTCATTCCCCAGGCGTCCGGTGACTTTTTATAGTCATAGCCGGGATAGAGAGTGAGACTTGGCGGCGGCTCGTCCTCCTTCGCAAACTTGGGTTCTTTGCGGTATTCCTCGAGCGTCGCTTCCCTGACCAGCGGACGAGTTGCGCCGTCGCCCGTATCCATGGTCTGGTAGCCCTGCGTGGAAGCAAGCTGATAGTGGTCTCCCGTCTTGGTAAGCTTGCCGCCGGTTGCGAACCAGAGCGCATTGGTCGTGCGCAGCGCGTAAGCGTCGAATCCGGCGCCGGTGCCGGCGCGTCCCGCTTTGCGGCGGCCGTAGCCGAGATGCACGGTGACAGAATGATCGGGATGCCCCGCCTGGATCCAGACCGGGCCGGTGATCTTTCGTCCGCCCAACTCGAGCGTTACCACGTCCATGGTCTTAATGCCTTCGCGGTCGGCCATCCTCGGACCCATCAGGACTGCGTTGTCCCAGGTCAGTTTCGACATGGGCTTCGGCAACTCCTGGAGCCATCCGTTGTTGGCGAATTGGCCATCGTAGACGGAGGGATCGCGGCGCAGATTGATCTCCAGACTGTTTGCGTCACTGTTCGCGTCGACGGCAGGTGCGGCGGGGAGTGACTGGAACTTCAGCGAAACCACCTTCGGCGCGTAGGCCGAGCCCTCGACGAATCCATCATTTAGTGTTTTGCGCCACCATGCCTCGAACTCCGGACCAGCGTTCTGCTTCTGCCAGTAGCCGCGCACGATATCGTAGCCAGATGCATCGGAGACGCCGACGAAAGCCGACAGCATTTCGTGAGCGCTCTTGCCGGCATAAAGCGGCGCGATCAGCGGCTGAACCAGACTCACCGTACCGTCGTAGGCGCGGCCATCGCTCCAGGCTTCGAGATAGTGCGCCTCGTTGACGCTCCAGTGGCAGAGTTCCGCCGTCTCGTTCTCGTAGAGACCGTGGTAAATGCGTAGGCCGACTTTGGAATTTTTCACGCAGTCGCCAAAGCCAAGATCCGCGGGCGCATCGTAAACCGGGTTGCCGCCCATAATGACGAGCAGATCTACACTGCCAGCGCGCATGTCGGAGACCAGGTCGCGGAGAGATTCTGTTTGGTTGACAGGGTTGGCGTCCACCGGGTCGGTGTAGACGACCGTCTTGCCAACGTTGCCGAGCGCTTGATTCATGGCATGGGCCAAGGCATGCACGACCGGAGGCTGATGGTCGCCGGCGATGATGACGCTTGCCCCTCGATGATTCGAAAGATCTTTTCCGAGAGCAGCAGCAAATCGGACATGTTCTTCCGGCAAGCCCGCTAGGCTGCCCGATTCCCCTGCGGGGTGAGGCGAGAACAGCAGTGTCGCGAAACTCTCGACATCAGTAGCCCGCATCGGCAGCCGATGATCCGCTTTCGCTCCGGTCGAGGATGGATTGCTCTCGATCACATAGAGCCGGCTCATTTCCGTGTCGGGATTGCGCTTCTTCGCGAAATCGCGGATGTAGCGCACATTCCCCGGAAAGCCTGCGTAGAGAAAGTCGGCGTCGAGGGAAACAATGACAGCCGCATTCTCGAGCCGGTATTGCGTCTCCAGCGCTTCGCCAAACGCCAGCTTTGCGCCCTCAAGGGCATTGTCGCGGTTCGCCGGTTCGTAAACATGCCACTTCGCCTTGGGATACATCGCCAGGAAGGAGTGCATCTGGTCTTTCAGTGTGGGCGAAGAGATGGTCTGCGTAAGAATGCGAATGCCCGCGCCACCTAATGTCTTTTGCGCGGCGAGAGCGCCTTTGATCTCCTTCGCGAACGCCGCCCAGGAATCCACATCGCCGAGGTGAGTAATGGCCTGCGAGCGGTCGGGATCGTACATCCCCAGGATCGAGGCCTGCGCGAATACGTCGGTGCCGCCCAGGCTCGCCGGATGCAGGTTGTTGCCTTCAATCTTGGTGGGACGGCCCAGATGGCTTTCGACCAGCAGCGGATTCGTATATCCGCTGAGCGTGAACGCGGTGGCGTAATACATCGCGACGCCCGGAATTAACTGCTCGGGCTGGCGAACGTACGGGACGATTTCCTGCAGGGGCAGTTTGGTGCAGCCGGTCATGCCCGCCATGGCGAGGGAAGCGCCCATCAACCGAAGGAACCCGCGGCGCGAGACGGAATCGACCCACTCCGAAGCGCCCTTGGGAAATTCGCGGTGCAGCATGTCTTGGAATTCGGGCGACCCCGCGAGCTCTTCCAGGCTGCGCCAGTACTCTGGCCCCTTCGTCTCTGTTAGTTGCCGCTCGACATCGGCCCGCTTGAGTTTCTTGCTGGGACAGACGTCTTCGCGTTTTGATTTACCGTTTTCCATCTTCGTGGCTAGTGCCCTAACTCAATCGCAAATTGTAAGAATCTCAGCGATGACAAGTGTTACAGCTCGTGATGTCCTGCACGGTACGCAACTGGTATTTCTTCACCAGTGCTGAACCGAGCGAATCCTGGTCGGTATAGCTGGTGCCGTCGATCTCTACCGGCGACGATGTGGTGGGCTGCTGGTAGCGCATGTTGAATACCTGCTCTCGCGGACGCAGAAATTTTTCCGGCGCACGGTGGCAGTTGAGGCACCACTCCATCTGCAGCGATGCCTGCTGGTACATGAGCGGCATCTGGTCCACGGGCCCGTGGCAGTCGTTGCAGCCAACGCCCTTGGTGACGTGAATGCTGTGGTTGAAATAAACGAAGTCGGGCAGCTGGTTGACGCGCGTCCACTGGAGCGACTCGCCGGTTCGGTAGCTGGCGCGAACGGGCTCAAGCATCGCAGCGTTCGTCCAAATCTGCGAGTGGCAGTTCATGCATGTCTTGGTGGGCGGAATGCCCGCGAAACTGGACTGCTCCACCGAAGTGTGGCAGTAGCGGCAGTCGATACCAAGTCCGGTCACATGGTGCTGGTGGCTGAAGGGCACCGGCTGCGACTTTCTCACTCCCGCGTAGGTGATGTAGGGCGAGCGCTGGAGCGCTGCCATGACCCAGAACAGGGCTGCCACGACAAACACCGGGCCGAACAACGAAGCCCGGGAGATTGCATTTGTGCTGCGTGGAAAAATCTGCATTGAAGATCGCGTCGATTGCTCGCGGGCTCGGTCTGCGCCGCTCCCGGCTAAAAAAGATCGTCTGAATTACGTCACGTACCGCTGTGACACATGAGACTTAAACACGTGAGTATATACCTTGAGAGGCTTTTGGAAACATTCCGGTTGCAACTTTTCTTTGTTGCGCTTCGGAAATTCTGATTGGTGGGCGAGTGGTCGAGTTCTCCGAATCAAAACCGGAAAATCGTTAGCGCAAGTTCATGACGAGCAGCTTGGGCTCTGTCATTTCCTGAATCGCGTCGCGCAAGCCCTCCCGGCCAAGTCCGGAATCTTTAACGCCGCCATAGGGCATGTGGTCGATGCGGAAAGTGGAAACATCTCCGGCGATCAAGCCTCCAACTTCAAGTTCGTCATAAGCCTGAAAGATGAGTTTGGCGTCGCGGGTGAAAACTCCGGCCTGCAAACCATAGGGGGAGTTGTTGAGCTGTTTCAGCGCGGACACGAAATCGTTGTAGGGCTCGACGGTCACGACCGGCGCAAAAATTTCCTGGCAATTCACTTTCATGTTGGGCTTGGTGCCGGTAAGCAAGGTCGGCTCGAATAGCGACCCTTTGCGATTACCGCCGCAGAGCAGGCGCGCACCACCGCGTACCGCTTCCTGCACCCAGTCGGCGGCGCGGATGGCGTCGCTTTCGCGGATGAGCGGGCCGAGGTCGCTTGACTCGTCGAGTGGATCTCCGACTTTCAGTTTGCTGACTCCCGCCAGCAACAGCTCGGTGAACTTTCCGTAGACGGAGTGCTCGACCAGGATGCGCTGCACGGAAATGCAGGACTGTCCGGCGTAAGCAAAGCCTCCAGTAACGCAGCGGTCGGCGGCGTAAGCGAGATCGGTATCGCTGTGGACGATGACGCCCGAATTCCCTCCCAGTTCGAGAACAACTTTTTTCTTTCCCGCGTTGTTCTTGATGGCCCAGCCGACGGCGGCACTGCCCGTGAAGCTGATGAGCTTGATGCGTTCATCGCTGACGAGCAGACCGGAATCCTCGTTGGAGAGCAAAACCGCGTTCAATCCGCCATCCGGCCATCCCGCTTGCTGGATAACTTCTGCCAGCAGCAGCGCGGTAAGCGGCGTCTGAGGCGCGGGCTTGAGCACCATGGAACAACCGGCGGCGATGGCCGGGGCCACTTTGTGGGCGACCAGGTTCAAGGGGAAATTGAAGGGCGTGATGCCGGCGATGGGGCCGAGGGGAAAACGTTTGACGATTCCCCAGCGTCCGGCGGTCGACTGCTGCCAATCCAGCGGCAAATATTCGCCGTAGCCGCGAACCGTCTCTTCGGCGGCGATGTTGAAAATGAAGACAGCGCGGTCAACTTCGGTGCGAGCGCTCTTGATGGGCTTGCCCGCTTCCAGCGCAATCGTACGGGAAAATTCTTCTTTGCGATCGTGAATGCCGGTCGCAATCTGGCGCAGAACTCGTTGCCGTTCGAAGGCGGGCAGTCGCCGGGTGGTGCCGAAGGCCTTGACGGCGGCGGCAATGGCGGCGTCCGCGTGTTCGCGGCGTCCCTGGTACACGTGCGCGATGAGGGCGCCGTCATAAGGCGCGCGAACATCGACGATGTCCCCCTCCTCCAGCCACTTCCCGTCCAGGAAGAAACCGTGGGTTGCAACAGGAATCACCGTCATCTCGGCCATGTCTTACCTCTTTCGATCGCGCGCGTGATTCGCGTCTGACGATTCGAGTCTCGATCCGTCTCCAACGATTATAGAACTTCGCGAGGAGCGCGTTGTCAGCTCTTAGGTCTCAGGAAAACCAAGAGCGGCTCAATCTCGTTCCTGAGACCTGACACCTGCGACCGGAGACCCGTTTCATTTGCCGATTTGCGGTTTGAAGCGGTCGTCGACTTCCACCTGATATCCGGCGACGAGCCGATTCGTTTCGTTCGCCATGCCAACCACGGACATCAATTCTTTGAACTGCGCGTCGGTCATGCCTTTGTGTATCGCCGAGGCGGTGTGCGACGCGATGCAGTATTCGCACTGGTTCGTGACCGAAACGGCGACATAGATCATTTCTTTGGTGAGCGGGTCGAGCGCTCCCGGAGCCATGATCTGCTTAATGTCTTCCCAAGTGCGCTTGAGCATGACGGGATCATGCGCGATCGCCTTCCAAAAATTGTTGATCCAGTCGGTCTTGCGCGTAGCCATGATGTCGTCGTAGACGGCGCGCACTTCAGCGCTGGCGTCGTCGTATTCGATGAGGCCAAAAAGTGACATAAAGTTTCTCCGGTCGATCGTGAATCCCCTGTGATCCTCTGGGCCCTCTGTGGTGAAAAATCCTTACCACCGAGGACAGGGGTCACAGGGGAAGACTGCTACCTGATTTATGATACCCAGTCTAGAACTTTGTAGTACGCCCCAGCGAAGGGGAGAAACCACGGCTTGCCGTTATAGAGCCCGAGTGGCGCGCCGGGGAATGGAATCTCCGTGAATGGGTTGTCGGTTTTCCCCGCCGCGATCCATTCGGCCATTTTCTGGCCCTGATATGTGGCCATGGCGACGCCGTGTCCGGCATATCCAAGCGCGAAATAGATGCCGTCGACCTGTCCGGCGTGCGGCATGATGTCGAAGCAGAAATCGAGCGTACCACCCCAGACGTATTCGACTCTGGTGTCGCGCAGTTGAGGATAGACGTCGATCATTCCCAACCGCAGAATTTCGGCGCTCTTGCGGATGGTCCGATCGGTCTCCGGAAAGAACGCGGCGCGCCCACCGAACAACATGCGCTGGTCGGGGGTGAGGCGATAGTAATAAAGATAGTTCTTAGAATCGTAGATCTGCCGATTGCGTGGGCTCAATTCTTGGGCCAGCGCTTCGGGAAGAACTTCGGTAGTAATGATGAACGATCCGATCGGAATGATTTTCTTCCGCAGCGCGGGAGTCGCCGCGCCCGTGTAGCCGCTGGTTCCGACCAGGACGTTGCGTGCCCACATCGCGCCACGAGAACTGTTAAGCCTGAAACCAGGCGCACCGTCCCGTGATTCGCGCTGAATGTTCTGCAATCGTGTGCGTTCGCAGATCTCGGCGCCGAAGCGCATGGCGGCCGCGCCGAGTCCGGCAACGTAGCGGGCGGGATTGAGTCCGGCTGAGATTTCGTCGACCATGCCGCCGTAATAGATGTCGGAACCGACTTCGCCGAGGAGTTGGTCGCGGGGAACGACGCGCAGTTGATGGTTGAATTCGCGGGCGATCACTTCAACCTGCCGCGCGTAGTCATCGAAATGCGCCTGCTTGCAGGCGACTTCGAGGTGTCCGGTGCGTGTGAAATCGCAGGCTATGTTTTCCTCTTTCACGATGCGCTCGACTGCGTCGATTGTCTCAAGTGAAGCGGCATACATGCGGCGTGTCAGCTCGCGTCCATACTTCGAGATGAGTTGGTTGACGCCAAGCTTCAGTCCGGTGAGCACCATGCCGCCGTTGCGCGAACTCGCGCCCCATCCGATGGTTTCCGATTCGAGCACGACGACTTTCGCACCGCGTTTGGCAAGTGCGAGCGCCGCGGAGAGTCCCGTAAATCCGGCGCCGATGATGGCAACGTCAGCCCTATCCGGCAAGGGCTGCGCCGGGGGAGCGGGTATCTGGACGGTGGTGAGCCAGTAGTTGAGTTCCTGGGGCATGTCGTTTGCAAGAACCTTAACCACAGGGAGCACGGACACAGGGGAACACAGAGGAATTCCTAGGTGTCCTCTGTGCGCCTCTGTGTACCTCGGTGTCCTCTGTGGTTACGTTTCTTTTCCGCGGCCATAATAAATGATTCGGTTGCCAATCGCGGGGAGGGCTACAGCACTGCCGTTTCATGAATCATCCGCCCTTCCGCGAAGCGCGAGAAGTTCAGCAGCGAGGCATCGATCAGATCGGTCTTCCCCGTCAAAATCAAGTCGCTCAGAATTTTTCCGGTTGCCGGGGCGTGCATCACGCCGTGTCCGCTGAAGCCGTTGGCGAAGAATAAGCCGGAGACATCGGGAGATTCGCCGAGAATCGGGTGATGGTCGGGCGTCATTTCATAGAGCCCGGCCCAGGCTCGCTTGGGATTGACCGCGAGATTTTCGAAGACGGTCACGCGATCCGCCGCGCGGGTCAGTATTTTCTCGATGAAGCTCGCGTCGAAATCAGTTTTGTAGCCGGGCGTTTCTTCAGGATCGTTCCACGCCAGCAGGAATCCGCGGCCCTCGGGGCGGAAGTGGAAGCCGGTAGACATGTCGATGATCATGGGCGCGGTGTGCGGAAACTGGTCAAACGGTTCGGTGGGAACCAGCATGCGGCGCAAAGGTTCGACGGGAAGATCGATGCCCAGCATCTTCGCGATCGGCGCCGCCCATGCTCCAGCGCAGTTGACGACCGTGCGCGCGGAAACCGTGTCACGCGTGGTCGCGACTTCGAAGGTCGCGTCATTATGAGTACGATTGCCACTAACGTTGCGCGTAATTCCAGTGACGCTCGCGTTCTTCCAGAGCGTGGCGCCGTGATCGCTGGCCCAGGTCATGAATCCGATCATGGCGCTGTAGGGATCGACAAAGCCGTCGGTGGAGCAGAAACTGCCGCCCACGATGTCGTCGCCGCGGAGTTGCGGGAGCAAGCTGCGGATTTCATCGCCGGCAACCAGGCGCACGTTCTTCAATCCCATGGCAACCTGCTTTTCGTAGTTGGCGCGCAGGTGGGCCATGTGCTTTTCGTTGGTCGCGCAAAAAAGATACCCTTGGGGCCGATAGTCGCATGGATGGCCAAGGCGCTCTTCGAAGCTCGCATAGAACGGGATCGAGTACAGCGACATCTGGATGTTGACGGGAGTAGAAAACTGGGCACGCACGCCGCCCATGCTCTTGCCCGTGGATCCCTTGCCCAGCGCGGACTCGCGCTCAATGACGAGAACATTTTTGCATCCCGCCGCGACGAGGTGGTAGGCAATGCTGGAGCCGACAATCCCTCCGCCGATGAGGACGACGTCTGCGGTGTGCATGGGGCTTCGTGACGCGTCAGGAAAATGCCGCAGTAAAGCCAACCCCAATCAGCACCACGAAGGCGAACCAGCCGAACACCACGGCAAATGCCGTACCGGTTTTGACCTTGCTGATACAAGTAATCCCGATCGCGGCCAAGATCATGGTCCAGATGGCAAACACGTCAAACGGCGACAAGAAGCTGTACAGAACCGGATTCGCAGCCGGATCGACGAAGTACCCGGGATTGGTGGCCACGGGATTCTGAAATGTGAAGGCATCGCCGGCAACTCCGGCCAAAAGCGATACGATCGCCAGGATCGCTTTCAAAATGCCGGGCAGGCTTGAATAGATGACGAGAGCAAAGAGCGTTTTAAATTTCACTTCGGCGCTCAAGCCAAATTTGAGCGTCGCGAGCAGGACCGCTGCCACGATGACGTACCAGAGCAAAATCAGAAGAAAGAAACCGTACGAGATTGCCTTGGTAACCACGGTCCGCCCCTGCATGTTCTTCTCGCGCTGATCGGCGGGCAGGCGCTCGACCTGATCGGCCTGTTTGGGCTGAGCTCGAAGCTGATTCTCCGCGATCTTGCGAAAACCAACTTTTTGGTCTGCCACATACACAAAAGCAAGGGAAACGATGGCGGAGATCAGGAAGGGCACCCACCAACTGGCGTTCCTCCGAAGGTCGGCGAAGGTCTTGCTGGGCGCGAAAAAAACATTGATCAGGCGCTGCCCTTCTGACAGGGGCGCTGGTTCCTGCGAGAGCTGCTGTGGCTGCGCGAGCTGTGACGGTACGGAAGGATTGGTGGCCATATCTTCTCCCTGAACAGGAGGAGATTGTAGTTTCCTTCCAGCGGAAGAACAACCGGAGGCGACAAAATACTTACGACACTGCCATCTCCGGTGTTGCCGCCAGCAGTTTGCGCGTGTAAGCGTGCTGCGGTTGGGCGGTGATCTGCTCCGTGGTTCCGATCTCGACGATCTTGCCCTGGTACATCACCGCGATGCGGGTTGAGAGGTAGCGCACGACTGGCATGGAGTGCGTGATGAACAAATAGGTGAGGCCGAAGTCGCGCTGGAGTTGCTGGAGAAGATTCACGATCTGCGCGCCGACGCTGACATCGAGAGCCGACACCGGTTCATCGGCGACGATAAACTTCGGCCGCAGAGCGAGAGCGCGAGCGATACCAATGCGCTGGCGCTGGCCTCCGGAGAACTCGTGCGGATAACGGGACAGAGCGGATACATCCATTCCCACCGCATGCAGAAGTTCGCGCACGCGCTGGCGGCAGGCGTCACGGCCGAGGCTTTCGCCAGCGATTTTCTGATGAAGCGTCTTCTGATGAAGAATAAGCGGCTCGGCGATCACGTCCTCTACCCGGTAGCGCGGGTCGAGCGAACCGAACGGGTCCTGGAAGATAATCTGCATGTTGCGACGCAGACGGCGTAATTCGGAGCCGCTCGCTTGCAGCAGATCGATGCCATCGAAAAGAATGGCGCCCGAAGTCGGCTCGATGAGGCGGAGCATGAGGCGTCCAAGCGTGCTTTTGCCAGAGCCGGATTCGCCGACCAAGCCGAGCGTTTCGCCTTCATGGATGTCGAGGGAGACATCATCCACGGCGCGGATTTCACCCACGCGGCTGCCGAACGGAGATTCGGCGAGGACGAAAACTTTAGTCAGGTTGCGAACTTCAATAAGGGGCACGTATCACCGTCTCCTGACAAAGTATTACATGCACGTTCCATATTCCGGAATATGGAATGCCACTGTGTTCTTACCCCGCAATCATTGGCACAGCCGCCAAAGCCGCGACCATTCCGATGGTCCGGGCGCGGCTGAAGTGCTCGTGTAGAAAAATGCGAGCAAGCACAACGGTGACTGCGGGATAGAGCGAACTGAGCACGACCGCATCGTCCAGGCGTCCGATTTGAGCTGCGCGGATGAAGACGGCGCTGCCGGTGATGTCGAGGCTCCCGGCAACCACGGCAATGGACAGCACCGGCGCGGGCACCGCGCGCAGGTATCTTCCGAATAAAACGATAGCTCCCGTGACCAACAGCGAACCGACGCGCGAGCAGGCCGAGGCCCACAATGCCGATGCGTCGCCCGCCTGGTGAATGCAAAGATAAAAACCAGCAAAGCCGATTCCGGCCAGCACAGCCATGCCCAAACCTTGAGGACGCCCAGTATCACCTTCGGCGCGTGAGATGAGCCAGACACCGATTCCAGCGACAACAAAACCGAGCGCGTGCCGATAGCCGGGAAAGCCCTCCGTAAAAGCGGTTACGATCGTCGGTATCGCGGCGCCCACAACGGCCGCCACGGGCGCGACCAATCCCATATTTCCGCTGGCCAATGAACGATAGAACAAAGCCAGAGCCGTGCCCCCGACCGACCCGGCGATCAGCGACCAAACCAGGCTGGCGTTTCCCGGAAATGGCGCGTGGGTTATCAGCGCAAGCGTGCCCATCAGGACCATGCCGCTGAGGTGCACGATGGCCGTGAACAGAAACGCGTTCGCGCGGCGTGCGCCCACTCCACCCAGGAAATCACTCGCGCCCCAGACACCGACTGCGGTCAGGCTATAAGCGGCAGGGATGTATTGGGCTGCGATCGACATGGGAGTGTGAGATTAGCACGCACGCAGGGACAGCCGCCCCCGGCTGTCCAGCCGAGCGCAGCTCGGCAGCTAAGCGGAAACCGCCTCCGGTTGCGCTTTCCCCGCCAGCAGTTGACGCAGCACGTACTGGAGTATGCCCCCGTTGGCGTAGTAGAGAGCTTCCTGTGGGGTGTCGATGCGAACCACCGCCTGAAATTCCTTCCCGTCCTTCACGCGCACCGTAATTTTGCGGCCGGAGGCAAATTTCTCGACCACCTCGCGAATTCCCGCGATCTCGAACACCTCTTCGCCGGTCAACTTCAGCGTCTCGGCATTTTCTCCCGGCAGAAACTGCAGTGGCAGAATGCCCATGCCGACAAGGTTCGAGCGGTGAATACGTTCGTAGCTTTCCGCAATCACGGCGCGAACGCCGAGCAGGCGGGGCCCCTTGGCTGCCCAGTCACGCGAGGATCCGGAGCCGTATTCCTTGCCCGAGAGGATCACGAGCGGCACTTTTTCGGCATGGTACCTTTCGGACGCGTCGAAGATCGACATCTCCGTGCCATCGGGTAGGTGGCGAGTGAATCCGCCTTCGGTGTTCACCATTTTATTGCGCAGGCGGACGTTGGCGAACGTGCCGCGCACCATGACTTCGTGATTGCCGCGACGCGATCCGTAAGAATTGAAATCCGCCGGTTGCACGCCGTGGGCAATCAGGTATTTGCCAGCGGGTCCATCTTTCTTAATCGACCCCGCGGGCGAAATGTGGTCCGTCGTTACGCTATCGCCGAGCACGGCCAGCACGCGCGCGCCCTTGATGTCCTCGACGGCGGACGGTTTCAGCGCCATGTCATCGAAGTACGGCGCCTGCCGAATGTAAGTAGAATTATTTTCCCACGCGTAAGTCTCGCCCTTCGGAACCGGCAGCCCGCGCCAGCGCTCGTCGCCCGAGTACACGTGGGCATAGCTCTTGCGGAACATCTCGGATGTAATCGCGCTCGCCATCGCCTGTTCGACTTCTTGCTGTGAGGGCCAGATGTCGGCGAGGTAGACGGGCTTGCCATCTTTGCCCTTTCCGAGTGGATCTTTGCGCAGATCAACATCGATGCGCCCGGCAAGAGCGAAGGCCACCACCAGCGGCGGCGACATTAAATAGTTGGCGCGGACTTCAGAATTGATCCGGCCCTCAAAGTTGCGATTGCCGGAGAGCACCGAGGCAACAACCAGATTTTTCTCGTCGATTTCTTTCGAAACTTCAACCGGCAGCGGGCCCGAGTTCCCGATGCACGTAGTGCAGCCGTAGCCGACAAGATGGAACTTCAGCTTCGCCAGATATTGCATCAGGCCGGCTTTCTCGAGATAGTCGAGGACGACTTTCGATCCCGGAGCGAGCGAAGTCTTAACGGTCGCGGGGACTTCGAGACCGCGTTCCACGGCCTTCTTTGCCAGCAGTCCCGCGGCCAACATCACGGATGGGTTTGATGTGTTCGTGCAACTGGTGATCGCCGCAATCACCACACTGCCGTGCTGCAGCGCAACATTGCCATTCGTCGGAATGTGTTCGTGGACTTTCGGATCCTCGACCCCAACGGCCGTCGGACTTCCACCCTCCTGTTCCCAGCGACTGACTTGCTTGAGTTCGTTCTGCTTCGCGGCGACGGCGGCCTCGGACGGAGCCGCGTTGGCGGCCTTAGCCTTCGGCTTGATCAAGGATGGCAGCGCTTGCGCAAACGATTCTCGTGCCTGCGACAGCACGACTCGATCCTGTGGGCGCTTCGGTCCGGCGAGACTCGATTCGACCGTGGCAAGATCAAGACTCAGCAGCTCGGAGTATTCCGCTTCGGGCGTGTTGGAATCGTGAAAAAGTCCCTGCTCCCGAGCGTAGGCCTCGACGAGCGCGATCTGTTCGTCACTGCGGCCGGTGAGTTTCAGGTAGCGCAGGCTTTCTTTGTCGATCGGAAAGATGCCGCAGGTGGCGCCGTATTCAGGAGCCATGTTGGCAATCGTAGCGCGATCGGCAAGTGGCAAGTCTTCGAGGCCGGGGCCGAAGTACTCAACGAACTTGCCGACAACACCGTGCTTGCGGAGTATCTCCGTGATGGTAAGGACAAGGTCGGTTGCAGTGGCGCCTTCGCGCAGGCGTCCGGTGAGCTTCACGCCGACGACGAGCGGGATCAGCATGGAAACCGGCTGTCCGAGCATGGCGGCCTCGGCTTCGATGCCGCCCACACCCCAGCCCAGCACGCCGAGTCCGTTGACCATAGTGGTGTGCGAGTCGGTGCCGACGAGTGTGTCTGGATAGGCGGTGCGCTTTCCGCCTTGTTCGTGTATGAAAACCACGCGCGCGAGATATTCGAGGTTGACCTGGTGGACGATGCCCGTGTCCGGCGGCACGATGGCGAGATTGCGGAAGCCGGTCTGTCCCCAGCGCAGAAATGCGTAACGTTCGTTATTGCGTTGGAATTCCAGCAGCGCATTCACATCAAACGCTTTGGATGACCCGAATTCGTCCACCTGCACCGAGTGGTCGATGACCAGTTCGGCGGGCTGCAACGGATTAATCAGCTTCGGGTCGCCGCCCAGACGCTTCATAGCGTCGCGCATGGCGGCAAGATCCACAACCGCGGGGACGCCGGTGAAATCCTGCAGGAGCACGCGGCTGGGCGTGAAGGCGATTTCTTTTTCCGGCTTCGAATTCTTGTTCCACGCCGCGAGCGCGCGAATCTCTTCCTTCGTCACGTTACGACCATCTTCGGTGCGCAGCAGGTTCTCCAGCAGAATGCGCAGCGAAAACGGTAAGTGCCGGGTCGATATGCCTTGCTTGTCGAGAGCGTCGAGACGGTAGAGTTCGTATTCTTTGTTGCCGACTTTGAAAGTTGCGTGGGCGCCAAAACTATTCGATGACATGATGGTCTTCCTTCACAAGCTCCGGCACAGGACCGGAACGCGATCCGGACTCGGAACTAATAGTGTAATTCGTTTTCAAAGGCTCGGGTGGGGACGGGCGCCTCGCCCGTCCAAGCCGAGCGCAGCTCGGCAAGATGCGGGCGACCCGGTTTGAGTTAAAGTAAGAGCCAACATGAAGCAGACCTTGGGCCATGTAGCGCTGGTCGTGCGCGAATACGATGAAGCGATCGCATTCTTCACTCGCACGCTTAGCTTCAAGTTGATTGAAGATACTCGTTTGAGCGAAGACAAGCGCTGGGTGTTGATCGCTCCGCCGGATTCTCAGGGGACAAGCCTGCTTCTGGCCCGGGCAGCAACACCCGAGCAAGTGAGTCGTATCGGTAACCAGACCGGTGGACGGGTCTTTCTCTTTCTGCACACCGACGATTTCTGGCGAGACTACAACGAAATGACCGCGCGCAAAGTAAAGTTCACGCGCCCGCCGAGCGAAGAGCCCTACGGCACCGTCGCCGTCTTCGAAGACTTGTACGGCAATCAATGGGACCTGTTGCAGCGAAAAGCCTAGCCGGACTTGCCGGTTAGGTCATCATTTCGCCCTGAGGAGCAGCACCGGCGCACTGATGCTGTGCTGGACCCGGCTGGCCGTAGTGCCAAGAAAGACGTCGGCAAGAAATCTGTGTCCGTGTGTGCTCATGGCCACCAGGTCGCACCCCTTCTTCTGGACCCATTCGATAATCTCTTTCGCAGGTTCACCGTACGCGAGTTCGGCCTGGACAGGGATGCCAGCGGATTCAAACTCGACCCGAACTTTTTCCAGGTAGGCAGTGTCTTCCGCGATTTCCGCACTGACGGCGTCCCGGCCATAGGTTCTGGCTGCCCATCCATCGGCCACGTGAAGCAGCACTAACCTGCTGTGCGCGAGCTTTGCAAGCTGCTTAACGTGTTCGATAATCGCCCGGTCAGTCGGCGTGCCGTCCAACGTCACCAGGATGGTGTCGTACATGGTTATTCCGTTTCTGCCGACTCTTGGGGTTCCGGCGTCATCCGCCGACAATCACCTGCCATGCGGCTTTCAGTGAGTCCGGCAGGCCGTAGAGGTCCATTGCGGTGATCAGAATAGCACTGCCCCAACCAGCGGCCAGGAGGAACCAGCCGTTCTTCCAAGCTCCCATGCGCTTGCCGGAACTTGTGAAGTGCAGCAGAGGAAGCATCGCAAACGGAAGCTGCAGGGCCAACACTACCTGACTCAACGTCAGCAAATCAGTAACGCTGCTGTCGCCCCGCAGTCCGATAATCAAGACCGCCGGCAAGATGGCGAGCGTGCGGGTGATGAGCCGCCGTACCCACGGTTTGATTCGCCAATGCATAAAGCCTTCCATCACGACTTGCCCGGCGAGCGTGCCCGTGATGGTGCTGCTCTGGCCGCTGGCCAGTAGCGCCACCGCAAACAGCGTGCTCGCGGCAGCCGTCCCTAGCAACGGCGCCAGCGTCAAGTATGCAACCCGAATCCAATCGCTGTCGGCGCTGAACCTGACCAGCTTCCCGCCCGACGCGATCACGCTTTCCTTCCCAAAGAACACCGTCGCCGCCAGCACCAGAATCGCGGCGTTGACGAAGAAAGCGACAGTCAGTGCCACGATTGAATCAATCGTGTTGAAGCGGATGGCGCTCCGAATGGACGGCTCGTCTTTCTGCAGTTTGCGGCTCTGCACCAGGGCCGAGTGCAGATACAGGTTGTGAGGCATCACCGTGGCGCCGATGATACCGATGGCGACATATAACATCCCCGCGTGACCAAAGCGCGGCGAAATCAGTGCCCGCCCCATTTCCAGAAAACTGGGCTGCGTTTGCGGGAGGATGAAAATCTCGATGAAGTAGCACACACCGATCGTCGCAATCAGCAGCAGGACTATGGCTTCGATGGTGCGCATCCCAAAGCGCTGCAAAGCCAGGAGCAGCAGCACGTCCAAGCCCGTGATGATGACCGCCCACAGCAGGGGAATGTGGAACATCAAGTTGAGGGCCACGGCACTGCCCAGCACCTCCGCCAAATCGCAGGCGCCGATAGCTACTTCGCTCATCAGCCAGTTTGGCCAACGGGTCCACCGGGGATACCAATCGCGGCAGCATTGGGCGAGATCCTTGCCGGTCACGACGCCCAAGCGCGCGGAAATGACTTGCATGAAGATCGCCATCAAGCTGGCGAGGCCCACGACCCACAACAGCGCGTATTTGAACCTTGCGCCGCCTTGCAGGTCTGTCCCCCAGTTGCCGGGGTCCATGTAGCCGACACTGACCAGAATCGCCGGCCCCACGAATGCGCGCCATTGCTCCCAGAATCCCGCCTCATGGTGCGGCACCGCAACGGAACTGTGCACGCCTTCCAAAGATACGTGGCCGCTACGGCGAGCCTCAGTCTCGGGCGGTGGTGGCAAGCCCGAGCCCGCCGGTGTCTTCATGTCCGTTGGGACTTCCGCCTTTCTCATCTTCCTTTCTCAGCTTCCGTGTTTCCGATATAACAGCGAGTCAACTGTAGTATACCACCTCACATTAATGATAGTTAATTAAGGCGATTTAACTATACGGGACGGGATGTCGTTGGGGAAATCCACACTCTGTCCGCTGCGGGCCGGCCCAGAACTACAGTGCGCGCGGCAGTCCGGATAGCGAGCGTCTTGTCATAGTTACGCTCGATCAAGCTGAGCTTGGCCCCGGGCCGGATGCCGCGCGCTTCCAGAAACTCCAACAGGTGCCGGTCGCGCTCGTAGATCCCGCTTACGCTGTAGTTCTTCCCGGCTTCGGCTTCCGAGAGCAGCAGCAGGCCGCGACGGCGACGGCTGGCGGGACTCTCCAGTTCAGTGAGGTTGCCGTGCGGACAAGCTACTCCACGCCCGAGTTTGGCAAGCAGCCTGGCCTCGAAATCCGGCGAGACCGCATGTTCCAGTCGTTCCGCCTCGTCATGGACCTTGTACCATTCCATGCCAAACATTTCGGCGAGCATGCGCTCGATCAGGTGGTGGCGAACCGTCAGCTTGCGGGCAATCTTCTTTCCGGCAGCGGTCAGGCGAACGCGTCCATCGGCATTCACCCGCACCAAGCCGTCTTTCTTCAGCCGGCGCACGGCCATGGTTACGGCCGGAGGCGAAACTTTGAGCCAGTGCGCGAGCGTCGCCGAAATGACGGTCTCACCTTCGCTCTCAGTCTCGAGAATGGCCTTGAGGTAGTCTTCCTTGGAAACTGTGATCACGTGGACCTTATTATACGGCGAAGCGTTAAGCACGGTTAACCGAAAGACTGCAGAGGTCCGAGTTCAGATTGCAGAGGTACTCAGGCTTTGCGGTGGGAGGGGCCTTTCGCGAAAATCAGAAGCGAGTGGGTTTGGTTTTCACCTCTGCGATCGACTTCTGACCTCAGCAATAGGTTTCGGTTTGACATGATCTTCTCGCGCCCCTACCCTTGAATGTCTCGACTATGAAAGTCCTCGTCATCGGCAGTGGCGGACGCGAGCACGCACTGGTGTGGAAGCTCCGGCAGTCGCCGCGGGTCGCGAAAATCTACTGCGCGCCGGGCAATGGCGGGATCGCGGACGAGGCGGAGTGCGTCGCGGTCGACGTCAAGAGCCTCGATTCAATGATCGCGCTCGCGAACCAGATCCAGCCCGACCTCACCATCGTGGGGCCCGAGTTGCCGCTGATGCTCGGCTTGGTCGACGAATTCACGCGACGAGGCTGGCGTACATTCGGCCCAACCAGGGCCGCAGCGCGGCTCGAGGCCAGCAAGAGCTTTGCCAAAGAGTTTCTGCAACGACACCGCATTCCCACGGCACACTATGCAATTTGCGATTCTTCGGAACAGGTTCGCGATGCGCTTGCGCACTTCCACACTCCCATCGTGGTAAAGGCCGACGGACTGGCTGCCGGCAAGGGCGTGGTGATCGCCAAAAGCAAAGATGAGGCCTCGACCGTCGCCAATGAAATGCTCAGCGGCAGGATGCTGGGTGAAGCCGGATCGCGTGTCGTACTGGAGGAGTTTCTGCAAGGCGACGAGCTCTCGTTTCTGATCGTAAGCGACGGCGAGCGAGTCGCGCCGCTGGTCGCTGCGCAAGATCACAAACGCGTGGGCGACGGCGACACCGGCCCGAATACCGGCGGCATGGGTGCCTACACCACGCGGACCATCGTCGATGACCAGATGCGCGACTGGCTCGTCGCCCACATCGCGCGGCCCGTCGTCACCGGGATGAAGGCCGAAGGCGCGGAGTACAAAGGCGTTCTCTATTGTGGCCTGATGATGACCGCGCGCGGGCCCATCGTGCTCGAATTCAATTGCCGCTTCGGTGATCCCGAGACGCAGCCCGTTCTGATGCGCCTCGAAAGCGACTTGGTCGAGGCCATGGAGGCATCGATCGACGGCCGTACCAGCGACGGCGATTTCAAGTGGTCGAACGATGCGGCGGTATGTGTGGTGATGGCTTCGGGCGGTTATCCGGGCAGTTACGAGGCCGGCAAGAAAATTACCGGCCTGGAGGCCGCGGCAAAGTTGGACGGAGTAAAAGTCTTCCATGCCGGGACCTCGAGGCGTGACGGCGCTTTCTATAGTTCCGGCGGCCGCGTGCTCGGAGTAACGGCGCGGGCTGCGGAGTTGCAAACGGCGGTGCAGCGCGCCTACGAAGCGTGCGCAAAGATCGGCTTGGATGGCGCCCACTATCGCAAAGATATCGCGGCACGAGCACTGAAGAAGAACTAGCAGTCTGGAGAACTCGCAAACAAAACATCGTGTCATCGACGCGCGGCGCGTATCAGGGCATCGCTTTAGCGATGCCATAAATTCTTCTAAATCAGATGCCCCTTTTAGGGGCTGGGCAGGAGATGGACGCAAACCAGTATGAGCCAGCCACTAGTTTCGATCGTGATGGGCAGCGACTCCGACCTGGAGATCATGCGCGAAGCGGGAAAAGCTCTCGATGAATTCGGGATCGCCTACGAGATGGATGTAACGTCCGCCCACCGCTCGCCCGACCGTACCGCCGACTACGCCCGCAAGGCCGCTGGACGTGGCATTCGCGTGATCATCGCAGGCGCGGGCGGAGCGGCGCACCTGGCAGGCGTTATCGCGGCGCACACCACCTTGCCGGTCATCGGCGTCCCCATCCCCTCAACGTCCCTCCAAGGTATGGATTCGCTACTTGCAACCGTGCAAATGCCAGCAGGCATTCCGGTAGCAACCGTCGCCATCGGCAAGCCCGGTGCGACGAATGCAGGAATTTTGGCCGCACAGATACTCGGGATCGCGGATGCTGCGATCGCGAAGAAACTGGGAGCGCACAAAGAGAAACTCGCGCGCGGCGTCGAAGAGAAATCAAAGAAGTTGAATTCGACGATGGAAGAATAGGCAAAACCGCGAACGAAGACGTGTGTGGGCGCGGCTCACAACTTCAAACTTTTCAAATATTCGCGGAACTCCGCGCCCAAATCTTCGCGCTTCAATGCAAACTCAACCGTAGCTTTGAGGAAGCCAAGTTTGTCGCCCGTATCGTGGCGGCGTCCCTCATACACGTACGCGTATATTTTCTCGCGGTGCAGCAGTCCGCGAAGTCCGTCGGTGAGCTGCAGTTCGCCGCCCGCCCCCGGCTTAATATCGGAAAGTGTTTCGAAGACTGTCGGCGTCAGAATGTAGCGTCCAATCACGGCCAGATTCGAAGGCGCATCCGCAACTGTCGGCTTTTCCACCAGGTCGAGAACTTCGTAGAGTTTGCCACCGGAGCCCGCAGCCTCTTTCGCCTTCAACACGCCATAAGAAGAAATCGCCGGCCCATCCACAATCTGCGTCGCGATCACGGAACAGTGCTTCTCGTCGAATACATTCATCAACTGCTTGAGCACCGGCACCTTTGCGTCAATGACGTCGTCGGCGAGCAGCGTGGCAAACGGTTCGTCGCCAATCAATTCGCGCGCGGTGAGCACGGCGTGTCCCAGGCCCAGCGCTTCCTTCTGACGCACGTAGGCGACGTGGATCATGTCCGAAATCTGGCGCACGATCTTGAGCAAGTCGTGCTTGCCCTTCTCTTCGAGCATTTTCTCCAGCTCGTAGCTGACGTCGAAATGATCCTCGATTGCGCTCTTGCCGCGTCCGGTGATGATGATGATCTGGTCGCATCCCGCTGCCAGCGCCTCTTCTACGCCATATTGAATGATGGGCTTGTCCACCAGAGGCAGCATCTCTTTCGGCTGCGCTTTGGTGGCCGGGAGAAAGCGGGTGCCCAATCCGGCGGCAGGAAAAATCGCTTTGCGGACGGTTCGGATCTTGCGGCGGTCGCTATTCGTTCGTCGTTCGGGTGTCGGCTTCATCGCGGAATCATTCTAAACTGCTGATTGCCTCGCCCGCTCGTGTGGGGACGGGCGCCCTCGCCCGTCCAAGCCGAGCACAGTTCGGCGGCCACCTGCGGCCACAGCGACTCCCGGACTCGTCCGTTCCCTACGTAGCTTGGGCGGGGATTTCGTGCGCTTCCAGCTCTTCCAGTAAATCGCGCAGCGTTTGCAGGATTCCTCCGGCACTGTCGACTTTGATCGAGAACTTCAGCGTCCCGTCCGGAGTAAATTGCGTGCCGCGCTGCGATGCGACAAAGCGCGCGAGCTTCCCCGGATCAATCGAAGCATTCTGGCTGAACTTGATGTTCACAAATTCGCGCTTGCGCTCAATCGCATTTGCGCCTACTCGCGTCGCCTGCAATTTGAGCGCGGCGTATTCAAGCAGGTTGCGAACCGCGCGCGGCGTCTCGCCGTAGCGATCGATCAGCTCTGAGCGCACGTCGTGCAACTGCGACTCCGTCTCTACTCCCGCGACACGCTTGTACATCCGCAACCGCTGGTTCTCTTCCTTTATATAGTCGGAAGGAATGCGGATGTTAAGACCAAGATTGAGCTGGATTTCCGTAACTTCAACGCCAGCCTCGCCCTTCATTTCGCGAACGGCGCGCTCCAGCATCTGCGTATAAAGTTCGAACCCCACCGCCTCGATGTGGCCGCTCTGCTCTCCGCCCAGAAGATTTCCCGCGCCCCGCAGTTCGAGATCGAGAGCAGCGATCTTGAAACCGGCGCCGAGGTCGGAGAATTCTTTCAAAGCCGCCAGTCGGCGGCGGGCGATCGGCGTTAACTCGATTTCCGCCGGTAGAAGCAGGTAGGCATAGGCGCGCCGATTCGAGCGGCCCACCCGTCCGCGAAGCTGATAGAGCTCCGACAACCCAAGCCGGTCAGCCCGATTGATGATGATCGTGTTGCAGAGCGGGATGTCGAGGCCGTTCTCAATAATCGTAGTCGAGACCAGGATGTCGGCTTCGTGATGCATGAATTTAAGCATCACTTTTTCCAACTCTCCTTCGCCCATCTGTCCGTGGCCCACGGTGATGCGCGCGCCCGGAACCAGCGATTGAATCTTGGCCGCAATCTCCCAGATCGTGTCGACTCGGTTGTGCACGAAATAAACCTGGCCGCCGCGGTCGATTTCCTGTTCGATCGAAGACTGGATCAGCTTTTCGTCCCAGTTCGCGACTACGGTCTGGATCGCCATTCGGTCCTTGGGCGGCGTTTCAATCACGCTCATGTCGCGCAGGCCGACCAGCGACATGTGCAGGGTGCGCGGAATCGGCGTCGCTGACATCGTGAGCACGTCGACTTCAGTGCGCATCTGCTTGATGCGCTCTTTGTGGCGGACGCCGAAGCGCTGTTCCTCGTCCACCACCAGCAGGCCGAGGTCGGCGAACTTCACATCCTTTGAGAGCAGGCGGTGGGTGCCGATCAGGATGTCCACTTTCCCGGCTTCCACTTTTTGCAGAATTTCTTTGACCTGCTTGGCCGTCCGGAAGCGGCTGATCATTTCGACCGTGAGCGGGAACGGCGCGAACCGTTGCTTGAAGGTCTCGTAGTGCTGGAAGGCAAGAACGGTGGTGGGCGCGAGCACGGCGACTTGCTTGTTATCGCTCAAAGCCTTGAAGGCAGCGCGCATCGCAACTTCTGTCTTGCCATAACCGACGTCGCCGCACAGCAGGCGATCCATGGGGAGTTGCGACTCCATGTCGCGCTTCACGTCGGCGATGGCCTGCGCCTGGTCCTCGGTTTCGCTGTATTCGAACGAATCTTCGAACTCCTTCATCCACTCGGTGTCGGCGGGAAAGATGTGACCCCGCGCCGACTGGCGCTGCGCATAGAGCTTGAGCAACTCGTCGGTCATGTCCTTCATCGCCTTGCGCACGCGGGCTTTCGTCTTGCCCCATGCCTGCGTGCCCAGATGATTCAGAACAGGCTTCGCTCCCTCCGATGAACGGTATTTCTGCACCAGATCGAGCCGGGTAAGCGGAACATAAAGCCGCGCTGCATCGGCGTATTCGAGCAGCATGAATTCCGCCGCGCCGTCGCCCAGATTAATCTCCTTTAGACCTTGATACTGCCCGATGCCATGCTCCACATGAACGACGTAGTCGCCAACCTGCAAATCGCGGAAGTCGGAAAGAAACGCCGAGACTTTCGATTTCTGCCGTTGCGGTCGCGCCGCCACCAGGTCCGATTCGTCGAACAGATCGCGTGCCCCAAAAATCGCGAAATGCGCTTCCGGCAGAACGAAGCCGTCGGGAAGGTAAGCTTTCAACAGCGTAGTGGTGAGAACGTCGCCGGCAAAATAAGAAGTTTCGTCAGCATAGCTTTCGCCGCTGCGCGTGCGGCTTCCTAGACGATACGAGGCGTTGTACTCGGTGAACATATCGGCGAGGCGCTCGACTTCTCCCGTGTTGGGAGCGGCAAGAATTACCTGCGTGCCGCCGCCAATCAGCTTCTGAACCTGCTCGATCATAGCGGGCACCGCGCCGTGGAAGCGCGTGGCGGGTTGCGAAAGAAAAGCCGCTTCCGCTCTCTCCTTGCGGGCTTCGTGGGCCATGCGCGCCACCGCCAGATATTCGAAATCGGCTCCGGAGAGCGCTTTAGTTTTTTCCCGCCAGCTTTCCGGCGTGAGATAAAGATCGGCGGGACGAACCAGGCTCCCCACTCCGCTGCGCTCGTGCGCCTCTTCAATGCGGGCCCACACTTTGTCGAGCTCCTGCGTCAGCGCCACGGGTTCGTCAAGAATCAACCGCGCATCCGGAAGCAAGTCGAAAATGCTGCGGTCGGCGCCCGCCACCGGAGCGTAGAACTCCCATCCCGGAAAAACTCCAGCGCCGGAGTCGCGCACCGCTTGCTCAACAATCTCCGCCGATCCCGTAATGCGTTTCCCTGATAGGCGCGCATTGATCGAACCAAGTAGTTCTTCCGTGACTGGCGTTTCCGTGAGTGGGAGCAGCAGCGCTTCATCGACCGGGTTTGAAGACCGCTGACTCGCTGGGTCGAACTTGCGCATCGACTCGACTTCATCCCCGAAAAACTCGACGCGTACCGGACGGTCTGCTTCCGGGGAGTACACATCCAGGATGCCGCCGCGAGCGGCGTACTGCCCCGGCATTTCCACGACATCGGTGGCGCTGTAGCCGACCGTGTTCAGGTGCTCGAGCAGCCGCTCCAGGTCGAAAGTTTCGCCGCGACGGAGAACCCGCGCCAGGTCGGCGTAGTAGTCGGCGGAACGAAGAAGAATTGTGGTGGCGGTCACCGGAGAAACGACGATGGCGGCGCGGCCCGTCGCGATCTTCCACAACGCCGTTGCGCGTTCTTCCTGAATCTCCGGATGCGGTGACAAATTCTGGAAGGGAAGCACATCGCGCGCCGGAAGGCTTACGACCGAGTCTGGGTCCGCGGCTCCGGTCAGTTCGCAGAACGCGCGCAGCACCGGCAACAGCTCTTCGGCAGCGCGGTTGTCGGCCACCACCAGCACGAACGGACGCTCGACCGTGCGTCGCAATAAAATAATGATCAGAGCCTTGGCCGACGCAGACAGTCCAGTGACACTCATCCGTCCCGCGCTCTCCCGCAGATGGGAGGCGGCACGCATGAAGGCAGGTAATTGTTCCACCTCCGCGAAAAGTTCGCGGACGAAGGGCAAAAGCATTCCTTTTGATTCTACCAAGCCGTAGGGAACGGGGTTGTGAGGAAATTTCAGCCCTCAGCGGAGGCAAACAGGTTAGCCCAGCCACTCCTTACCCACATTGGAGCGGAGAGGCCACCACGCCCGGATGTGAGGCAAGACCGTTAATTAGTGGGGCTGTCCGGTTTGGGGGGGCGCGGCCGGCTGCGACGCCTGCTTCTTGGCAAGCGACTCATCCACGCGCTTCTTGAAGTCACCCGCGTCATTGTTCCCTAACCCGCTGAAGCCGGACTGGGTCTGCATCTCGCAGGAGTTGTCCCCTTTCACATTCAGCACCACGGAGTTGACCCTCTTCTGGCCGATCGACCCAATGCCCATGGAGTACGTAGCGGTCATTTCGGCGCTGTCCATGCCCAATATCCCGTACTTCCCCGAGTTGCGGAGCGTATCTTTCACCGCGGGCCACAACACGCCACATGCGACCGGATACATGTCTTTGTGCACCTTAGCGAACGCCGGTCCGGCGAAAATCACCAACATCAAAGCCGCCACTGCGATTCGTCTCATGTCTACGTTCCCTTCTCAAGAACCTGATACTACCATTCAGGCTCGAGTGCGCAGTAACGCGTCTCACTTGCTCAGTCCGCAACATTCCCCTCGGTCTTTTATCTCCGCAGCAGCGGCCGCGTCAGGCACGTCGGCCCGCCCGCTCCATTAACACATATCTCCGATCCGGGGAACGTCAGCACCTCAAACCCCGCGTCGCGCATACGCTGATTCGTTTTGGCGTTCTCCTCAATCGCAATCAGCCGCGATCCGCCCAAAGCGAGTACGTTGCAGGCGAGCGAGTCGCGTTCGGAGTATTCAATCTCAATCATCCGAAAGCCGCGCCCCCTCAGCAGCTCGACGGTCTCCACCGCCAGCCACGGCAGATCGGCCAGAATGGTCTGCTCCTCGAGCATGCTCATCAGCGACATCAGATGCAGACAAGCCGAAGGCCCGGGTCCATAAGGCAGCGGCGCCGACAGCACCTTAACATTCTTCGAGGAGAGCAGCGACCGCATCTGCGCAATTCCCGCTTTGTTCGTCCGATAGCCATCCCCGACGAGTAGCGTCCGCGAATCAAGCCAAACGATGTCACCGGATTCGGAAATCCCTGGCAGCCGTATCTCGCCGAGCACCGGAATGTCCAGTTGCCCGCAAAACTCAGCATGAGCCCGCGCCTCCGGCACCCGACTATTCTTTCCCGGATTCATCAGGATGAGACCATAGTCCGTGGCCAGCGACGCGTCGTGTACATAGACCGCATCGAGCGTAAGAGATTCCTTCGGAGGTAGACACACGACCTCGGCGCCGCATTCGCTGAGCAAACGGCAAAGCACCGCGTGCTGCGTCTGCGCTGCCGGAAAATCAGGAGCATGCCGAAATCCGAGCTCCCGCCATGCCGAGGCCTTCCCGGAAACATTCCACCCCGCATTGCCCGGCGGACACACCATCACCCGCAACAGTTCGCCCGTCATGGAATGTCCGTTGAAATTTTCGGAAGGCATATTTTCGGAAAAAATAGAAGAAGGCACAAAGACTTTCTGACGCGCCAGCAGTCTCGCTCCAAGAAATCTCTAGCTTCAAGAATCTAAAGAAACGCAGCCACAAACGCAATGCGTGGACCAAGGCCGCAACAAAAGACAGTCTCTGCGTGTAGGACCTGCGCCGGCCAGAATCCGCCTTATCGCTTGCCTAAACACCCTCCCGTGATATACATATCAGCGGTATCCCGTCCGAACGACGTGCTCGACGTTCAGCCAGTTGATCATAAACCGCGCACTTTGATTCCCGCCTTCCGCAATGTTAATGATACGGAAGATTCCAGGAGCCCTATGAAAGCGTCAGCGTCAGCGTCATTGCGTCTGTTCTTTTTCGCGGCCTTGTTTTTGCTCATCCATCAATTTGCATTTGCCCAGGGCGCCGCTACCGGTGACCTCCACGTCAGCGTGAAAGATCCGAAGGGCGGAGTCGTGATCAACGCCACCGTCATCGCGCGGGACGTCGCCAAGGGCCTGGAACGCGCCGGCAGCAGCGACGGCCAGGGCGGCTACAGTGTGCGTCAGTTGGCTCCCGGCACTTATTCCGTCACTGTGGACGCACCCGGCTTCGCCAAAACCGAAGCCACCGGCGTCGCCATCACCGTCGGCGAGATGGCCGAGTTACCCATCACGGTCACCGTCGCGGGCGGCAAAGAAGTCATCGAAGTGAGCTCCCAGGCCGAACTGGTAGAAACCGCGCGCAGTTCCACCACCGACACCATCGGCCAGCGCCGCATTGACAATCTGCCAATCAACGGCCGCAACTACATCAATTTTACGCTGACCGATTCGCAAGTCCTCCGCGATAACGCGCCCAACACCGGAGCCGCGCCCACCTCCGGCCTCAACATCAGCGGACAGCGTGGCCGTTCCAACCTCGTCAACGTCGACGGCGCCGACGCCACCGACAATGCTGTCAACGGCGTGCGCTCCACCGTCTCCCAGGAAGCGGTGCAGGAATTCCAGATCATCACCAACAGTTATGCCGCCGAATACGGACGCGCCTCGGGCGGCGTGGTCAACATCATCACTCGCTCCGGATCGAACGACTTCCACGGCGACGTCTACGGATATCTCCGCAATCGCAATTTCCAGGCCGTCAACCCCTTCAGCACAACGTCCAATCCTGCATACACACGCGTACAGGGAGGTTTGGCTTTCGGCGGACCTATTCAGAAGGACAAGACGTACTATTACTTCGCCTATGAAACCACGCGGCGGCATGAGACGGGATTCTCCAGCATCGGCCAGGGAAATTTCGGACTAACCGGCGTCGACGTCTCGCCCATCTTTGGAGCACCCGCCGGATTCTTCCCCAACATCCAGGCCACCCCCGATCAGGCCGCCTTCCTGACCGCTAACGAAATTCCGGACCCCACTGTGCAGCTCTATGCCTTTATGGTCGGCGCTTCTTCGGGCATCGCCGTGAATGGGAGCTATCCCGCTTGGTTCGCGAATCTTCCCCCAACACTCGTTCCAGCCGGATTGCAGCAGTTTCCGAGTTCCTGCAATCCCTCGTTCGCCTCACCCGCAGCCGCCAACTTTCCCTTCTATTGCACCGGGCTACCTGCATCCTTCCAGACCTTGGCTTCGCAGCAAGGCAACTTCCCGGTCTTCGAAGGGACCAGCGTCTACTCGCTTCGAATCGACCACAACATCAGCAACAGCAACCGCCTGACTCTCCGCGGCAACGTCAGTCCGAGCACTGTTACTGGCATCGAAGTCAGCGGACAAGATCAGCCCTTCGGACAAAATGCCTACTCCCGCACTTCTCAGCAAACCTATCGTGACGCGGCTGGCGTTGCCCAAGACACCTGGACTCTCGGCAACAGCAAGGTCAATGAATTCCGTTTCCAGTTCGCCCGCCGTGGCTTGGCTTATTTTTACAACACCAAGATTCCGGGCGGCTCCGACCCGGCCGTGAACATTCCCGGTTTCGCATACTTCGGACGCGAGCCTTATTCCTACATTCAGCGCACCGAAAAACGCTATGAGTTCACCGACAATTTTTCCTGGACCCTCGGTCGGCACGACACCAAGTTCGGAGGCGACTTCAACTACATCCCGACCAAGGCAATCTTTACTGTGAACTACGGCGGCGTTTATGACTTTGGCACGCAGAGCCTCTTCCCTGGTCTCCCCAACTTCAGCCCGGTGCAGGCCTACGGCCTGGGTATGCCGGGGGATTTTATCCAAGGCATTGGCAGTCCCAGCGACTCATTCCCCAATAAACCTTTGGGATTGTTCTGGCAGGACTCCTGGCGGGTTCGTCACAATCTCACGTTGAATTACGGGCTGCGCTATGACGTGGAATTCCCGCCCAAGTTCAAGCCCCCGCAAGGGCTGGCTCTCCCCGCCTATCAAGCCCTGGGATTGCAGAAAGGCATCCAGACCGACAAGAACAACATTCAGCCCCGCTTTGGTCTAGCGTGGGACCCGAGGGGAGACGGCAAAACCGTAGTCCGCGCGTCTTACGGGATCTTCTATGACCACCCCCTGCTTGGCCTCTATTTTCTCGGCGATGCCTCCGACGGCTCGACCAGCGGGCAATTGGCCTTCGCCGGCACTGGATTTTGTTCCGGTGCCGGAAGTGCGACCAACCTCAATGCGATCCCGATCTTCCAAGGTAATCTCATAAATTCCGGCGCTCCCCAGTGCGTTCCGTCGCCCTTCCCGCAGGCCAACGCCAATCTCTTCTACGAACCAAACCAACAGCAGTTCCAGGCTTTGAATACTCCCAATTCAGTTTTCCTCAGCCAAAACTATCTCAACCTGGCAGGTGGCACTTTCCTCCCGCTCGGCTTCCAGCCCTTCGGTTACCCGCAGTCTAAGAACTTCGTTTACGCCTACTCGCAACAAGCGAACCTGACCGTCGAGCGCGACCTGGGCGATGGTTTCGCCCTAAGCGTCGCCTACAACCTCAACCTCGGACGTCACCTCAATCGTCCGATCAACGCCAGCACCATTCGCGGCGACTTGATGACCGCCAATTTCTTCGCGGCCCTCAATGCCGGCCAAACCGCCCGTGGCCCTTTCACCGTGAGCGGCTGTGGCCCAGGCTACGTCGACCCGTCGCTCATGAACTTCTTCCGCCCCGGGGGACTGAACCCCTCCATTGCCGCGGCCTTCTACGCAAGCGGAGACCCCGCGAAGATCAATTGCGTGGGGCAGGCCCGAGCCCTCCTCGCCACCCTGCCCGGCTTCAACACGAAGTGTAATCCGGCTCCGCCCACGTTCGACTACACCGGCTGCATCCCCTTCGGCGACATGGATGCCAACTATTCCAATGGCACGTCGAACTACAACGGGCTGACCGTTAATCTCCGCAAGCGTTTCAGCAACCATTACGAATTCCTGGCGTCCTACACCTGGTCGCACGCCATCGACGATTCGACCGACCTGCAGGCCACGCTCACCCCGCAGGACAGTTATTTCCCGAGCGCCGATCGTTCCACCTCCACCTTCGATCAGCGTCATCGTTTCGTCTTCAGCGGCGTCTACCAGTCGGGCAGGCTTAGCGGCGACGGCTTTGCCAGCAAGCTTTTCAGCAACTGGACAGTCGCTCCCTTGATTGAATTCGGCTCCGGGCGGCCGTTCAACATCCTTACCGGCAATGGCGACAATCTCCAGTTGTCTTCCCTGACCGGGCGGCCCAACGTGGTGCCCTCCGGAACCCCCGAGAGCCTGTGCGGATTCAAGGCGGTGGCTTCGAAATACTCGCCGACGGGATTCTTTCAGGAGCCGTGCATCTTCGGCTTCAACGGCACTCTCGCCTCCCTCGACGGCAACCTCGGCCGCAACGCCGGCATCACCCCGTGGACCGTCTTCAACGATCTTCGTGTCGCCAAGCGCATCTACTTCGGCGAGCGCTTCAACATGGATCTCATCGCCGACATGTTCAACATCGCCAACCGTTACAACGTGGCGGCCGTAAGCCCGCTCTTCACCAACGCCGGTCAGGCCACCGCTTCTTACGACCCGCGCCAGTTCCAGTTCGCGTTGAAATTGAACTGGTAAAATCAGATTGTGCGGGTTATGCGCTGAGTTTGAAGGGGGGTTGGCCGGTTGCTGAAAAACTCGACGTCGCGCTTGATTTTGGGTGGCGCAGCGCTTCAGCGCTGCGGTAGCACCGCTTCTTTGAGTGTGGCTTCAGCCACTGAGGTCACTTTTTCCAATCGCAAACTTCTTCCGCGGCGTGCCAGGGCATCGCTAGCCGTAATTCTGCTGGCGCTTATGTTTTCAACTTACGCCTTCGCCGACAGCGCCGCCGATACCTACAAGACAAAATGTTCGGCCTGCCACGGCAAAAACGGAGCGGGCGACACCATGCTCGGCAAGAACCTGAAGCTGCGTCCCTTGGGTTCAGACGACGTCCAAAAACAATCGGACGACGAACTCTTCGCCATCATCAGCAAAGGCAAAAAAAGGATGCCGCCTTTTGATCGCAAACTCTCCAAAGATCAGATCCACGATCTTGTAAAGTACATCCGCTCGTTGAAAAAATAGTGCAAAAGAAAAGCCGCAACAAGTCTGCGGCTGTCCTCCCATTTCACTCTCGTGGCATATCTCCGGATTACTGCTTGGGATGCTTGTCCTTATAGATGCTCTTGCTGATTCGGTTCTGCTGGCGATTGATCCCTTTCTGCTCGGCCTTGGTGAGATGGCCGTTGTGCTTCGCCATGTCTTTCTGTTCGCGGTTCTGCACATTGGCCTCGCGCTTCTCGAGGTGGGCTGCTTGCTGCGAATTCAATTTCCCGCTCTTGACGCCGTTGCCAATGCGCTGTTGCTGCTTTGCCTCGCGGCGATTTACTTGATTGACGCGCGGATGGCCGGGATCGACAACGCCCGGGCCCGCACCGGAAGTAGTAGTTGCGGTTTGAGCAGAGGCGGAACCAGCGACAATAAGTCCACCAACTGCCAGGACTAACAGCGAGTGTGAGAATTTGTTGTTCATGTGGATAGAAACCTCCACTGGAAAGATTAGTTGCGCAGGTGCTGGAAGACGAGGTTACCTAAGGGATAGTCCATAAGTTACCGGGTAAGCGTGTGGCGCGGACACTTTTGTCCGCGGCCTTTGATCTAGGCCTAGTCGAAGTCAATGTTCTCGAATCCCAAGCCCTGCAACAGACTGCGGATTGTCGAAGCCGCATTCTGCTGGGCCGTTCGCAAAATACCATCGGCTAAGGCTGCCTGCTGCATCTGGCTTTCCGCCTCCTGGCGCACTTGCGTTTCCAGATTCGGATCGGTCGGCACCAGCACTCCGGTTTGCCGCGAATATACGCGGGTCTTGCCGCTGTCGAGCCGGGTGCTGAATACCTGCGCCGCGGGAAGATGCAAGTGAACATGCTTGCCATCCACTTTGACGTCGTCCGGTTTCAGATTCGAAAAATCAATTCCGGCGACAACTTCGCCGTGCACCATCATCAAGAGGCGATCGCCGGTCAGAAAATCCGGTAGGAGAGGGTTTTCTTTCGCGCCGGTCACCAGCTTGTCCATGGTATAAACCACGGTCTCCAGCCGCTGCAGCCGCTGAATGCGATCGACCACAGTGGGCTGGCTGACATCGATCCTGATGGTTCTGCCTGTCGCCGCCGACAACAAATGGCTCAACAGCTCTCGCCCGGAATTTCGCGACAGCATCAACCATCCGAGTGAGCCGATAGCCGCTACTGCGAGGAGCAGCCCGAGGACGAGCGCGAACACAATCGCAGCGGACGATCGAGCAGATCTAGGCGCAGGTTTAGAAGACTGGACGCCTGCATCGGGATCGTGAGGCATGGAGCAAGATTACCATCCCGGGGACTCTAGAACCGTTAAGAAACTCGGGGACAGGGAAAAGGCCACGCTCATTTCTGAACGTGGCCTTTATTTATGCCGGCAACTACCTACTCTCCCACACACTTTCGCGTGCAGTACCATCGGCCCAGCGGGGCTTAACTTCCGTGTTCGGGATGGGAACGGGTGGAACCCCCGCGGTAAGATCACCGACAACTTGGAGCCGTCAGTCATCAGCCGTCAGCCGTCAGCAAACCCTGCTGTGGCGACTTATACCGCCGATGCGCGGCAAACTTGTAAAAGATCCTGAGGACGAAGCCTCACAACTGAATAGATTGGGTGAGACGCGGCAAGCCGCGTCTCTACTACAAAGCGTTTTCGTCGGCGCACAGTCGTCAGTACTGTGTCCTCAGAATTGCGTCCAGGTTCTGACGCTTCTGAGGAGGCCATCGGCTTTCGAACAGTTTCGAACTGAAAGCTTACGGCTGAGTGCTGACGGCTGTTTTTCTGCACCGAGTAAATTTTATGGTCAAGCCGAACGGGCGATTAGTACAGGTAAGCTACACGCATTACTGCGCTTCAACATCCTGCCTATCAACCAGGTAGTCTACCTGGGCCCTTCATTACCCTTAAG
>Ga0185299_10000447_pt1 | contig 112488 bp, 95 predicted proteins | sample PaiPotPPA55metaG_FD_128002 | JGI IMG/M metagenome (GOLD analysis project Ga0185299, IMG submission 128002) | Iron sulfur acid spring bacterial and archeal communities from Banff, Canada, to study Microbial Dark Matter (Phase II) - Paint Pots PPA... ... | reverse complement strand
TGAAAAACGCTGGTCAGGTGTGGTAACCACCAGCATCGAAGGAGGCCCGCCCTTCACGGCGGAGCCACACGGGACAAATGGGGAATTTCGGTGAGCGTCAGTGGGGAATTTCAGTGAGCGCCGTCACAGGTCAACCTAGGTACGCCCCTGATACCTCCCCGATCGGAAGCGGTAGTTGCCCGTCTACGACATGATGAAAAAGGGATGAGCTAGGACCAGGCATTTCAGCAGTTCAGTGGGGTGTTTTTGGCTGAGGCTGTGCCACTTTGAATCGGTTCAGGAGCCGTCTGCTGCGGTCGAGTCCTTGCGCATCGGTGGGTGGATTGGGAAGGACTAGGGGTCTCTGCTGGTCAGCGGGTTGTGATCCCCTGAGTCGGACCCTGGGTGCCACTTTGGTGTCATTTCTGATGGGTTCGGCAGTCCCTGTACGCCGGCGTTGTCGCAACGAAAGCTTGGTCGGTGTGCCTGCGTCGAGCGCAGCCGTCGACCCGTCAGTTCCTTCTTCATCTTTTCGGGGATGCTTCAGCAGGAGCTGTACCTGAGTGGCTGTGTCGGGGGTGTGCCGCCTCGGAAGCTGATCGCTCTGTGCTCGTAGCAGGATTGGTCCCACTACGGATCGAGGATGACTCTAGTCGACTCAAGTGCGCTGTAATGGCTCCCCTTTATGTCAAGAGGCAGTTGGGAGTTCACCAGTAGACTCTGTGATGGTAGGTCCGAGTTGTGGCTTGTCCGAAGGATCGGTGTGTGGGGTAGGGCCGGTCGCGCTGGAGTCAGTAGTCGCCCCCGAGTGCCCTCCCGGGCTTGCCGTATCTCGTCGTCGTTGGTCGGCGAGCATTCGCTGGTAGACGACGTTGGACAAGCGCCGTTTGAGTGCTCGCATCGCCTCCATGGAGGTCTTCCCAGCAGCCTTCTTGTTGTCGTAATAGACGCGGCCTGCTGTCGGGTGACGCAGCTGGACCACGGCCATGGTGTGCAGGACATGGTTGATCTTGCGGTTGCCGGCTCGGGAGAGCCGGTGCCGCTTGTGATCTCCCGACGATGCGTCCAGGGGCGCGGTGCCGTTCCAAGACGCGAACCGGTCCCGGGACACGAAACGGTGGATGTTGTCGGTGTCGGCGAGAAGCCGTGCAGCACCACAGGGCCCGATGCCGTTCAGGTCCATCAGGGTCGACCCGCGCGCGAGGACCAGTTGCTTGAGTTCCTTGTCCGCAGCTTTGGTTTTCCGGTCGACGACCTCTAGATCGTCGATCAGCTCGCTCACCAGTCGCAAGCGAACCCGGGCCGCGGCATCACCGGGTGTGACGGTCTCGGCCAGGGCGCGGGCCTGCATGGCCGACAGAAACCTCTTGGCACCTCCGGGCACCAACTCCAGCAGCAGCCGGTGGATACGGTTCAACAGCTCGGTGCGGGCACGGCCGAGCTCGTCACGACGATCGACCAGCAGACCCAACGCGACCAGCTCCGGATCCGCCTCTACCCGGCGCAGATTCGGTGACCGCAACGCCGCCAGCGCGACCGAGTGCGCGTCGACCGGGTCGGTTTTACGTCCGTTGCCGGTGGCGAACACACGCACTTGCGCCGAGAGTTTCGCCGGCACGTCGATGACGGTTTCCCCGTCGGCTACCAGTCGGTGCGCCACATGCCGGCCGACACCGTTGCAGCCCTCGATCGCCCATACCCGTTGCGGGTATCGTTGTGCAGCGGTGAGCATTTCACTGTATCCGGCGGTGTCGGTGCCGTAACGCCCGGTCGCGAGGATCTTCGCGTCGGGGTCGATGATTTCGACGGTGGCCGAGCGCTTGTGCGGGTCCATTCCGATGATGACCGGCATCGGTATCCTTCCAGATCGACGGAGTAGGTATCCGTGCAGGAAGGCACCGCTACTTCGAGCCAGGGCAGACCCCTTTCCAGCCACACCCGCACGGTTACCCGGTGGGATGCAAGCCATTAACGAGCCACACCGATACTGCTGGCGGGCAGCCGATTAGAGAGCTTCCCACCGGGTACCTGGGACTGATCCTGGCCGGGATCAAGCCCTACCACCAGTCTTAAGTAGCCGCGACCCGGGTGTTCGGAACCGGACCGCGGGGCTCGGTAGGCGGTCGGAGCAGCCATCCCTTCGGTCGGCATTTCTGAGGATTGATAGCGAGGCCCATGGGCCGGGATTGACTGCGCGATGGCGAATTCGGCTCTTGCGCGGGTGCGGGGAGTTGAGCTCGGTTTCGCGATCGGGGCGGGACCGCCGGGATACGGTGGGAACCGTAGTGCCATTTTGAGTGCCATTTTGCGGCCGGAATGGTGGGAATCCGTGGGGTTCGGTCGGAAGTGGTGGGATGCGTTGGGGTGAGGAAATGCCAGGTCAGGATAGGTGAGAACCCCAAGACCGCCCGGTCGGTGAACGGTTCTTGGGGTTCTACGACATGATGAAGAAGGGCTAGCCGCAGCGCACCCGATGCCGGATAGTCGCCAGTAGCCCTGGCAGAGTTCGGGGCATGCCGACGAACCCGACCGCCGTTCGCTCACCGCTGGCCGCGCTCGCCCCCGAACTGCGCGCCGCGCTGACCCGGGTCCGCTACGACGCCGACACCCTGCCCGAGGTCCTGGGCGACGATGCGCATGCCGCGCTGGGCCGGTCCGAGCCGGTGCCGGTGCGACGCGCGGTTCGCGACGCGGGCGAGCTGGGCACGCTGGTGCGGCTGCTGCTGCTGGGCGATCCGGAGCCCGAGCAGGAGGCGGCCGCCGCCCTCGCGCCGCTGGATCTGGACCGCGCGGTCGCGGCCGGTCTGCTCGAGCGCGACGGCGGCCGGATCCGGGCCGCGCTGGATCTGCGCCCGCTGGACCTCGGCGCCGGAAACCGCTGGGTCCTTTCCGATCTCGACGATTCGCTCCAGCGCCGCGACCTCACCCACGATCATGTGCTCGGCGTCGGGCACGCCTCGCTGTCGCTGCTGCGCGCCACCCCGACCGCACCGGCCGGTTCGGTCCTGGATATGGGCACCGGCTGCGGGGTGCAGGCCGTGCACGGCTGCGGATATGCGCGCGCGGTGACCGGCACCGATATCAGCGCGCGGGCGCTGTGGCTCGCGGAGGCCACCGCCGCGCTCAACGGCCTCGATATCGAACTGCTCGAGGGTTCCTGGTTCGAGCCCGTCGCGGGGCGCCGGTTCGACCGGGTGGTCGCGAATCCGCCGTTCGTGGTCGGGCCCGCGCGCATCGAGCACACCTATCGCGATTCCGGGCTGGCCCTGGACGGCGCGAGCGAACTGGTCATCTCGCAGGCGCCGGCGCTGCTGAATCCCGGCGGCACCGCGGCCATGCTGGCCTCGTGGGTGCATCGCGAGGGACAGGACTGGCGGGCCCGAGTGGCCTCGTGGCTGCCCGATCACGGGGTGGACGCCTGGATCGTGCAGCGCGATATCGCCCATCCGGCCCTGTACGTGGGCACCTGGCTGCGCGATGCCGGACTGGATCCGCGCGACCACGCCGCGCAGCAGCGCGCGCAGGCGTGGCTCGCCGCCTTCGACGCCGCACAGGTCGAGGGCATCGGCTTCGGATTCGTCTATCTGCGGGCCATCGACGGGCCCACCGAACTGCTCGCCGAGGACCTCACGCACGGTTTCGACGATCCGCTCGGCGCGGAGGCCACCGCATACTTCGAGCGCTCGGCCTGGTTGCGGGCCGTGGCCGCGACCCCGGACCTGGCCTGGACCTCGCGCTTCGCGGTGGATGCCGCGACCGCACTGGAACGGGTCTATCTGCCCGGCCCGGACGGCTGGGAGCAGCGGGTCGCGCGGCTGCACCGCGGCAACGGACCACGCTGGCAGCACGAGGTCGACGACTCCACCGCCGCGCTGCTCGCGGGGATGCGGGCCGATGGCCTGCCGTTGCAGGAGCTGGTCGAACTGCTTGCGATCGGCCACACCGGCGCCCGGGCCTCATCCGAATTCCGCGCCACCGCATTGGCGATCGTCACCGGCCTGGTTCGGCACGGCCTGATCCGGCCGGTGTAGTCCTCCCGGATTACGGGGCGGTTCGCTCCCGATCACCATCTGGCAACGGTGGCCGATCGGCGGCACCAGAGCGTCCCCTAAGGGTTGCCTTCTTAGGAACTTCTCAGATGGGTACGGTGGAATCCGCAGCTCAGCACGGTTTATCGCGGCGCTGGCGGGGAACTTTTCTGATGTCGGTTCCGTTGATCTGAGTGAGACACCACCGACAGGAGGCAAGTCATGACAAGCCCCGCCACCACAAGAGTGCGCGCTAGCGATCAGGACCTCGACGCCCAGAGCCCCGCCGCCGATCTGGTACGTGTGTACCTCAATGGAATCGGCAAGACAGCGCTGCTCACGGCCGCTGATGAGGTCGAGCTGGCCAAGCGCATCGAGGGGGGCCTCTACGCCCAGCACCTGTTGGAGACTGGTAAACGCCTGACCGCGACCCGCAAGCGCGACCTGGCCACACTCGTCCGGGACGGCCAGTCCGCCCGCCAGCACCTGCTCGAGGCCAACCTGCGCCTGGTCGTATCGCTGGCCAAGCGCTACACCGGCCGCGGCATGCCGCTGCTGGATCTGATCCAGGAGGGCAACCTGGGCCTGATCCGCGCGATGGAGAAGTTCGACTACGCCAAGGGCTTCAAGTTCTCCACGTACGCCACCTGGTGGATTCGGCAGGCGATCACCCGCGGTATGGCCGATCAGAGCCGCACCATCCGGCTGCCCGTGCACCTGGTCGAACAGGTCAACAAGCTGGCCCGGATCAAGCGGGAACTGCATCAGCAGCTCGGCCGCGAGGCCACCGACGACGAGCTGGCCAGGGAGTCGGGCATTCCGGTCGAGAAGATCGCGGACCTGCTCGACCACAGCCGCGACCCGGTAAGCCTGGATATGCCGGTGGGCAACGACGAGGAGGCCCCGCTCGGCGATTTCATCGAGGATTCCGAGGCCACCTCCGCCGAGAGCGCCGTGATCGCCGGCATCATGCACAGCGATGTCCGCAGCGTGCTGGCCACGCTGGACGAGCGCGAACAGCAGGTTATCCGGCTGCGTTTCGGCCTCGACGACGGCCAGGCCCGCACCCTGGACCAGATCGGCAAGCTGTTCGGCCTCTCGCGCGAGCGGGTCCGCCAGATCGAGCGCGAGGTCATGGCCAAGCTCCGCAAGGGTGAGCGGGCCGAGCGCCTGCGCGCCTACGCCAGCTGATCACACCGGCCCGCCCCCGCGGGCCCCACAGACGCTGGGCCGTCCGGAATCCGGCCCAGCACCACCGGGGGTGATCACTCAGGTTGACGATCACCTCGGGCGCCGGTTGGTGTCCGCGCGTCCCGCCCCTCCGGGCACAGCGCGAACCGACCGGCGCTGTTGCGTCTGCGGCGCGGGCGGCGCCACGTTACAGCTTGCGGCAGAATGGGATTCATGACCATCGCGACATGGAACGGCCGAAAGCTCGCCAGCAGCGACGATACGATCGTCGTCGAGGGTAATCACTACTTCCCACCCGATTCGATCGACCGGCAGTTCTTCGGGCCATCCGACACCCACACCCGCTGCGGCTGGAAGGGCGAGGCCAGCTACTACAGCGTCGAGGTCGAGGGCACGAAGAACGCGGACGCGGCCTGGTATTACCCGGAGCCGCTGCCCGCCGCCGAAAACATCAAGGACTACGTCGCCTTTTGGCACGGGGTCGAGGTGCTCGAGGGCTGAGGTCCGCATTCGGCCGCCACGGCACGCCGGGATCTCCTACGATCGCGGCATGAAAATGAAACAGGTTTCAATTCTGGCAGTGGCCCTGGCGGCCGCCCTGGCCGGAGCGGGCGGCGCCGGCGCCGCACCGACTGCCCCCGCCGACCAGCGCGAGGCCATCGCCGAGGCCTACCTCGACGCGCTGATGACCCACGACGCAAGCGACGTGCCCTTCGCGCCCGACTGCACACGCATCGAGGCCGGACTCCAGACGGGGTACTCCGGACCGCAGCTCACCCACGACCTCGACACCGGACCCCAATATCAGCTCGTCCAGCGCATCTACAACGTGGACATGAGCACCGCCGGGTCCATCGTGACCGCCCGCTACCGCCTGGATTCGGGCCTGGCGGGGCAGCGCGTGGTCACGGTCGCCATCACCGAGACCTTCGACATCCCCGACGGCTCGATCCACCGCATCGTTGCCGGCATCGTCCCGGTCTCACTGTCCTGATCCGGCGAACACACCCTGCCGCGGCACGGCGGCGCCGACCGGCGTTACCCCGAATTGCGCAAGGCCGTCGCCAGGCCGTTCATCGTCAGGAGGATTCCGCGCTCGACGAGTTCGGAGTCGTCCCCGGCGCGGCGGCGGCGCAGCAGTTCCACCTGCATCTGGTTGAGCGGTTCGAGGTAGGGGAAGCGGTTGCGGATGGATTCGGCCAGCGCCGGATTGTCGGCCAGCAGCTCCTCGCTACCGGTGACCGCGGCATACATGCGCACGGTGCGATGGAATTCCTCGCGAATCATCCCGAAGATGGTGTCCCGCAACGCCTCGTCCCGCACCAGCTCGGCGTAGTGGGCCGCGATGTCCAGATCCGCCTTCGCCATCACCTGCGCCAGATTCGACAGCACCGTCCGGAAGAACGGCCAGCGCCGATACAGGTCGGACAGCGTCGCCAGCCGAGCCGGATCGTCCCCTGCCCACTGCTCGATCGCCGTCCCGGTCCCGTACCAGCCGGGCAGCATCACCCGCGACTGGCTCCACGCCATCACCCACGGGATCGCACGCAGATCACCGACCGAATTGGTCGGCTTACGCGAGGCGGGCCGACTGCCCAGATTGAGGTCACCGACCTCGGCGATCGGTGTCGATTCGCGGAAATACTCGACGAATCCGGGCGTGTCGTGCACCAGGCGGGCATAGGCCCGCCGCGCGAGTTCGGCCAGCTCGTCGAACACCTCGTACGCCGGTTCCGCATCCGCGCCCAGGCCCTCCACATCCAGCAGCGTCGACTCCAGCGTGCCCGCGACCAGCGATTCCAGATTGCGGTAGGCGGTGCCGGGTTCGGCGTATTTGGTGGAGATGACCTCGCCCTGTTCGGTCAGGCGCAGCGCACCGCGCACCGCACCGGCCGGTTGCGCGAGGATGGCGTCGTAGCTGCGCCCGCCGCCGCGACCCACGGTGCCGCCGCGACCGTGGAACAGCCGCAACCGGATTCCGGTCTTGCGCGCCGCCTCCACCAGATCGAGTTCGGCGCGGTACAGCGCCCAGTTGGCCGCCAGATATCCGCCGTCCTTATTGGAATCGGAGTAGCCGAGCATGACCTCCTGCCGCATCCCGCGCGCGGCGACCAGCCGGTGATAGGCGGGCACCTCCAGGGCGGCCACCAGGGTTTGCGCGCCCTGGCGCAGATCCTCGATGGTCTCGAACAGCGGCACCACCCCGGCCGGGCTGCTCGGCGGGGTCTGCGCATCGCCCGGATCCAGGATCCCGGCCTCCTTCAGCAGCACGGCGGCCTCGAGCAGATCGCTGACCGAGGTGCACATGCTGATGATGGAGTTGGGCACCGTATCCGGGCCCAGATCGTCCAGGGCGGCCTTGGCCGCGCGCAGCACACCCAATTCCTTCGCCGCCAGCTCGCTCAGCCGTGCCCGCGGCCCGAGCAGCGGGCGCCGGGTGCCGAGTTCGGCGGCCAGCAACTCGATGCGCTCCGGCTCGGGCAGGCTCGCGTAATCGGCGTGCACCCCGGCCCAGGCCAGGAGTTCGGCGACCACCTGTTCGTGCACCTCGGAGTTCTGGCGCATGTCCAGGCCCTGCAGGTGAAATCCGAAGGTATCGACCGCACCGCGCAGCGCGGCCAACCGGTCGTCGGCGAGCAGGCCGTCGCCCGACGCGCGCAGGGAGGCGTCCACGGCGTTCAGATCGTCCAGCAACTCCTGCGGCGTTCGGTACGGCTCGGGGCACCGCGACTCCGGACCGCCCTCCCTGGACACGCCGATGCCGTCGACCGGGATTTCTCCCAGGACACGCTGCGCCGTCGCGGTCAGCCGGACCCGAATGCCTCGAATGGCCCGCCGATACGGCTCGTCGGCGCGCTGGGGCGATTCATCGAATCCGGCGGCGGCCAGCCGCGCGAGGTCGTCGGTCACCGCGACCAGCCGCGCAGACAGTGACAGCGTCTTCTCCAGGCCGTCGAGCTCGGTCAGATAGTGGCCGAAGGCGACCGCACCCGCGCGGTGGGTGGCGCGCTGCACCACCTCGCCGGTGACGTTCGGGTTGCCGTCGCGGTCACCGCCGATCCAGGAACCCGGCCGCAGGATCGGGCGCTCGAGCAGCGAATGCTCGGGCCAGCGGGCCCGCAGCGCGGCGCGCACCTCGGCGTTGATCCGCGGGATCACCTCCAGCAGAGTCAGGTCGTAGTAGCGCAGGCCGACCTCGATCTCGTCCTGAATCCGCAGGCGCGCCAAACGGATCAACGCCGTGCGCCACAGGGTCAGAACCTGGCGGCGCAGTTCGAGCTCGATCTCGGCGTACGCCGGTTCCCGCTCGGCATAGCGCTGGCGGCGGCGCATCAGGTCGGTGATGCGGGCCTGCACGTCGAACACGGTGCGCCGGCGCGTCTCGGTCGGATGCGCGGTAATGACCGGCGACATCAGCGCGTCGTCCAGCAGATCGGCCACCAGCGCGCCGTCCGGACGCGCGGCATCGAGCTTGCGATAGGTGGCCGCAAGGCTGGATTCCTGCGGCGGCGCTCCCGCCGCCACGTGCACCGCCCGGCGGCGGTCGCGCTGCAGATCCTCGGCCAGATTCGCCAGCAGCAGGAAGTGATTGAACGCCCGGATCAGCGGGATTGCGACGCGAATGTCGGTGTCGCGGACCATATCCGCAACGGCACTGCGTTCGACCTCGGACCGGCGCACCCGGAACGCCTCGACCCGCACCCGCTCGACGAGGTCGAACACCTCGGGACCCTCGAGGTCGCGGATCGTGTCCCCCAGGATCGCGCCCAGGAATCGGATGTCATCCCGCAGCGGCGCGGTGGCGGCTTCGATCTGATCTTCGCGCATGGACCCAGTATCGACCACGGAACGATCGCGCCAGCGCCCGGCGCGTCGGTCGATCTCACGCCAGGCGGCGCGGGCCGATGTCGAAGCGGCTGGGTTCGGGGCCGATGCGGACCCGGGCGTACAGCACCGCCGCGCCCTCGGGCGAGGCCAGGATCGGCTCGACGGAGAGCTCACGAATCTCCGGCAGGTCGTCGCACAGTGCCGAAACACGTTGCGCCAGTTCGGAAAGGGCGAGTTTATTCGCTGGTTCGCCGATGGTCTTACCCGGCACGCCGGTCCGGCCGTCCAGCAGCGGCGCCGCCCGGGGCGCGTCGATCAACGCGACCGATTCGGCCTCGGTCAGCGGCAGCGCCCGGTAGACGCGATCGCCGAGCAGGTCGATGATCGTGCCGGAGAGCCCGAAGCTGATCACCGAGCCGAACGAGGGGTCGTCCTGCACGCGCAGCACGCAGCCGACCCCCTTGGTGGCCATCTTCTGGATATGCACCACCTCGTTGCCGGAGATCTCCGCCAGGTCGGCATAGGCGCGGTGCACCGCCGAGGGCCGCCACAGGTCCAGCCGCACCCCGGTGAGATCGGAGCGGTTGCGCCACATCTCCCCGGTGGCCTTGGCCGCCACCGGATATTCGAGCTCCGCGGCCGCCGCCTCGGCCGCGGCCAGGTCGCGGACCTCACGGAATTCGACCACCCCGATGCCGTAGCAGTCCAGGAGCTCGACCGCCTCCAGATCGCCGAGCCAGTCGCCCTCGGGCGAGCGGATCATCCACCGTTCCATCAGATTCCGCGCCCGGTCGGTGTCGAGGCCGGGCGGACGCCGCACCGCCGAGGCGGGGGTGATACGCCAGGCCGCGTAGCGGTGCACCCGCGCCAGCGCCCGCGCGGCGCGCTCCGGATCGGGATAGGACGGGATCGATCCGCTCTCGACCGCGCCGCCGGCTCCCCTGGTGGCCAGCAGGTTCGGCATGCCGAGGTCGGCGACGAAGGTGGTCAGCACGGGCGTGGCGGGCCCTGCGTCCGGCGCGGCCGCACCGGCGCGGATGGCCTCGGCATAGGCCGCAACCGCGGTCGGCACCGGCGGTGAGAAGATCACGATCACCGCGTCCACCGCGCTGGAAGCGACGGCCGCGGCGATCGCGGTCGCAAAGTCCTCCGGCCCGGCCTGCGGGCCCAGATCCACGGGTTCGCCGACCTCCAGGCCCTCACCGCGTGCGGCGTCCACCGCCAGCCAGCCCAGCGCGGCGCTGTTACCGATCACCGCCAGGCGCGGACCGGCTGGTAGCGGCTGATAGGCCAGCAGCATCGCGCAGTCGAACAGCTCGGAGATGGTGGCGACCTGCACGATCCCGGCCTGGGCGAACAGATCGCGCTCCACCGAACGCTCCAGCGAACTCGGCGGCGCGGTGCGCAGGGCGTTGCGGCCGCTGCTCACGGCCACAATGGGTTTCGTGCGCGCCACCCGCCGCGCGATCCGGGAGAATTTACGCGGATTGCCGAACGTCTCCAGATACAGCAGCACCACATCGGTATCGGGATCGGTGTCCCAGTACTGCAGCAGGTCGTTGCCGGACACATCGGCCCGGTTGCCCGCGGAGACGAATGCGGACAACCCGAGCCGGCGGGCGGCCGCCTCGCCGAGGATCGCCGCGCCCAACGGCCCGGACTGGCAGAAGAATCCGACGCGTCCGCGTCCGGGCAGCACCGAGGCCAGCGTCGCGTTCAGCGATACCGCGGGATCGGTGTTGGCGATGCCCAGGGCGCTGGGCCCCACCACCCGCATGCCGTGCCCGCGGGCCGCGGCCACCAGGTCTCGTTCGGCCGCGAAACCCGCCGGACCGGTCTCGGAGAAACCCGCGGTCAGCACCACCAGCCCCTTGACACCCTTGGTCATGCAGTCGTCGAGCACCGAGGCGATCTGCGCGGCGGGCACCGCCACCACCGCCAGATCCACCTCGTCGGGGATGTCGCGCACGGTGGCGTACGCCCGCACTCCGCGCACCGAGCTGCGGTTCGGATTGACGGGGAACACCGGGCCCTGGAATACGCCCGACAGCAGGTTGGCCAGCACCGCCCCGCCGACCCGGCCCTCGGACGGCGTGGCGCCGATGACCGCGACCGACCGCGGATGCAGCAGGTTGCCCACACTGCGCGCCTCCGAGGCGCGTTCGCGCGAATCACGCACCGACAGCAGAGCTTCGGTGGGATCGATGGCGAATTCCAGGTGCAGCACCGAACCGTCGCGGCTGCGCTGCACCTGATATCCGGCATCGCGGAAGACCGTCACCATCGCGCTGTTCTCCGCCAGCACCTCCGCGACGAACGTCTCGATGCCGTTCTCCGCGGCGGCGCCTGCCAAATGCTCCAGCAGGATCGAGCCAAGGCCGCGCCCCTGATGCGCATCGGCGACCACGAACGCCACCTCGGCCGCGCGCGGGCCCTGCCGGTCCGAGAGCAGCTCGTAGCGTCCCACCGCGATGATCTCCGCACCCAGCTCGACCACCAGGCCCACCCGATCCCGGTAGTCCACATGCGTGGTCCGATACAGATCCTTGGGCGTCATGCGCGGGTACGGCCCGAAATACCGCAGATATCGGGTGCGATCGGACAGCAGGGCGTGGAACTGCTCCATCGCGCCGGCATCGTCCGGTGCGATCGGGCGCAGCCGCACCACGCCGCCGTCCGCGGCGAGCACGTCGGCGACCCAATCCTGCGGCGGGGGCGGCGGTATCTCCGGCGTGTCGGGGCCGAACGCCGCGATCCAGGCGGGCCGTTCGCGTGCGCTGGACCGATCCTGTTCGCCGGGCCGATCCGCTCCGGCGGACGCCGCCCCACCCGCGGTGCCGGAACCCGGGGCGGCGGGATTGCCGGGGTCAGTCACGAGGATCCTCCGGATCGAGTCCGAGCAGCGGAAACACCGCCCGGCGGGTGGCCAGCACGGCGGTGTCGACCGCATGCTGGGCCCGGTCCGCGCGCGCGTCGCCGGTATCGGGCGCGCCGCCGGGACCGTCCCAGCGCAGAAACTCCGCGGGCGTCCCGTCGCCCATGGTGCGCGGCGGTTCGACCGCGGGGGCGTAGGCGCGGACCTGGTCGAGCCAGTCTCCGGGAACCGGTGTCGCCGGGTCGATATCGCGGTCCAGTGCCGCGGCCAGCAGGTGCGTCCATGCCCGCGGCACCACCCGCACGAGGCCGTATCCGCCGCCGCCGACCGCGAGCCAGCGCCCCTCGGCGTAGCGGTCGGCCCACTCCCGCATGGCCAGGAATGCCGCGCGCTGCCCGTCCACGGTCAGCTCCAGATCCGCCAGGGGGTCCTCGCGGTGGGTGTCCACACCGCACTGGCTGATCAGCAGCTGCGGCCGGAAGGCGGCCAGCGCGCCCGGCACGACGGCGTGAAATCCACGGAGCCACTGGGCATCCCGGGTACCGGGCAGCAGGCCCAGGTTGAGTGCGGTGCCCTCGGCCGGGCCGGCCCCGGTCTCCTCGGCCCATCCGGTATTGGGCCACAGCGTGGCCGGATGCTGATGGACCGAAACGGTCAGCACCCGCGGGTCGCCGTAGAACGCGCGCTGCACGCCGTCGCCGTGGTGCACATCCACATCGACGTAGGCGATGCGGTCGAAGCCGTTGTCCAGGAGCCACGAAATCGCCACGGCCACATCGTTGTAGATGCAGAACCCGGAGGCGGACTCGGCCATCGCGTGATGCATACCGCCGCCGATGCTCACCGCCCGCCGGGTGCGGCCCGCCGCGATCTCGCCGGCGGCGGCCAGGGTGCCGCCGACGATCACCGAGGCCGCCTCGTGCATATGCGGGAAGACCGGATTGTCCTGGGTCCCCAGCCCGTACGGCGCCGACACCGGTGTCGGCGCACCGGGCTCGGCGGGCTCGGCGTGGCGAACCGCATCCAGATAGGCCGGGGTATGAATGCGCAGCAGCTCGGTCTCACCGGCCGGGCCCGGGGCCAGCGGCTCCACGCCGTCGAGCAGGCCGAGGCCGCGAGCCAGCGCCATGGTGAACCGCAGCCGTGCCGGTTTCATCGGATGCTCCGGCGTCCAGGTGTAATCCAGGAAACGGTCGGTCCACACCACGGTGGCAGGGCTGTGCGGTGCGCTCGCCATAGCTCTCACGCTATCCCACCGGTCACCCGCGGGCCGGTGCGTCCGCCGCCGCACGCCCCCAGCGATACGCGCATGCCGGGCCGTGTCGATGGGCCCGGTCGCCGGCCCTGCGTGGTGACGCTTCGCTGCCGCCTCCGGGCCTGACGCGGCCGGGCCTGCCATGCGTGGAGTCGGCCGACTCGTAGAGTCGGTCGGGTGGCGCGACGACCGACCCGGCCCTGGACCGGACTCTGGGCACGATTCGTCGCGTCGGACCCCGGGCTGCTGCGCCTGACGGCCGGGCTGCGCACGGTCGCCGCCGTCGCGCTGGCGGTCGCGGTCCTCGGACTGCTCGGCGTCGAGGTGACCCACCTGATCGTGGGCGCCATGGCCGCGATGGCGAGTACGTTCGCGATCACCGAGAGATCCGTGCGCGCGCAGGTGATCACGCTCGCCCTGGGCCTGCCCGTGGCGCTGGGCACGATATCGGTCGGCGCCGTGCTGCAGGGCCGGATATTCGAGCGCGATGCGGTCTTCCTGGTGCTCATCTTCGGCGCGGTCTACCTGCGCAGATTCGGCGACCGCAGCACCGCGTTCGGCTTGATCTCCTTCCAGATCTACTTCACGGCCATGTTCGCAAGAGTCACCCTCGGCCAGCTGCCGGCGCTGTTCGCGACGGTGACGCTCGCGTTCGCCTGCAGCGCCATCGCTCGATTCGTGCTGGTCCCCGAGCGGCCCGAGCGGGTGCTGCGACGGTTGCGGCAGGCGTTCCGGGCGCGCGTCGCCCAGCTGCTGACCGCGCAGATCCGGCTGCTGGACGCCCGGCCGCGTGAGGCCCGGAGGCGGCAGCGGAGCGTAACCACGCAGGGCCCGCGGCCGGGCGCGATGGATACAGCCCGGCCGCGTGAGGCCCGAAGGCGGCAGCGGAGCGTCACCACGCAGGGCCCGCGGCCGGGAACAATAGATACGGCCCGGCCCGAGGATATGGACGGCGTGCTCAACGACCTGCGGCGATGCACCGCGCGGCTGCACGAGGCGGCGCTGATGATCCAGGGGCGCCTGACGATCGGAACCCGCGACGAGGCGACCGCGGCGCTGATCCAGCGCCGCGTGGTGAACGCCGAGGTCGCCGCGGAACGGCTGGGCCTGCTGCTGGTGAATGCGCGTAGCCCCGAACGCGTCGACCCGGTGGCGATGCGACTGCCCGGCGGGCCGGTGCCCGCGCTGACCCTGCCGTACGGCACGCAGGAGATCACCGCGGCGCTCGACCTCGATCTGGAGACCCTGCGGCTGCTTCTCAACCGCCCCCTGGGGACGCGGCCCGCCACCGAGACGGCCGCGCGTGACCGGCTGCTGGGTTACCGCGACGGGACGGGCATCCCGCCGCACGCCACCCCGGCCGTGCAGGACGTCTTTCGCGGCATCGGTGAGCTGATGCAGGCGGTGCTCGGGTTGTGGCTCGCACTCGACGAGGCGTCCGACGGTGCGGACGACTCGCCCGCCGCCTCCCGCTCGCGGGCGGAGATCGCCGAGGAGGACGAGGCCATCTCGGATGCCGAGCAGCAGGCGCAGGCCCGCACGCCGGCGCCGTCCGGCCTGCAGCGGACCACGACCCGCGCGGCATTCCAGGTCACCGTGGGCTCCGCGCTGGCGATCCTCGGCGGCGAACTCCTGTCCAGCCAGCACTGGTATTGGGCGGTCATGGCCTGCTGGGTCATCTTCGCCAACACCGCTTCCACGGGCGAGATCGTGCTCAAGGGCTACCGCCGGCTGCTCGGCACCGTGCTGGGCGTCGTGGCAGGTGTGCTGCTCGCCACCGCGGTGGGCCAGCACACGTGGCTCGCCCTCGCCCTGGTCCTGGTCTGCGTGTTCGCGATGTTCTTCACCGCTCCGCTGTCCTACACGCTGATGTCGTTCTTCATTACCGCCATGCTGGGCCTGCTCTACGCCCTGCTGCACACGTACAGCGTCGCCGTCCTGGTGTTGCGCATCGAGGAAACCGTGCTCGGCGCCGCCTGCGGGATCCTTACCGCGCTGCTGGTGCTGCCGGTGCGCACCGACCGGCGCACCGACGAACAGCTCATCGCGGTGCTGCGCCACCTCGGGGAGGTGGTGGCCGCGGCGGTCGAGCAGTTCAGCGGCAGTCCCGTTGCCGCAATGCTGGACACCACCCGCGAGTTGGACGCCGAGCTGGCCCAACTCCGTTCGTCCACACGTCCGTTGACACATCCGATCACGCCGTTGCGCGAGCGTCGTGAGACCGCGCGCTACGTGGTCGCCCTGCTCGAGACCGCCGCCTACCACGCCCGCTATCTGGCGACGACCGCTGAGCTCGTGCCGGAAGGCGGTCACGCGGGCGCCGATCCACGGCTCGCGGGCGTGGCCGCGCGGATCGCCGGCAACATCGATGCGCTGATGGCGCAACTGAGCCGCCCGGACGCCCGATCGCGGGTCGAATCCGGCCCGGGCGTCGCCGCCCAGTTCGAGACCGACAACCTGGGGATTCCCGCCCCCGACACCGAGACCTTCCGGGTGCTGCGCCACCTGTATCGCATCGATGAGGATCTCATCGCCCTCGCGCGCCCATTGGGCGTACCTCCGCAACCACCGAGCTGACCCCGTGGCGCACCCACGCCGCGATCGGAACCCGAACACGGAATGCGGGGTGCGGTTTTTGTCGTTGGCATGCAGTACAAATGCTAGGCAGTGCGGCGCGCCGGATTCCGGCGCCGCCGGGCCGCGCCCGGGCGACTCGGCGTTTCCGCAGGACAGACGAAATATGCTGGCGCGCGGGACCGCGACCGTGCGTGGGTAGAATTCGTGCCGACGAAGGGGTAACTGGTGAAAGATCTGGTCGACACCACGGAGATGTATCTCCGTACCATCTACGACCTCGAGGAGGAGGGCGTCACGCCGCTGCGCGCGCGCATCGCCGAACGCCTCGAGCAGAGTGGCCCCACGGTGAGCCAGACGGTTGCCCGCATGGAGCGGGACGGTTTGCTGCTGGTGGCGGGCGACCGCCACCTGGAGTTGACCGATAAGGGCCGCTCCATGGCGGTGTCGGTGATGCGCAAGCACCGCCTGGCCGAGCGGTTGCTGGTCGATGTGATCGGGCTGGACTGGCAGAACGTGCATGCCGAGGCCTGCCGCTGGGAGCATGTGATGAGCGAGGATGTGGAGCGCCGCCTGGTCGAGGTGCTCAATAACCCCACCACCTCGCCCTACGGCAATCCCATCCCGGGCCTGGACGAGCTGGGCGTACTGCCCTCGGGCTCGGCCGAGGAGAAGCTGGTCCGGCTGTCCGACGTGCCGGCCGGTCAGGTCGTGGCGGTGGTGGTGCGCCGGTTGTCCGAGCACATCCAGACCGATCCGGAGGTCATCGGGCAGCTGCGGGAGGCGGGCGTGGTGCCCGACGCCCGCGTTACGGTCGAGACCAGGCCCGGGGTCGTGGTCATCTCGGTGCCCGGCCACGGCGGATTCGAGTTGTCGGACGAGATGGCGCATGCCGTCCAGGTGAAGTTGGTTTAGGGCATGAAACTTCTGGTCACCGGTGGTGCGGGGTATGTCGGCGGCGTCTGCGCCCAGGTGCTGATCGAGGACGGCCATGAGGTCGTTGTGGTCGACGATCTGTCCACCGGCAATGCCGAGGGTGTGCCCGGCGGGGCCACCTTCGTCGAGGGCGATATCGCGACGGTCGGCGTGCGGCTGATCGAATCCGAATCCTTCGACGGCGTACTGCATTTCGCGGCACAGTCGCTGGTCGGGGAGTCGGTGCAGAAGCCGGAGAAGTACTGGCAGGGCAATGTGGTCAAGACCCTGACCCTGCTCGAGGCGATGCGCCGCGCCGGAACCGCGCGGCTGGTGTTCTCCTCGACCGCGGCGGTCTACGGCGAGCCCGAGCAGGTGCCGATCACCGAGGATGCGCCCGCGCGCCCGACCAATCCGTACGGCGCATCCAAGCTTGCGATCGACCATGCCATCACCTCCTACGCGGTGGCGCACGGGCTGGCCGCGACCAGCCTGCGCTATTTCAATGTCGCCGGCGCCTACGGCGGACTCGGCGAAAACCGGGTGGTGGAGACCCACCTCATTCCGCTGATCCTGCAGACCGCCCTGGGGCATCGGGAATCGATCTCGGTATTCGGCACCGACTATCCGACCGCCGACGGGTCCGCGGTGCGCGATTACATCCACATCCTGGATCTGGCGCAGGCGCATCTGCTGGCACTGGCCCAGTCCCGAACGGGTGAGCATCGCATCTGCAACCTCGGCAGCGGCACCGGCTTTTCGGTGCGCCAGGTGATCTCGGCCTGCGAGCGGGTAACGGGCCGCTCGATAGCGGCGGTCGATGCCCCGCGCCGGGCGGGCGATCCAGCGGTGCTGATCGCATCCAGCGAGCGTGCGATCGACGAACTGGGGTGGCGTCCGAAGCATAACGATCTCGACGAGATCGTCACCGACGCTTGGGCTTTCCTGCAAACCCTGGGTACCCGCGCACACAGCGCCCGGTAGCTCCCCGCCCCCGTCCTCCGGCACGCGTCGTCGGTGTGCTGGAGGACTCGGGACGAAGCCCCGGCATCGCGCGCGAAGCGCTTGCCTGCGGATGCGACAAAAAACAGCGCGAAGCGTCCGATCTACGCACTACCGGGGGTCTCGGGGGCGGAGCCCCTGAGTGAGCGGCCACTCGGGGTGCAGATCCAGCTCGACGCCCAGTCCGGCGGCCTTGGCCCGGCCGCTGCAGGCGAGTTTGCGGATCTCCTGCGGGTGCATTCCAACACCGAGTGCCGTGTCGAGCAGGCGGGCGATGGTGTGGTCCGGATTCGATTCCAGCGCGGCGTGCAGGGCGATTCCCGCGAGCGACCCGTCGCCGCGGGTGTAGGCGCTGTAGCCCAGGAGGGTGGCCGCCTCGGCGCGATCCGGTCCGATCAGGGTGCGGCACAGGTCCGCCCACAACCGCTCGGCGGCGTCCGCGCGGTCGCCACCGGCCAGTGCGAACAACGCATCGCGCACGGTGGGATCGCGCAGTGCGACGGCGGTGTCGGCGAGATCGCGCGCTGCAAGGTCGCCACCGTCCGCGATGCCGTCGACGCGGTCGAGCACCTGGCACAGGCTCACCAGCTGATAGCGGTGCACCTCGTCGAGGAAGACCGCGGCGCGGAAACGATGCCCGGCCACCGCGGCGGCCATCTCCAGCTCCCCGGATACCTCCTGACACTGCGCCGCATCGATCGCCACGAGGGCGGCGAGGTCTGCACGCGAGGACCGGATCGGATGGCCGTCGAGCGCCTCGGCCAGCGCGAGCGGCGAGGCGGCCGGATCGTTCTGCACCCCGGTGCTCGCGGGTTCGCGTACGTCCCACCACGCCGCGCCCGCGCCGATCTCGCACATGCCCCATACCTCGTCGAGCGTGATCTCCTCCGCGGCAAGTGCACTGCCGAGCGCCGCGACCAGCTCGCGGTGCCGGCGCGACCGCGTACCCGCACGGCCGGCGGTGGGGACGCCAGCGCGATCGTCGATGATCAGCGCCAGGACGGCCACGGCGTGCTGCCGCACGCAGAATGCGGCCAGATGTTCGAACAGCCGCGGCCATTCGGCGCGGTCGGACACGTCCAGGTCGTGGCGGGCGACCGCACCCAGGACTACCTCACCGGGCCGCCGCGGCGCCTCATTCAGCAGGTAGACCACGATCGACCGCCGCGGCATGAACCCGAGCAGCGCGGGCGCTGCGGCAATGCATTCGGCGGGACTGTCGGCCCGCAATGCCAGCCGATCGACCAGCTTGCCGGGCGGTTCATCCGAGACGGAGTGTGCGTCCTCGGGCACTCGGCAGGCCACGGACGGAGCCGTGGTGGTCCGGGCGGTCCCGGGGCGGGTGGATGCGCCTGCGACGGCAGCGGTGCAGTGACGGCCGGAATCATTCTCGGCGGGCGTGGGTTCGGTTGCGGTTGTCATGCACTCACCTTGGCCGCCGACCGTCTCGGCCGCGGGGCGGCGACCTGGGCTTTCTTTTGGTCTGTGGATAACGTCCGAACTGTGCATCACCCACCCGAATCGGGGGTCGCAAGGCCGGTTCGTGTCGGGGTCGGCTGCTATCGTCCCGGGCGGGGACGCTCGCGACCCGGCGACGGTCCGCCGCGGTCCGACCGCGGCTCAGCCCTTGCGCACGTCCCCCACCGCCGCGGTGAACACCTGGTCCAGGCCCTCGGCATCCGGTGTGCCGTCCCCGAAGGTCAGGCAGGTGGCGGTGATGCGCACATCCCCGATCTGAGCGGCGAGCGTCTGCATGGACCGGGTGAATCCCGGCCCGCCCTGCTGCCCGCTCACCGTGCGGGTCCAGGCGAGCGAATCGTCGGCGTTCACCGGCGGCGGCGGATCCAGCTGTGTGACAACGGTATCGGTGAGCGGCCCGTGCGTGGCGTGCACCGTGCCGCAGCGCCGCAGCCGCGCGTGCAGGCGCGCGAGCGGTTCGCCCGTCCGCGTCAGCTCGACGGTGAGGGTGGCGCGGGTCTCGTCGTCCGTGCCGACCACGATCGCGATCCGGCGGTGATCGGTCGACGGCACACTCGCGCACCCGTGCGGGTCGACCGTCGCGTCGGCCGCGATGCCGGTCAGGTCCGCCGCGGCATGGGCGGCCTGTTCGTCCGGCAGCACAACGGCGTCGTAGGAGGCCGGAAATTGTGCCTGGGTCGGGAGCATCGTCGCCAGATCCGAACCCGCGGCGCTGGACGCGGCGCTGTGCCGCACCTCGGCGGCGGGATGGCCGGATACGGTCGATCCGCACGCGGTGAGCAGGCTTCCCAGCACAACGCATCCGGCGATCCGGCCGCGCCGGTACCGCCCCGGATCCGGTCCCTCCGGCACGTTCACCCTGCTCACTATGCCGAATCCGGGCAGCGAGCCCGCGCTGCCACGCCGAGCCTCTACAGAAGTACCGGGAATGCGAACCGCCCGGCTACGTGTTGTGATGCGGGAACGCGTTGTTCGCCGCGACATGTGCAGTTCGGATGCGGCGGAGGCCATGGCGCGGCATCCGAACGACATGAGGGACAATGGATGGTGGTCCCACGGACCACATCGGCAGGCGGTGCACCGTTTCGCCCCCGCCCCGCCGCCGGCCCGGTTGTGCGGACCACGCAGGAAGGAGTACGCGATGGAGGAGTACGAGTCGCGAATGTATGAGCTGGAGTTCCCGGCGCCGCAGCTGTCGGCCGCCGATGGAGCGGGTCCGGTGCTGGTCCACGGGCTGGAGGGTTTCACCGACGCCGGTCACGCGGTCCACCTGGCCACCACGCACCTGTGCGAGAGCCTGGAGGCGGAGCTGGTCGCCTCGTTCGATGTGGACGAGCTGCTGGATTACCGCTCGCGCCGCCCGCTGATGACGTTCAAGACCGATCATTTCTCCGACTACGCCGAACCCGAACTTTCCCTGTGGGCCGTGAAGGACACCGTGGGCACGCCGTTCCTGCTGCTGGCCGGTCTGGAGCCGGATCTGCGCTGGGAGAAGTTCGTCACCGCGGTGCGGCTGCTGTCCGAACAGCTGGGCGTGCGCCGCACGATCGGCCTGAGCGCGATCCCGATGGCGATCCCGCACACCCGCCCGCTGGGCATGACCGCGCACGCCAGCGACCGCGACCTGATCGGTGACCATCAGCGCTGGCCGGGCGAGCTGCAGGTACCCGGCAGCGCCTCGTCGCTGCTGGAATACCGGATGGCGCAGCACGGCCATGAATCGATCGGATTCTCGGTGCACGTGCCGCACTATCTGGCCCAGACCGCCTATCCGGAGGCGGCGCAGACCCTGCTCGAGAATGTCGCCGACAACGCCGGGCTGGACCTGCCGCTGGCCGCGCTCGGCGAGGCCGCGGCCCGGGTGCGGGAACAGGTCAACGAGCACATCGCCGGCAATTCCGAGGTCGAGACGGTGGTGCAGGCCCTCGAGCAGCAGTATGACAGCTTCGTCACCGCGCAGGAGCGCCAGTCGAGCCTGCTGGCCAGCGAAGCCGACCTGCCGACCGGTGAGGAGCTGGGCGCCGAATTCGAGCGCTTCCTGGCCGAACAGTCCGGTTTCGGCGACCCGGACTCCCCCGACGGCGGCGAGCCCCTCTGACGCCGATGGCCGGGCTGTCATACCCGGCCACTACACTCGTCCCACGTGCAGCTTTCCGAGTTGATCCCCGATCGCGCCGTGTCCGACGTGGATCCCGACTGGCTGTATGAGACCTTCGCCGGATGGGCCGACGAGCAGGGCCTGACGCTGTACCCGGCGCAGGAGGAGGCGCTGCTCGAGCTGATGACCGGCGCCAACGTGATTCTGTCGACGCCGACCGGGTCCGGTAAATCCCTGGTGGCGGTGGGAGCGCATTTCGCGGCCTTGAACAGCGGGCAGCGCAGCTACTACACCGCCCCCATCAAAGCACTGGTCAGCGAGAAGTTCTTCGCCCTGTGCGAGGTGTTCGGCGCGGACCGGGTCGGCATGGTCACCGGCGACGCCGCGGTGAATCCGGACGCGCCGATCATCTGCGCGACCGCGGAGATCCTGGCGAATCTGGCGCTGCGCGAGGGCGCGAGCGCCGATGTCGGCCAGGTCGTCATGGACGAGTTCCACTTCTACGCCGACCCGGATCGCGGCTGGGCATGGCAGGTGCCGCTGCTGGAGCTGCCCAAGGCCCAATTCCTGCTGATGTCGGCCACGCTGGGCGAGGTCGATTTCTTCGCGGACGATCTGCGCCGCCGCACCGGGCGCGAGACGGCGATCGTCAGCGGCGCCGAACGGCCTGTGCCGCTGATGTTCTCGTACGTGCGCACCCCGATCACCGAGACGCTCGAGGATCTGGTGACCACCAGCCAGGCCCCGGTCTATGTCGTGCATTTCACCCAGGCCGCCGCCCTGGAACGCGCGCAGGCGCTCACGAGCGTCAACTTCGCCTCGAAGGCGGAGAAGGAGGCGATCGCCGAGGCGCTGGGCGGTTTCCGCTTCGCCACCGGTTTCGGCAAGACGCTCTCACGACTCATCCGCCACGGCATCGGCGTGCATCACGCCGGGATGCTGCCCAAATACCGCCGCCTGGTGGAGCGCCTCGCCCAGGAGGGCCTACTGAAGGTGGTATGCGGCACCGACACCCTCGGCGTCGGCATCAATGTGCCGATCCGCACGGTGCTGCTGACGGGCCTGACCAAATACGACGGCGTCCGCACCCGACGGCTCAAATCGCGCGAATTCCATCAAATCTCGGGACGCGCGGGACGCGCCGGTTACGACACGATGGGCACGGTCGTGGTGCAGGCACCCGAGCACGAGGTGGAGAACGCCCGCCTGCGCGCCAAGGCCGGCGACGATCCGAAGAAGCAGCGCCGAGTGCAGCTGCGCAAGCCGCCCGAGGGCTTTGTATCCTGGTCGGAGGAGACGTTCGAGCGCCTGATCGCCGCCCAGCCCGAGCCGATGGTCTCGCGGTTCCAGGTCACCAACGCGATGCTGCTCAACGTGATCGCCCGGCCCGGCAGCTGCTTCGACGCGATGCGGCATCTGCTCGAGGACAATCACGAGCCGCGCCCGGCCCAGCGCAAACATATCGTCAAGGCGATTCGCCTCTACCGCGCGCTGCGCGATGCTGGTGTGGTGCAGCAGCTCACCGAACCCGACGCCCTGGGCCGGCGCGCCCGGCTCACGGTCGACCTGCAACGCGATTTCGCCCTGGATCAGCCGCTGTCGCCGTTCGCCCTGGCCGCGCTGGAACTGCTCGACAACTCCGCGCCCACCTACACACTGGATGTCGTGTCGATCATCGAGTCCACGCTCGAGGACCCCCGCCAGTTGCTGCTCGCCCAGCAGCACAAGGCGCGCGGCGCGGCCATCGCGGAGATGAAGGCCGACGGCATCGAATACGACGAGCGCATGGAGCTGCTCGAAGAGGTCACCTGGCCCAAACCCCTGGCCGAGCTGATCGAGCCCGCCTTCGAGACCTACCGCGGGGGGCATCCGTGGGTGTCCGAGTTCAGTCCCTCACCCAAGGCCATCGTGCGCGAAATGATCGAGCGCTCAATGACTTTCGCCGAATTGATCAGCAATTACGAGCTGACCCGTTCGGAGGGTGTGGTGTTGCGCTATCTGGCCGACGCCTATCGCGCGCTGCGCCGCACAGTGCCCGAATCCGCCCGCACCGAGGAGCTCGAGGATCTCACCGAGTGGCTGGGTGAGCTTGTGCGCCAAGTGGATTCGAGCCTGCTCGACGAGTGGGAGCAGCTCACCAATCCGGGCGCGGAGAACGATGCACGGCAACTGGCCTTCGGCGCGGAGACCGTGCGCCCGATCTCGGCCAACGAGCGCGCCTTCCGGGTGCTGGTCCGCAACGCGATGTTCCGTCGCGTGGAACTGGCCGCACTGCACCGCTGGCAGGCCCTGGACGACCTCGGCGACGGCCCGGACTGGGAGTCCGAGCTCGCCGCCTATTTCGCAGAGTACGGCGAGATCGGCACCGGCCCGGCCGCGCGTGGCCCGCGGCTGTTCCAGATCGAGCAGCGCCCCGAGGAGTGGCGGGTGCGTCAGGTGCTCGACGATCCGGCCGGTGATCACGGCTGGTCCGTGGACGCCGTGGTTGACTTGCCCGAATCGGACGCCGCCGGTGAGGTGGTGTTCGACGAGGTCACGGTGAGTGCGGGATGAACGCCGCAGCACCAGGACAAATTCTGCGCCGAAGACCTGGCGTCGAGCGCGATCTGCCGCGCCACCACGCGTCCCGCGCGTGAGAAAAGACGACGTCAATCCAGTTCGTTCCCTGCAGCCTCCCGCTGATACGCTCTCGCTCGCTGTCTGCGGCGGACGGCTGCCCGGAAGAAAGTGAGATTCTTCAGATTGTTCGATCCACACGCGCCCGAGTCGCCCTATCTCGTCATCGACCTCGCCCGGGTGCGCGACAACTTCCGCGCACTACGTAGCGCGCTGGGCGGACTGGGGGAACGTCATAGTGTGCGAATTCGGTTCGCAGTCAAGGCTTCTCCGGTGCCGGAGATCATCCGGCTACTGGCCGGCGAGGGCGCGGAATTCGATGTCGCCAGCGTCGGCGAGATCGAACAGTGCATCGGCCTTGGCGTCGCCCCGGCCACCCTCTGCTATGGCAACCCGATCAAGAAGGCCGCCCATATCGCGGCCGCGTACGCCGCGGGTGTGCGCCGCTACGCCTTCGACACCGAGGACGATCTCGACCGCATCGCCGAGCATGCCCCCGGCTCGGAGGTCGAATGCCGGTTCCTTGCCTCCACACCGCAGTCACAGACGCCGTTCGGCACCAAATTCGGCTGCGCGCCCGGCGAGGCGGTGCGACTGCTGGTGCGCGCCCGCGATATCGGGCTCACGCCGGTGGGCCCGTATTTCCATGTCGGCTCGCAGCAGCTGGATCCGGCGGCCTGGCGGATCGGCATCGAACAGGCCGCCGCGATCGCCGAAGCGCTTGCGGTCAAGGACATTCCGGTTCACTCGGTGAATATCGGTGGCGGACTGCCGATTTCGTACGCCGAGGCGGCGCCGGAGCTGTCCGAGGTGGGCGCGGTGATCGCCGAGGCGGTCGCGCGCGGACTCCCGGAGCACACCGATCTGGTGGTGGAACCCGGCCGCGCCCTGGTGGGCAGCGCCGGGGTGATCCACGGCGAGGTCGTGAATGTGCGCATCGCGCCGGACGGGCGGCGCTGGATATACCTCGATATCGGCCGCTACAACGGCATGGCCGAAACCGAGAACGAGTACATCGCCTACCGGATCGAGACCTTACGAGACGGTGACGCGCGGGACGAGGCGGTAATCGCCGGTCCGACCTGCGACGGGGACGATGTACTCTATCAACGCACGCGGGTCCTCCTACCGACCACGTTGCGAGCCGGTGATCCCGTTCGGATCCTCGATACCGGCGCCTATACGGCGAGCTATTCGTCGGTGTCCTTCAACGGTTTTCCGCCTTTGACAGTCCATGTCATCGGCGCTGAGCGAGAGTGAGTTTGCCCCATGACGGCACAATTCACCGGCTGGCACGTGCTGGCCGAGTTCGGTGATGTCGACGTAGCCCTCTGCGACGATCTCGAACGACTCGAAGCAGCGCTTCGAAAATCGCTGGTCGCCGCTGGGGTGACGATTTGCGAAGTGGTGCACAAGAGGTTCGATCCGCAGGGTGTCACCGTGCTGGCCCTGCTGGCGGAGTCGCATGCCTCCATTCACACCTATCCGGAGTCCGGCGACATCTTCGTCGACGTGTTCACCTGCGGCAGTATCGGCGCGGGTGCGACCAAGGCCGTGGAGATGCTGCAGCAGGAGCTGGCCCCGGGGTCGGTGCACATGGAGGTGATCCAGCGCGGGCATGCCGCGCGGCGGATTCACGAGCCGGTCGGCACGGGCCTCACGCGCGTCTGGGATCTGCACGAGGTCATCATCGATACCCGGACTCCGTTCCAGCACATGGTGATCGCGCGCACCGATCAGGGCGTGAGCCTGTTCTCCGACGATGATCGCCAGTCCACCGAATTCTCCCAGCTGACCTATCACGAGGCCATGCTGGTGCCCGGCTACGCGCTGGCGCAAAAGCTGGACCGGGTGCTCATCGTCGGCTCGGGCGAGGGTGTCGCCTCGCAGCTGTCGGTGGCCGCGGGCGCCTCGCTCGTCGACCACGTCGATATCGATCAGCTGGAGGTGGAGCTGTGCGCCAAGCATCTCCCCTACGGTTATTCCGAGGCGGACCTGGCCGCGGCGGTCGCGCAGTCGGGCCCGATCAAGATGCACTACGCCGACGGCTGGGATTTCCTGGCGCAGGCGCAGGCGCGGGGCGAGCGTTACGACCTGATCTGTATCGACCTGCCCGACGAGCGGGTGGAGGATGCGCAGCACAACCGCCTGTACGAGGACGAGTTCCTGGAGCGCTGCAGGACGCTGCTGGCCGAGGGCGGCGTGCTCGCGGCGCAGGCGGGGTGCCAGACCATGTGGCGCAACGAAACCCTCGAGCGTTCCTGGACCCGGTTCCACAAGCTGTTCGACACCGTCGTCCCGTACGTCAGCGACGAGCACGAGTGGACGTTCATCTTCGGCACCCCGAAGGCGATCGAGGATCCGGTCGCGAAGATGACCGCGACGCTGGCGCGGCTGCCCTATCGCGCCGCGACGGTCGACGAGCGGGCCCTGGTCCGCGGCGCGATCGAACCGCACACGCTGCGTGCGGAGGTCGGCGTCGGCTGATGCGATAGGCATCGGCGGCCTATGCCGCACAACCGAATACAACCCGCGCCCACCCCTGCATCCGGGTGGGCGCGGTCGCGTGCGAGGCCGGATAGCCGGATGGGGCGCTTGCGGGCGGGCCAGGAACCACCTCTCGAGGTTCGATGGGCGACAATGGCGCATAAGTGAAGTCGCCAGCAAGATTCACCGCCGCGCAATACCCTCGAGTATGCGCACTTTCGTCCACCTGCTGCTGTTCGCCTGTGCTATCGCTGTGGCGGTGGGTGCCTTCGGGCCACTCATCGGCACGGTCGGGGCTCGCCATGTGCAGCTCACCGAGCTGCGCGACGGATTCCCCGCCGGCCGCTCGCTCGATCAGATTCAATCCCAATCGGTGGCCCTTCAGACGTCGCTGGCCCTGGTGGTGCTGTGCGTCGCGGCGGTCGTCCTGCTGGCCGCGCTGTTCGGCTCCCGGATACTGGGCTGGCTCGGCGTCCTGGTCGGCCTGGTCACCATCGGCGTCCTGGCCTGGCGCCTGAACGGCAGCTTCGACCACCAGCTCCGCACCGATTATCAGCACCTGCTCACCGGCGCATGGGGTTTGTACGCCCTCGGCGGCGGGCTGATCATCGCCCTGCTGTGCCTGCTGGTCCCCCGCGAACGCCGGGCGCTCCGATAACAGCCGCGGTCAGGCGGGTGGGCTAGTCATCGCTCAGGATGTCTCGTAACTGTTCGACCAGGCCGTCGACCTGCTTATCGGACGGGCGTTCGATGACGACCTTCTTCTCGCCCTTGCTGATGGTGATCGAGTCGGCGCGGGTGCGGTCCAGGAATCGCCGGACGATATCGCGGATCACCAGGGCGACTGCCGGGAGCGTGGCTCCGGACACCGCCAGCTGGCCGATGGCCAGTACCGTACCGGACTTTGCGCCCGCGATATCGGAGTCGGCCACCTCGCTGACCATCACGCTGCGGATATCCCGCAGATCCTCGGCCAGCTCGCCGATCAGCCGATCCAGTAGCCGAGTGTCCCCGCGGCCGGCCGCCAGGGTGAACACCACTGTCGACATCGGCTCCCCCACTTCCCTGCCGCACGCGCAGCACATCAACACTGTAACCAGTCGCGCAGCAATGCGCCGCACCTCTGATCACAGTTACGTTGAGCGCGAGACGAATCCGGCATTACAGACACCGGCCCGGAATGACACTTCGACATGCCCTGGCCGGAATCTACGTGTGCGTTGCAGATCCCGGCCACAAGCATGCCGGAATGACGCCCAGGACGTCGCGGCAGTAGACGCGGCACACCAGGTCACGGCAGCTCGGGCGGCTCGATCTCCAGCTCCCGCAAACGGTTTCGGTACAGCTCGACGTTGGCCAGCTTCACATCCTCGTAACCCCGGACCATATCGGTGAGCGAGGCGGCCTCGACCGCGCGGTCGTATCCGGTGGACAGGATGTCGGCGAGGGTGTCCACCATTTTGGTGTAATGGGCAAGCAAGGCCCGTTCCACGCGGCGCACGTGAGCGCGGCCGAAGGGGTCGAACATGGTGCCGCGCAGCCGCTTTCCCTTGGCCAGCAGGCGCAGCGCGATGTGCGTGCGGGGGCCGAGGCCGATCTTCTCGGTGCGGCCCATCGCGCGCAGGACCGGCGGGTGCAGGCGGTAGGTGAGATTCGCGCCATCGGGGACCGCGGCGGCGATCTCGTCGAGGAACGCCGGATCGGTCAGGCGGCGGGCGACCTCGTACTCGTCCTTGTAGGCGGTGAACTTGTACAGCCCGCGCGCGACCTGCTCACTGAATTCGGTGCGGTCACCGGCCCGCTGCTGCGCCTCCCAGATGTGCTGCATCGCACCGACATACTCGCGCGCCACCCGCGCCCCGCCGAATCCGATGAGTTCGGCCGCTCGGAGCTCGACCAGGCGGCGGGTCTCCCCCGTCGCGGTAAGGCCGTCGAAAAGATCCGCCGGAACCCGTATTCCGGAACGCGCCCCGGACCCGGGCGTGGTAGCCGCGGCGAAGTCGGCGGGCCGCGCCACCGCCGCCCGGCCCCAGCGGAACGCCGCAACGTTGGCCGCGACGGCGACACCGTTGATCTCGATGGCCTCCTCGATCGCGGCCGCGGGCAGCCGCAGCCCGCCGCTCTGATAGGCGGCGCCGACCAGCAGGAAGTTGGCCGCGGCGGTAGTGCCGAACAGCGTGTTCGCGGCCGCCAGCGCGTCGAACGACGACACCGTGCACGACACTCCTGCCAGCCGAGACAGCAGCAGTCCGGTCTCGGGGTACTGCACCGACTTGTCGTACACCATGGCGCCGGTGGGCGTCTTACTCGTCGAGGCCACCGAAATCGTCGAGGAGGCCGAGCCGTAGGCCAGATTCTTCGCATCGGCCGCGGCGAGCAGATCGAAGGCCAGGATGCAGTCCGCCGATCCGGGCGTGAGCCGGTTCGAGGGTTCCACCGCACCCACGGCGAACCGCAGGTGGGACACCACGGGCCCGGCCTTCTGACTCAGCCCGATCTGATCCAGGCTGGCCACCTCGTATCCGGCCGTTACCGCGGCGGTCGCCAGCACCTGATTGACGGTGACGATGCCGGTGCCGCCGATGCCCGCCAGAAATACATTCTGGGTGGATTGCGGTGCGGCGGTGTCCATATCGGGCAGCACCGGGGGCTCGGGGCGAGCGCGCCGCGCGGACTTTCCCGCTCGCGCGCCCGGCTCCGGCAGCTCAACGGTGACGAAGGACGGGCAATCGCCCTGCAGGCAGCTGTAATCGGTATTGCAGGAGGTCTGATCGATGCGGGTCTTGCGGCCGAATTCGGTCTCCACCGGCTGCACCGACAGGCAGTTGCTCTTGACGCCACAGTCCCCGCAGCCCTCGCAGACCGCCTCGTTGATCACCACCCGGGTGCGCCGCACCGGCAGAGCGCCGCGCTTGCGCTTGCGGCGCGCGTCGGCGGCGCAGTGCTGGTCGTAGATCAGCACCGTCACGCCGGGGATCTCGCGCAGCGCCCGCTGCGCCTCGTCGAGCCGATCCCGGTGCCACAGCAGCGTTCCCGCCGCGAGATCGCCGGTGCGGTATTTCTTCGGCTCGTCAGCGCAGATGATGATCTGCCGCACCCCCTCGGTGGTGAGCTTGTGCGTCAGGCGCGGCACCGTCAGTGCGCCCTCGGCGTCCTGGGCGCCGGTCATCGCGACGACATCGTTGTAGAGCAGCTTGTAGGTGATGTTCACCCCCGCCGCGATACAGGCCTGCACGGCGAGCTGCCCAGAGTGGAAATATGTTCCGTCGCCGATGTTCTGGAACAGATGCGGCACCTCGGTGAACGGCGCCAGGCCGATCCACTGCGCACCCTCCCCGCCCATCTGGGTCAGCCCCATAACCCGGCTGTCCTCGCGCCCGGACATGGTCACCAGCGTGTGGCAGCCGATGCCGCCGCCGGCCAGTGAGCCCTCGGGGACCGCGGTAGAGCGGTTGTGCGGACAGCCGCTGCAGAAGTAGGCGGTGCGCGAGGCGGTCAGCACCGACAGCGACAGTGGCTGTGGTAGCGGCCGTTTCAGCTCGAGGTGGCCATCCAGGACCCGGCGCAGCGGGGCAAGGATCCGGCCCGTCGTCAGCTCGCCGTCGCTGGGGAACAGCGGCCGCCCGCCGTCGTCGTGTTTGCCGAGGATGACCGGGGCCCCGACCGTTCCGTACAGGATGTCACGAATCTGGTTCTCCAGGAATGCGGTCTTGTCCTCGACCACGATCAGCCGGGACAGCCCGGCGGCGAATTCCCGGACCCGTTCCGGTGCAATCGGATACGGCATGCCGATGCGCAACAGCCGTACCCCTGCGCGCGCGAGCTCGGCGTCGTCGGCGCCGAGATCGGTCAGCGCCTGGCGTACCGCATCGAATGCGGTTCCGGTGGCGGCGATTCCGACCTGCGCCCGTTCCGGATTCACCTCGATGACGTCCAGGCCGTTGAGCGTGCTGTACGCCTGCACGCTCGCCCACCGCGGGCCGTAGAGGTCGGCCTCGGCGAGCAGGCTGTCCGCGGGTGCGGCCATCGGACGCTGACGGTAGGTGAACGGCCGCCCCTCCCAGGAGATTTCGGGCAGCACGATATCGAACTCGCCGACCGAACCGTCCACGGTCCACGCCCCATCGGCCACATCGGCAACGATCTTCAAAGCCACCGGGCACCCCGACAGGCGCGACAGCGCCACCCCGTGCAGGCCCATGGTGATGATCTCGCGGGCATTGCGCGGAAACAGCACCGGGATATTCAGCGCGGCCAGGGATCGCTCCGAGACCGCGGGCACCGTCGAGGATTTCGCCGCGGGATCGTCGCCGACCAGCAGCAGTACCCCGCCGCGCGGATTGACCCCGTACATGGTGGCGTGCCGCAGCGCATCGCTGGCGCGGTCCAGGCCCGGCCCCTTGCCGTACCAGACCCCGACGACGCCGTCGTGGGTCATCTCGGAGGCGGGCCGTGCGGCCTGACTCCCCCACACCGAGGTGGCGGCCAGCTCCTCGTTCAGTCCCGGCACGAAGTGGATATCGTGCTCGGAGAGCACCTCGGGCATCCCGGCGAGCATCCGGTCCACCCCGCCCAGCGGCGAGCCCTGATATCCGGAGACGAAGGTGCCGACCCGGCTACCGGCGCCCAGATCGCGCACATGCTGTTCGACCAGCTGCCGGGCGATCGCCTGCACTCCGGTCAGGACAACGGTTCCCGCGCCGACGCGGTAACGGTCGGCGAGGTCGTACGGAGGCAGACCGGGGTGGGGGGGTGGGGGTATGCATCGACTCTGCATCAGGTCGCGGTCGGCGAGCTCTGTCATCAGTTCCACCCGTCCGGTCGGCGACGTTTCCGGCACCGCCCTAGATTGAGCATTCGACGCTGTCATCCTGTCTCCGTAGCGCGAAATGAACAACCGATGTGGTAGAAATTAAGCACTCTGCGCAATCTCGTGCGCGTTGGATGGGCACCGGTTATGCAGGGTGTGTCCTCGGATGTGACGGCGGCCACGACGGGGATCGGAGTCGTGCCGAACGCACCCCGCACTCATCCTCTCGCCTTCCCGGCAGGCCTATAGCCGGAATCCCCATAGAAAGGACCTTCGGCAGTGGCCCGAAGCGCACTGAGCGGCTCGGCACGGCCGGTCCTCACAACCCGAGCGACCGGGCGCTCTCCCAGGTCAATTGCGTCGGATCCGCGACCGGATTGTCCGCGAGGGTGCAGGTTCCGGTCTGCGCCGGGACGTTACGATCGTCGGGGTTGGTCAGCTGCTGGCCGAATGTGCCCGCGCGGGAGTCGAACCCAGGACCATGCCGAGGCAGAGCCCCGCAAGGACGCGCTTCATCGCGCCGTCCGCCCGTGCTCGGCGCGCCAGCGCGCGCACAGGGTGACATATCCGGGCAGATGATCGGCGGCGAATTCCTCGGGCAGCCAGTCCTCCTGGGCGACGACGGCGGTCCACACGTACGTCGGCACCGGCTCCTCGCGCCCGACCATGCCGATCGCGCGCAGCTCGTACTCCTCGTCCTCGAAGGCGTCGATGATCGCCCACTCCGCGGCGGTGAGCCCGCGCAGCAGCAGCCCACCGGCCAGCCGACCCGGCTCGGCAACCAGCCCGGGGTACACCCGCTGCCGCAACGCCGCCACCCTCCGATCGCGGGCCATGGCGAATTCCGCCTCGGGCACGCGGCCGAGCAGCACCTCGAGCACCGGGCCGAATTGCAGGGTGCCGTAGACGAACAGCTCGTCCGCCTGCGGCGGCAGGATGCTCAACCGCCCGGTGAATGCGGGCACGGCGGTATCCGAACGCGCCCCGGTGGAGCGTCGCGTGGTGCGAGAGGTCACGCGAGCCCTCGTTCGACCCGCCCATCGGGCAGGACGCGGTACACGGCCCGGAACCGGGTACCGGCGGAGGGTTCGCCAAATGTTTGCGGTGCGGGGTCGCCGAGTGTGGCCAGGGCCGCCACGATCCGTGCGATCTGATCGGGGCGCGCGTCCGGCACGGCGGAATCGAGCTGGGGCGCATTACGTGTCATGTAACCATGGTGCCCTATAACTGCCCGATAGTGCGGAAATTGGTGACGGTGAAGTCACTCACGCTCCAGATTCGCCACTGGACCAACCCGCCGGGCGCACCGTCGAACCCGCAAGGCGCGCGAAGGCTTTCTGGTCATGGGAGGCGAAGATCGTGATCTCACGGCCGTGTTCGCGGTTCAATTCCAGCAGCCGGCGCCGGTTTTCTCGGTACGGCAGTCCGGCAATCGATCCGAGCTCGTACAGCCGCCACATCCACGGGGTATGGGGTTGCACGGGGTCGATCTCGCTGCCGGCGTAGAAGGCGTCTCCGGCATGCAGCAGCCAGCCCTTGCCCGTATCGACCGCGACACCGGCATGTCCGCGGGTATGTCCGTGCAGCGGAACCACGAGGATCTCCGGCGGCAGTCCGGGCAGGTCACGCACGGCACGGAAGCCGAACCACTCCTCGCCGCCGTCGAATTCGTTCACCATCCACCGGGGTCCGTGCGCCCACTGCTGGGCCCGATAGCGCATCCGCTCCGATAGCGTGCGCCCCGCCGTGGCGGCGCGGAATTCGGGGCCGTGCACGTGCACGGTCGCCTCCGGGAAATCCGCGAGCCCGCCCGCATGATCCAGATCCAGGTGGGTCAGCACGATGTGCCGAACGTCGGCCGGGTCGTATCCCAGCCCCTGGATCTGGCGCAATGCCGTCTCGTGCTCGGCGAGCTCGGCGCCCAGCACGAACCTGCTGGGGCCCACCAGCCTCCCGGGATCGCGCACACAACCCAGACCGAACCCGGTGTCCACCAGGACCAGACCGGCGTCCGTCTCGATGAGCAGGCAGTGATCGACCGTTCCCCGTGCCATGCTGCCACAGTTGAGATGATGAATCCGCACGCCGTGAGCGTCCCAGACGCGTACGGACTGGTCAATTGCGCACGTCCGGGGCACCGCGAACGTGCCCGCCGGTGTGCACGTTCACACGGGCCGCTGCTCACGAATGAGATCGGCCAGATGCTCGTAATCCTCGGTACGCGCGGTCGACACCCGGAAGGCCAGCCCCAGCGTGCGTCCCGGGGCCGGTGCGGCGAACCGGGCGATTTCCAATGTGCCGCGGGAGGTTTCGGCCGCCACCGCCATCTGCGGTATCAGCGTGACGCCCAAACCTCCGGCGACACACTGCACCACGGTCGCCAGCGAGGCCGCGCGAGTGTCCCCGGCCGGGCCGGGCCGCACCTCCTGGGCGCGGCACAGATCCAGGCTCTGGTCACGCAGACAGTGCCCCTCGTCGAGCAGCAGCAGTGGCATTGCCTCCAGCACGGACGGGGAAAGGTCGGTGCGCCCGGCCAATTCGTGCCCGGACGGGGTCACCACGACGAATTCCTCACTGTAAAGGGGGATTTCGACTATTCCTGCGGTTGCGGTGGGCAGGGCGAGCAGCGCCACGTCGACGACGCCGTTGCGCAGCCCGTCCAGCAGACGCGCGGTCTGGTCCTCGATCACGTGCGGCACCATGGCCGGAAACCGCCGTCGCAGTTCGGGCAACAGCGTCGGCAGCACATAGGGAGCAACCGTCGGAATGATGCCCAGGCGCAGCGAACCGCCGAGCCCGTCGCCGGTCGCGGAGGCCATGAAGCGGTCGGCCGCCTCGAGCGTCGCCATCGCCTGGGGCAGCAGCCGTTTACCCGCCGCGGTGACCAGCACCCGGCGCGTGCTGCGCTCGATCAGCTGCAGCCCGAGTCCGTTTTCCAGCGATGCCAGCGCCTGGGATAACGTGGGTTGGCTCACGTTCAGCCGCGCGGCCGCGCTGCCGAAGTGGCGATACTCGGCGATCGCCACGAACGCACGCAGCTGTGACAGGGTGGGCTGATAAGTCTGATCAGTCACGCCTATAAGTATAGGGCAACTGATCATGTTTACCTTTCGCCGAAGTACGGGCATCATCTCAGCGAACACTTCGCATCACAATCCCGAGCACGTAGGAAGAAGGAGACAGGCATGGCTCTGCTGACCATCGGCGACCAATTCCCGGCGTACAACCTCACCGCGGTGATCGGCGGTGATCTGACCAAGGTCGACGCGAAGCAGCCCGACGACTACTTCACCCAGGTCAGCAGCGACGACTACGCCGGCAAGTGGCGGATCGTCTTCTTCTGGCCCAAGGATTTCACGTTCGTGTGCCCGACCGAGATCGCCGCATTCGGCAAGCTGGAGGAGGAATTCGCCGACCGCGACGCGCAGGTGCTCGGCGCGTCGGTCGACAACGAATTCGTGCACTTCCAGTGGCGTGCCCAGCACGAGGATCTGAAAACCCTGCCCTTCCCGATGCTCTCGGACCTCAAGCGCGAACTGTCCACGGCCACGGGCGTTCTCAACGCCGACGGTGTCGCGGACCGCGCCACCTTCATCGTCGATCCCAATAACGAGATCCAGTTCGTCTCGGTCACCGCCGGTTCGGTGGGCCGCAACGTCGAGGAGGTGCTGCGCGTGCTCGATGCGCTGCAGTCCGACGAGCTGTGCGCGTGCAACTGGAAAAAGGGCGACCCGACCATCGCGGCCGGCGAGCTGATGAGCGCGAGCGTCTGAGGGTTTGCCGGCATGACCGTTGAGAACCTGAAGAATTCGCTCCCCGAGTACGCCAAGGACCTCAAGCTCAATCTGTCGTCCATAGCGCGCTCGACGGTCCTGAACGAGCAGCAGCTCTGGGGCACCCTGCTGGCCTCGGCCGCGGCCACCCGCTCGGCCACCACGCTGCGCGAGATCGCTGACGAGGCCGCGGACATACTGTCGGCGCAGGCGTACGACGGTGCCCTGGGCGCGGCCTCGATCATGGGCATGAACAACGTGTTCTACCGGGGCAAGGCGTTTCTCGGCGGCCGGTACGACGACCTGCGGGCCGGACTGCGGATGAACATCATCGGCAATCCCGGTGTCGACAAGGCCGATTTCGAGCTGTGGTCGTTCGCGGTGTCCTCGATCAACGGCTGCCAGCACTGCCTCGAGGCACACGAGAACACGCTGCGCGAGGCAGGCGTCTCGCGCGAGGCGATCTTCGAGTCGCTGCGGGTGGCGGCCATTGTCGCGGGCGTCGGCCAGGCGGTGCAGTCCACCGAGGCGCTGGCGGCGGCGAACGCCTGACGACCGACCGTCGCAAAACATTTCACAGCACAGCACAGCGGTCGCGCATCAATCCGGTGCGCGGCCGCTGCGCTGTGGCGTCCAGTCCGGCGCTACCTCAGCACACGATCGAGGTAAGCGTCCGGATTCGGCTCCCCCGGCTGTGCTCGCCAGGCCAGGTGGGCGTCCGGGCGGATGAGGTACGTATCGGCGATATCGGCGGCGAGCGTGACGATTTCACCGCCCAGGCGCGAAACCCGAGGCGGTTCGGCGTGATTCGGGCCCAGCAGCGCCCATCGGCCCGCCAGCTCCCGGTACAGCCGCGTGGTACTGCCGTCCGGCAGCAAGCATTTCAGGTCGGGCATGCGGTCGCCGGGCCGTACGGTGGCCGGTCCGGAATGCTGGGTCGATCCGATCCGTCCCAACCGCCCGGACGGCGCCAGCGGCCCGCCCCGATAGGACAGTCCCAGCTGACCGGCGGCGCTGAGCAGCCTGCGCTGGGCGGCGGGAGTACGCATGACCGGCACCACGATCCGGTCGCGCAGCAGGCGGGTCGCGACGGTGCTGCCGAGCAGGACCTTGGTGGTCAGGGTGGTGCCCGCGACCACGCCCGCGGCGACCGGACGCCGTTCGGCCTGATAGGTGTCCAGCAGTTCCGCACCGGCGATGCCCCGCTCGGCCAGCACCAGTTTCCACGCGAGATTCTCCGCATCGCCGATGCCGGTATTCATGCCCAGCCCGCCGAACGGGCTGTGGATATGCGCGGCGTCACCGGCCAGCAGGATCCGGCCCTGCCGATACCGGTCGGCGAGGCGGCGCTGGATGCGGAAGGTGGACGACCACTCCACCGCGCCCAGCCGCGCGCGCAGGCCGGCGCGCTCGGACAGCAATCGCGACAGCTGCCCGAGTAGATCGGCGTCCTCGGTGGGCACCGTGGCGATCAGGCGCCACAGATCCTCACCCGGCAGCGGGAATGCCGCCAGCAGACCGTCGCGGTGTGGCCACAGATGGGTGCCGTCACGATCCAGCGGTATATCGGCATGCACATCGGCCAGTACGAAGCGCTCGATGATCGGCACGCCCGGAAACGGGATGCCGGCGAGCTTGCGGACCGCGCTGTGCGCGCCGTCGCAGCCGGCCAGCCAGCCGGTGCGCGCGGTGCCGGCGCCCTCGCCCGCGAGCGTCACCGTCACGCCGCCGGGGTCCGTCGCGGCATCCTCGACCGCGGTGCCCCATTCCACCGAGCCGCCCAATGCGCCGAGCCTACGCCGCAATTCGGCCTCGACCTCGGCCTGCGAGACGATCAGCACCGGATGCCGCCCCCGGGCCGTGTCCTGCCCGATCCGCAGCACCAGCAGGTCCCGATCGCCGGCGTGCATGGTCACGCTTATCGACCGAATGCCACATTCGGTCAGGTCGCCGAGCGCATCGACCCGATCCAGCACCTCCACCCCGCGCGGCTGCAAGGCCAGGGCGCGTGAGGTATTCGCGGGCCCAGCGGCGGCGTCGACCACGCGAACCCCTATGCCGCGGCGCAGCAGGGCACATGCCAGCGTGAGACCCGTTGGGCCGGCGCCGGCTATCAGAACGCTCATACTTCTCATCTCCTCGCCGGCGACCGCCGACTCAGCCGGTCGCCGCGACCACGAGCATATAGGCGGTGCCCAGGTCCATGACCACATGCGGGATCATGGCCGCCGGACCGAGCGAATGCCCGATGGCATGGCGGAGCAGGGATTTCGGTCCGGGGACGAACAGCAGCGCGGCATCGGCGAGGAACAGCGCCGCGAGCAGGAGCATCGGAATCGAATGCCCGGTATGAGACATATTCATGCCGGATCCGGAGGTCGCCCACAGCATCGCTCCCGCCGCCGCCAGGTGGTATCCGATCGCCGCCGCCCGCCCGGTCCGCATCGCCGGATCCTCGCGATGCACCTGCCACAGCCGCCCCGCCAGCACCGCCGAATACACCACCAGCATCGCCACGAGCACACCGCGCAGCGCGGCCACCGAGGCCGCCATCGGAAACACCAGCATCGCCAGCATCACCAGGCACATCAGCAGATGCGCGGCATCGGATTCGGGATCGTCACTCGACCGTCCACGCGAAACAACCTCTCCCCCGGTACCCTGCACCGCGGGCGAGAATCGCGCTACCACGATCACCGCGGTGATCATGAACGCGGCGACGATTCCCCAGCGCAGCACGACGTAGTCCTGCATGAATCCACCCACGCCCCAACCACCTTCCGCCGCGGATACCCGGCCTCCCCATGATCGCACCGCAGCGCAGGTAGGGCACCTTTTCGCCGCCAGGTGGCAGTGAAAAGGCCACAGGGGGGCCACTGCGCACCCGGCATCCCGGCAGGCTTGCGGCCGAAATCGCCCGCGACCCGCGCGATACCGGCGTCAGCCGGGCACGAGCATGCCGCAATGCCAATTCTCGGCGGCGCGGGTGTACCGGCGGCGATCAGCCCAGCGCGCGCTCGATGGCGGCGGCCAGGTCCGCCACCTGCTGTTCGGTGATGACGAACGACGGAGAGATCTGCAGTGCGCCCTGCCCCGCGGCACGACCCGAAACTCCCTGGGCGCGCAGGGCCTTCACCATCGCGGGCCCCTGCGCCGGATCGGCGAGCTGCACGGCGGCGACGGCACCCAGCCCGCTGCGCACCTCGGCCACCCCCGGATGCGAGGCCAGCGGCGAAAGGTGCTCGTGCAGCAGCGATTCCAGGTTCTTGCTGGCGTCCAGTAGATGTTCGCGCTCGAGGATGTCCAGGTTGGCCATGGCCGCCGCGGCCGCACCCGCGTGGCCGCCGTAGGTGTACCCGTGCCGGAACCAGGCGCCGCCGGAGAAGAACGGCTCGGCCACCCGCGGCGCCGCGAATACCGCACCCATCGGTATATAACCCGAGGTCAGACCCTTGGCGGTGGTCATAAGGTCGGGTTCGAGTCCGAATCGGCTCGAGGCGAACCAGGATCCGCCGATGCGCCCGAATCCGGTGACGACCTCGTCGGCGACGAAGAGAATGTCGTTATCGCGGCAGATACTGCGGACCTCGGCGAGATATCCCTCCGGCGGCAGATAGACCCCGCCGGCGCCGATGATCGGCTCGCAGAAGAATGCCGCGATCCGATCCGCGCCCACCTCATCGATCAGCGCCGACAGCGCGTGGGCCTCATTCCATTCGACGGTGCGGGCATCGGCGACCAGTTCCCCGTACCCCTCGCGGTTCGGCGCGATGCCGCCCAGAGCCGTTCCGGCGAAGTGCATTCCGTGATAGGCCAGCCGCCGCCCCACGATGAGGGTCTTGCCGGGCTTACCCATTTCGTGCCAGCACCGGCGCGCCAGCTTCGCGGCGGTGTCGACCGAATCCGAACCGCCGGAGGTGAACAGGATCTTGCTGCCGGGCACCGGAGCCAGATCGGCGAGCCGCTCCGCGAGGTCCTGCGTCACCGGCGCTGCCAGATCGCCGAAGTTGGAGTAGTGCGCGAGCGTGGACAGCTGCGCGGCCACCGCATCGGCAATCTCCCGGCGACCATGGCCGACATTGGTGAACCAGAGCCCGGCGGTGGCATCGAGATACCGGGTGCCGTGCCGATCCCAGATGTAGGCGCCCTCGCCGCGCGCCACGGCGAATGCGCCGTCCCGCTCCACGGCGCCCATATCGGCGAATCCATGCCACAGCGATCCCATAACCCAGGCTCCCGTCTCTCCACTATGCTCGGCGCGCCGCCAGCCTACCCGCGAGTAATACCGCCGCCGCAAGCAGTGCGAACACCGCCGCCAGGACGACCAGGCCGAGCAGCAGCGAGGGATAGCCCTGCCCGCGGGGATCCAGGAACGGATACGGATACCAGTGCACGATCGATCCGCGGACCAGGCTGTATACCCCGTATACCGCGGGGTAGATCAGCCAGCCGCCGATCAGCCGGGCACCTATCTCGAGCCGGGCCGGCGCCAGGCCCCAGTCCACGACCAGCACGATCGGCAGCACCCGGTGCAGCACGTCGTTGATCCACCGGTCGGTGAGCATCACGTCGATATTGGCCAGCAAAACGGCGTACACCACGCCCGTGATCAGCAGATACAGTGCGGCCGCGCCGCGAATCACCTGCCAGCGCCGGCTCCCCGGATCGAGGATGCCACCAGCCAGCAGCACCGCCACGCCGAGGATATTCGATTCGATCGTGAAATAGCTCAGATAATTCGCCAGCGAGAATCCCGCCGCGCCGATGTTCCGGAATGGAATCCAGAGCAAGGCAACGACTCCCAGCGCCCCGAAGACGACCCGCACGATCCGTGCCCACAGCGGCGTGCCCGCACTGACCCACCCCGCGGCAAGCTTCACCGACTCACCATCCCGTGCCTCGCCGATCATGATCCGATCCTCGCACGGCGCACCGCCCCCAGCGGCCGCATCAGCAACACAGCAATCGTTTGGTTACCTTTAGTGTCCCCGTGACGGGCGGCACAGGCCACAGCTTCGCTAGGCTGGTCTCCGAATTAACGCTTCTCCTGCCTGATATCAGGAGATTTCACGCTCAGACCGCGACCGAACCAACCGCCCGAGGGAGGTGATCCGAACGTCTTACATCCTCAACACGTATGTGACCGCGCTCTGCCACAACCAGAATCACCCTGGCAGCGTTCCGGTCCCGGTCATCGCTAAACCCGCAAGCGTGGCACCGGAAAATACGTTCAGCGAGTTCGAGTCGCTGCTTGGCTCTCGCAAAACAACCCGAACACGTCATAGTCGTGTAGGCGGGCTGCACCAACACCACCCTCCGGCCAGCCCGCGTGCCCCGCTCGATCAACTCCCGCTTCACCACACCGATCGCCGCATCAGCAGCCTTGCGCGCCATCGTGGACTTCGCCAGAAACTTCGGTTTAAAATCCTCCACCGCGATCAGGCCATGGCGGTCGACAACGCCCTTGGCCCACACCCGCGCATCGTGCCGGTTTTGCCGGGCGGCTTTCTTGTGCAGCTTCGCCGCCGAACGCGCGGCCCGGTGGTACCCACCGGACTGCGGGCTGCGGGTGCCACGTCGTCGCCTGGCCATCGTGCGTTGCGCCCTGGCCAGCTCCGCCGCGCAACGTTTACGGTGCCCCAGGTGCGGCTGATCGAACGACGGGTCGGTCGTGGTGGCGGTGGTACTCACACCCCAGTCGATACCGATACCACCCTCAGCCGGATACACCTGCTGGACGGCGCGCCTGACCACGAACGACGCATACCAATCCCCGAGCGAATCCTGGGTGATCCGCACACTTGTCGGCTCGGACGGCAACTCCCGCGACCACACCGCCGGGATACTGACACCCTTCGCCAACACCAGACGACCCTCGATGATCGTGAATCCGCGACGCGTGAACTCCAACGACAACCGAGTCCTCTTGCGCGCCTTGAACACCGGATGCCCCCGGCCCCTGACGGTGAACGACTGATTGAGCGCTCGAGTGTAGGTTCGCAGCGTCTGCTGCTGGGCGACCTGCGAGCCCGACCGCAACCACACGCTCCGTGAGCGTGCCTCGGTCAGCAGCTTGCTCAGAGTACAGAGGGTCGGCCTGTTCCCTGATTTCCGCTGGTGGACGGCTTCGTTCCACAGGAATCGGCAGCGATGCCACTCCGCGAACAACGCAGACTCCGCGGTGCGGCCAGGCCGCAACCGAAAGCTGTACCGCACCACCTCATCCATACCCAACAACCTAACCGCCACCACCGACACCGCTAGGAGACGGCACTTCCTCCCCCTCGTGAACGAGAGGGTATCCGCGCCAAACACCTTATGACCAGGACCGCCGCCACCCCTCGCGAGCTCCGCACCCGCCTGGGCGAACTCTCGATCCGCGACGAACACCGGTTACGCCGACGGCTCGACAAGGCCCGCGGCGGCGATCTGGGCAACCTCGAGAACGAGATCGCGGCCGCCGAGCGCCGCATCGAGACTCGCCGCGGCGCCGTGCCCGCGATCGTCTATCCCGAACAGTTGCCGGTTTCCGCGCGCCGCGAGGATATCGCCGCGGCCATCGCGGCCAATCAGGTCGTCGTCATCGCGGGCGAAACCGGTTCGGGCAAGACCACGCAGATCCCGAAGATCTGCCTGGAGCTCGGCCGGGGCATCCGCGGCACCATCGGGCACACCCAGCCGCGTCGCCTGGCCGCCCGCACGGTCGCCGAACGCATCGCGCAGGAGCTGGGGACCGAGCTCGGCGATGTGGTCGGCTATACGGTCCGCTTCACCGATCAGGCGTCGGACCGCACCCTGGTCAAACTGATGACCGACGGCATCCTGCTCGCCGAGATCCAGCGCGACCGGATGCTGCGCCGCTACGACACGATCATCATCGACGAGGCGCACGAGCGCAGCCTCAATATCGACTTCCTGCTGGGCTATCTCAAACAGCTCCTGCCCAAACGCCCGGACCTCAAGGTGATCATCACCTCCGCGACCATCGACCCGGAACTATTCGCCCGGCATTTCGGGGCGGCGCCCGATTCCGGACCGGCGGTACGCCGGGGTGACGCGGAGACAGTCGCAGCAGCACCGATTGTCGAGGTTTCCGGGCGGTCGTATCCGGTCGAGGTGCGGTATCGCCCACTGTCGCTGGAGGTTCCGGTCACCTCCGACGATCCCGACGACGAGGATATCGAGATCGTCGACCGCGACCCGACCGACGCGATCGGCGACGCGGTGCGCGAACTGCTCGCCGAGGGGGACGGCGACATCCTGGTATTCCTGTCCGGCGAGCGGGAGATCCGCGATACGGCCGATTCCCTGCGCGATATGCGGTTGCCGCGCATCGAGATTCTGCCGCTGTATGCGCGGCTGTCCGCGGCCGAACAGCATCGGGTCTTCGAATCGCACACCGGCCGGCGGGTGGTGCTGGCGACGAATGTGGCCGAGACCTCGCTGACGGTGCCGGGCATCCGCTACGTGATCGACCCGGGCACGGCACGCATTTCGCGCTACTCCCTGCGAACCAAGGTGCAGCGGTTGCCGATCGAGCCGATCTCGCAGGCCTCGGCGCGGCAGCGTTCCGGGCGTTGCGGGCGCGTCGCGGACGGCATCGCCATCCGGCTGTACTCGCAGGACGATTTCGACTCGCGCCCGCAGTTCACCGAGCCGGAGATCCTGCGCACCAATCTGGCCGCGGTCATCCTGCAAATGACCGCCCTGGGCCTCGGCGATATCGAGGGCTTCCCGTTCCTGGAGCCCCCCGACGGCCGCGCCATCCGCGACGGCGTCGCCCTGCTCGAGGAGCTGGGGGCCCTGGCCCGCCGCGACGCTTCGGGCACGCCGGGCGATGCCGATGGGGCCCGGCCGCTGGCCCTGCGTGGTGACGCTCCGCTACCGCCTCCGGGCCTGACGCGGCCGGGCAGTGCCGATCAAGCCCGGCCGCCGGCCCTGCGTGGTGACGCTCCGCTGCCGCCTCCGGGCCTGACGCGGACGGGCCCCGCGGACGGGGAGCTGGCGCTCACCCCGGTCGGCCGTGACATGGCACAGATCCCGGTCGATCCGCGCATGGCCCGCATGCTGGTCGAGGCGCAGCGCGGCGGCTGCCTGCCCGAGGTGCTGGTCATCGTTGCGGCCCTGTCGATTCAGGATGTGCGCGAACGCCCGGTCGAGCACCAGCAGGCCGCGGACACCAAACACTCCCGGTTCACCGTCGAGGGCTCGGACTTCCTGGCCTCCCTGCGCCTGTGGGACTACCTGCGCGAGCAGCGAAGCTCGCTGTCCTCCAACCAGTTCCGCCGCATGTGCCGCGACGAATTCCTGCACTACCTGCGCATCCGCGAATGGCAGGACCTGCACGGCCAGCTCCGCACCATCACGCGTGGACTGGGCTGGAACCCCGACACCGACCGCACCGAGCCCGAATCCGGCGATGAGGCAACGAGTTCGGGCACCACGGCCGGACAGCGTGGCGGTAGAGCCGGACGCAACGGTGCGAAGGCCGAAGGAGGATCCGGACGCAATGCCGGATCGGCGCGCGGCGACGACGATTCCCAGCGCGGCAACGGTAACCCCGAGCGCGGCAATAGCAACTCCGGGCGCGGCGGCGAACCCGGGCGCGGCAAGGGGCGCACCGGGCGGGAGACTGTCCTGGCGGCGGCAACCTCGCCGGACGCCGATTCCGATTCGCTGCCTTGGGACGTCATGTCCATTCATCAGGCGCTGCTGGCAGGGATGCTCTCGCATATCGGTGTACGCGAGGCGGAGACGCGGGAGTTCCTGGGCGCGCGCAATGCCAAGTTCATGATTTTTCCCGGATCCTCGCTGTCGAAGAAGCCGCCGCGGTGGGTGATGGCGGCCGAACTGGTGGAGACCTCGCGGTTGTGGGGGCGCACCGCGGCGCGGATCGATCCGGAATGTGCCGAGCGGCTGGCCGGGGATCTGGTAAAGCGCACCTATTCCGAACCGCATTGGTCGGCCAAGCGCGGTGCGGCCGCGGCCTATGAGCGGGTCACGCTGTACGGAATTCCGCTGGTGACGCAGCGGCGGGTGGACTTCGGGCGGATCGATCCCGAGCTGTCGCGGGAATTGTTCATCCGGCACGCGCTGGTGCAGGGCGAATGGCAGACGCGCCACGATTTCTTCGCGCGCAATCGTGAATTGCTGGAGGATGTGGCCGATCTCGAGCATAGGGCGCGTCGCCGCGACATCCTCGTCGACGATGAGGTGTTGTTCGAGTTCTACGATCGGCGCATTCCCGCCGATATCGTCTCGGTCCGGCATTTCGACAGCTGGTGGCGCAAGGCGCAGCGCACCGAACCCAACCTGCTGGACTTCACCGCCTCGACGGTGGTGAACTCCGATGCGGCGGTGCTGGATCCGGCCGCCTACCCGGACGGCTGGCGCCAGGGCGAGCTGAGCCTCCCGCTCACCTACCAGTTCGAGCCCGGAAAGGCCGATGACGGCGTCACCGCGCACATTCCGATCGCCCAGCTCGCCCACGTGCGCGCGGTCGGCTTCGACTGGCTGGTTCCGGGCATGCGCGAGGAGCTGGTCGCGGCGCTGATCAAGTCGCTGCCGAAACATCTGCGCCGCAGCGTCGTTCCGGCTCCGGATTTCGCGCGCGCGGCGCTGGCGCGGCTCACCCCGCGCGCCGAGCCGCTGCGCACCGGGCTGGCCCGGGAGCTGTCCCAGCTGAGCTCGGGCACGATCCGGCCCGCCGATCTGGATCCCGCGGCGCTGCCGGACCATCTGCGGATGACCTTTGCCGCCACGACGCCCGACGGCGCCATCCTGGCCCGCGGCAAGGACCTCGCCGCACTGAAAACCCGTCTGGCCGAGCAGGTCTCGAAATCGGTGGCCCGCGCCGCCGCGACCGCCGAGCGCCCGCCCGCGACGGTGTGGACCTCCGAATCGCTGGGCACCCTGCCGCCGACGGTGCGCCGCGAGGTGGGCGGGCAGACCATCACCGGCTATCCGGCGCTGGTGCCCGAGGGCGCGGGCGTCGCCGTGCGGGTGCTGCCCTCACCGGCCGCGCAGGCCGCCGCGATGCGGACCGGCACCCGGGTGCTGCTGCTGAATCAGCTGCCCGCCTCGGTGCGCACGGCCACCGCGGGCCTGTCCCCCGCCGATCGCCTTGCGCTGAGCCAGAATCCGTCCGGATCCCTGGACGCACTGATCGAGGACTGCCGCGCCTGCGCCGCCGACGAACTGCTCGCCGAATTCGGCGGCGCGGTCCTCGATCCCGGTGAGTTCACGGCGCTGCTCGAACGGATCCGCCCGCAGTTCGGCGCGGCCGTCGCGGAGATTGTGCGGCTGGTCGTGCCGGTGCTCGCGCAGGCGCATCGAGTGCGCGCGGCACTACCGGGCGTCACCGACCGCGATATCGCCGAGGATGTTCGCCATCAACTCGACGAACTCGTCTTCGCCGGATTCGTCACCGAATTCGGCACCGCCCGCCTGCGCGAGGTCCCCCGGTATCTGCAGGCCGCGGCGGTGCGCCTGGAGGCGCTACCCGGCTCGGCGCAGCGCGACCACCAGGGCATGACCGAACTGGACCGCGTCCACGCCGCCTATCAGCGCCTGCTCGAGGCGCTGCCCGAGGCCCGCCGCACCGGCCGCGACGTCACCGAAATCTGGTGGATGATCGAGGAGTTGCGCGTCAGCCTGTTCGCCCAGCAACTCGGCACCCCCTATCCGGTGTCCGCCAAACGAATCGAACGCGCGATCACGGCCGTCCGCACGGCCCCGGCCCGCACGCCCCGCTGATCCGTCCAAGCCGCAGCCAGACGGTCGATCTCGGCCGCGAGCCACCGCCTACCCCTGGTGAGCACTGCCCGACTGGTCCAGCCGGGTTGGCAGCGCTCAGGGGTGGGCGGCCGAAGGCTTAAAAGTGCGCACGCGCCGGCTCGCCGCGCGCGGATCAGTCCTTGCTTGCCGCGACCGCGTGCTCCGCCTCGCGCTCGGCGCGGCGGCGGCGGAGGTCGGCGATTTCTTGTTCGAAATCGGCGGCGGAGCTGAAGGATCGGTAGACGGAGGCGAAGCGTAGGTAGGCGACCTCGTCGAGGTCGCGCAGGGGGCCGAGGATGGCCAGGCCCACCTCGTGGCTGGGCACCTCGGGGGATCCCGTGGCGCGCACCGCATCCTCGACCTGCTGGGCCAGCAGGTTCAGGGCATCGTCGTCGACCTCGCGGCCCTGGCAGGCGCGCCGGACACCACGGATCACCTTTTCGCGGCTGAACGGCTCGGTGACACCACTGCGTTTGACCACCGAGAGGATCGCATTCTCGACGGTGGTGAACCGCCGCCCACACTGCGGGCAGGCACGACGACGCCTGATGGCCGTGCCTTCCTCGGCCTCACGCGAGTCGACCACCCGGGAGTCCGGGTGCCGACAGTACGGGCAATGCATCCGAGTTCCTTCGTCGATGCCTGCAGTCGTCCATAGCCATGCCGTATCTCTACAGCACTGTTGAGGATACCTGTCGGCCTGCACGGACCCGGATGCGGCGTCGAACCCGCCGCGGCGCATAGATATTACCGCCCGGGCAGCGGCACGATCAGCGTGTGCCCCGAGGCCACCTGCGCGCCCTGCAGGGCGTTGAGCTCCACTATCTTGCGCACCGTGTCCTGCACCGGCACCCCGGGCGCCACCCGCGCGGCCACCTCACTCAGCGGTTCGCCCTCGCGCACCTGCACCACCGCGGTCTGCGAGGCGGCGATATCGCCCGAGCGCAGCTGGGCCAGCTCGAGCAGCCCGCAGACGGCCGCGGCACTGAGCAGCGCCGCGAGCGCAAGCGTCGCCAGCCCCAGGCGGGCCCGCTCCACCCGGGCATCCGGATGCGCCACGCGCGAGGCCCGCACCCGCGCCCGGCCGTATCGCACCCCCGGCGCCGGCGGCCGCACGGCACGCGGCCCCCGGTTGCCCGCGCCGCCGCAGACCACTCCGGAGGGGCGGGGCGGCCGGAATCCGCGAGGCGCCGCGCCGCGGCCGGGAACGGTTGTCGTGACATCGAATTCGCTGATCGTGGTGCGCATCGGACAGACCTCCAGGGACGGTGAGCAGTATGGATATCCGGGTTTTCGATCATGTGTTCGAAGAACTGGTGTTCGATTTTTACCACGTGCCACCGACAAAGTCACCCACCTTCGCAACATGCGTCGAACAGATGTTTGAAACCTGGCCGCGAGCGGACTACATTCGGATCACGAATCCGGACTGGCCCGGGCGAGGAGGACCAAGCACACCCATGAACGGGAGGACCACGACCGTGAATGAGCGCAGCACAGCGAGCGTCGGCGAGGTGCAATTGTGAACGAGCGCACCACAAATGGACGCAACAAAGTGGACGATTCCGGCCCCGCGGGCGGCGACAGCGAATCACCCGGCGGCGGAGCGGATCTCACCGCGCGCCAGCGCAACGTCCTCGAGGTCATCCGCACCTCGGTGAGCGAGCGCGGCTATCCGCCCAGCATCCGCGAGATCGGCGATGCGGTCGGCCTTACCTCGACCTCCTCGGTCGCGCACCAGCTGCGCGCGCTGGAGCGCAAGGGGTATCTGCGCCGCGACCCGAATCGCCCACGCGCGGTAGACGTCCGGGGCCTGGACGAGACGGCCATGCGCGCGGCCACCGGGGTCACTGCGCTGCGCGCAGTCACCAGCGAGGCCGGCACGCCGGATCAGCCGACCCCCACCTATGTGCCGGTCCTGGGCAGGATCGCCGCCGGTGGCCCGATCCTGGCCGAGCAGGCGGTGGAGGATGTGTTCCCACTGCCGCGCGAACTCGTCGGCGAGGGCTCACTGTTCCTGCTCAGGGTCGTCGGCGAGTCGATGGTCGACGCGGCGATCTGCAACGGCGACTGGGTCGTGGTGCGACAGCAGAACGTTGCCGAGAACGGCGATATCGTCGCGGCGATGATCGAGGGCGAGGCCACCGTCAAGACGTTCAAGCGCACCGGCAAGGAGGTGTGGCTGCTGCCGCACAACCCGCTGTTCGAACCGATTCCGGGTAACGACGCTCAGATCCTGGGCAAGGTAGTCACGGTTATCCGCAAGATCTGAGGTCCGTCAACCTCTCCACGGCGATCACCATGATATCGGTGATCGCCGCGCGGATATTCAGCGCCGGAAGCGCTGGCGCAGTTGCGGATCGTTCTCCCACCACAATCCGGTGGCCTGGGTGGGTGGTTGCGCCTCGGGCGCACTCTGACTGAACTTGCGCCGCCTCGGCGGTGCGGTGGTCGAGACCGCCTCGGCGGTGTCGAGTTCGGCGTCCAGTTCCGCATCAATCTCGGCGGCCTTACGCCGCTCATCCGAGGCCCACGCCCGCATCAGCGACAGCAGATATGGCAGCCCGAGTACGTCGCCCACCACCCAGATGATGCCCGCGGATACGGTCTGATCGGTCCGCATGTCCATGCCCCAGTGACGCCCCACCGCGGTGTAGTAGCCCACCGCGATCAACGGACCCCACCACAACGCGATCCCCAGAATGCCGTCGGCGAGCGATTCGACGATCGTGATCAGCAGCGAGATGCCCTGCGAATACCTGTGCGGCACCGGATCGGCCTGCAGCCGCGAATAGAAGTACACGAAGCCGATGCACACGAGCACGATCCGGGTCAGCGCATCGACGCCGGGGTTCCGCAGCACGCTCTCGTACAGGGGCGTCATGTACAGCACCCACGGTGCGGCGAGCATCGCCAGCGACGGCCCCAGCGGGAAGGTGGCCACCCGCGCGATCGTCGAGGCCAGGAATCGGTCCAGCCGCGCCTGCCCGGCCGGGCCCAGCGCGTCGCGCAGCACCGTGAACGGGCGGCCGCTGGCCAGTCCGAACGGCACGATGTACAGCAGCAGCAACGTCTGCAGCGCCCGCGGCCACATCAGCGTGTCGGCATAGACCCCGATGAAGCTGATTCCGCTCAGCAGCCAGATGCCCAGGCCCATCAGCCCGAAGGACGCGAGCCGCCCGGGGCGCTGGGTGGGCAGGCCGCGCCGGGCGGCCCGCGACCGGGCCACCCAGTACCCCGCCGCGAGCACCGCGGTCACCACGACCGTCGAGGTGTCCCAGCGCCAAGACTCGAAGGCGGACTGCACGGTCAGCGGCGTTTCGATCCATCCCACGGCTGCCAGTATCCACCCGCGAACTCCTCAGTTGCCCACCGCGTGCGGGCTGCGATGGGACGGGCCGTGAGCGTCCTCACAGTGGACCTCGGCGTCGGAGCCGAGCGCGATCACCTCGGGCCGCGCGTGATCGACCTGCAGCGTGGCGTGTTCGATGTGATGGTCATGCTCGAGCCAGTTCGCCAGATCCTGGCGCACCGCGTGGCAGTCGCCCCCGGGCTCGACCAGCACATGCGCGGATAACGCCGGCGAGCCGGAGGTAATCTCCCAGATGTGCAGATCGTGCACCTCCACGACGCCCTCGCGCGCGGCCATGCCCTGCCCGATCGCGGTCGGATCCAGGTCCGCGGGCGCGGCCTCGAGGAAGATCCGGCTCGACGCGCGCACCAGGCCGACACCGGCCTTGAGCATCAGCGCGACCACCACGAGGGTGGCGATCGCATCGGCGCGGGCGAATCCGGTCGTCACGATCACCACACCGGCGACGGCGGTCGCGATGAATGCGAACAGGTCCGTCAGGATGTGCTGGTAGGCGCCCTCGACATTGAGGCTGGTCCGGTTGGCGCGCGAAATCATCCACGTGGCAGCGAGATTTACCACCACCCCGACCAGCGCCGTCACCAGCACCAGGGTGCCGGCGACCTCCGGCGGAGACAACAGCCGGCGCACGGCCTCATAGGCCAGCCACGCCGAAAGCAGCAGCAGGGTAAGCCCATTGGCCTGGGCGGACAGGATCTCCACGCGCTTCCAGCCGAAGGTCATCCGCCCGGCGGCCGGCCGCGCGGCCAGCCGGATCGCCCACAGGGCCAGCGCGATCGAGGCCGCGTCGGTGAGCATGTGGGCGGCATCGGACAGCAGTGCCAGCGAACCGGAGACCACACCGAGGACCACCTCGCCGAGCATGAACAGCCCGATCACCACCAGTGCCCAGGCCAGCCAGCGCCGATCGCTGTCCGGCGTGGCATGGGAGTGCCCGGGGCCGTGCGTATGGCCGTGTGCGTGTTCTGCCCCCATGGTGTCGCCCCTTTCGTCGTGTTCGGTTGCCTGAGATAGTATGCATACATCGCTATGTGTGCAAGGACCCAGGTCACGGCGTTTTCGAGCCTTTCCGCAGACCTGCCGGTCGGTCCACGAAAGGGTGTGCGGGGCACGATCTTTCGCCATACGGCGTGCCCAACTTGACATCTGGAACAGAATGGCTCAACATTTGCAGGTCAGCACCTCGCTAGGCGAGGCTCCTGTTCGAACACAGGCCACTGATCCGACGACGTCGAGAGACGCCCAGGGTTAGGACAGATCTTCCCGGATTAAGGGGTGATCCGAAGTGGCTTCCCACCAGAGGGATACGTCGTACAGTGCCGAAGCTCTGACGAGAGGGGTGCTTGCTCGGCTGCTTCGAGCCGAGTTCGAATCCCTGTTATTCGTGGTGGTACTGACACCCGAGTCAACGACGTTCGCATGCGTCCTGGCAGCAAGGAGGTGAGGGACGACCAATGTCCGGCGATAGTCCGTATCCGAGTCCGGTTCGAAAACCCGGTTCGTTCCCAACTTGCTGCGACGCCGTCACTGCCTGACCGCAAGCAGAAATCAGCCATCGGCGCATCCGGCGAACTTCGCCGTGCGATGACATCGATGGAGGTTTCCGTGCGTTCAGACGTGCCCGGAATCCGTTGTGGCGGTTGCCCTTCCGCAAGGAGCACGTCATGACCTTCACCCGTCACACCTCGGTAATGGCCGCGCTCGGCGAGTCCGCTCGCCGCGTCCGGGCGCGCTACAACCTCACCCCCGAGGAGCGCCGCAACCTGCGCGCCACACAGACCCCGCTCGCCGTGGTAACCGCATCGCTCGGCGGACATACCTACCACCGGTAGTTCACCCTCGCAGGGCGGGTCGGAAATGCCTGTGCCGCACCCTGATCCGGATACGCCGACCAAGCGTTCGGCCGGTCTGTCCGGCACGTCCTCCCCCGGGCAACGATGCCCGGCAACGACCAGCAATGAACAATCCGCGCGGCCCGGCACCTAGCCCGCCCGCGCCGTCAGCACGCCGGCCACCGATGTCGCGGCGCACGAACTTTGCTGCACAGCAACGTATTCGAAGGAAGAGAGGGATTGCGATGGCCTTCTTCACCAGCGGCGTGACCCGCCGCAACACCGCCTCCGTCACCTCACCCGCATCCGGCGCACCGGCCGGCACCGCCGTCATGGACAGCGCGCACGTCGGCGACATCGTCGGCGCGCTGGGCCGCATCGGCCAGCACGACACCACCGAGGGCCGCACCCGCTCACAGCGGTTCCGCATGCTGCTCGCCGTGATCGGCCCCGGCCTGATCGTCATGGTCGGCGACAACGACGCCGGTGGCGTCGCCACCTACGCACAGGCCGGGCAGAACTACGGCATGGCGCTGGTCTGGACGCTCGCGCTGCTCATCCCGGTGCTCTACGTCAACCAGGAGATGGTGGTCCGGCTCGGCGCGGTCGCCGGCGTCGGCCACGCCCGGCTGATCTTCTCCCGCTTCGGCAAGTTCTGGGGCGCCTTCAGCGTGGGCGACCTGTTCCTGGTCAATGCGCTGACCATCGTCACCGAATTCATCGGTGTCACGCTGGCGCTCAACTACTTCGGCGTACCCCGGGCGGTCTCGGTGCCGCTGGCCGCCGTACTGCTGTTCGCCATGGTCGCCGGCGGCTCGTTCCGGCGCTGGGAGCGGTTCCTGTTCGGGCTGATCGCGATCAACATCGTGATGTTCCCGCTGGCATTCATGGTGCACCCCAACCTCACCACCGCCGCCAAGGGCATCATCCCGTCGTTCCCCGGCGGCCTGAACTCCACGCTGCTGCTGCTGATCGTCTCCATCGTCGGCACCACCGTCGCCCCCTGGCAGCTGTTCTTCCAGCAGTCCAACATCGTCGACAAGCGCATCACCCCGCGGTGGATCCGGTACGAGCGGATCGACCTGTGGGTCGGCATCGTGGTGGTGATGGCCGGCGCGATCGCGATCATGGCGGCGGCCGCATTCGGCCTGGCACCCAGCGCGATGGGCAACTTCACCGATGCCGGTGCGGTCGCCCGGGCCCTGCACGATCACCTGGGCAGGGGTGTCGGTGCGCTGTTCGCGATCCTGCTGCTGGACGCCTCATTGGTCGGCGCCAACGCGGTGGGCCTGGCCACCACCTACGCCCTCGGCGACACCCTCGGCAAGCGGCATTCGCTGCACTGGAAGATCTCTCAGGCGCCGCTGTTCTACGCCGGTTACGCGGTGCTGCTCGGCATCGCCGCGGCGGTGGCGTTCAGCCCCGACCACGTGCTGGGCCTGCTGACCCAGGGCGTGCAGGCGCTGGCCGGTGTGCTGCTGCCCTCGGCCACGGTATTCCTGGTCCTGCTGTGCAACGACAAGAGCGTGCTGGGCCCGTGGGTGAACACCACCCGGCAGAACATCATGGCGGGCATCATCGTGTGGTCGCTGGTACTGCTGTCGCTGGCGCTGACGGCGACCACGTTCTTCCCGAACGTCTCCATGCTCACCCTGGCGATCGGCTTCGGCGTGGGAGCGCTGGCCGGGGTCCTGGGCGGCCTGGCCGTCGCATTCGGCAAGCAGCGCAGCGACCGCAGGGCCGCCGAGCGGACCGCGGCCGAACTGGGCGGGCTGGACCCCGAGCAGATCGAGGAGCTCGACGACACCAAGCTCAGCCGCGCCGAGCGCAGGCAGGTGCTCGAGCAGGACCGCGACACCTGGCGCACCCCGGCGTTGGACACCCTGGAGCGGCCCGCGTTCTCGTCGCTGCGCACGGCGGGCATGTTCGCGCTGCGCGGTTATCTGCTCTTCGCGGTCGTGCTGGTCGGGGTGAAGATCTTCCAGCAGATCACCGGATAAAAGGGGCGAGCGCCCGAAACATGGTAGGCAAACTTGCAAGTTTGCCTACCATGTTTCATACTGGGGTCATGGCGAAGAACGCGGGAGACGACGCGCGCTCCGCGGGCGAGCTCGCGGAGGCGGCCACCGAGCTGCGCGTCACCCTCTATCGGATCGTTCGCCAGCTGCGCACGGCTCAGTCCGCCCTGGAGATCACCTCCTCGCAGAGCGTGGTCCTGGACCGCCTGGTCACCGACGGCCCGGCGACCGTAGCCGCGCTGGCACGCGCGGAGAACGTGCGCCCGCAGTCGATGCGGGTCACCCTCGCCGCGCTCGAGGAGCGTGGCATGGTCGAGCGCAGCCCCCACCCGACCGATCAGCGGCAGGTGTTGCTGTCGGTCTCCGCCGAGCTCGAACAGCAGCTCGCCGTCATCCGGTCCCTCAAGGAGGACTGGCTGGCCCGATCGATGGCCGCCAAGCTGGGCCGCGCCGAGCAGGACGCGCTGCTCGCGGCGATTCCCCTGCTTCGGCGGCTGCTCGAGCCCTGAATTCACCCACCTCGCCAGCTCCGCAAGCCCACCGTCAACCGAGACCGGCATCGGCGTCGAATCCACCGCCCGCGCCGCCCACGAGCACGGCTATCACGTCACCATTGCCACCGACGCCTGCGGCGACGGCGATGCCGATTCCCACCAGCACAGCATCACCAAGATCTTCCCCCGGATCGGCGAGACCGCAATGACCGAGGAAGTCCTCGCGCTGCTGGCCGATCGCGGCTAGGGAGGTACAACAAGCTGGGCCGATACATCGCGCAGGCCGCGCGGACGGCCCCCGAGATTCACATATCGGAATGCCCCGGCCCGGACAATTCCAGCACCCGCCGGATTCATTAACACCTTTCCCGCTATCCAGTGCCGGAAACGCCGAATAGCGCCGGATTCGCTGCATTCCCGGAGTCTGCGGTACGGTATAAGTAATCCGAGTTGATCCGTGTCCGCGCGAAAGGGCTCAGTGATGGCCAAGAAGGTCACCGTCACACTCATCGACGATTACGACGGGAAGTCCAAAGCGGATGAGACCGTGCAGTTCTCGATCGACGGTGTGGCCTACGAAATCGATCTCTCCACGTTGAATGCCGGCAAGCTGCGGGGCTCTCTCGAGACCTGGACGGAAAAGGGCCGCAAGGTGGGCCGCCTGAAGGCGGGCGCCACCACCACGCGGCCGAAGACCGCCGCCGATCGCGAGCAAACCGTCGCGATCCGGGAATGGGCGAAGAAAAATGGCTACACCGTGTCGGCCCGCGGCCGAATTTCCTCCGAAGTCGTCGCGGCCTATCACAAAGCCAGCAAGTAACCTGTCAGCAGCGTTCCAGCGAGCCCCAGCGGTCATCCGGCCGCTGGGGCTTCGCGCTTTCCACCCACACGAGTCGGCAGCCCGCGAACCCGGGAAGCCCACCGGGCGAACGAGTCGCAGAGCCAAGTCCGTGCGCGAGCGCGTTGTGGAGCGAAACCCCTGCGCGAACACGTCTTGGAGCGAATCCCTGCGCGAACTCGTTTCGGGCGGATGCAAAGAAAGAACAGCGCGAAGCTCGCTTCTACGCATTACCGAGGTCTCGGGGGCGAAGCCCCTGAGTGGGGGTCTCGGGGGGCGGAGCCCCCTGAGTGAAGGTAACCTGGAATTCTGGTTCGGCAACACGCCGTTCCCGCAAGTCGCAGCGTCGGATTGAGCGGGGGTGGGTTTGACACGAGATCATCGAGTCGCGGAACTCGCCCGGCAGTGGCGTGACGCGGTCGCGGGTACCGGCTTTGTTCCGATGTCCCTGCGTGAGCTCGAACAGCTCCTTACCGGCCTGCTGGAGCAGCTGATCACCGCGCTCTCGGGCGAATCGTTCGACGCCGCGGCCGCGGCCGCGGCCGGCGCACACCTGGTCCGCGCGAACCTTACCGATCCGCAGGTGCTCTCGCGGTCGGCCCGCGCGCTGACCCCGCTCGCGGATCTGATTGCGCCGCACGGCGATCGACTGGTTGCGGCGCTCGGCGAGCTGGCCCGCGGCTATACCGAGGAACTGCTGGCCACCCGGGCCCGCCATCAGGAGGCGCTGCATGCGGCGATGGCCGATGCGCGCAACGCCGCCGAGGCACGGTTCCGGGTGGTGTTCGACAATGCGGCGGTCGCCATCGGCATCGGCGACACCGACGGCCGGGTCGTGGACGCCAATCCGGCCCTGGCCACGATGGTGGGCAAGTCGCTGGCACAGCTGCGCGGCCGCCCGGTATCGGAGCTGGTGCACCCCGACGATCACGACCAGGTGCAGGCCCGGATCTTCGAGGAACTGATCGCCGCCGGATCCGGCACCGTGCGCCTCGAGCTGCGCTATATCCACAGCGACGGCGGTGGCGGCTGGGCGGCGTGGGCCATCACGCTGGTCCCCGGAACCGGCGGCCGCGCCGCCTATCTGCTGGTGGTCGGCGAGGACACCACCCAGCGCCGCGCCCTGCAGGCCGAGCTGCGCCGCCAGGCCCGCCACGATCCGCTGACCGGGCTGCCCAACCGTCGCCAGCTGGTCGATACGCTCTCCCAGATCATCGTCGATGCCGACCCGGACGACCGAATCGGTTTGGGCTTCATCGATCTGGACGGTTTCAAGGCCGTCAACGACACCTACGGTCACGGCGTCGGCGACCGGCTGCTGGCATCGGTGGCGAGCCGGCTGGCCGCGGCGGCGGACGGGGCGACCCTGGCCCGGGTCGGCGGCGACGAGTTCGTGATTCTGCTTGCGCCGCCGAGTGATTCGGTGCGGGTCTCCACGGTCGCCGAGGCCCTGCTCGGTGCACTGGTCGAACCGATCCCGGTGGACGATCACCGGTTGCGGATCTCGGCCTGCATCGGCGCGGTGGTCACCCCCGTGGCCGGCGCCGATGCGGAGCAGCTGCTCGACGCCGCGGATGCCGGGTTGTACCGGGCCAAGGCGGCGGGACCGAACCGCTGGGTGCTGCACAGCATCGACATCACCGCGGGGGCAGTGCAAAGCCCGTAAGCGCCCTACGATGGACGGTGCATCTGGCGCGGTGGCGGCCGGACCCCGACGAGTCCATGCCGGAGGTCCGGCCGCTGGATGGGAATGCGGGGATCGCCCGCAAGAGCTGACACCACTCACTCAGGGGCAGTGCCGCGGTGTGCGCTCCCAGCCCTCCTACGGCAGCAGCAGCTGTCCGAGAAAGCTCGAGATCGCGCAGCTCAGCTGATGGAAGAAATGCGGAATCATTACCGGAATCCTTTCGTCTCCATAGGGATGGCAAGCCGACGGAGCTCGCGTAGCCGACGGGCTACGCAAGCTCACCGGGCCCGCGCCGGTCTGGCGTAATCGCGCACCGACACAGCACAACGGGCTGAGCCGGGCGTCTGGTCAGGTATTCGGCGCAGTCTGCGTACCGGATGGGAGCTATTCGCCCGGTGGATGCCCGGAGACGATGAACGGGTCAGATGCCCAGCGAGCGTGCGAAGCCCGGCCAGGCCGCGTGCAGGGACTGCTGCCAGTACGGCCAGGAATGCTGGCCGCCGGGCACATACTGAAAGGTTGCCGGAATACCGAGCCGGGTCATGGACGCCTGCAGCTGGCGGGTGCACCCGTCCACCACCGATTCCAGCATGCCGCCCGAAGGTGGCGTGATGCCCGCGTCGTCGCGCCCGCCGGTGCCGGCGCTGATGTACAGATTGGCCCCGCGCAGCTTCGCCAGGTTCGCATCGGCGGAAGGATCGTTGGCCACCCAGCCGGGCGAGCCGTCGAGCCCCCACATATTCCACGGGTTGCCACCGCCGGACAGGACCACGGCCTGCACGTACCGGCGGCCGGGATCGGTGCTGGTCTGCGCGCATCCGCTGAATGAGCCCACGCTGCCGTACAGCCCCGGTGCGGCCTCGGCCAGCGCCAGCGCGGAGGTGGCCGACATCGACACGCCCGCGATGGCGTTGCGCCCGGAGGTATGGAATGCGGCATCGATGACGGGCGGCAGTTCCCGGGTCAGGAAGGTGGTCCACTTGTTGCGGCCCAGCACCGGATCGTCGGCCTGCCAATCGGAGTAATAGGAGTACCGGCCGTCGAGCACGGTCACCACATTGACGTTCTTATCGGCGGTGAACGGGATCAGATCGGTCTTGGTCTCCCACGACGTCTCGCGGCCGTCCTGCCCGATGCCGTCCTCGGCGCCGTCGAGCAGATAGAGCGTCGAGCGCGGCACGCCGGCGTCGGCGGCGCGGATCACATCCAGGGCGATCACCCGGTTCATCGCGGCCGAGTACACGTACACCGTGGAGCGGCGGGCATCGACCGTCACCGTGTGGTCGATATGCGAGCCGTCGGCCGACACCGCCGGTGCGGCCACGGGCGGCCGCGCCGCGCTCGCCACTCCCGGAACCATGACCAGTGCCGCGGCCGCGGCCAGGATGACGCCGACCCACCGCCCCACCGCTGTACTGCTGTGATCGCTCATAACGCCGCCTCACTGTGTGATGCCGAGATGGATCCGGCACCGCCCGTCGGAACGACGCGAAGCCTCCCCAGGCAACGATTGAGCTACCTCATCGAGTTCCGTGACCACGGGAAATGCGGCACAGATCACCATTTCATCCGGCCACCACGGGCACGCGCTGCACCGGCGGTTGTGAATGATCACTATGGACGTTCGGTATCACATACTCAAACATCACTACGCTCCAGGAAACCAACCCCCAAGGATCTCGGAACAATTACGGTGGCATGGCAGTGCAGTAACGGGGGCGGAAAAGGAGTACTCGCGTGACCATCTCCCCTCCCCTGACCATGGCCGGACGCCCGATGTCGTTGCCGCTCAAGGATGTCTGGGCCCTGTCCAGGCAGATGGTGGGCCATTTCGTCGAGAATGTCGCTCCCTGCGGGACGCTGCCGGGCGACGCGATCACCGGCGATGTGACCACCATCACGCGCACCTGCCTGGAGTTGGCCGTCAGCATGCTCGACGGCAAGGATATCCGGGCCAAGACCGAGCGGCTCGAGGATGCCGCCGGTCAGTGGGCCCGCGAGGGCGTGCCCATCAACACCATCCACCACGCCATCCACGAGGGTTTCAAGATCGGCCTGGATCTGGTCACCGGCGCCGCGCTGCGGCAGGCCGGCGGCGCCTATCGGCCCGAGGATGCGGCCGAGCCCGTGCCCGGCGGGAGCCGGACCGTGCTCACCCTCGGCGAGGACGACTACCTCAGCCTCGTCGACGGCGCCAAGCGCGTCGTCGAGATGCTCGACACCATGACCACCGCGGTGTCGGTGGCGTACGTGCGCGAGCTGCGGGCGGTGGTGAGCGAACATCACACCGCGGTGCACACCCTCACCTCGGCGCTGCTGGGCGGGCACCCCACCTCCACCATGGCTCGCGAATGCGGGATCGAGATCGCCGAGCGGTATCGCGTGCTGGCGGTGGCGATTCCGGCGCATCCGGAGCAGTCCAATCCGATGCTGGACGCAACGGTGGTGGCGCGCCGCAAACTTCGGCGGGTACAGGCCGAATTGGCGCTGCGCTGCGGCGAATCGCTGCTGTCGCTGCTGTCGGTGGACGGCGGCACGTTGCTGATCCCCGCCGAGCAGTTCGACGAGGACGCGCTGGCCGAGCTCGTAGCCCGGCTCACCCACGCCGCGCGGGTCCCGGTCACCGCCGCGGTCGTCACCACCGCCGCGGCCGAGATCCCGACCGCCGCCGATCAGGCCCATCAGCTGCTGGATATGGTGCAGCGGCTGCGCTCGGCGCCCGGTCTGTACCGCTTCGACGATCTGGCCCTCGAGTATCAGCTGACCCGGCCGGGCCCCGGCCGCGAATATCTCGGCTCGCTGCTGGATCCGCTCGACGAGCATCCCGAACTGCTCGAGACGCTGCAGACCCACATCGCACACAACCTCAACCGGCAGCGCACCGCCCGGCTGCTGCACGTGCACACCAATACGGTCGACTACCGCCTCAAGCGCGTCGGCCAGCTGACGGGATTCGATCCCACCCAGGCCAGCGGTCTGTGGTACCTGCGCTCGGCGCTGGTCGCCCGAACCTACGGCAGCTGAGCCACATTCATCTCAATCGGCTCGAGTCCGGGCGGATTCGGCCCGCCTCCACCAGCGCTCGATAGGCGGCGGTCTTGCGTGGGCATTCCTCGCGCAGGCAGCCACGGTGTCGCTGCATCGTCAGATGCGCCTCGGCGATGGTCAGCGGTGCCTCCGGCGTCTCGTGTGGCCAGCCTGCCGGCCACAGGGATGTGTCCATATCAGTCGTCATCCAGACCGGCCGACAGGTATGCGACCGCGTCCAACCATCGCACGCACCAGAGTGTGTGCTCGACGCCGAGGATGCGGCGCGCAAGGGGGTCGGTCAGGTCTCCGTCGAGGTCACGACATATTCGCCCATCACCGAAATGACAAGGCACCGAGTGCAATTGCGTGGTCGCCGTCATCCGACTCCCCCTCCGCCGAGGCCTATCGTGCCGATCGTCTCCGAGCGCTGCGATACCGAAAACGTGATAATCTCTAACGTGATAGATGTTAGCGTGATTATCACTTGAAGGCTACAGCTGCGGCACAGTTGACATGTCGCAGGTATCCGATGAACGTGGTTGCCGCGGAAGGAGTTCAAGGCGCGCCGGCAGGCCGTCCGCGCGTCGACATCCATGGGTACACGATTACGCACGGCGCGAAAACTGCTGCTGGGCCGCGAAATTGAGCATATGCTCAGCGCCTCCGGCGTCAGCCAGAGCGAGGCCGCCAAAATCATCGAGACCAGCCAGAGCCGCATTGCCATGCTGACCGTCGGCGCCGGCTCGATCACCGTCGGCGATCTCGAGCGGCTGGCCACCGAACTCGGCTTCACCGACGAGAGCTACCTCGAATCGCTCAAGGAGCTGCGCCGCGACAACCATAAGCGCGGGTTCTGGAATACCGGCTATCGCCGTGCCTACGTGGAGGATCTGCGCCTGCTGGTCGATCTCGAGGCGCACGCCGGACTGCTGCGGGTAGCCGAGTCCGAGATCATGCCCGGCCTCATCCAGTGCGAGTCCTATATTCGTGCGCTGCACGAACCCGGCCGGGCCGAGGGCGCCGATTCGGACGGTGTGACGGTGGAGGATTCGGTGCAGGCGCGGCTGGCGCGCCAGCAAATCCTGATGGCGCCACGCCCGCCACAGTTCCATGCGATCCTGTCCGAATCCTGCCTGCGCCGCGAATACGGCGGCCGGGCGGTGATGGTGGAACAACTCGAACATGTACTGGCCCTGTCGAAGCGGCCCAACATCATCGTCCAGGTGCTGCCGTTCACCGTCACCACCCGCGGGGCGGGCTCAGAGGACCGGTTCACCCTGATCCGGGTGCCCTCGCCCGGCGCCGCCGGGGACCTGGATATCGCGATCGTCGAAAGTCAGGGCGATATCCGCTATGTCGATGACAAGCCCGCCGTTGCCGCCCGCGAGGCGGTATGGTCCCGGCTGTCCGCCGCCGCGCTCAGCGCCTCCGATTCCCGTACGTTCATCGAACACGTGGCGCGATCGTTCCGCCGAAAGATGTTCCCGGCACCCAGCTGATCTGCCCGTCCTGCAAGGAGTTCCACTCGCATGAGCGAAGACGCTTTCGAGTCCCGCGAGATCGATGCGACCCGCCCCTCGGCCGCGCGCCTGTACCACTACTACCTGTCCGGTGAGGCCATCTTCGACATAGACAGGGTTATCGGGGAGCGCATCTTCCAGGTGATCCCCTATGCCGACGTGACCGCGCATCAGATCCGGGAGTTCCTGCAGCGAGCCACGAAATTCATGGTGTCCCGGGGGATCCGGCAGTTCCTGGATATCGGCTCCGGCCTGCCCACCGTGGGTAACACCCATGAGGTCGCCGGCGCCCTGGCCCCCGAGACCAGGGTGGTCTATGTCGACAACGACCTGGAGGCCGTCGCCCGGTCGCACGAGTTGCTCACCCGCCAGAAGGCGCTCGACCACGCCGTGATCATCGAGGCCGATCTGCGGCTGCCGGAAGTCATTCTGGGTCATGCCGATACCCGGCGACTGATCAATTTCGACGAGCCGGTCGGCCTGCTCATCGTCAGCGTATGGCCGTTCGTCCCGGACAGCGACCAACCGCTCGAGCTGATGGGGCGATTGCGGGACGCGCTGCCCGTCGGCAGCTATGTCGCCATGAGCCACACCTCGCTGTCCGATGCGCCGCCGGAACTTCTCCAGGTGTCGGACGAGGCCATCGACCTCTACAAGCAGACCTCCGATCCGCTGACCATCCGCACCCGGGACGAATTCGCCGCCTTCTTCGACGGTTTCGAACTCGTCGAGCCCGGCCTGGTCTACGCCGCCGACTGGCGGCCCGAGCAACCGGTCGATCTCGAAAATCCGGCACGGCCGTGTAATTTCGCCGCGGTTGGTTACAAGGGATAGGTACACCCCCGGTAGTTCGCGGGATGCCTTCCCGCATCTCCGCATTCTTACCCCGTAGAAAGAGACACCAATGACGCTGCTACCCACCTTCACCGTGTGCGAATTCCACAAGGCCTCGCGCAGCTCGCCCAATCAGAACTGCGTGCGCATCGCGCGTAAGCAGGGCTGGACGGCCGTCTGGGACGATAAGCGCAGCACCGCCGCGACCACCCCTGCGACGACACTGACCGACGGTGAGTTGTTGCTGCTCACCGATGCTCAGTTCGACGGCTATCAGGCGGGCGTGCGGGCCGGGAAGTCCGAGGATTCACCCCTGACCGTCACCCACCGCCCCGATGGCATGTACATATTCAGCCTTGCCACGGCCCCGCTCCCGGCCGGTGAGCAGCGCGTCGAACTCGTCTTCGATCAGGACGAACTCGACGCCTTCCATGACGGCGTGCAGAACCACGAGTTCGACCAGGCCTGAGTTCCCCTACCAGGATGGCCCCGGGGCCATCCGATTCGCTTGCGGTCGTGCGGCATTCGCCTGTTCATGGCAGCCGTCGCGCGACCGCTCCGCTAAATCCCCTGCGCGCCGGGATCGACCGCTACGCCTCCTTGTCCAGGACCACCTTCACGCTGACCGCGCCCTTCTCGTCGCGGGTTGAGACGGCATGGCCGGTGCGATCGCCGCCGTTCAGATGCAGGGTGATGGGGGCGCCCTCGCCGAGGAAGTTCCGCCACCAGCTCTTCTTGTCGGGCATCATGACGGCGATGACGATGTCGTCCCCGGAGCGGCGGTAGTTGATCGGTGTACTGATCGTCTTGCCCGAACGACGACCGACGTAGCTGATCTCGACGAAGCTGCCGCCCATGCGGCCCCCCAGCGCCGAGGACTTCATCAGCGCGAGCATGCCGTTGTTCACACTCCGGACGATCGATCCCCCGAAACCCGTTGCTGCCACCGTATATCCTCCTGATCGACGCATCATCTCGATGCCAGCCTAGCCGTCGGCAACCACGCGCGCGCTGTACGACGTGGCCGAGCTGCGCCGATCGGGCCCGGCCGGGCCCGATACGGCCACCGTTCGGATCATGCAGAGGCAAATAGTGGTCCCCGCGGTGCGGTTCGACGATCGTCGTACGTATGAGCCGCTTCGCATTGGGGATCGAACTCGACGGCGCCGGATACCATCCCGCCGCGTGGCGGCGGTCCGCGGACGAACCCGCGCGGCTGCTGTCCGCCCAGACCCTGCAGGCCCGGGTGAGTGCGGCCGAGAACGCCGGATTCACCCTGGCCACCTTCGACGATTCGATTCTCCCGCCCGCCACGGGCCCCGCCGGGCGGATCGACGCACCCACCCGCGCCTCCTTCGTGGCCGCGACGACCAGCACGCTGGGCCTGGTGCCCGCGGTGGCGACCACCTATGCCGAGCCGTTCCACACCGCGTCCGCGCTGGCGACGCTGGACTATTCCTCGCGCGGCCGCGCCGGATGGCTGGCCACCCTCGATCCGGACGCCGCCGCGACCTGGGGCCGCCCGCCCCGCACCACCGATGCCGAATTGCGGCGCGAACACCGCGATTCCATCGAGGTGGCGCGGCGCCTATGGGACTCCTGGGAGGACGACGCGGTGATCCGCGACTGGACCACCGGACGCTTCCTGGATCGAAATAAGCTGCACTACATCGACTTCGAGAGCGAGACCTTCTCGGTGAAGGGGCCGGCGATCGTGCCGCGCCCACCGCAGGGGCAGGTCGTCGTCTTCGCTGACGGCGGCGACGAGGACGTATCGAACTCCAGCGCAGCCGATGTCGTCATTGTCACCGGCGCCGATCCCGAGACCGCAATCGCCGCGGCCCGGCGCGCGGCCGGTATCGCGCTGATCTTCATCGACCTCGAAGTCGCCCTGGACACCCCCGCGCGGTCCGCCGCCGCCCGCCTGGCCGAGCTGGACGCGCACGAACCCGCCGAATCCACTGGACGCCTGCACTTCTCGGGGCCGCCCGCCGAGCTGGTCGCCCTGCTGACCCGGCTGTCCCGCGACGCCGACGGCGTGCGCCTGCACCCCGCGGTCATCGACGAGGATCTTCCGGTCCTGGCCCGGGCCGTGCTGCCGACGCTGTTCCACACCGATATCGCCCACCGGCCCGTGCCAGGCAGCACGCTGCGGGCGAACCTCGGACTGGACCGCCCGGCCAATCGCTACGCGCAGGATGAGGACACAGCATCGTGAAACGATTCGATGAGGGGCGGCGGTCGGGCGACGGGTGGGCGAGCCAGGACCGTTTCCCGGACGCAGCAGTCCATTTCGGCGTTTTCTTCCAGGGTGTCAATCACAGCACGATCTGGTCCGACGCGGCCAGCGGATCGCAGATCGACTTCGAGACCTTCCGGCGCCTCGTCAGCACCGCCGAACGCGGCCTGTTCGACGCCTTCTTCCTCGGTGAGGGCCTGCGGCTGCGCGAACAGGACGGCAAGATCCTCGATCTCGACATCGCGGGCCGCCCCGACGCGATCACCCAGCTGGCGGCCCTGGCCGGTATCACCCGCCACATCGGCCTGGTCGCCACCCAGAACATCACCTACAACGAGCCCGCGGATCTGGCGCGCAAGCTGGCCGGACTGGATCTGCTGTCCGGCGGGCGGGCCGGCTGGAACGCGGTCACCACCGACAACGCCTGGACCGGAGCGAATTTCCGCCGCGGCGGATTCGCCGATCACGCCAAGCGCTACGAGCGCGCCGGAGAATTCGTGACGATCGCGCGGGCGATCTGGGATTCCTGGTCCAACACTGCGATCACCGACTCGCAGCACGGCTTCAGCTGGCTCGAGCCGGGCGAGGTGCGCCAGGTCGAGCGCGACACCGAGCACTTCGGAGTCACGATCACCCCGACCCTGCCGCGCAGCCCGCAGGGGCATCCGGTGATCTTCCAGGCGGGTGATTCGCCCGACGGTCGCGACTTCGCCGCCGCGCACGCCGAGGTCATATTCTCGCGGCACGGCACGCATTTCGACGATGCGCTGGGATTCGCCGACGATATCCGCGCCCGGCTGCGCGCGGCCGGGCGCCCCGAGGACGACATCAAGATCATGCCCGGCACCCAGATCGTGCTGGCGGAGAAGGAATCCGAGGTACCGGAGAAGGTGCGCTGGGTGCTGGAGAATCAGGTCACCGGGCCGACCGCGCTGTCACTGGTGGGGCAGATCTGGGGAATCGACCTGTCCGATCGCGACCCCGACGGGCCGCTCCCCGCGGAAGATCCTGTGCCATTGCCCGTCTCGGTCACCCGCGGCACACCACGCCACGGCGAGGACCCGATCACGATCGCCCGCGCCTGGCGCGAGCTGGCCGAGGCGAGGAATCTGACGCTGCGCCAGGTCGCAATCGAGACCTCGCAGCGCACCGGATTCGCCGGCACCCCCGGGCAGGTGGCCGACGAGCTCACCCGATGGGTGCGCCGCGGTGCGAGCGACGGGTTCAACATCACCCCCTATCTGGTGCCGACCGGCCTGGACGAGATCGTCGATTGGCTGATACCCGAACTGCAGGAGCGCAATTCGTATCGCACCGAATACACCGGCAGCACCCTGCGCGAGCACCTCGGTTTGCGGCCGCCGCTGTCCCGGCGGAGCTGAGCTCTGGGCAGCCAAAAGCTCCGCGAGGACCGCGCTGGGCGCCCGCCAGCCCTCCTCGTCGGCCGTCGGATGGCGCACGGTGCGTTCGAAAACGGCGCGTCGACTCACGACCGGTTGCCGATATCCACGAACGGCGGCACACCGATGCCAGATCGGTTGCGCGACAACCCATTCGCCGGACGTCATTCGCGATGCCCAGTACACTGATGGGCGAGCAAACCTCGGAATAATAGAACTGATCGGTCAGCTTAACGATGAGCTATCAGTTTTGACGCAATCCCTCCCGCGAGCCGCTGTCGACCGTGATAACTTTGCCGTGCACCGTCGCTGCGGGATCGGATAATGCCCGCCAGCGAGGCATGTCTATGACGAGCCGTGAAGGGGACTGCGGTCGATGAGAATCCAGCCACGAAGGCAGATTCTGAATGTGTGGAGTTCACTACTGGCGGCGTGCTACCGAGACGACACGTGGATCTGGGGTGGGCGCGACGGCTCGAACTCGATCAGTGATGCCGAGCAACTGCTGTGCCTGCTGTACCCGGCCACCCAGATCCCGACCTTCGCGCTGCACGACCCCGACACGATTCCCGACGACATCCGGGCGGCGCTGAAACCACTGGGCCGCGAACGGCGCATCGGCCTGAAGGTCGTGGAGCTGCTGGACGAGTATCTGCAACGCTACGCGCCGGACGATCGGCCGATCTTTGGCGGCGAGGGCTACTTTCAAACCGCCGGACCGTCCGAGCCGAACGACCGCCAGCGTGCTCTCGATGTGGTCGACTCGTACTCGATGTCGCTGACGGTCTGTCTCGCAGGACTGCAATTCCTTCAGCAACTTCGGCTTTCGACCAGCTTGCTCGCGACCGACCGAGGCAGGCTGGAGAGCAAGATCGGTCCGGTGCAGGCTCGGCTCAACGTTCGGCTCACCGCTGCCATGACCGGTCTGGTGCGTAGCTTCGTGGTCCAGTCGGTGGATCCGGAATCCGATGCCGGCCGGGCACTGCTGCGCATGTTCAATCAGACCGGAGACGAACCCGAGGCGGTAGTCGCCGGAGTCACGCGCCAGACCAGACGGGTTCGCGCGCGGCTGCGCCGAGATGTCACCCTCAACAGCACTCCGGACCTCGACGACGAGAGTGTGCTGTTCGAGTGTGGCTGGAGCTGGGGCGTGGTCCAGAAGGCCGCGGAGATCGACTTCGTGGATACGCCGATCGCGACGACGGAGGGCCACGCCATCGCGCGGCCCTACCTGTATTTCACAACGATCGCGCTGGACGGCATCAACGACTTGACCCAGCCGCGCACTCGTGAGCTCGACCTGCTGGACCAAAACCAGCGGCGGCTCGCCGACGCGCTGCAGTTGCGCTGGGATCTCGCTCAACGATACTGGTCGGCGATGGCCCGGTACGGCGAGGGTCGCTGGCCGCTCGAGGACATCCCCTGGCGCACCTCCGACGGTGAGGAATCGGACTATTTCAGCCTCTGCGTGTCGGCGGTACTGATCCAGGACCTCATCGCCCGCGAAGCCGATGACGACGACCTCACCAGGGCGACAACAATTTTCGACGAGCTGGCCAGCCGGGGCCGGATCATCCGCCGTATCACCGAGAACGACTCCGCGCGCAGCCTCCACTTTCCGGGTGTCCCCCTGTCGCTGCACGGCACCGAGGCCATCGACAACGGCCCGCTCCTGCTGTGGAATGTGGCCGATTACGCGCCGATGCTGTTGAAACGTGCCCTGCAGGCCGCGCAGCTGTCGGGCACGCTGACCACGCGCGATCGCCTGCTGGAACTGGCCGAATCGACCATGGATCATTTGGAACGCAGGTCCTTCCAGGTCGGCCCGGCCAAGGGGCTCTGGGACAACGCGGAGCAGGTCTTCGCGGATGCGGCTGAGACCGGCACGCCGGTCCAGCATTCGAACGGCACCAAGGCGCCCTCCTGGTATTTGACGGAACGAATCGTCGAATGCCTGGTCGTCGCCGACTCGAGCTACCGGGACCCGCCGCTGCGATCCTCGACGTCCGCACGTCGTGCGCTGGAACTGCTCAACGAAGCGGACCACCTGCTCAATCAGAAATTTCTCGGACTCAGCGAAAACGACAATACGCCGAATCGCCGTTCGCTGGAGAACATAGAACAGACACTCGTACGCGCCCGCAAACTGATAGAAGAGCGCCCCGGCACGGCGCACAGCCTATGCGCCGACGCATTGCGAGAGTTGGACGAGCTCGAATTTGCTGCCCTCGACGCGACGAGAGGTGAGTACCGTGAGTGATCGAATGCTTGTGTTCTCGACTTCGGACAAGGGCGGTACCGGACGGTCCGTAACCAGTTGTAACATCGCCTACCGGATGAGCATCCAGAACAAGAATGTCGCCTACCTCGACTTCGATTTCGGATCGCCGACCTCCGGCGCGCTGTTCGAGATCAACAAGATAGATCGCGGCACACCCGAGAAAAACGGACTGCATCAGTATCTGACGGGCAAGAGCACCATTGCCGCTCAGCACGATATTCGGCTGGAGACCAACCGCAAGGATCTGCGTACCCTGCGGCATCCGTTTAAATTGATGCTGTATCCAGGCGATCGCAGCGGCGGGGAATTCCCGGTGGCCGATGACGTGGTGAAGCGGTGTACCGACCTACTGACAATCTGCAAACAGGAATTCGATATCACTTTCGTAGATCTCAGCGCCGGCCGGTCTGCGGCGTTGGAGATCGTATTGGCCGCGACGGCCGCCAAGCCCCTGCGTGACGCAGTGACACGGTGGCTTGTCTTCCATCGTTGGACCCGTCAGCACATCCTGGCGGCGAACGGCCTGGTGTACGGCGAGAATGGAATACTGGACACGGGCGCGAAATACGGCCACGATGCGGGTCGGCTGCTCGATTCGGTGCGCTGCATCCGCACCGCCGTGCCATCGACGAACGAAGCGGCCGGAGAAAACGACCGCGGGCCGCAGTGGGCCTGGCTACGGAAACAGAATGAGGCGCTGGAACAACTCGCCCAAAGTCGCAAACTCGGCTCCAGCATGGCGCTCGGCACAACGCCGATGGAGCCGGTTCTCCAGTGGCGAGAGCAACTGATCCTCAACGCAGATGTCGAAGCCAAGATCGCCAACGAGAAAACCGTGTCCGCCTTCCAGGAATTGGCAGACGGGCTGATGAACGACGCAATGTGGACAAGGATCATCTGACCATGAACGGTGACACCGCATATAGCGAGGAGACCGAGCGGTTCCGGGTCGCCAGCGTAGAGTTTTCCCATTTATCCATCGAAACCGGGCACTTCTATATGAAGGATCTGAGGAATGGGCACGATGCGATCCGCGCCCAATTCCGGCAGGTGGCCCAGCTGGTCGACCTGCACACTGCGTTAACCAAGTCGGAATTTGGCACATCGGCGCGCATAAGCACCTGCTTCCTGATCGACGACTACTTCGACCCGAACACCGATCCCGCCGAGATTCTGGGTAAGATTCTCGGCATTGCCGACGAATGTGGTCTGCGTATCGATTACCTTGCGCGGGAGGCCGGCTGCTGGGAGACGCCGACCTACGTCGACGGCCAGCAGACGGGGCAGCAACTGCAGCTGGCCGAGATGGTCAGGTCGTGGATGGTGCCCGAGCCCTTGCAGGACACGACGGGAAGGCGCCCGCCGGACGTCGCGTCCGGCTGGTTGTGCAACGGACGTCGTTCCTCGGATCGCGACTTGGCAGAGGCGATGAAGGTGGTGGAATACCGCCCCTCGGAGGAGCTCGGACGTCGGGAACATTCGGTTTTCCTGGATGTCGAAATGTGGAACACGCAGATCGGCGAGGACGGTGAGGAACACACCCGCTGGTCTTGCCCCTTCTTGGCCGCTATCTGGCAACTGCTGCGATTGGGCATGGTGCGCCACGAAGGCCGGGCGGTGGTCCAGCCCCAGCCCCGAGGCAATGAGTGGCCGGAAAGCTGGTGGGAGATGCCGGCGGTGGTTCAGTTGAACCCCAAGGCCGCGCCGTTCGCGGCATACCGGGCGCTGTCCATCCTTCCGCAGAATTATCTGACGATCGAACATGGGGTCCGTACGATCCTCGAGCACGTCCGCATCGACGAAGAGGTCCTGACACAGACCGTCAAACGCGGTGCGGCAGAGCAGATCACGATTCCGCAGGAGACCGCCCAACGCCTGTCGCACTACTTCATCGACGAGGTCATCCGGCGCCGGTCCGGCGTGCCCGTCGACGGGGCGCACTATGCCCGATGACGCCGTAGGTCCGCCGGGCTCGGCGCTGGCCGTGCTCGGTGAGATACATACGTGTCTGCTGCCGTCGAGCGCGGTACTGGACACCCCCGCGATCGTCGAATTGCTGAGCGGCGTGCAGCCTGGCAGCACCATCACCTCCCGCGAACGGCCGGTACCGCTGGTTATCTCGCCGAGTCGCATCGAGGGTGTCGACTGCTATCTGATTCCGGTATCGGGCAGGCGTATTCATGTGATCGGCACCGTGGCGTCGCACGCCGTCGTGACCGGCGGCCGAGTCTTGCAGAGTTCATCGCAGACTCGAGTGATGCGTTCGCAGGAAAGTTCCCGGCAGCCGTGGTCGCACTATTTGAGCAGGCCCGGAACCATCGACGCAATCAGCCGCCTCGGTACCGAACCCGCCCGTCGACTGGCCGACGGGCACCTGGGGTCCAGTGGCCCCCAGCAGCTCGATCTGACCTCGATCACCCAACGGATGTCGACCTTCATCCGGGTGGATCCCGAGCTCGATCAGAATATGCCGTTCCATGCCGGCACCACCCGGCTGCGCTGGGCCATCGAGGTGGACTGCGACGAGAATACGGTGCCCCGCTTCTCCTTTCGGCTGGATAACAGCGAGACCCTGCGGTCGGTACGGCTCACCGTGGCCGACCGGGATATCGCTGCGGCGCAGCGCTTCTGCGAGGATCTCGCGCTCCACGATTGGCTGCTGACCGCCATCGGCCAGGCGGCCAACCGCTTCGGACCTCACACACAGGCGGCCGACACGGTGCTGAACCAGCTCGCACCGGTGCTGGATCAGCTTGTGCCGCTGTGGATGCCGGGCGCACACACGCCGCCGGGGCTGCGGCGGCCGTGGTCGGACCTGGAGGCGGACCCGGGCTTCACCCGGCAATGGACCGCGCGGGTCGGGCAATTGCGCGACCGGATGACGACCGCGACTCTCCAAGTCCTGCATACCAAGATCCCCAGCTCCGACCTTTGGTGACCTACAGCCGAAACCAGCGGCGCACCAGCAGCGCGAAGAACACGTCCATCGATACCGCTCCCAGATACGCCTGCACGACGAATAGTATCCGATCGGTTCCCACCAGCCCCGCGGTATCACTGGGGCCGAGCGGGTTCAGATAGTTCATCGCACAGTCGTAGACGACCGTCAGGGTCGGCGCAGGAGACAGTGCGCGCACGAACGCGATGGACACGATGACCTGCAGGACGATCCACAGCAGCATCTGATACGGCCGATAACCGTAGCCGCACACCAGGTCCGGAAAATAGCTCACGGCCCGCCGCCACCGGGCCGGCTGCGCGCGCCGCCGGGCACGCGCCAGCTTCAGGCTGCAACGGTCCTCCGCATGATTGTCTTCGTCCTGCCGATACAGGCTCCACGCCCGCCGAAAGGCCAGCGTCGCATGACCCGGCAACCCCCTCGCCAGCGCATCGCCCAGCTGCTCGAAGACTTCGGCGAGTTTCCGGTTCTGCGTGCGACTCAGCCGCAGTGGTCCCCGGTATTCGACCTCGGCACCGAGCAGGGCGACCAGCACCTCTGGGGACACCGGCGCACGGGGGTCGAGTGACCGATCCAGGGTCGCATAACTGCGCGCGAACAGCAGGCCGTCGCTGTATGGCCGGGTTCCCAGCCGCGTCTGCGGCCGGTTGCACTCGGCGACAACGGCTTCCACATGTTTGTTGAACGAATCCAGCAGCTCCCGCTCGCCGATTCGGCGGCGATCTGCCCCCTTCTTCGCCAAGAACGGATGCAGCTGCCGGTCCGCATACGCTCGGGCGCGCCGATCGACCCAGGTGAACAACGAGTGCACGAGGGGCGACTCCTGATGGTACTCATCCAGCATGTAAGCCCCCACGATCGATGCCGGTTCTCGGCCCGCCTTCACGATAACGCGATACGCCGTATGAGCCCATGGTCTGCGCGAAATGCCAGGCGCACATCGTTTGCCGTGATGTCGGGGCACGGACGCGGCTAGAGTGGTGATGTGCCGCAAGGCGCGGGCGGCAAGCCGGGGAGGAAGCAACGATGACTAGCCCGCATGGCCGTCGGATCGCGTTGTTCGTCGCCAACGACACCTTCCACTCCTCGTCGATCTCGCGGCTCCACGCACCGGTCTCGGACGCCCGGGAGCTGCGAAACCTGTTGCACGATCCGGACATCGGCGCGTTCCGGCCGGCGGAAATACTCGTCAACGAGTCGAAGACGGAGATCGAGCGCAGTATCGAACGGATGTTCCGGGGCGCCGGTCCGGAGGATCTGGTGCTGTTCTACTACTCCGGACATGGCATTCGTACCAGCCGCAACCTGTATCTGGCCGCCAGTAACACCGACCCGGACCTGCCCGGCAGCTCCGCCGTGTCGTCGTTGTTCGTCCGGGAGCTGATCCGCGAATCGCATGCCGCTGCCAAGATCATTCTCCTGGATTGCTGCTACAGCGGCGCATTCCTGGGCAGCGAGGTGATCAAGGCGGCCGGGGGCATCGACGACGGCGTCGGCGAACACCTCGTCACCGGAGACGGAATCTGCGTGATGACCGCGTGCACCGGTGTCCAGATCGCCGAGGACGGGATCCGCTCCGATACCGAGGATTCCGTGCCGCTGTCGGTGTTCACCTCGGCGATCGTCAACGGCATCACCACCGGGCTGGCGGGCAACGGGACCGGGCAGATCAGCACGCACGATCTGTGGTCGTATGTCAGCGACGCGGTGCGCAAACACACCGACCGCCAGACCCCGAGCCACTACGGGCTACTGAACCATGAGGTGTACATCGCTCGCACGCGACGCCGGGCGCCGGGCGCGAGCGACGTCGCCGACCGGGTCCCGCTGGGTAGCCTGCTCGGCAGGTTGGAGCAGGTGCAGGACTCCGGATTACGCGCGAAAGGCTGGTGGGGCACCGGCAAGTTGTCGGTGCCGATCGGCAGGCAACGACGGGACGGCGGCGCCGGCGATATCGTGCCGCTCGAACTCGCCGGACCGGACACCGGCCTGCTCGTCGTCGGTCGCGCCGGCTCCGGCAAGAGCACCCTGCTGCGCACCCTGGTCGCCGCGCTCGTCCTGACCCACTCGCCCAGCGAGGCCCGCGTCCACGTCCTGGAGTCCAGCAATCGCCTGGGTTCGATGCGCGACCTGCCACACGTTGCCGGGGTAGTCGGCGACGACGAGCCCGAACGGGTCGACGCGCTCCTGCAGGGCATGGTCGAGGAGATCAACGACCGCAAGAAGCTGTACCGCAAGCACGGCATCGATTCCCCGGCCGGATTGCGCGTGATCCGCAATGAACTGGCCGAGGGGCCGGTTCCCGATCTATTCCTGATCCTCGACCGCTGGGACGATTTCGGTGAGCTGTCACCCCGGGTTCCGGACATGGTCAAGCGCATCGCGGACATCGGACCGGAGTTCGCCGTACACGTGATCGCCACCGTCCGTGATTGGAACGAGGTGCCGGACTGGATGGCCCGGTTCCTGACCGCCCAGATCGAACTTCGGCTGCATCAGCCGAACGACTCCCGCATCGATCCCGATGGCGCAATGCGCCTGCCGGAGGGTCGCGGGTGGGCGCTGTACCGTAAACAGCCGTTCCGCGTCGCGCTGCCCGACATCCGCGAACCGCTCGCGGACCCCGAGATGACCGACATGACCGACGGCGCAGCTGATCTCGTGGCGCGCGTGCGGGCCGCGCACACCAACGAGGATGTCGAGGCCGACTTCGCCACACTGTGCGGTATCGACGATATCTCGGTGCCCGCCATCGGCCGGTGGTGGCGGGACCGCCCCGCCTCGGAGCTGCTGCGAATACCCATCGGCGCAACGCGACCCGGCGTCCCGGTGATGCTGGACCTCAAACATGGTGCCGACGGCGGCATGGGCCCGCACGGACTGGTGGCCGGTGCACCCGGCTCCGGGAAATCGGAGCTGCTGCGGACCATCGTGCTGGGGCTTGCCCTGCACCACAGCCCGGATCAGGTGAACTTCCTGCTCGTCGACTTCAAGAACGGCGCGACATTCGGGCCCCTGGCCGGGCTCCCGCACCTCGCCGGCCATATCCGCGATGTGAAACAGGATCTCTACCTGCAGGAGCGACTGCGGGAGGTGCTCGGCGGCGAGATCGACAGGCGGCGGCGATATCTCCGGGACGCCGGGCCGTACGCCACGGTGGATGACTACGCGCAGGCCCGCGCAGGCGGAGCGCCGCTGCCTCCGCTGCCCGCGCTGGTGATCGTCATCGAGGAATTCGTGGAATTGCTTTCGGGGACTTCGACGTTCGCCGACGTACTGGTCCAGATCGGACGACTCGGGCGAGCGCTGGGCATGCATCTGCTGCTGGGCACCCAGCGTCCCGACGAATGGCGGCTGCGCGGGCTGGAAACATATCTCTACTACCGCATTGCGCTGCGGACATCCTCGGCCGCCGATTCACAACAGGTCCTGGGCACCGACGACGCCTATCAGTTGCCGGGCACACCCGGGTATGGATATCTGCGGATCGGGCCCGGAACCGTGACACGCTTCCGGGCCGCGTACGCTTCCGGGCCGACCCCGGCCGTCTCCGGCAGCGGCGATACCGGTGTCGTCGATCGCCCGGTCTCGGAATCGATCGCTCTCGCCCTCACCCTCGGTCGCTACGGCCGGACGGCACATCGGCTGTGGACCGACCCGTTGAGCGAATCACCCACGGTCGAAATGCTGCTGCGACAGTGGAATCCACCGACTCCGGCCGAGCGGGCGGAGTCGCTGCGACTGCCGATCGGGATCGTCGACCTGCCGCATGAGCACACCCACGGTGTCCTGATCACCGACCTGTCCAGCGGCTCGGGCCATCTGGCGATCGTCGGTGGCCCACGATCGGGAAAGTCGACCGCGTTGCAGACGCTGATCATCGCCGCCGCGGCCACGCACACCCCCGAGGAAGTGCAGTTCTACTGCCTGGATCTCGGTGGCGCCCTGGCATGTCTGGCCGAACTGCCGCATGTGGGCGCCGTGGCCGGGCGCCGCGACACCGAACGTGTGCGCCGCATCATCTCCGAGGTGGCCGCCCTCATCGGCCGCCGGGAACAATCGTTCCGCGAGCTCGGTATCACCTCGATGCACGAATTCCGTTCCAGCAGGGCCCAGTTGGCGCGGCTACCCTTGGAAGCGCAAGCCGCCGAGCCTGCGGTAGCGGACGAATTCGGTGACGTCTTGTTGATAGTCGACGGACTCGACGTCGTCCACCAGGACTATCCGGCCGTGGAGCAGATCCTGGCCACCATTGCGGCGCAAGGACTTCCCTACGGCGTCCACGTGGTGGTCACCGTGCCCCCGTGGACCCGGCACCACCTCGCACGGCGGGACGTGATCGGCACTGTGATCGAACTGCGGCTCGGTGATCCGGGGGACTCCCAGCTGGACCGTCAGGCCGCCGGTACGGTCCCGCCCGATCGCCCCGGCCGCGGGCTTTCCTCCGAGAAGCAACACGTGCTCATCGCGCTACCCCGACTGGACTCCGACACCGACCCACAGCGGCTGCCGACCGGCATCGCTGCGGCCGTCCGGAAGCTCCACACCGACTATGGATCGCGCCACGCTCCCCCGATACGGCTGCTGCCGCTGGAGATTCCACGCGCGCACGTGCTGGAGTCGGCCCGGCGCGCCGGCATCACGCAGGATGCTACGCATGTGGTCGTCGGCCTCGGCGAGAAGGAACTCTCACCGCTGGTGGTGGATTTCGACGCCCAGCCCCATCTCATGGCGTTCGCGGATATCGGCTGCGGCAAGACCACGCTGCTGCGCAACCTGCTGCTCGGTATTACCGAGAACTCGACCCCCGAGCAGGCCCGGATCCTGCTGATCGACTACCGGCGCACCCTGCTGGGCGCGGTGGATACGAACCGGCTGACCGACTACTGCGTGTCGGGCGCGACGGTGCCGGGCGCGGTCGAGCAGCTGTGCCGCGTCCTGACCACCCGCATTCCGGGAACGGAACTCGCCCCGCAGCAGCTGCGGGACCGCGCCTGGTGGACCGGTCCCGAGTACTACGTCGTGGTCGACGATCACGATCTGATCGTGGTCGACGGCGAGGACCCGCTGGAGCCGCTGCTCGAGTTCCTGCCGACTGCCTACGATGTCGGCCTGCACGTGATCATCGCCCGGCGTGCGACCGGCGTGGCGCGGGCCCTGCGCAGCAGCCTGCTGGAGCGACTGCGGGACGTGTCCGCGGCCGCGGTGTTGATGAGCGCACCGGCCGACGAGGGGAAGCCGTTCGGCGGCGACCTGCGTGCCACGCTGCTGCCCCCGGGACGGGGCACCCTCGTCACCCGATCCGGGGAGCCCGAATGGGTCCAGATCGCGCACCTACCGCCGCGCTGACGCCGAGCGCGCTCAATAGTGGCCGTCTCGATGTACGGTCCTGGCCGCCAGACCATTTCGCCGATGGCCAACGCTCACCCCCCGCAACTGGTATTCGAGTACATCGCGCGGCTCGCCCGGACCGAAGTACCGATCGTCATGTTCGACGACGACGAATCCGACCTTCTTGAACAGATTCCTGGCCGGGTGATTGTCCGGGCGCACAGTCGCATGCATCACCTGGGCGCCCATCCGCGCGCAGCTGTCCACCGCGCGGTCCAGCAGCTCTCGACCATAACCGCGGCCCCGCAGCCGCATGGTCACCGCGAGGGTGAACAACAGCGCCTGCCCGCCCTTCTCCAGGATCAGCGCGTACCCGATCACCGCATCGTCCAATTCGGCGACCATCCAATCGGATCCGTGCAGATCGAACAGCTGCCGCAGCATCAGGAACAGATACGGCTCGGTGAACACCTCGGATTCGGTGGCCGCGATGTCGCCGAGATCGGCGAACCGGGCCCGCCGATACACCGGCTGCGGCACATGCGCATTCTCCATGAGTCCCCTAGCGCCAGTTCGTAAACTGTCTGTTTTCCAGCGTAGAGGGTGTGCAGCGATTCCGGGCGGGACCAGCCAATCGCACTCCCCGGCGTCGTGTGCATCGTCTGTACCGCATGGCGAATCGCGATCAGTTCGGCAGCAGGGTGACCTTCACAGATTCGGTCCCGCCGGCGACCAGGTCCAGGCCCTTCTGGAAATCGGCGAGGGGCAACTGGTGGGTGCAGATGCGGTCCATCGGCAGGGCACCCGATTCGAGCATGCGGATCGCGGCGGGCCAGCAGTGCGGGCCCAGGTGGGCGCCGCGGATATCGAGCTCCTTATCGTCGCCGATGATGCTCCAGTCGACCGTTGTGGCACTGCCGAATACGCCGTACTCGACGTAGGTTCCCTGCTTGCGCAACAGGTTCAGGCCCTGCGGCACCGCGGACGGATGCCCGGTGGCCTCGAGGTAGACGTCCGCGCCGTAACCATCGGTGAACCCGGCGATCACCGCCGCCGCGTCCTCGGCACGGATGTCGATCACCGTGTCCGCGCCGCATTCGCGCGCCACGGCCAGCTTCTCCGGCTCCATATCCAGCGCGATCACCCGCGCCGGATGTTTGGCCGCCGCCCCGGCGACCATGCCCAGCCCGATCGGCCCGCATCCGGCGACCACGACGACATCATCGAAGGTGATCGCGGCCCGCTCGACCGCGTGCAGGGAACACGACAGCGGCTCGGCGAACGCGGCATGCGCGGCAGGGAGCTCGCGAGACACCTTGTGCACCAGGGCCTCCGCCGGAAACACCATAAACTGTGCCATCGCACCCCGGGTGCGGTGCTTGAACCCGTACACCGCATTGCGCTGACACATGTGGTACTGCCCGCGCAGACAATACCTGCAGCTCCAGCACGGCACGATCTGCTCGGACACCACCCGATCCCCCACCGCCACACCCCATCCGGCCGCGCCCGCGTCGTCGACCTGGACGATCTCCCCGACGAATTCGTGCCCGGGAATCACACCCGCCTCCACATACGCCGACCGGCCCTCATCCCCCCAGAACTTGACCGCCCCGTGATAGCACTTCAGATCGCTCGCACAGATCCCCACCGCCTCCACCCGCACCAGCGCCTCGCCCGGCCCGGGTATCGGAACCGGCACCTCCTCGAGCCGATAATCCTGCGGCCCACAACAGATCACCGCTTGCATCGTCGCCGTCATCGCATCTGCCTTCCTCCACCACGAACTCTCCTCGGCCGCCGCAGCTTCGTCCTCGGAGAATGACACGTCCGGCGGGGCGACGCTCACGCCGAGCCAGCTCAGCCCCCACGATAATCGCGATGCGGTCCAGATTCGTCAGTAGCCACACATCCATTCTCACGCCGATCAGCAGGGCGAGCACCCCGGGAGTGGCGCACAGGGTGCGCCATCGCGATCACGCACAGATTGACGCCGTAACAACGAATGCGGCTGCGATATCACACCCCGAGTGCGGCACGTTTGGGTGCGAGCCGGTTGGCCTCGTAGCACGGCCGGTGCACGGCGACGAAGTCCGTCCGCCCCTGCCCGACAATCTCATGCGAATCCCGTACCGTCACGTGCCAACTGCTGTATCGGCCGCGAGCACGCACACAACGTACGGTGATCGCGATCTCGGCGCCGACCGCGATCGGGCCGAGGTGGCCGAGGTTCTGGCGGGTGCCGAGCGAGCAGTATCCCTCGGGCATCGTGTCCAGCAGCGCGACCATGCAGAGTTCCTCGCAGAGCCGGATGACGGCGTAGGACGCGACGACCGGCGGTTTGTTCGACCACTCGGGGCCGGGCCCGGCGGTCTGGACGCAGTCCTGCGGCCCGGTCTGATAGCGGGCGTCGCGCAGCAGCCCGCGCTGGGCGAGCGTCGCGCTGCGTGAGCGGCGGAAGTCGAGGGGCGAGAGTCGGCGTCGAACGAAGGTTTCGGTGGTCATGACATCTGCTCCTTCTTAGACCAGCGCGGCGGCGAGGGCAGCGTGCAGTTCGTCGACGCCGCGGAAGTAGTCGTGGATGTGCGACGCTTCGAGCCTCGCGGTGGCTGCGATTTCATCGATGGTCGCATCGGTGTGGTCGCGGCACAGGTCCCGGGCGATTTCCAGAATATATTCGCGCATGCCCATGCTTTCTAGAGAAAATCCAGTAGGCCCCGACGACGATGGGCGTCGTACGGATGCTCATGAGATCGAATCGCTCCCGGCCGGCACGAGGGCGGTTGTCATACTCACCGCTGAGTACCTGACGGCTAGTACCGTATGGAAGTCGTCCTACCAGGCAGTTGCGTCATGGTTGCCGACGGGTTACATGATCTTGGGCGTTGCGCGAACGCTGCAGCTACTATGCGGGCCTTCACATCTCGCGTCGCCCCCGCGGCGCGGCAAGGCCCTCCCTGACCGCATCCACCCCGACCACGGCCACCCAGACCACGACCACCCAGACCACGACCGAATCGGCCAATGGCTCGGATTATGTTCGGGCCCACCGGGTCCAGCGGGTGCCCGTCGGACCCGGGCGGCCTGCACATGCCCTACCAAGAACCCGCCGGGTCACCGACGGGCCGACCGACCGCCGGGTAAAGCCCGTCCGGTTTCGGCACCGCGGGACACCGATCGAGAGCTGAATTGACCGATTACGAACGTTCAAGTTCGACGGTTTGCGTTGTGGCCCAGACCCTTTCATTCCATGTACGGTTGCAGGCATGCCGACGCACCTGCACGAAGGTTTGACAGCTCCCGGCCCCGGCCCATGCCGTTGAGCGCCGCGTGGAGAAGATCATGGCGACTACATACGAATACCAAAGCAACTTCGCCCGCCGATTCGTCAGGCGAGTCCGCAACCGCCCATCCAACCCCCGAGTGGCATTGAATCTGATAATATGATTGACGTGAAAATGATGACGGCTACCGAGGTTGCTCGCAACCTATCGTCCGTCCTCGATCAGGCCGAGCACGGCGAGACCATCACGATCACCCGCGGTGGTCGTCGAATTGCGACTCTTACTCCTGCATCCCGCGAGAACGGCGCCGATGTCATGGCGTTCTTCGCCGGGCACACACCGCTACCCGGATTCGGCGACGACATCGAGGCTGCTCGGCAGATCCTCACCGACGAGGTGAGTGCCGAGTGGGACGACGTCTGATCCTTGATACGGGGATCGTGATCGCCGCCGAACGACGGCAGGCCGACCTGGCGCGATTCCTCCGTCCCGACGATGACATCGCAATCGCAATGATCACGGCCTCGGAGTTATATCTGGGCGTCGAACTCGCAGATGCAGTCCACAAGGGACCCCGTAAGGAATTCGTCGATGCCTTCATCGCCGCGACGCCGATCGAGGACCATACTCTCGACGTAGCGCGGTCACACGCCCGTCTACTGGCGCATGTTCGCAGATCAGGACGACCGCGCGGCGCACATGACCTGATTATCGCCGCAACGGCGGCGGCGACGGCTCGAGCCATCGTCACCACTGACTCGAAGGCGAAATTCAGCGCACTTCCCGAAGTCGGCTGCATCGTGTGTGCGGTGTAGCGAATCGCGATTGATCGTCTCTCACCGCGGCCAGGACGCGGGCGACCTCCTCGCCGCCGCTACGCAGCGGGGAGATCGTCACCCGGACGGCCCGCTCGCCCGGGCGGCAACACGACCTGGGCCCCGCGAGCCTGGATCCCTCCCTCAGCCGGAGTTCTCGGGCTTCAGAGGTAGGGCTTAGTGATGATCTCGATCGCGTGGCCGGAGGGGTCCTTGAAGTAGACGCCTCGCCCGCCGTGCTCGGTGTTGGTCTGGCCGGGGTGTTTCATCTGCGGGTCGGCCCAGTGTTCTATGCCGCTGGTCCGGAGGTGCGCGTATGCGCGGTCGAACAAGGCGTCATCGACCAGGAAGGCGTAGTGCTGCATCTGGATCTCGACCGGTGGTTCGGCGAATTGCAGTAGGACGCCGTCGTCGAGTTGGACGTTGGTGAACGGACCCCAGGACAGTGCTTCCGGAAGTTCGAACAGCTCCCGGAAGAAGGCGGCCGATTGCTGCCGGTCCTTGGAGACGATGATCGTGTGATTGAACGTGACGGTAATGACATTCTCCCTTGTGATTTCGAGTGCGCGCGGCAACACAGCCGGAAGGCCATGGGTGTGCCGGCATGTCGCGATGGATGGCAGGATCCCCCGACCCGATGCGGGTGGGGCGCGGATCCGAGCCCGCCGCGAACTCAGCTCGCTATCGGGTAGCCAATCCGTGCGTGGCTGCGAGCCGTCCCGATATTCACAAGGAAATCCTAACAGGAGACCCGCGTCTGGCCGATGCGGTCATGAAAGCACCGCGGAAACCCGGCGCCAGGCGTTCGAGGCGGGCGGTGCCCTCACCGCATCCCCTGTGCCGTATGACCGTTGGTGCGGGCGGATGGTTCGCGATCCGGGCGGCCCAGGGTGAAGTAATCGCCCTGCTGGGGTTCGCTTGTCGCCGCCAGCACCCGGGCCACCTCCTCGCCGCCGCCGCGCAGGGGGGAGATCGTGACGCGGACCGCCTGATGGCCCTGGGGGTCGGCGTAGAACGGCCCACCCGGGGCGACTCGGATTCCGTTGGCGGCCAGGTGAACCAGGGTCGAGCGCTCATCGGCGACCGGGACCCAGACGTTCAGCCCCTCGCCGGGGCCGACACGCATGCCCGCGCGGTCCAGGGCGTCGGCGAAATTGCTGCGGCGGATGCGGTATTGGGTGCGGGCGTTGGCCACCGCGCGGGTGGCGGTGTCGTCGCGGAGCAGCTCGTAGAGCAGGCGCTGCAGGATGCGGGGGGTCCAGCCGGGGCCGAGCATCCGGGTGGCCACGACGCGGTCGATGACCTGTTCGGGCCCGGACAGGGCCGCGATGCGCAGGTCGGGGCCGTGGGATTTGGAGTAGCTGCGGACGTGCAGGACCTGGTCGGGGAGCCAGCGGCCGAGGCTCAGGTCCGCGGTGGGCACAATGCTGCCCGAATGGTCGTCCTCGATCACCATGCAGCGGGTGTCGCTGTGGCGCAGGATCTTTGCGAGCTCCTTGATTCGATCGGCGTCCATCGAGGCGCCCGTGGGGTTCTGGGCGCGCGGCTGGACGACGGCGGCGGCCGGGGCCAGGGCCAGGGCGCGCGCGAATTCCTCCGGGAGCACTCCCCGCTCGTCCATGGACACCGGAATCACCTGCGCCCCAATGGACTCCAGGTAGTCCAGGAAGTGCGGGAAGGTCGGACTCTCCACGATCACCCGGTCGCCGTAGCGGACCACCGCACGCAGTGCGCGCGCGACCGCATCCATCGCGCCGTCCACCACCGTGAGACCGCCCGAGGCGGTGGGCCAGTCCTGCTGCAGCAGCCGCCCGAGTTCGGGCACCACCGGCGCCTGGTGATAGTCGGTGGGCTCGGAGTTGAGCGCGACGTGCGCCAGCAGCGGGCCGATTTCGGGCAGCAGCGCCGGATCGGGGGTGCCCAGGGATAGATCCAGGCGAGCGGCGGTGGCACCCTTGGTCATTCGGCCCGTGCGCGGCGGGGCGGGCTGCGGGTCGGAGGCCTTTGCCTCCGCAACGAAGGTCCCGCTGCGGCCGCGCGAGACGACCAGCCCGGCCTGGGACAGCGCCTGCCAGCCGTGGCTCACCGTCGCGGGGCTGACCCCGAGTTGAGCCGACAACTCCCGCACCGTCGGCAGCCGGTCGCCGGGGCGCAGTTCGCCGCTGCTGATCATCCGCGCGATGGCGCCGGCGATCCCTGCGGGGGTCGGATCATCGATCTCGATCGGTCTGCTCATTTTCGCCTCGCGGTCGGTGGCACGGGTTTACACTTCCGGCACTCGATGAAATATTCCCGAAATGTTTACCACAAAGAATAACAAAACGTCGAGGAGGAGAGAACACCGATGACAACGATCAAGGCAGCCATCACCCAGGCAACATGGACCGGCGACAAGGAATCGATGCTGGCCAAACACGAGAAGTTCGTCGAGGCCGCCGCCGCCGAGGGCGCGCAGGTGATCTGCTTCCAGGAGCTGTTCTACGGGCCGTACTTCGGAAATGTTCAGGACAAGAAGTACTACGAGTACGCCGAATCCGTGCCCGGGCCGACCACCGCACGATTCAGCGAACTCGCGCGCAAACACAACATGGTCATCGTGCTGCCGGTCTACGAGGAGGACCAGCCCGGCGTGCTGTACAACACCGCCGCGGTGATCGACGCGGACGGCAGCTACCTGGGCAAATACCGTAAGCACCACATCCCTCACCTACAGAGTTTCTGGGAGAAGTTCTACTTCCGGCCCGGCAATCTGGGCTACCCCGTATTCGACACCGCGGTCGGCAAGGTCGGGGTGTACATCTGCTACGACCGGCACTTCCCAGAGGGCTGGCGGGCCCTGGGATTGGGCGGCGCGGAGCTTGTCTTCAACCCCTCGGCCACCAAACCCGGTCTCTCGAACCGCCTGTGGGAGCTCGAGCAGCCCGCCGCGGCGGCCGCGAACCAGTACTACATCGCCGCCAACAACCGGATCGGCACCGAGAGCGACGAATTCGGCGACGCCGCGGTCACCTTCTACGGCAGCTCCTATTTCGTGGATCCCCGCGGCAACTTCGTCGGCGAGGTCGCCTCCACCGGCACCGAGGAGCTGGTGATCCGCGAACTGGATCTGGGCCTGGTCCGTGAGGTGCGCGGGGACTGGCAGTTCTACCGCGACCGCCGCCCGGATTCCTATGACGCCATCGTCGCGCCGTGATCTGAAAGGCACATCATGCCAACCACTTTGATCACCGGCGGCACGGTCGTCTCCGCGACCGGCCGGACCGCCGCGGATATCCTCATCGACGGCGAGCGGATCGCCGCGCTGCTCGAGCCGGGCAGCACGGTGCTGGGTGCGGACCTGGCACGGACCGTTGACAGTGTCATCGACGCCACCGGCAAGTACGTCGTTCCCGGCGGTATCGACGCCCACACCCATATGTCGATGCCGTTCGGCGGCACCACCGCCTCCGACGATTTCGAGACCGGCACCCGCGCGGCGGCCTGGGGCGGCACCACCACGATCATCGACTTCGCGGTGCAGAAATTCGGGGAGCGGCTGCAGGACAGCCTGTCCACCTGGCACGAGATGGCCGCGGGACAGTGCGCGATCGACTATTCGTTCCATCAGATCGTCGGCGATGTCAATAACGCCTCGCTCCAGGCACTTCGGGAGCTGCCGAACGAGGGCATCACCAGCTACAAGCTGTTCATGGCCTATCCGGGCGTGTTCTACAGCGACGACGCGCAGATCCTGCGCGCGATGCAGACCGGCGCGGAGACCGGCCTGATGACGATGATGCACGCCGAGAACGGCCCCGCCATCGACGTGCTGGTGAGCCAGCTGCTCGAACAGGGCAAGACCGACCCCTACTATCACGGCATCGCGCGGGCCTGGCAGCTCGAGGAGGAGGCCACCCACCGGGCGATCATGCTCGCCGATCTGACCGGCGCCCCACTGTATGTCGTGCACGTCTCGGCGAAGCAGGCGGTGGCGCAGCTGGCCGCGGCGCGGGACCGGGGCCGCAACGTCTTCGGCGAGACCTGCCCGCAGTACCTGTACCTGTCGCTGGAGGATCAGCTGGGCGCACCGGGTTTCGAGGGCGCCAAATGGGTGTGCTCGACCCCGCTGCGCGCCAAGGAGGATCACCATCAGGACCACATGTGGCAGGCGTTGCGCACCAACGATATTCAGATGGTCGCCACCGATCACTGCCCGTTCTGTATGAAGGGCCAGAAGGATATGGGGATCGGCGACTTCTCCAAGATCCCCAACGGCATCGGCACGGTCGAACACCGCATGGACCTGATGTATCAGGGCGTGGTCGACGGGAAGATCACCCTGGAGCGCTGGGTCGAGATCACCTCCACCACACCGGCACGCATGTTCGGCCTCTACGGCCGCAAGGGCGTGCTGGCCCCCGGCGCGGACGCCGATGTGGTGATCTACGACCCCCACGGCCACACCTCCATCGGTCTGGACAAGACCCACCACATGAATATGGATCACTCCGCCTGGGAGGGCTACGAGATCGACGGCCACGTCGACACGGTTCTCGCGCGCGGCAAGGCCGTCATCGACGACGGAAAGTACCTGGGCCGCAAGGGCGATGGCCGCTTCGTGCGTCGCGACCCCTGTCAGTATCTGATCTAGAGTAGGAGCCCGCATGCAATTCGGCGCTGTGCTGCAGTGTGATGCGCCCTCGGCGCGCACGGTGCACCTTGCGAAACTGGCCGAGGCACACGGCTTCAGCCACGTGTGGACCTTCGATTCACACATCCTGTGGCAGGAACCCTATGTGCTCTACAGCCGGATCCTCAACGAGACCAAGCGGATCACCGTCGGCCCGATGGTCACCAATCCCGCCACCCGGGACTGGGCGGTGACCGCGTCGACCTACGCCACCCTCAACGAGGCCTACGGCAACCGCACGGTCTGCGGTATCGGCCGCGGCGATTCGGCGGTGCGCGTGGGCGGCGGCAGGCCCACCACGCTGAAAACCCTGCGTGATTCGATCCACGTGATCCGGGAGCTGGCCAACTCCCGGCCCGTCGAATGCGACGGGCGCACACTGCAATTGCCGTGGAGCACCGGCTCGGAGCTGGAGGTCTGGGTGGCCGCCTACGGCCCCAAGGCCCTGGCCTTGACCGGCGAGGTGGCCGACGGCTTCATCCTGCAGCTGGCCGACCTCGATATCGCCGAATGGATGATCCGCACCGTCCGGGAGGCCGCCGCGGCGGCCGGGCGCGATCCGGACGCGGTGAAAATCTGTGTGGCCGCGCCGATGTACATCGGCACCGACCGACAGCACATGCGCGATCAGTGCCGCTGGTTCGGCGGCATGGTCGGCAATCACGTCGCCGATATAGTCGCCCGCTACGGCGCGAGCGGCGATGTGCCGCAGGCGCTGACCGATTACATCGCCGGGCGCCAGGGCTACGACTACAACCAGCACGGCCGCGCCGGAAATACCCACGCGGACTTCGTATCCGATGAGATCGTCGACCGGTTCTGCATCCTGGGCACCCCGGATGAGCATCTGGCCAAGCTGCGGCGCCTCGCCGAGCTCGGGGTCGATCAGTTCGCCGGATACCTGCAACACGACAACAAGGAGGAGACCATGCGCGTATATGGGGATGTCATCATCCCGCAGCTGACTCCGGCGGTCACGGCTGTGCAGGTGCCGAAATGACGGGCACGCAAATCGATTTGAACGAACACACCTACGATCTCGACCGTGCCCACGTATTCCACTCCTGGTCGGCGCAGGCCGCGCTGGATCCGCTGGTGATCGCCGGCGGACTCGGGAGCACGGTCTGGGATCACGCGGGCCGGGAATACCTCGACTTCGCCAGCCAGATGGTGAATGTCAATATCGGGCACCAGCATCCGGCGATGGTCGAGGCGATTGCCGCCCAGGCCGCGCGCCTGTCCACCATCGCGCCCTCGACCGCCAACCTAGCGCGCGGCGAGGCCGCCCAGCGCATCACCGCACTCGCGCCCGATGGCTTTAACAGGGTGTTCTTCACCAACGGCGGCGCCGACGCCAACGAGAACGCCATCCGCATGGCCCGCCTGCACACCGGCCGGGACAAGGTCCTCTCGACCTACCGCTCCTACCACGGCAATACCGGCGCCGCGGTGGTCGCGACCGGCGACTGGCGGCGCATGCCCAACGAATACGCCCGCGGCCATGCGCATTTCTTCGGCCCCTACCTGTATCGCAGTGAGTTCTGGGCCGATTCGCCCGAACAGGAATGCGAGCGCGCGCTGCACCATCTCGAGCGGGTGGTGCAATCCGAAGGGCCGCAGACGATCGCGGCGATCCTGCTCGAGAGCGTGCCGGGCACCGCGGGCGTCCTGGTGCCGCCGCCGGGCTATCTGGCCGGGGTCCGGGAGATCGCCGACCGGTACGGGATCCTGCTGATCCTGGACGAGGTGATGTGCGGATTCGGCCGCACCGGACGATGGTTCGCGTTCCAGGGCCACGGCGGCAAGCCCGATCTGATCACCTTCGCCAAGGGCGTCAACTCCGGCTACGTGCCCGTCGGCGGGGTTATCGTCTCCGACGCCGTGGCGCACACCTTCGACGAGCGGGTGTTCCCGGGCGGCCTGACGTACAGCGGCCATCCCCTGGCCTGTGCCTCGATCGTGGCGGCCCTGGACACCATGGCCGCCGAGGGCATCGTCGAGCATGCCGCGCAGATCGGCCGCGAGGCGCTCGGCCCTGCGCTTGCCGAACTGGCACAGGATATTCCGCTCATCGGCGAGGTGCGCGGCGAGGGCGTGTTCTGGGCGATCGAACTGGTCTCCGACCGCGCTGCGCGCACCCCCGTACCGGCGGCCACCATGGCGCGGATCAAGGCCGGGCTCGCAGAGCGCGGTGTGCTGGTATTCAACGCCGAGAACAGAGTCACCGTGGTCCCGCCGTGCGTGGTCACCGCCGACGAGGTCAGCATCGCCGTCGCCGCGATCCGCGAGGTACTAACCGAACAGCTGCAAGGAGAGTGAACGCACGATGACCGATATCCTCGACCACTGGGTGGACGGCAAGCCGTGGGCAGGCGATTCCGACCGCGTCGCACCGGTTTTCGATCCCGCCCTGGGCACCACGCAGCGCGAGGTGCGCATGGCCACCGCCGCCGACGTCGGCACCGCGGTCGCCTCGGCCGCCGCGGCCCTGCCGGGCTGGCGCGACTCCTCGATCGCGACGCGCAGCCGATTCCTGCTGACCTACCGGGAGATGCTCAACGCCCGCAAGGACGAGCTGGCCCAGATCCTGACCGCCGAGCACGGCAAGGTGCTCAGCGACGCCGCCGGCGAGATCGCCCGCGGCCTCGAGGTCGTCGAATTCGCGCTGTCCATGCCGCATTTGACCAAGGGCGAGTTCAGCCAGAACGCCTCCACCGATGTGGATGTGTACTCGGTGCGCGAGCCGGTCGGCGTGGTCGGCATCATCACCCCGTTCAACTTCCCGGCGATGGTGCCGCTGTGGTTCTTCCCGATAGCGATCGCCGCGGGAAATACGGTGGTGCTCAATCCGAGCGAGAAGGATCCCTCGGCCTCGAACTGGCTCGCCGAACTCGCCACCGAGGCGGGGCTGCCGCCCGGGGTACTCAATGTCGTGCACGGCGATAAGGAGGCCGTGGACGCGCTGCTGGTGCATCCGGATATCGCCGCGATCTCCTTCGTCGGCTCCACCCCCATCGCGCGCTACGTCTATCAGACCGCCGCCGCGCACGATAAGCGGGTGCAGGCCCTCGGCGGGGCGAAGAACCACATGCTGGTGCTGCCCGACGCCGACCTGGACCTGGCCGCCGATGCCGCGATCAACGCCGGATTCGGTTCCGCCGGTGAGCGCTGCATGGCCGTGAGCGTGGTGCTGGCCGTCGATTCGATCGCCGACGACCTCGTCGCCAAGATCGCCGAGCGGATGGGCACGCTGCGCACCGGCGACGGCCGCCGCGGCTGCGATATGGGTCCGCTGATCACCCGCGCACACCGCGATAACGTCGCGGGCTATCTCGATATCGCCGCGCGCGACGGCGCGGATATCGTCGTGGACGGCCGCGAGGGCGAATTCGACGGCGCCGCAGACGGATTCTGGCTCGGCCCCACCCTGATCGACAACGTCCCGACGGGCTCGGAGGTCTACCGCGACGAGATCTTCGGCCCGGTGCTCTCGGTAGTGCGGGTCGACGGCTTCGCCGCGGGCGTCGAATTGATCAATGCGTCACCGTACGGCAACGGCGTTGCCATCTTCACCAACGACGGTGGTGCGGCACGGCGGTTCCAGCGGCAGGTGACCGTCGGGATGATCGGAGTGAATGTGCCCATTCCCGTGCCGGTGGCATATCACAGTTTCGGCGGATGGAAGGCGTCGATATTCGGCGACGCGAAGGCCTACGGGCCGTCCGGATTCGCCTTCTTCACGCGGGAGAAGGCGATCACGTCCCGCTGGCTCGATCCGAGCCACGGTGGTATTAATCTCGGGTTTCCGCAAAATAGCTGACGCCCGGGACGAGTGAGGAAATCTAGATGACGGAAACACAGGTTCGGGAGCCCGAGGGCACCCCGGAACGTTCGGCGCTGGTCAATGCGGACTTGGTCCCCACCACCAGCGACACTGCAGTATGGCGCACCTGGGACCTGTTCTGTCTCTGGATGACATCGGCACACAGCATCGGTAGTTACGGATTCGCGGTCGGCATGCTCGCGCTCGGATTGACCGGGTGGCAAACCATGGCGGCGCTGTTCGTCGGCGTCCTACTGCTGTGGGGCGGAAGCAATTTGATCGGCGTTGCCGGGCAAAAGGTCGGGGTGCCGTTCCCGGTATTCGCCCGCGGCACGTTCGGGATATTCGGCGCGAATGTCCCGGCGCTGCTGCGGGCCCTGGTGGCGATCTTCTGGTACGGCATCCAGACGTATCTGGCCTCCACCGCCCTGATCGTGTTGCTGCTGCGGGTCGCGCCGGGGCTGCAATCGCTGACCGAGCATAAGTTCATCGGCCTGTCCGCGCTGGGCTGGATTTCGTTCCTGGTGCTGTGGGCGGTGCAGCTGCTGATCATCAACTACGGCATGAATGTCGTGCGCAAGGCCTCGGATTTCGCGGGACCGGTGGTGTGGATCGGCATGCTCGCGCTGGCGATATGGATTCTCGGAAAGGCCGGCTGGAGTATCGATTTCGGCGCGCACTCCGGGCCCGCGCTCTCCGGCGGCAAGACCACGGCCGCATTCATCGGGGTGGTATTCCTGATGGTCGCGTTCATGGCCGGGCCGCTGGTGAACTACGCCGACTTCGCCCGCTTCTCCCCGAGCAAGAAGGCCATCGTGCGCGGCAACGCGTGGGGCATTCCGTTCAATGAGACCGCATTCGTGGTGATCTCGATCGTCATCTCGCTGGCCACCCTCAAGGTGTACGGCAAGGTGCTCTCGGATCCGGTGGAGCTGGTCGCCCATATCCACAACAACACCATCGTGATCATCGCCGCGGCGGTATTCGCGATCGCCACCGTCGGCATCAACGTCGTGCTGAACTTCGTCTCCCCCGCCTACGACATCTCCAACACCGCGCCGAAGTACATATCCTTCCGCACCGGAGGGGTCATCACGGCCGTGCTGTCGATTCTGGTGCTGCCGTGGAAGCTGTGGGAGAACCAGAATTTCATCGTGTACTTCCTGGGCGGTGTCGGGGCCCTGATGGGCCCGGTGTTCGGCATCCTGATCGTCGACTACTACCTGGTGCGCCGCCAGCGCACCGTCGTGGACGACCTGTATTCCGATGCGCCGCAGGGCAGCTACCACTACATCCGCGGCTTCAACCCGCGCGCGCTGATCGCCCTGGTGATCGCGGGTGTGGCGGGTGTGCTGGTGGCCCTGGTGCCGCATTCACAGTATGTGACCGCACTGTCCTGGCCGGTCGGCGCCGTGCTCGGCGGCGGGCTGATGTACGTGCTGAGTTCGGGGAGGCGGGCAGCCACGGCGTAATCCGGTCGGGCCGCACCCGATCCCCACGCGCGCACCCCCCTCCAGATCGTTGGCGGGGGTGCCCGCACGTCTGCGCACTCCCAACACACAAGCACGAAACCTCTGTGCAACACGGCGCTGCACTGCTACCGTCTAAATAGAATCAATTTCAGTTTCACGGAGGCGGATGGCATGACCTCGACGCTGAGCACCGATGCCCGATCCACGGCCGAGCAGCAGGCGCTGCCGCCGTCGATGATCGAGCGCGTCTCGTTGATCATGGATTGTTTCGATCGCCCGCACTCGCGGCGCACCCTCGAGCAGATCATGCAGCAGACCGGGCTGCCCCGGTCCACGGCCTATCGCATCCTCGAGCAGCTGGTCCGGCTGCGCTGGCTGCAGCGCACGGCCGGCGGATATCGGCTCGGCGAGCGCGCCCTGGGCCTGGGGGGCCGCGAGTCCGGGCACGACGCGCTGCGCGCCGCCGCCGCACCGGTGCTACTGGACCTGGCACTGCGCACCGACCTGGTCGTGCATCTGGCCATCCTCGACGGGCCCGAGATCTATTACCTGGACAAGGTGGGTGGGCGCGCGGCGAACGAGGTGCCCTCGCGGGTGGGCGGGCGCGCCCCGGCCTCGTGCACCGCGCTCGGCAAGGCCATGCTGGCCTGGCTGCCACCGGAGCGGATCGATATCGAATTCGCGCCCTACCTGGTGCGCCGGACCCCGCGCAGCATCGGCGAGGGCGGCGTCCTGCATCAGCAGCTCGGCCGGATCCGGCGCGGCGTCGGGGTGGCGTACGAGCGGGGCGAATGTGCCCCGGGCATCGGATGCGCCGCCGCCGCCGTCCGCGGACCGGACGGTCCGCGCGGCGCAATCTCACTGGTGGGCCGCGCCGACACCGCATTCGAGCGGCTGGTGCCGCAGCTGCTGCAGGCGGTGCGCACCGTCTCGGGCGAACTGCACGGCTACCTGCGCCCCGCCCCAGACCCGCACCTGCCGCATGCCGTCGCCTCCTGACACCGCGACGACACCCGTATCGTTGTTATCCCGGCCTGGTGAGGAAGGTACGAAAATGGCGCGAATCGCCGAGGTACGCCCCCCGGCCGCACCCGTCTCGGAGCGGCAGATGGTCCGGCGGGAACGGATTCTGGACGCCGCGGCCGAGCTCGCGGCCGCCGCGGACTACGACCGCGTCCAGATGGTCGACATCGCCAAGTCTGCGGGGGTGGCGATCGGCACGCTGTATCGCTACTTTCCGTCCAAGACCCACGTATTCGCCGCCGTATTCGATGCCAGGATCGGCCGCATCATCGACGGGCACTGGTCCACCGGCGGCCCGGATCCGATCGCCGAACTGGGCGAGAATCTGGTTGCGCTCAATCGCGAACTGCTGCGGTCGCGGCCGCTGTGCGGCGCGATGCTCAAGGCCGCCGCCGCGACCTACATGTCCAGCCCCACCGAGGACGGCCTGATGTCGCAAACGGTTCTCCCGCAAGCGATTCTGCGCATGCTCACCACGGTGGCACCCGATCGGGTGAATATGGACGTGATCCGGCTGCTCGTGTACAGCTGGTGGGGCGTGCTGGTATCGGCGCTGGGGCACAAGACCTCACCGGGCCGCGCGGAGGACGATGTGCGCCTGGCGACACGGTTGCTGCTCGCCGACTTCGCCCGCTGATTACCGCGCCGGATCCACCAGGATGCTCAAGTGCTCGGGGGTCGCGAGCCAATGGTGGCAGATGGCCTCCACGAAGGTGGCGGTGATCGGATCCGGCCGCACCCGCGTATACACCGAGAGCATGCGCTGCACCGGCGGATCGGGGTGGCGCAGGACGCCGTCGAACGATTCGGGCACACAATTGCCGGGCAGCAGGGTGACGCCGAGACCCGCGCGGGCGAGGTTCAGCGCCGAGGGGGCCTGTTCGGTGCGCACGGCCGCACGCGGCGTGAAACCCGCACGCGCACAAGTGTTGTCGAGTATGTCGGCCAGTCCGCTCGGCTGCGTGAAGTGCACCCAGTCGTGGTCGGCCAGCGCGGCGATCGGCGTGGTGGTGGTCGTGCCGGGCAGGTCGGCATCGGGTGCGGCCGCCAGCACGAAGACCTCCGCACCGATCTCGCGGACCGGCCCCTCCCACTCGGGCGGGGTCGGTCCGACCGCGACGTCCGCACGCCCGGCCTCCATGGCGGCGATGAGGTCGCCGGTGTGCCGGAATTCGACCAGCCTGACCTGGACGTCGGGGTATTTGCGGCGCCAGGTGCGCAGCGCCGCGGGCAGGACGCCGACGCTGATCGAATAGAGCGTCCCGACATGGAGTTCGCCGGCATCGATACCCGAGGCGCGTTGCGCGGCGCTGGTTGCCCGTTCGGCGTGGGCGAGGCTTGCCCTGGCGTGCGGCAGCGCGTTACGACCGGCCGGGGTCAGGCGCACGCCGCGCGGCAGGCGCTCCAGCAGTGGCCCACCCAGGGCCCGCTCCAGGGCCTGAATCTGATGCGACAGCCCCGGCTGGCTGACATGCAACTTCGTGGCGGCCGTGGTGAACGAGCCCTCATCCACCACGGTGACGAAGTATTCGAGCTGACGCAGCGACACCGACATGCACGCAGATTATAGATGCCAGAATATCTATCTGTTGGACAAATATATGGACGGCTCGCAAGCTTTATCTATGAACGCACATCCGGATTTCGGCCCCTCGGAGGGCGGGACGATCCGCCCCCTTCGAATGCTGTGCCTGCACGGTTATCACGGCAGCGCCGCCATCCTCCGCCGGCAGATGGCGCCGCTGGCCGCCGCGATAGGCCCGCGCGCCGAGTTGGTCTTCGTCGATGCGCCCTCGCGGGCGCGCAACGACTTCGGCTGGTGGCACGAGGGGTTTCGAGGCTGGGAACGCACCCGCGATTGGGCGGTCGAGCTGCTGCGGACCGGTCCGCGGTTCGACGGCGTCTTCGGATTCAGCCAGGGCGCGGCCCTGACCGGCCTGCTCGCCGGGGTCCGGGAGACCGCCGCGGAGCCGGCGCCGTTCGACTTCGCGATCATGGTCGGCGGGTTCACCAGCTTCATGCCCCAGCACGCAGACCTGTTCCCGCGCCCGCTGACCATACCTTCGGTCCATGTAATGGGCCGCGCGGACGGTATTGTGCCGCTGCCTGATTCGATGAAGCTGGCGCAGCGATTCGCCGATCCGCTGATTCTCCAGCACCACGGTGGCCATGTCATTCCCGGCGATTCGGCACTGACCGGGCAGATCGCGGACTTCCTCACGTCGTTCTCCGGCATCCCGGGCACAACGAGCCCGCGATGATCGAGCGGCAGCGGTCGCGCTAGCCAGCCGCAACCTCAGATCGCGCCGAGCTCCGCGTCTCCGGCGGGCACCGGCTCGAAGACCAGCACCTCCGGAGCCCCCTGGAGCGCCTGCGCCAGCGCCGGCCCCGCCTCCCGCAGCGCCGCGGCCTTGCCGTGCACGCGCAGCGCGTCCGCCGATTCCCACTCACGGCCCGGCCACCACCCCGCTCAGAGGAAGCTTCCGCCGCCGTTCACCGCGACCGTCTGCCCGGTGAGGAAAGCGTTGCCGATCGTCATCAGGACCGCCTGGCCGATCTCGTCGGGAGTGCCGATGCGCCCGACCGGCAGCCGGTCGGCGACACCCATTTCCTTCAGCGGCACAGCCATTTCCGTGTCGATGAGCCCGGTCCGGTCACCAGAGCGACACGGTTGGCCAGTACGTTGCGTTCGTCCATGCCGACGAACGTATGCCTTGGAGTGCGCTCCAGGTCAAGGCTCGTATCGCGGCCGGGTTACCAGTCGCCTGGGGACGGCGAATCACGACGGCCCGGCGCCGATCACACCGTTGTCCCGGTGAGGTGGGCGCGGGCGGCCTGGACGAAGCCTGCAACCAGCGGGTTCGGGTCGCCGACCCGGGTGGCGACCACGACCCTGCTGGCGGGGACGCGGTCGCGGTCCGGAGCGATGCCGGGGGTTCGACGACGGGCACCCTGGGGCCTGGCGGCGCCCGGACACCGTTACTCCCGATTTCCTGTCGGCGCGCACGGCTAGTCTGCCCGCATGGTCACACCGGATTCGGTACTACGCCGCCTGATGCGCGATACAGGCAAGTTACTGGAGCCCTACGGGTTCAACGGTTCCGGCACCAGCTGGGTTCGGGTCGAGCCCGGCGGTGTGGCGTCCGTGGGCCGTACCCGCGCGTCCCGCACCTGGACCGGCGGACAGCAGGTGCTCAGCTTCGGCCTGGCCCTGAGCGCCACACCGATCGCCTGGTGGGAATGGCTCAACTGGCGCAATGCCCAATGGGGCCATCCGGCCACGCCGCTCGAGGAGGCCACCGGCCCCGGCCTGATCACCACCCACGGCCTGCCGAGCGAGATGACCGACTCCTGGTCCCTGCGCCTGGACCCGCAGCAACCGGGCCAGCACGCACTGCAGGCAGACATCGATATCATCCGCGCCGAACTACCCCGGCGCGTACACACATACGCCCGACGAGCGCTGAAACTGCTGGAACCGGACCGATACCTGGACGAGCTACTGGCCCACCCGGACCCGGGAATCGGCACCTGGGAAGCAATCGTCATCCTCCTGGCCGACCACGGCCCGAGCCCGCAACTCAGCGACGCAATCAACCACCTACAAACCAGCTCCGCAGCACAAAACGCCTCAACACACGCAGAAACCACCATCGCCTACGCCCAGGCATCGCCGAGCAGGCGACCATGCGTTCCCTTCTCGGCCGATACCAACACAGGGGCCCGGTGATCAACGGTCCAACGGCCCGGGTCGAGCTGTCAGTCATGAAGGGCTCCGGTTCTCGGCCGCCACCGCGGCGGACGTGTGGTGGAAGCGACCTCGCAGCGCGAGGGAGACGTAGACGAGGCCGACAAGAACGGGCACCTCGATGAGCGGGCCGACGACACCGGCGAGGGCTTGGCCGGAGGTGACGCCGTAGGTGGCGATCGCTACGGCGATGGCGAGCTCGAAGTTGTTGCCCGCGGCGGTGAATGCCATCGTGGTTGTCCGCGCGTATCCCAGCCGCAGGACCGCGCCGAGGAGGTACCCGCCGCCCCACATGAGCGCGAAATAGATCAGCAGCGGGATCGCGATCCGCACGACATCCACAGGCCGGGCGGTGATTTGGCGTCCCTGCAGGGAAAATAGGATCACGATCGTGAACAGCAGCCCGTACAGTGCCCACGGCCCGATGCGCGGTAACAGCTTCGACTCGTACCAGTCGCGGCCCTTGACGCGTTCGCCGAGGCGGCGGGTCGCGAATCCGGCCAGCAGCGGAATGCCCAGGAAGATCAGCACCGATTTCGCGATCTGCCCCGGCGAGGTGTGAATCGTGGTCTGCGCCAGGTGAAGCCAGCCGGGCAGCACCGATAGGTAAAACCAGCCCAGCACGGCGAACATGATCACCTGGAACATCGAGTTCAACGCCACGAGCACGGCCGCGGCCTCGCGGTCGCCGCAGGCCAGGTCGTTCCAGATGATCACCATCGCAATACATCTGGCCAGCCCGACGATGATCAGCCCGGTGCGGTATTCGGGCAGGTCCGGCAGCAGCAGCCAGGCCAGGGCGAACATCAGGGCCGGCCCGATCACCCAGTTCAGGATCAACGACCCCAACAGCAGGCGGCGATCGCCGGTGACGGTGCCGAGCCGGTCGTAGCGGACCTTGGCCAGCACCGGATACATCATGATCAGCAGCCCGAGCGCGATCGGTAACGAGATCCCGTCGACCTGCACCGCACCCAATGCAGTTCCAAGCCCCGGAATCAGCCGCCCCAGCACCAGACCCGCAGCCATGGCCACGCCGATCCAGACCGGCAGGAACCGGTCCAGCGGGGAGAGCTTACCGACGACAGCCCCATGTTCGACCGCGGCAGTCATCCGCTCACCACCGGCCGCAGCAGTTCGCACCGGAGGCGACCGCCTCCGTCTTGGCCTCAGCGCCACAGCACGCACACCCGGCTACGGCGCCCGCAACCGTTCCACCGCACACGCACTCGACTGCGGCGTCCCTGCCGCACGCACACTCGACGGCGTCCCCGCCCGGCCCACCACACGCGTACTCGCCTACACCGTCCCCGGCCGATCCACCGCACGCGCACTCGACCGCAACGCCCTCACCGGTCCCGCAACACCCACACCCGGCGGCAGCGTCCCCAGCCGATCCGCCAGACACGCCCTCGGCAGCACCGCCGACGGCCGTCCCGCAGCACGGCGCCGGTCCGGCATTGCCGGCGTCGCGAGCCTCGGCGAGGGCGAGTTCGGGTGCGGTGCCGAAGGTTTCGCTATCCGCGAGCACCGTGTAGACCTCCCAGCGTTCGGAGTCCGGGGCGGTGACCCACACCTTGTCCTGGGTGGCGAAGCAACACGTGGTCGCGATCTGCTCCTCGGTGAACAGCCCGGCCCGCGAGAGCCGGGCGATCTCGGCGTGCACCTGATCCGATGCCCCCACCTCCACGCCGAGGTGGTTCACGCTGCCGCCGTGGCCCGGGTTCTCGATCAGCACCAGCTCGAGAGGTGGCTCGTCGATCGCGAAGTTGGCATAGCCGGGCTTGCGTTTGGCCGGGTCGGTGTTGAACAGGGTCGAGTAGAACCTCACGGCCTGGTCGAGATCGTCGACGTTGAGGGCGAGCTGGACACGGGACATGACAACCTCCGGTTGTGAGACATATGTCGAATAACTGATGCCGCCGAGTGTGCTCACCTTTTCGACATATGTCAATACTGCGGGTAGGGTCGCTCTCATGCCCAAGGCGCTACCCGTGATCGACATGTCCGCCCCGGTCTGCTGCGCGCCGGTCGCGGCCGGACCGGTCGACGACGCCGCCGCGCTCGAGGTGGCGTTGCGGCTCAAGGCCATCGCCGACCCGGTGCGCGTGAAACTGATGTCGATACTGCTGACCAACCCGCGCGGCGAGGAGAACGGCGGCAACCTCGCCGCCGCGGTCGGCCTGTCCGAATCCACCGTCAGCCACCACCTCGGCCAGCTACGCAACGCGGGGCTGATCGAATCCGAGCGGCGCGGCATGAACACCTACCACCGCGCCCGCCGGGACGCCCTGTCCGCACTCTGTATCGTGCTCGACCCCAACTGCTGCCGCTGAGGCGAATCGGTCGCTCGCTGTCACAGCCCGCCCGCCGCCGGCCCGCACCAGCGGTCGAGAGCCCCATGCAGGGCAACGAGATTCGGATCGCCATCGTCCACCCACGCGACGTAGCCGTCCGGGCGGATCAGCAGAGCCGCGGGCCGCGGGATGGTTCCGGCTCCGGGTACCGGCCAGGGGTCAGATGCGGGGTCTGCTTCGAGGCGTTTCACACTGCGGTCACGGCGCGCCTGACAGTCTCGCGGAGCAGGGTGCGGCGTCGGTCGTGGGATTCCGGCGGCTCCTCGGCGGTGGCGGCGTAGACGTCCGCTACCGCTTCGTCCTGGACATGTCCGACCTGTCCTGAACGAAGGACGGACTCACACACATCCGGATCTTGCTCTCATCGGCTACCAACCGAGCGAACGCAAGCCCGTTCGGGAGAGGCAATCGCGATCGGATCGCCGAACAGTATTGCGATACCGTTCGGGTATCCGTCGCTGCCGCCGGACGGTTCCGGTTCCCGAAGGAGGCACACATGCCTGAGCACATCCCCGCCCCGGAGACCGAACTCGACCCCGTCACGGCTCTGGACGCATTGCTGGCAAATCTCGATCTCTCGGCCGCCGACGCCGGTGGCCGGGTGAGTTTCGCCGGTCGGGATCCGATCGTGGCCGCGCGGCATCGGCTGGGGGCGTGCATCGGCATCCCGATCATGGGTGCGGCGGTCGGGGCGGTCGCCTTTCATCGGCGCCGCGGCGGACCGGCCCAGGACCTGCATCTGGATCTGCGTCAGGCCGTGCACGGCATTACCCCGCACGCGTTCTGGCATCCCACGCTATCCGGCGAGCTGCCGCCGTTTCCGCTGGTCGCCGACAATCCCTTCCTGCTCGCGCCCTACCACACCGCCGACGGGCGCACCGTGATGGCGTCCGGGGTGTATCCGCATCTGGCCGCGAAGTGGTGCCGATTCCTCGATGTGCCACCGGATTACGCGAAGGTCGCCGCGGCGTTCGCCAAATGGGACGCGTTCGAACTGGAGGAGCAGGCGAACGCGGCCGGGCTGCCGTTATGCGTCGCCCGCACCCCGCAGGAGTGGCTGAACCACCCGCAGGGGGCGCTGCTGTCCGATCGGCCGGTGATCGGACTGCACCGGATCGGCGATGCACCCGTGCACGAATTCGGTGCGGCGGCACGGCCTTTGGATGGCATCCGGGTGCTGTCGTTCACGCATGCCATCGCCGGGCCCACGGTCGGGCGGACCCTGGCCGAGCAGGGTGCGGACGTGCTGTGCGCGACCCGGCCCAACGATTACGAACACGACTTCATCTACGCCGAGGCCAATGTCGGTTCGCGCAGTGCATATCTCGACCTCACCACCGACACCGGGCGCGAGCGCGCGGACCGGCTGCTGGCCGACACCCACATCGTGGTCAACAATCACCGCGGCGACAAGCTCGAAAAACTCGGCCTCGATCCCGGGCAGCTCGCCGCGCGGTATCCGGGCATCATCGTGGTCTCGGTGACCTGCTACGGCTCGCAGGGCCCCTGGGCCGGCCGCGGCGGCTTCGATATGAACGGCTCGGCGGCCTCGGGCCTGATGACCCTGGAGGGCGGCACCGAGGACCCGAAACTCCCTGTCACCGGGATGATCAACGACTTCATCACCGGATATCTGGGCGCCGTCGGCGCGCTCGCCGCGCTCGTCAAGCGCGCCACCGAGGGCGGCTCCTGGCACGTCACCGTCAACCTCACCCGCGCCGCCATGTGGTACCAGACCCTCGGCCTCGTCGACCCCGCGGTGGCCGGTAGCGGCGACGAGCATGCCCTGCGCGAACCGGCCGCCTACGACGCCCCGAGTCCCCTGGGCGATGTCCACATGCTCGCCCCGCCCGTGCGGTTCTCTCATACCCCTGCGGCCTGGCCCGAACCCGCGCTGGTACCCCGAGGGTCCAGCCGCCCGCAGTGGCGCGCCGAATCGGGCTACGTGAGCGCGAACCCGGGGTAGCTCTGCGCCGCCTCCTCGTCGCAGCGGCGGCGATAATTGCCGAAACCTCCCATGTACGGCATGAATACGCGCTTCTTGCCCGCGATATTGGCGCCCAGATACCAGGAGTTCGCGCGTACGAACAGGGTCTGCTCGGCGACCTCGCCCAGATGCTCGGTCCACTTCGCCGCGGCATCCTCGCGGGCCTCGAACCGGGTGATGCCGTGCGCGCGGCAGTGCTCGATAAGCCCTATGGCCCAATCGATCTGCTGTTCGGAATGCACCGCCATATTCGCCATCACCGAGGGCGTGCCGACGCTGTTGATGCTGAACATGTTGGGTAATCCGGGAATTCCGAATCCGAGATAGGTGACCGGGCCGTCGGCCCAGACATCGCCGAGCCCGGCCCCGCCCGCACCCCGCAGCTCGATCCGCGCCAGCGCGCCGGTCATGGCGTCGAAACCCGTTGCGTAGATGAGGGTGTCGAGCTCGATGAAACGCTCCGCGGTGCGCACACCGGTCGGGGTGATCTCCTCGATCGGCTCGCGACGCAGGTTGACCAGACCGACGTTGGGGCGATTGAAGGTCTCGTAATACCCGGCATCGGTGCAGATCCGCTTGGCGCCGATGGGGTGGTCCGTGGGAATCAGATCCGCGGCCGTGCGCGGATCGTCGATCTTGGCGCGAATCTGGGCCTCGGCGAACTCGCGCACGACATCGTTGGCCGCGATATCGCCGTTCTGGTCGGGAAACACCTTGTTGAACAGCACCCCGCCCTGCTCCCAGCGCTCCCGCATGGCGCGTTCGCGATCGGCGGCGCTCATTTCCATCGCCTTCGCCGGAGTCGAACCGTGCGGGGTGGCCGAGGGCGCGTAGCGCGATGTGGCGCGCCGCGCCGGATATTCCGCCTGAATGTGCCGCTTCTCCTCCTCGCTCCACGGCCGATTCGCTGCCGGCACACTGTAATTCGGTGACCGCTGGAACACCGTCAACGATTCGCATTCCCGCGCGAGGATCGGGGTGATCTGGATGCCGGAGGATCCGGTGCCGATCACTCCGACCCGCTTACCGGCCAACGGCACCCCCTCCTGCGGCCAGAGCGCGGTGAACAACTCCTGGCCCGCGAAGCTGTCGATGCCGGGAATGTCGGGCCGCACGGGCGCGGACAGGCAGCCGCCCGCGAACAGGACGAACCGGCTCCGAATCTGCTCCCCCGCATCGGTATGCAGCGTCCAGGCCTCGGTGGAATCATTGAAATGCGCGGCGGTCACCATGTTCTCGAACCGGAAGTGCCGCTCGAGGTCGAAGCGCTGCGCGACATGCTCCAGGTAGGCCAGGATCTCCGGCTGCCCCGCGAAACGCTCGGTCCACGTCCAGCTCCGTTGCAGCTCTTCGTCGAACGAGTACGAGTAGTCCACGCTCTCCACATCGCAGCGCGCGCCCGGGTAGCGGTTCCAATACCAGGTGCCGCCGACGCCCGCGCCCGCCTCGATGCCGATCACGTCGAGCCCGGCCCGCACGGCCCGGTACATCCCGTACAGACCGGCGAATCCGGCTCCGACGACAACGAGGTCGCGGATCTGTTCCTGGCCGTTGCCCGGCATTGCTGTCCTCCCGACTGACGCAAGTACTCCGTACCGACATATTTCTTCTAGAAATATGCTGCGTCACCGGCCCGCCGGACAGTGGCGGTCCCATTGATCAGGATCACGGCACCGGCGACCGGTCCGGCGGCACTCAGGGATCCGCGCCGCCGGATACCGCGGCCGGCGGCACGGACGGGGGCCGCCAGCAGGTCGGACGTAGCATGATCGGCACGGTAGATTTTCGGATTGTTCAGCGATGGACGAGGAGGCATAGCGCATGGCGAATCTGGTGCTGTTCGGTGCCTACCGTCTCGGCGGCGACGTACTACTCACCGACGCGGCCGGGAAATCCACCATCGGCGGTGAGGACTTCGCCGCCGCGATCCTGGACGAGATCGAACACCCCGCCCACCACCGGCAGCGCTTCACGGTCGCGTACTGAGCCCAGCGGCCGGGCGTAACGGACTGCGCGGTCAGGGCTCGAGGGAGAGCATGACCGTGCGCAGATCGTCGTTGATCCGGCGCTGCGCGTCCGGGGACAGCGCGGACAGGAGCTCGTACTCGGTCTCGGTTTTCACCGCGAACACCTCCATCGCCCGTTGCTGGCCCGCCGCAGTCAGCGTGACCAGTACCGAGCGCCGATCATCAGGATCGAAATCCCTTACGACCCAGCCCTTCCGCTCCAACTGTTTGACCCGGTTGGTCACCGCGCCGGTGGTGAGTTGCAGCTCGGTCAGCAATTGCCCCGCACTCAGCCGATGCCCGGGCACCGCGCGAATCAAGCAGGCCAGCAACTCCAGCTCCCACAGCTCGATGCCGTGCGGGGAGAGTTCGCGCTTGATGTCGGTCTCGAGCCGATGCGCCAGCCGGCGCAGGCGGTAGGCCAGGGCCTTGGCCTGCGCAGTCCGGTCGTCACCGTCCGGAACGGCGACGGTCATCATGCGGTCCACCGAGTCCTGCCGCCCGGTCCTGGTTGCCATGACATCAGGATACCGGTGAACGTTCAGTATCTTCACGTTCGCTCAATCGCCCGGACACCAGTGCCAGGCACAGCCCGGCCAGCGCCAGCACCGCGCCGACCAGACTCGGTGCGGTGTAACCGAATCCGGCGCCGATCACCACTCCGCCCAGCGTCGCGCCGACGGCGTTGGCGATGTTGAATCCGGATTGCACCGACGCGGCGGCCAGCGTCGGCGCGTCCCCGGCCAGGCGCATCACCCACAGCTGCACCGGCGGGATGACCAGTCCCGTCGCCACGCCGATCGCGCACACCGTCGCCAGCGCGGTGACCTCGGCGTGCACCGTCAGCGCGAACAGGGCCAGCACCGCGGCGAGGGATCCGAGCGCGATGTAGATCGCGGGCAGCAGCGCGCGGTCGGCCAGCCGCCCGGCCAGCAGATTGCCCACGGCCGAGCCGATGCCGAACAGCGCCAGCGCGATGGTCACCGCGAACGACCCGGCTCCGGAGAGGGTACGCAACGTCGGGGTGATGTAGGAGTAGGTGGCGAACACACCTGCGAAGCCGAGCGTGCCCACCCCCAGCGCCAGCCACACCAGCGGATTGGTGAACGCGTGCAGCTCGGCGCGCAGCCGGACCGGGGCGTGGGCCAGATCCGCGGGCACCAGCATCGCGATCGCACCGATCGCGAGCAGCCCGACCGCGGCGATCAGCGCGAAGGCAAGCCGCCAGCCGAACGCGTCGGCCAGCGCCGTCGCCGCGGGCACGCCGATGATGTTCGCGACGGTCAAACCGGCGAACATCAGCGATATCGCACGGGCGCTGCGTTTCTCCTCGACGAGCCCGGCCGCGACCACCGCGCCGACCCCGAAGAAGGCGCCGTGCGGTATCGCGGTCACCACCCGGGCCACCATGAGGAAGCCGTAATCGGGTGCCAGGGCCGCGGCCAGGTTGCCGAGGGTGAAGACCACCATCAGCCCGAGCAACAGATGCTTGCGGGCCAGCCGACCGGCCCCGGCCGCGACCAGCGGAGCGCCGATCACGACACCGATGGCGTATCCGGTGATCAGATACCCGGCCTGCGGGATGGACACGTGCATATCGTGTGCGACCGCCGGAAGCACGCCCATCATCGCGAATTCCGTTGCGCCGATACCGAATGCGCCAGTGGCAAGGGCGAGCAGTGCGATGGGCATCACTGCCCCCGGGCGGGCACGAGCGGGCGATCGGGTTCGGTCCAGGCCGCGACTTCCTCGGCGAGCCCGGCGCCGGTGTCGGTGGCGTATGCAACATGCCCGTCCGGCCGGATCAGCACGGCACGCACGCCGTCCCATGCGGCGGGCCGGTGCGCGGAGACCATCCGCACCCGCGCGGAGCCGAGCTCGGGTAGATCGCCCGTGAAGTCCAGCAGCACAAAGCGATCCGGGCGCAACGACCGCAGCAGAGTGTCCTCGGACAGCATCAGGTCCGGCGCCTTCGTGCCGACCAGCGGATGGGCCCCCTCCGGCGGCTGGTAGCCGACGGCGAGCCCGGACATCCAGCCGGCCAGGTCTGCAGCGAATTCGCCGCGGCGAGCGATGAATTCGGTGATCATCCCACGCAGCGCGGCGCCTGCCGGGGAGAAAGTGTGCATCAGCGCGTCCTGCGCCAAGGTGTTGGCGAGCAGTCGTGCGGCGATGGGGCGGCGCTCGCTGTCGTAACTGAAAGCACCGGTGCGCAACCGATCCGGCGCCCAGCCGTTAATCTCGGCCGCCAGTTTCCAGGCCAGGTTGGTCGCGTCCTGCAGGCCCACGTTCAGGCCCTGGCCGCCGGCCGGCAGGTGCACGTGCGCGGCGTCGCCGACCAGCAGAATCCGGCCGTTGCGGTAGCGCTCGGCGTGCCGGCTGGTGTTGCTGCTGCGTGACATCCACACCGGGCGGTGCACACCGAAGTCGCTGCCGCAGATCCGGATCAGCGCGGCGCTCAGTTCCGCGAGGGTGAACGGTTCGGCCTGCCGGTCGCGTACCTGATCGGCGGCCAGTCCGGTGCCGGTCGGCTCGGCACCGAAGATACGGATGATGTTGTCGCCCAACGGAACCACGGCCGCGTGCCCGGCCGTCTCGTTCCAGAAATACCGAGCACCGGTGACCGGTTCGGCCAGGTGCACATCGGCGACGAAGCCGACCGTATTCGGGACGCTGCCGATGAAGCCGATGCCGGCGGCCTTGCGCACCAGGCTATGCGCGCCGTCCGCGCCGACCAGGTACTGTGCCGTCCGGCGCGCCCCACCGGCGCGGACCCACACCTCGTCCCCGGACTGCCCGACCTCGGTCACCTCCGCACCGCGGTGCACCGGTACCCCGCGGGCGCGCAGGTGGTCGGCCAGCACCTGCTCGGTCCGCCACTGCGGGATCCTCAGCACGAACGGGAACGGCGTATCCAGGTCGCGGTAGTCGAGCTCGTCCGGCAGCATGGCGAAGTGCGTGTGTGGCACCGACATTCCCTGCGCCACAAGGATATCGCTGACTCGCCGGCCATCCTGCTCGAGCAGGGTGAGCACCTCGAGGGTGCGCGGATGCACGGTGGTCGCGCGGGAGTCATGCCCCGGTTCGGCGTCCCGCTCGTACACCTCCACGCTCACCCCTGCCGCATCCAGCAGCGCGGCCGCCATCATCCCTACCGGTCCGCCACCGGCCACAATCACGTCTACGGCCATTGTCCGACTCCTGCCACTAGCGTTCATTAGATGAACGTTAATCTAATAAATACTTGGCCATTAGGCAATGGACAGAGCCCGCCGACCGGTTCTCGGGCAAAACCCACGCTCCGCGATCCGGGTGGCTTCGAATCCGTCTGGCGCACATCGGAACTGTTCACCCGACTGCGGCAACCGCAGACCGGTGGCACCTGCACCTCGTGCTCGGCCTACGACTCCTGCCGCGGCGGCTGCATGGCACCGAAGTTCTTCACCGGACTACCCCTGGACGGCCCCGACCCCGAATGCGTCCGCGGCAACGCCGAACCCGCACTCGCCCTGACCGGAACGAGTGGCCGCCCGCATCCGGACAAGGATCATTCCCGCTCCGGCACGCCGCGGCGCACGGTGACACTCGGCATGCCCGCCGCCCGCGGCACCACGACGACACCGGATCGCGCCTGCGACACCAGTCCCCGCGCCGGACTGCGCTGAGCCGGGGACCTCAATGGACACTGAACCCGGTCGCGAGATCTCGAAACGCCCGGTCCATGATGTCGGCCAGCTCTTCCCCCGGCCGCTCGAGCCAATAGTCGTACGCCGCGATCGCCACGCCCAGTGCGGCGTTCGCGATCGACTGCGGGAACAGCTCGCGGGCAGATATCCCCAGACGTCCCCCGACGAAATCCGCGACAACCTCGCCCCACTCCCGATAACGCAACGACGAATGCGCCTGTAGCACAGGAACTTTGAGGATCAACTCCATGCGTTTACGGTGCCACGGCACCTGCGCCGGGTCGAACCGGTTGAACTCCACGACCACCGTTGCCACCGCATCCATGATCGGCCGACCGTCCGGGCACCGCGCGAAAAGCTCCCGCATCACCCGCAACTGCCCGCCGAAATCACCCCAGACGACATCGTTCTTGGATTCGAAGTAGCGGAAGAAACTGCGCTTGCTGATGCCCACCGCCGCCGCGATGTCCTCCACCGTGGTGGCCTCGAAACCGTCGCGCTCGAACAGCTCGAACGCCGCCCGCTCCAGTTCCGCGGCGCTGGTCGACCGCCGCCTACCGGGACGGCCGGCAGCTGCGCCGCCCTCGGCCGATCGCTTTTCCGCCATCACCCTTCCAATTTGTCACTCGGTGCCATTATGCTGTCGATCACCCTCATTGTCTCGGCCTGTGAGGAACCATCCCATGAGCGACACGAACACTCACCAGACAGTAGTCGGCGACGGCGATGCCATCGTCGAGGAAGACCTCCTCGTCGAGGACGTTTCGATCGACGGCATGTGCGGTGTCTACTGATCCCGCGCCGCCCGTCGCCATCGTCACCGGCGCCGCCCGCGGGATCGGCGCCGCGACGGTCCATCGGCTCGCAGAGAAGGGCTGGCGGGTCATCGCCATGGATATCTGCGCGGACGACCCGCTGGTGCCCTACCCACTCGCCACCCGAGAGCAGCTGCACTCGGTTGTCCAGGCGCACAACGGAACTGTCGTCGAGGCCATCGCCGACGTCCGCGACCTGGCCGCCCTCACCGAGGTAGTGCACCTGGCCCACGAGCGGTTCGGTCGCAGTGTCCCCCGGCTCCACCCGCACCGACCTGCTCACCGAATCCGCCCGCATCTACGACCTCGATACCGTCGACGCGTTCGCCGGCCACCAATTGCTCGACCGGATCCTGGAGCCCGCCGAGGTCGCCGCCGTCGTCACCTGGCTGTGCTCACCCGAATCCGGCTGTGTGACAGGCAGTGTCATCCATGCCGACGGGGGTTTCCTGCCATGAGACTGCGGCTCTCGGGGAGCCGCGAGCAGTTCGATCGGCCACCTCGAGGTCGAGTTAGGCGAGCGCAAAGCGCAGTGCACCAATGGCATCTAAGAGTACGGAGCGCCCGGCGTCACCAAACGCGGTGCCGTAGATGATGCCGTGGATCAGCGAGGAGTGCCGATGCAAGGCGATCGAAACCCCCGCATCTCGGAGACGCTGCGCGTACTCCTCGCCCTCGTCGCGGAGCGGATCGAAACCCGACACCGCGATATACCCCGGCGGAAGACCAGCAAAGCTGGGGGCCAACAGCGGTGAGACAAGGGGATCGGTCGCCTGCGACGGTTCCGACAGGTAGTTGTCCCGAAACCAATCCATATGCGACTCGGTCAAGACGTATCCCTCGGAAAACAAGGAGTACGACCGGCGTTTGCGCGAGAGGTCGGTAATGGGGCAGAACAGCAACTGGAAGGCGGGCGAAAGGCCCTCACCGGTCGCCTCCCTGGCCACGACGGCCGCCAGGTTACCGCCCGCGCTCTCTCCCGCTACGACGACGCGACCCGATTGCGCGCCGAGCGCCTCGGCATTCTCGTGGGCAAACCGGTACGCCGCCATGGCATCCCGGATCGCGGCGGGGAACGGGTGCTCCGGGGCGAGTCGATACCCCACCGAGAGCACCAGAAATCCGGAGCGATCCGCCAGAAAACGACACACGTTATCGCATGCATCGATGCTGCCGACCACCCAGCCCCCACCGTGGAAGAACACGATGAGAGCACCGGAATCGGACGGCTGCAACGGGGTATACAGACGCGCCGGAATCGGACCCGCATCCCCGTCGATCTCCAGGTTGTCGATCCTGCGCTGCGGCAGTGCCCTGCCGAGAATGCGGCCGCCGACGTTCATCGCGAACCTGGAGTAGCGAAGGGGTATGTCGCGCATGGGCGTTCGGGACATCACGCTGAACATCCCCAGCGCTATCCGGAGGCCCGGATCCAGCGTCTGGCCGTCGATCACCACATCGAAGTTCCGCACTGCTTGCGGCCGAACCGCTTTCACCACCCGGGCCGAACCGCGCAGCAGCGCTCTGGCCACCCGGTCGACACCGGGCATCGGGGCGCCCGTCACCGGGTCAGAAACCCCTTCTCGACCGGCACCTGCGCGCCGGTGATGACCCTGGCTCCGTCACCTGCGAGCCACACGACGACATCGGAAATCTCGTCCGGCTCCACGAGACCGTCGGGCTTCAAGAGGTTCGGTGTGTAGCTGTAGACATAGGACGGGTACTCCTCGAACATTTTGTACATCGAGGTGTCATTTCCGAGAGGTGTGTTGGTTCCGTACGGGAGCAGGACGTTGACCCTGATGCCGTACTCACCGAGTTCGATTGCCAGCGATTTCGTCAAGCCCACCACCCCGAACTTGCTCGCGGCGTAGTGGCCGCATCCGGGCGGCGCCTTGACACCGGCCGACGAGCTGATGGTCATGATCGATCCGCCGTTTCCCGCTTCGATCATCGCGGGCACCGTCGCCTTTATCGTATTCCAGACACCCACCAGGTTGATGTCGATGGTCTCGGCGAACTGCTCTGCCGAGATTTCCCAGATCCGACCCCAGCTACAGACGCCCGCATTGGCCACCACGATGTCGAGTCGCCCGAACTGGGCGATGGCATCGGCCACCACGGCCTCTTGGCCGGCGAGGTCGCGGACATCGACCTGCCTGGTCAGGATAGTGCCCCCTGCGGCCTTCACCAGACGGGCCGTCTCCTCGAGATCCTCCGGCTCCGACATCGGATATCCGCTGTATTTTGCAATCTGAGCGCAGGCGTCGACGGCGATAATGTCGGCACCGGCTCGCGCCAGACGGATTGCGTGCGATCGGCCCTGCCCTCGAGCGGCGCCGGTCACATAGGCGACTTTTCCGGCCAGCGTCTTCTCCTGCGGTGAAATGCCGGATGATGCGACGGTCATATATTTTCCTCGATTTCTTGCAGATCCGATTTTACTTGCGGCGCGGGAGCATCCCCTTGGTCGCCGCGCACGAACAGGTAGTCGCTGAACGATGAATGCCTGCTGAACCACCACGCGCCGCTGATCGTCTGGGGCCGGTAGTAGAGCGCGTCGCCCTGCGAGTTGACGAAATAGGTCCTGAGCCCGGGATTGCAGTCGACCGTGTAGGTCCGAATGAGTTTTTCACTCCGCCGCATCTTTCCCACCCAGCGATCGAAGGCCTCGGTCTGCACCTGCGCCACCGTCGCCTTCCGCCGCGTGGCCTCGGAGATGATGCGGACGGCGTGTCGCGCCGTAAGGTCGACGAAGGTGTGCCACGCAACCCCGACATAACCCTGCGGAGCCACCAGGGACCACCGGTTCGGAAAGCCCGGGTGGGCACTACCGCCGTAGCTGCGCAATCCATTGCGGCGATAGTCCTCCGCCAGATCCTGCCCGGCCGTGCCCACGATCCGTCCGGTCCGATACGATTCCGGGTCGGTGAATAATTCGTACCCGGTGGCCATCACGATCAGGTCGTAGGACCGGTCGATCCCATCCGAAGTGTGTATGCCTTCGGCAGTGACTTTTTCGATGGGATCGGTAATCAACGATACCGTCGGCAGCGCGAGCGCCGGAAAGAAGCTGCTGCTGAGAATCGGGCGTTTCGCGAGGATCCCGTAGCCGGGGACCAGCGCCGCGCGGTCGACCGGGTTCGCGACCGCTCTGCGCAGCAGCAGTCGATACAGTGCCCGCCAAATCTTGTCGTACGGCGGAAGCACCGCCGCCAGTACCGAGCGCGGAAGCTTTGGCAGCACGTTGCAGATGAGCTGCAACGGTAATTCCATCAGTGCCAGCACCGTCGCGTTGAGCGCCGCGACAACTCCCGGAAACGCCAGCACCCGCTGCAGCCGGACCGGGATTTCGGCGTCCGGCTTGGGCAGGATCCACGACGGTGTCCGCTGATAGATATCGACGCCCCCGGCCTCGCCCGCGATCGCGGATAGTATCTGGACCGAGCTCGATCCGGTGCCTATCAGGGCTACCCGTTTTCCGGCGCAACTGTATTCGGGTTTCCACGAGTTGGGACGCAGTATCGTGCCGGAAAAGTCTGCGGTACCGGGTATCTGGTCGGTGGATTTCGCATTGATGTACCCACCCACCGCATTGATGACGAATCGCGCGGTCAGCGGTTCTCGGCCCGCGATATCCAGCACCCAGACCTGGTTCCGATCGTCCCATACCTCGCGCACCACCTCGCAATTCCTGCGGAAGTTCGCGTAGAGGCCGAGGCGGCTCGCGACGTCTCTGTTGTATCGCTGTATCTCGGGTCCGCCGGGAAAAAGCCTCGACCAATCCGACTTTCGTGCGAACGAGAATTGGTAGAACAACGTCGGAACGTCGACGGCGAGACCGGGGTAGAAGTTGTCCCGCCAACTCCCGCCGAAATCGTCGGCGCGCTCGAGTATGACGAAGTTCGTAATGCCTGCGCGGCGCAGATAGTGGGCGGCCGTAATCCCGCCGGGTCCGGCACCGATGACGGCGACGTCGAAATAGTCGGTTGCCATCAAGTTTCATCCTTCCGGGTGACGGCGCTGACCACTTCGGCTGCCAGATCCGATACCTCGTTGCCTTTGTTGACGACGGGGTTAGTAAATCATATGTATTACTACGAGGCAATGGCCTCTGACGTGTCCTGCTATCGTCCCTGAGGTGCCACGCAGCCCCGAACCCGCGCGACGCGACATCCTCGACGCGGCCCTGCGACTGTTCGCCACCAACCGCATCTCGGCGGTCAGTATGCGCGAGATCCGGATCGCGGCCGATCAACGCAACGTCGCCGCGCTGCAATACCACTTCGGCAACATGGACGGCCTGCTGAACGCGCTGCTGCAGCGCGAACTGCCGCTACTGACCGATCGGCGCGAGAAACTACTGACCGCAGCCGCCGACGCCCCCGACGACGACCTGTGGCCGGTGGCGGCGGTCTGGGCGTTGCCCTATGCGCAGCTGGCGACCGGAACCGACCACGAACGCTATGTCGTGCGGCTATTCAGCCAGCTCCACGACGAGGTGACCTACTCCCTGGAGCAGGTCCGCGGCATGCTCGCCGACCCCACAACCGACGAAGCGTTCCGGCTGCTGCGCGAACGCCTTCCCGCCGAAATCGACGATGTCCTGCTGCGCGAGCGAATCGCCATCGCCACCAACAGCTTCGTGCACGCGGCCGCCATGCGAGCCGCTGGGCGAGGCAACGAAGTCACCGACGAGATGTTTCCCGCCGTACTGGTCGACATGTTCCTCGGCGCGCTCACCATCGCCCCCAGCACTCGACTGGCCAGGTAACAACCCCTGCGCCCGCGAGGCAGCGGGAAAAATGGTAGACAGTCTGTCATTCACAAGACACAGTGACCAGTGACTATTAGTGTGTTGGCCGAACGCAAGGAGCAGCAAGCATGAGTGCAGCACGATTCGCGGGTAAGACCGCAGTAGTGACGGGCGCGGCATCCGGCATCGGGGCGGCCATCGCCAGCCGGCTGGTGGCCGAAGGCGCCAACGTCGTGGGCCTGGACGTCGCGGAACCGGCACTGGCCGCGTTGGCCGACCAACTCGGCGCGGCCTTCGCGCCCGCGGTGACCGACGTGACACACGAGTCACAGGTAGCGGCCGGCGTGGAGGTGGCGAGGCAGCGGTTCGGGGCGCTGAACCTGGCCTTCAACGTCGCGGGCGCGTCGCGGGTCGGCCCGATCACCGACCTGGACGAGAAGGACTGGAGCTTCACCATCGACCTGGTGCAGAAGGGCGTGTTCCTGTCCACCAAACACGAAGCGCGCCTGATGCGCGACGGCGGACGCGGCGGCGCGATCGTCAACGTGTCCTCGCTCAACGCGCACATCCCCATGGTCGGCGGCAGTCCCTACGCCACCGGCAAGGCGGGCGTCGAGATGTTCAGCAAGAACGCCGCGCTGGAGCTGGCACCGCATGGAATCCGGGTAAACGCGGTACTGCCGGGGCTGGTGGACACGCCGCTTGTCGCGGCGGTGCTCGCGTATCCACCAGCGCTGGCAATGTTCCTGGAGCGGATTCCGCTGGGTGCGGCGGGGACGCCGGAGCAGGTGGCAGGCCCCTGCCTGTACCTGGCCAGCGACGACGCGTCGTACATCACCGGGACCAGCCTGGTGGTGGACGGCGGCTGGGAGATCACCAACTTCCCGAATCTGACCAGGTTGGGACAGGACCAGTCCTGAAAACAGCCTCCTATCAGGCCAGTTTCAACCCACGCCCGATGATCTCCTTCATGATTTCCGTTGTGCCGCCGTAGATCGTCTGCACGCGAGCATCCATGTACGCCTTGGCAATCGGATACTCACGCATGTACCCGTAGCCGCCGTGCAGCTGCAGGCATCTGTTGATGAGGTCGAGCTCCTCCTCGGTGCTCCACCACTTCGCCATGGCCGCCTCCTCGACGGTCAGCTTCTCCTGGTTCAGCAGCTCGATGCAGCGGTCGACGAACACCCGCACGGCGGTGGTCTTGGTGGCCAGCTCGGCCATCACGAAACGGGTGTTCTGCTGGGCGCCAATGGGTTTGCCGAAGGCCTTGCGGTCGCGGACGTACTGCACGGTCATATCCACGCAGGCCTCCATGGCCGCGGCGGCCATCACCGCGATGGACAGGCGTTCCTGCGGCAGATTCTGCATCAGGTGGATGAAGCCCATGCCCTGGGTGCCCAGGAGATTCTTGCCCGGCACGCGCACGTCGGTGAAGCTCAGTTCCGCGGTGTCCTGGGCCTTCAAGCCGATCTTGTCCAGGTTGCGGCCGCGCTCGAATCCGGCCATGCCGCGCTCGACGACCAGTAGCGAGAAGCCCATCGCGCCCTTGTCGGGATCGGTCTGGGCGACCACGATCACGATATCGGAGTTGATGCCGTTGGTGATGAATGTCTTGGCGCCGTTGAGGATCCAGTCGTCACCGTCGCGCACCGCGCGGGTCTTGATGCCCTGCAGATCCGATCCGGTACCGGGCTCGGTCATCGCGATGGCGGTGATGATCTCACCGGAACAGAAGCCGGGCAGCCAGCGCCGCTTCTGCTCCTCGTTCGCCAGATCCAGCAGATAGGGGGCGATCACATCGTTGTGCAGGGTGAAGCCCAGGCCCGAATACTGGCCGCGGACCGTCTCCTCGGTGATGATGGAGTTGTAGCGGAAATCCTTGACCCCGCCGCCGCCGAACTCCTCCGGCACCGCCATGCCCAGGAATCCCTGCTTGCCGGCCTCCAGCCAGACCGCGCGATCCACGAGGCCGTCGTGCTCCCACTGCTCGTGATGGGCCGCCACATGCTGTTCGAGAAACTTACGGAAAGACTCCCGGAACAGCTCGTGTTCGGGCTCGAAAAGGGTGCGCTCCACGCCAACCTCCTACGGTGACCACATCGGCAACATCGCCTGTAGCCCATACCGTACCCGGAGTCGAATCACCGTTCACTTCACACCCCGAAAAAGGCGGTCCAGCTGCCTCACACCAGGGAGGGCCGACGACGGCGGCGACCTGAACCCCGGTAAACTCCTGACCCGATTGCCACCAAGTGTGCCAGGTAGCCGAATAGGTACGGCGGTCGGCCTATCGATGCATTTTTCGCCTGTCACACGCAAAATCCGGGCTGTTGCAAAATGGTTTTCGGTGGTGTCGGCCGCGGAGCGGCCGGCACCACCGGGTCCGGTGGCCGGATGGCCGGGGCCGGGTGGCCCCCGATCAGCAGGTGGTGGGAGTCAGGTGTCCGGTGCCGATAGCTTTGAACAGGTTGTGCACGAGGGCGTGGAAGGCGAATTCTGCTGTGGCTCGGGTGATTCCGCGG
>Ga0185299_10000446_pt1 | contig 112552 bp, 111 predicted proteins | sample PaiPotPPA55metaG_FD_128002 | JGI IMG/M metagenome (GOLD analysis project Ga0185299, IMG submission 128002) | Iron sulfur acid spring bacterial and archeal communities from Banff, Canada, to study Microbial Dark Matter (Phase II) - Paint Pots PPA... ... | reverse complement strand
CTATCGCCAGCAGATGATGATGCGGTACGCGCAATCCGGGCAGGGAAGCGCCGCACGGCACCGGCGCGCACTTCTCGGTGTCCTTCCCGATGAACACGACAGCCACGCCCGGAAGATCCAGCGCCGGCTTGATATTGATGGATTTGATCTTCGCCGCGCCGTGTGGGCTGCGCACGATGCAGGCGTGGTGCATCCCCGGCATCTTGATGTCATCGACATACGTGGCCGTGCCTGTGATCAGGCGCGGATCTTCGCGCCTGCGAATTCGCTTGCCAACCAGAGTTTCAGTTTTTGTAATCGTTGTGGCCATGATGTTCTCCTATTTCCCCGCTGCTGCCCGGACCGCGTTGACGATGTGCTGGTACCCGGTGCAGCGGCATAGATTACCTTCCAGGCCATGCCGGATCTCTTCATCGGTCGGCTTTGGATTCCGTTCGACGATCTGTTTCGCCGCCATGATCATCCCCGGCGTGCAGAATCCGCACTGCAGCCCGTGCTCGTTCCAGAAAGCTTCCTGCATAGGATCGAGCTTCCCGTCGGCGGCCAGGCCTTCAATGGTCAGGACCTCGCGGCCATCGGCCTGAACCGCAAACATAGTGCAGCTCTTGATGGCTTTGCCGTCCAGGTGCACCGTGCAGGCGCCGCATAGAGAGGTCTCGCAACCGATGTGGGGTCCCGTGAGACCAGTCACTTCGCGCAGGTAATGAATGAGCAGCATCCGAGGCTCGACTGGGTCGGTGCGTTTCTTTCCGTTGATGGTTAGAGTGATGTTTCGTGTCATAGTAGAAGTACCAGCGGATATGACAATAACACAAGCCGGAGCCATCCTGAAACCAGCGGTGATCGTGCCAATTCGCGTTCTCCAGCTAGGCGGAGGTCATTGACATGCTACGCCCCCGCGACCGCTTGAGCCCTTCTGAAAGCAAACGCAAAAAACGAATCGCCCGGGTCATGGCCGGTGCAGAATTCGTATGGAGCGACCGTTCCGATGCGCGCCGCTTCATGACTACCCCTCATCCGGCTTTGCAGGGCCGCACTCCGCTGGACTCTGCATTGACCGAACTGGGCGCGCGTCAGGTGGAAGAGATCCTCGATAGAATCTTCCATGGTCTCCCTGCTTAGCGGGACGGTCGTGCTGGCGGTCCACAGCGCACGCTACGATGAAGCGTGGCCGAAACCGCTCTCCCTCTCGAAACCACGCCCCAGGACGTCCAGCGCCGCCTCGCCGCCGGTGAAAAGTTTCTCCTGGTCGACGTTCGTGAGCCCGCGGAATTCCAGGTGGCTCGCATCTTGGGGGCCGAGCTAATCCCGATGCGGACCGTTCCCGCTCAGCTCCAGCGCCTGGAGGCCGCGAGCGATGAAGCAACGCTGATCGTCTACTGCCACCACGGCGTCCGCAGCCTCAATGTGGTCAACTGGCTGCGCGAGCAGGGCGTGAGCGGCTGCTAAAGCATGGCCGGCGGCATCGACCGCTGGAGCCTCCAGATCGACCCCTCCGTTCCCCGCTACTCCTGAGAACTTCCAGGGATACTGGCGCACTACCTTACTCTATGCGCGCTCTGCTTCTTTCGCTGGCAATTTTGTCGCTTGTATCGATTCTCCCAGCCGAGGCGCCGATCTACTCTGCCGCCAGCCTCGTCAATTCCGCCGACAACCAACCGGGTTGGCTCGCACCTAATACCATCGCCACCCTGTACGGCAAGAATCTCGCTTACGGCACCCAGACCCTGCCGGGAAATACGCCAGTCGGCGGCGACGCCACGGTCAACATCGGCGGTTACGTGGCCACTCTCTATTACATCTCGCCGACTCAGATTAACTTTCTGATACCGCCCAACTTGCTGCCGGGCTCCTTTAACTTACTGATCGTCACCGATTCGCTACAGGGACCAATCATCCCCATCCAGCTTGCCCCCACAGCACCTGCGCTTTTTCAGCTCGACCAGCAGAATATCATCGCCACCAGCGCCCTCGGTTCGCTCATTACTCCAGCCGCATCGGCTCAGCCCGGCGATGTGGTTGTGCTTTATGCCACCGGGCTCGGCCAAACCGTCCCACCCGTGGGTTACGGCGAAACGCCCACCGCTCCTGCGCCCCTGGCGATGCTCTCCGACTTCCAAGTGCTGTTGGATGGCAACCCAGTCGACCCCAGCGGCATTGCTTATGCCGGCATCGCCCCGGGTTTCTCCGGGCTGTATCAGATCAACGTCACGCTTCCCGCCGCCACCGGCTCCAATCCCGAGATCCGCATCGCAATCGGCGCTGCAGTCAGCCTAGCCGGGCTCCATATTCCCGTCAGCCCGTAATGATAAACTGAACGGCTTGGCACGCCATCAATTCGCAGTGATCGCGCTGGCAGCCCTCGCTTTGGCCTCCAGCTTCTGGCTACTGCTTGATCTGGTCTCGGTCTACACTCGCAACACCGCCACTTTTGGCGTAGCCTCCTTTGAAGACCGTTTCAGCGAATTTCGAAAGACCCTCGCACCGCAGACCGTGCTGGGCTATCTTTCCGACAACCCCGTGAACGATCCGAGCAACCAGTCCGAATTCAATTTGACCCAATACACGCTGGCGCCCGCTATCGTGAAGCCATCCATCGACGAGCGTCTGGTCGTCGTGAATTATCACAGCGGCACGCCGGATCAGGCCGCTCTTCGCGCCCGGCGCCTGGTGCCCCTTCACGACTTCGGCAAAGGCGTGCTGCTCTGCCGTAACGACGCCCGATGACCTTCGTTTGTATCGCGCTCGTTTGGCTGACAGGCTTTAGCATCGCGCGTTTTCTGTTTCCCACTCCGTCCCGCTGGTCGTTGCACAGCGTTTTTCTTTTTTCGCTTGGAACCGGCTTGGGAATCGGAATCGCATCCTGCGTCTATTTCCTCTCTCTTGTGCTCTTCGGGCCTAGCCCCCTGATCCTGGCCGGATTCGGGGCAATCGTATCTGCCGCTGCGATTTTGCGTGGCATGAGCGCCAAATCCCGCGGTATCGCCCTCGAATGGGCCGCTGGTCCAGCCACTCCTGGCTATCTTACGGGGCTGTTACTCCTCACCGCAGCGTTCGCCGTCACTATGTTCGTCGTGCACTCGCTCGAAAAGCCCCACGGCGAATGGGACGCCTGGTCCATCTGGAATCTCAAGGCGCGCTTCCTGTTTCGCGGAAGCGAGCGTTGGAAGAACGCTTTATCCACCCAGATGCCAAACTCGCATCCCGATTATCCGCTCCTACTGCCGTCTATCGTGGCCATGTGCTGGACGCTGGCGCGCGCGGAATCGATCTCAGCGCCTATCGCGGTCGCCTTTCTGTTCACGCTGGGCGCTTGCGGACTGCTGATTTCATCGATCGGCATCTTGCGCGGTAAAACGCAAGCCTTGGGGGCCGGGATTGTCGTGCTGGCGACATCGTCCTTCATTCAGCTCGGCGCCATGCAATATGCCGACGTGCCAATGAGCTTTTACATCCTGGCGACACTGGCGCTCTTATGCTTGCAGGATCGTTTTTCGTCCGAGCTTCGCTTCAGCATCGCTGCCGGCCTAGCCGCCGGCTTTGCCCCTTGGACCAAGAACGAGGGCTGGCTGTTTTTGGCTGCCGTTCTTCTGGCCCGCCTGACTGCAATTCTTCGCTTCGACAGTCGCGCTGTCTTAGGTCCTCAATTCCTCCGGTTCGCCGCGGCTGCATTGCCGTCCGTGGCGCTGACTGCATTCTTCAAGCTACGCTTCGCGCCTCCTAACGACCTGTTCGCGCAAAAAGCGTCCGACTTGGCGGCGCACGTCGCAGTTTTCGGGCGCTGGATCATCACCCTCGAAGGATTCGTGAAGATGCTCTTTTTGATGGGCGGCTTCCTTCTGCCCATCGGCTTGATCCTCGGGCTTTACTGGTTTCTGGTACGCTTTCATGTCGAAGAACGCGACCGAACGCCGGTCGCGACTGTGCTCCTAACCATCGGTCTGATGCTCGCAGGCGAATTCGCCGTTTACGTTGTGTTTCCGCCGGATATCGTCACCCAGCTCAATGTTTCGCTCGAACGCCTCTGCATGCAATTGTGGCCAGCCGGTTTGCTGGCATTCTTTTTGGTTGCTAATCCGCCACAGTTGGTAACCTTGCGACCTGTGAGGTCTAAGCATGACGTCAAATCTCAGAAGGCAAAGCTTCGGGTCCAGCCGCCGAAACCCGCTCATCCCCCGGTGCGTTTAAACTAAAAGAGGATACCGTCCGATAACTGGGGTATATATGTATCTGCGCGCAACATTCATAGCATTAGCGGGCTGTCTTGCGCTGGGCGCGCAGGAACTAACTCCGGTGAATCCGCCCGCCGCCGACAGTCAAAGCGCCGTCAAGGAAGATGTCCCTGTTGCCGGCCAATTCCTGATTCCTCCTGGGACCAAGGTCCCCCTCAGCATGATCAACAGCGTCAGCACCAAGACCGCTAGCGAGGGCGAGCGCATTTATCTGGAGACAGTGTTCCCGATCCTGGCCAATGGTAAGATCGTGATCCCGCCCGGCAGTTACGTCGCTGGCACCGTCACCGATGTGAAACGCCCGGGCCGTCTGAAGGGCCGTGGCGAGCTGTACATCCGCTTCGATTCGTTGACTCTGCCGAACGGCGTGACTCGCGATTTCCGCGCCCGCATCGGTAGCCTGGATGGCCGCGCCGCCGAGACTCTCGATAAAGAAGAGGGCAAAATCAAGAGCGAAGGTAACAAGTCTGGCGACGTCAAAGTTATCGGCGAAGCTGCGGGCGCTGGCGCAACGGCTGGAGGTTTGGCGGGCGCCGCCGCTGGACATGCCGGCATGGGTGCGGGCATCGGCGCCGCAGTCGGGGCCACCGCCGGCCTGGTCGGCGTCCTGGTTACCCGCGGCCCCGAAGCGATCCTGGCTAAGGGCACCACTATGGATATGGTTTTGGATCGCCCGCTGTCATTCACTTCCAGCGACATCGACTTCTCAAACTCCGTGGGCCGGTCTCATTCGAGTGACGGTCCCGGTCCTTTGCCCAGCCGCAAATCGCAATCATCGCAGCGCCGTTGGCCGCTCTGAACAGCGCCGAACTAGAACTTTTGGCCTATTCTCCGGCCAGTAAAGTAGTACTGCCGTCTTTGTTACTGCCAGGCTATTTTCCAACCTTTGTATAGCCCCTACAATCGAAACGCAATGGGATTCGGCGCCATTCAGGCCGTCGCCGGCGGGTTTGCTCTCGTCCTTGCCGTGGCAGTTGTGTGGCTGGCCCACCGATTGAAACAGAAGAACAAACAGCTTAGGAAAGCCATGCGAGAGTTGCAGCGCCGCTCGAAAGAACCAGCGCCGATCGTCGTGGCCAAGGCGCCCTGCCCGACCCCGGAACGCACATCCGAGCCAGTTCCAACCGTGGACGCATTCCTCTGGCAACACCTGAGCGACGCATTCCTATGGAAACACGTGACGGATCACAAACCGGCTCCCGTCGAGCTGACTCGCGGCGATTCCCGTTCCATCCCCACTGGCATGTGTGACCAAGCCGTGCTTCAGCCACTCCTCGAAGCGGACATCCCGTTTACGGGCTTGGTCGTTTTGGTCGGCATTGCAAAAAGCCGCACGCCGCGCGTTGAACATCCGGCTCAACCCTTCATTGAGGAACTGCTGGGACCGGCCGACTTTGCTTGCCGCAATGGCGACGACGAGTTCCTCATCGTCTGTCCCGGCTTGCGCGATGCGGATGCGCAACGGCGCTTGAACGAAATCTCGGAGCGATTGTGGAACTTCCAACTACGTGGGCAAGGCAGCTTCTCGGTTCTGTTTAGCTGGGGTGGCATTGGTGTCGAGAATCAACCGCTCTCGGAAGCCATCAGTTCTGCCACCGAGCGTATGCAACAAACCAAGCGCAGCCGTGTATTGCTGTTTAGGCGTAAGGCCGGTTAATTCGCCACACCTCCCTCCCCGCGTTTCTCTACCCTCACTTGACCAATCTGGGATAATCAATACAGCGGGTCCCACCGCTTCCCCAGAAACCTTGGAAGATTCCATATTCATCCGTGGCGCGCGAGTCCACAACCTCAAGAACATCTCGCTTGCGATCCCACACAATCAACTGACCGTCGTCACTGGAGTCTCCGGCTCCGGCAAATCCTCGCTCGTATTCGACACTGTCTACGCCGAAGGCCAGCGGCGCTACGTCGAGTCGCTCTCGTCTTATGCGCGCCAGTTTCTCGAGCGCATGGAAAAGCCCGACGTCGATGAGATTGCCGGCATCGCGCCGCCCATCGCCATCCGCCAGAAGAACACCACGCGCAATCCACGCTCTACCGTCGCCACCTCCACCGAAGTTTACGATTTCTTGCGGCTGCTCTACGCCCGAGTCGGCCGCAGCTACTGCCCCAAATGTGGCCAGCGCGTGCAGCGGGACACGGTCGACCAAGTGGCGCAGACCATGCTCGCCCAGCCCGATGGCTCCCGCTGGTACGCGCTTTTTCCTGTTCGCCGGGGCGGCGCCACCGACGCCTTGCGCGATCATCTGTTCGAGCTGCGTAAGAAGGGCTTCACCCGCCTGTATCAGAACGGCCGCGTGTTTGAATTCTCGACCCCCGAGTCGCTCCTCGATATCGATTTCAACCAGCCGGTCTACGCGTTGGTCGATCGCTTCGTCATCTCGTCCGATCTCCATCAGCGTCTTGTCGATACCACTGAGATCTGCTATCGCGAATCGGGCGAGGTGATCTTCGAAGAGGCCACGCCCGCCAATTCACCCCCCACCATCTTCCGCTTCAGTGAAAAGTTCGCGTGTAAGCAGTGCGGCATCGAGTTAGTGATTCCGGAACCTAGCCTGTTCAGCTTCAACAACCCCATGGGCGCCTGCCCGCGCTGTCAGGGATTCGGCAACACTATCGATTACGACATGAACCTGGTGATCCCCGATCCTGGGCTGACGCTCGACGAAGGCGCGGTCGAACCCTGGACCAAGCCGCAATACGAGGGGTACGGCGCGCGGGTCCGCAAGTTTTCGCGCGGAAAAGTTCGCTGGAACATCCCCTTCTGCGATCTGACCGCGGTCGAAAAGAAGCTTGTCTATGACGACATTCACAAATTCTTCGCCGAAGTGGAAGCTAAGAAGTACAAAGTTCATGTGCGTGTCTTTCTCAGTCGCTATCGCGGCTACGCAGAGTGTCCCGATTGCAAGGGATCGCGGCTGCGTGCCGATGCCCGCAACGTCCGCATCGGCGAAAAGAACATCGCGGATGTGGTCAAGCTCAACATCGCCCAGGCGTACGAGTTCTTCCAATCGCTCGACCTCTCACCAGAGGAATTGGAAATCGCCGACAAGATTCTGGTCGAGATCCGGCAGCGGCTCAAGTTTCTGAACGACGTCGGGCTCGATTACCTCACACTCGACCGCCTCGCGTCCACGCTCTCGGGCGGTGAAGCGCAGCGTATTCAGCTTGCCACCTGCCTCGGATCGCGCCTGGTGGGAGCTTGTTATGTTCTCGACGAGCCTTCCATCGGGCTCCACAGCCGCGACACCGGACGGCTCATCCGCATCTTGGAAGAATTGCGCGACCTCGGCAACACCATCGTTGTGGTCGAGCACGATGCCGACGTCATGCGGGCGGCTGACCACATCGTCGACCTGGGGCCGGGCGCGGGCGAACTCGGCGGCCGCATTATTTTTGAAGGCTCCTATGGCACCATGCTCGCCGATGGCGCAAGCTCACTGACTTCGAAATATCTGCGCGGGGAACTGCAAGCCTCCCGCAATCGTACTCGCCGGCCCGTTGATCCTAAGCGCATCGTCCGGTTTTTTGGCGCGCGCGCCCACAACCTGAAGGGCATCGATGTCGCCATCCCGCTTAACATGATGGTCGCGGTGACAGGCGTTTCTGGATCCGGTAAGTCGACTCTCGTGCACGACGTCATCTTTCAATCGCTCCAGCAGCGCCTCCGGCGACCGGCGCCAGAAGACTTGGCGGAAGAGCTGGAACCGGCCGTCGAGAAAGTAACTTGCCGCCGGGTGGAAAAAGCCGAGTTGCTGCGCGAGGTGATTCTGGTCGACCAGTCGCCCATTGGCCGCACTCCCCGCTCCAATCCGGTCACGTACATCAAGGCGTTCGACCTGATCCGCGAGATCTTCGCCTCCACTCCTGACGCCCGCAAGCGCGGCTACACCTCCGGACATTTCTCCTTCAACATCCCCGGCGGCCGCTGCGAGAACTGTCAGGGCGACGGCACCGTGACCGTCGAAATGCAATTTCTCGCTGACGTCGAGCTGATGTGCGAAGAGTGCAAGGGCACGCGTTTCAAGATCGGAATCCTGGACATCCGATATAAAGGTTTGAACATCCACGAAGTCTTGCAGCTGACCGTCAAGGAGGCGCTGTCGTTTTTTTCGGAATCGAAACGCCTGGTCGGCCGGCTTAAGGTGCTGGATGACGTTGGTCTCGGTTATCTTCGGCTCGGCCAATCGGCGACCACGCTGAGCGGCGGTGAAGCTCAACGCGTCAAGCTGGCGGCACATCTCTGCCAGGCTACCTGCGACGGTGCTCTCTATATCTTCGACGAGCCGACCACCGGGCTTCACTTCGACGACATCGCCAAGCTTTTGGCCGCCTTCCGGCGCTTGATTGACAACGGCGCCAGCATTCTAATCATCGAGCACAACCTCGACGTCATCCGCAGCGCTGATTGGGTAATCGATCTGGGCCCAGAGGGCGGCGACCGTGGCGGCGAGATCGTCGCCGAAGGCACCCCCGAGCAGATCGCGACCGCGCGCAACTCCTACACAGGACTTTATTTGAACCAGTCCGCCGCCAACGCCGCGAGGTGAAGATAAGGTGGTCTTGAAATGAAATCACTCGACACCAGGCAACAAATTTTCGACGAGGCCGGTTTCTCGTATAACTTTAACGTGCGATTTACGTCAATCGGAAAACCAAGAAGATCTTTAGCGTTGATTTTGTCGAAGACCAACGATGAAAAGACACTGGAGAAGTGTATTCGCGAAGACACAAGTGGGAAGAAGTGGCGATTTTAAAAGAGTATTTCGATCTGCTGCCTGATATACGCAGGGTTGGACAGCAATTGGAAACGGAGATCAGGTATCATTTGCTGCCAATCTCGAAATGGCTGAACAAGTACGAACGGCTGGTCGTCACCTCTCGAGTTAAGGACTGCGAGAGCGCACTACAAAAGCTTCGCGGGAAGCAAGAAGGAGCAACCTTCGATCATGACCGGCCCGAACGGTATTCGGTTGCATCTCTAAACGATTTGGCAGGAGTCCGTGTACGGCATTTCCGAGTAAACGCTTGACCGAGATCGACTCAGCCCTGCGCAAGATCTTCCGTTGGAAGCCCGATCCAGTCATAGGAGACGGCGAAGTGCTCGCATTCAAGTATTTCGGTTATTGCAAAGCCAGCCCCAAAAATTAAGGTGAAATGGCTGAGCATCGCGAATTAAAACAGAGACGGGCAAGAGTCCTTGAAGCCTTGAAAGCCTTTGAGGATCTGCTTCCGGGTAGGTGAGAACGACGAGGCGCCCTATTTGGTCTTGCCCTGGCTTCTCATCCCCGCCGTCGATGGCGGAACTATTCCGCTCGCTCGCAGATAGCCAACTATGTTGCCGTAGATCTCGTTGTTGTGCACGATAATGTGCAGGAACGCCGCGCTCATCTCCGGCGACGACATAGCTTTTTGGTCGTCCATCTTTCCGAGCGCAGCCGCGCAGTAGGCGAAAGAGTCCTTCAATGCCTCAGTGACCTCGGCTTTATCTTTCAGGTTCGGCACCCGCTTCAGCGCCTCGGGCGCCGGCTCTGATCTCAGCGTCGAGCAGTCCCGGTAGTTTCTTTCCGAAGAGTGATTGATCCATTCGGCGAAGGTCCTCTGACCATCGGTAAGCCGAAACCCATATTTCTCGGCGGGCATCACCTCGGCGCTGGCCTCCAGATTTCTTCGGATCGGGTTGAAGTAGCGCTGGACGGCCGCGGTCGTCAGATTATTCTGGGCGTACAGCGTGGCGCAAGCCAGGCATCCCAGCAGGATAGTGATTCTCATCCTAACAATCATAACTGCACTGGGCGATACTTGAAAAATATGCCGCTCACGTCGCACGTGGAGACGCATTTCACGGCTTCGGAATTCGTTCGGGACATAGTCATTGGAATGGCGGATGGTCTGACCGTTCCATTCGCCCTGGCCGCAGGGTTGTCGGGCGCCGACACCACCACACGGATCATTGTAGTGGCCGGCCTCGCCGAGATCGCCGCCGGATCCATCGCCATGGGATTGGGTGGATACCTCGCCGCCAAGAACGACGCCGATCACTACGCGAGCGAATTGCGCCGCGAAGAGCGCGAAGTCAAGGAGATCCCAGACGAGGAGGCGCGCGAGGTTCTAGAAGTCTTCGAGACTTATGGGCTCACCCACGAAGAGGCCGTGCCCATCGTCGATACTCTGCGCACTCGCCCCAAGCAGTGGATCGACTTCATGATGCGCTTCGAGCTGGGCCTGGAAGAGCCCGATCCTAAGCGAGCGTTGCGCAGCGCGTTGACCATCGCTGGAGCCTACGTCGCCGGCGGCTTGATCCCACTCGCTCCCTACATGCTGGTGGCCGATGCCAATTCGGCTTTGCTCTCCTCAGTCATCGCGACCCTGATCGCGCTAGCCATTTTCGGCGCCATCAAAGGACACTACACTGGCATGTCGCTGGTTGGTAGCGCAATCCGGACCGTCGTGATCGGTGGACTCGCGGCCGCCGCCGCATTCGGCATCGCCCATCTGGTCTCAGGCAAATAATATGAATCCAAGACAAGCCCTCCACATCACTGCCATCACAGCGTTTTTCTTGTCCACCCCAGCTTCCTCCGCTCAGTGGCTTAACTATCCCACTGCTCGCGTTCCCCGCCTGCGCAACGGGGATCCTAACCTCTCCGCGCCTGCCGCGCGAACCCCTGACGGCAAGCCCGACCTCTCCGGAATCTGGCAACTCGAGGCGCGCTGCCCGCCCGAAGGTTGCGGCGATTATCCCGCTGCTCCCGAGTTTATCGATCTCGGTGCCCGACTCAAGGGCGGTCTGCCCTATCAGCGTTGGGCTGCGGACTTGGTCGAAAAGCGCTGGGCGCAACTGGGAAGAGACGATCCTGTGGGCTCGTGCCGGCCCGCCGGAGCTATTCGCTTACTCACGTTCCCTCCGCCCCGAAAGATCGTCCAGCTTCCTGGGCTGATCCTCATTCTTTCAGAGCGCGACGTAACTTACCGCCAGATCTTTACCGACGGACGCCCGTTGCCTCAGGATCCGGACCCGTCGTGGAATGGCTTTTCTACCGCCAAATGGGAAGGTGACATGTTAATCGCCCACACCATCGGTCTCCGCGACGGCACTTGGCTCGACCGCAAGGGCAGCCCCATGACCGACGCCGCCAAAATCACGGAGAGGTTCCGGCGCGTCAACTACGGGCGCCTTGAAATCGAAGTCACCGTCGACGACCCAAAAGCGTACACACAACCGTGGACGATCAAGCTCAATCAACTCATCGTACTCAACACCGAGCTGCTGGATTACTACTGTCTCGATAACGAAAGAGACGCAACTCACATGATCGGCAAGTAATCACACCGTGCGCCGCCGTCACGCTCGGGCGCGGTGAACTTCAACAAATTGAGCCGTGTAACGGATGGCTTGGAACGTGCCTCGCAATCCTTACATGAAAACAATTCTATTTGTGTTTGTTACGATCGCAACAAACCAGGTTGCTTCCGCACAACTGGTGTCCATCGGCGCTATAGGCGGCGTTCCGTTTTTGGACGCGAGTCAAGGCGGCGATGAATCGCGACCGTACATCATCGGCCCGTCCGTCGAATTTCGTCTCCCTGCCGGCTTCGCCGTCGAAGTCGACGCTCTTTACCGGCGCATCGGGAATACGTTCGGGTTCAACTTCTCCGGCATTGGTGCCGGTTTAAACGTCGTTCCTGCGACCAGTTTTTACATCAACCGCCAACGCGGGAATGATTGGGAATTTCCTTTCCTGGGCAAATATTACTTCCGGCCCCGGACCGCCGGGTGGCAGCCTTTCCTGAGCACGCGCTGGGCCCTCCGGACCGTTTCTTTCCGTCAAGACATCAGTGAAACGGTCATCGATGCTAACGGTAATTCTCATTTCAACTCTTTCCATTACAACTTCCGCTCGGACGTGGGAGTCGGCGCGGTCGTCGCCGCCGGGGTGCTTTCGCGTTGGCCGTATCGCCGTGATCCCCGACTGCGCTACACGTACTGGGGCAGCACCGCGCAATTTGAACTACGCAGGAACGAAGCTGCTGGCGTGGTGGGCATCTCTTTCTGACCAGAACTTGTATTTGCCCGCCTCAGGATGCGAATATGAATTCATATTCTGCTTATGAACATCCGCTTGGTTCTGTGCGGTTTCGCAATCTGGGCCGGAGCGACCGCCTTCTTGCGAATGAGAGGTCAATACCTGCTGCATCCTGGCGATTGGCCGCGGACCCTGGTCCTATTCGCAATCAGCTTCCCCTTGATGGCCTGGATCGTCCGCCGCCTATGCCGCCGTTTTAAATTGCCGCGTGAGCAGTGGCTCTTGGGCGCCGTCTCCGTTGCACTGCCGACCCTGCTGCTCGACCCCTTCTCCAGTGCATTTTTTCCAGTTGTCTTTCCGAATATGGCGCCTGAAGTAGCCGGCGTGTTCGGCGGATGGATGCTATGGTGCTGCGCCGGCGCGCTGTTGGGCGTAACCGTTCGCCGATGAAGATGGTCGCAAAGAAGCGGCCGAACTTGCTTGCTGGCGAGGATCGTCCGGCGGATCCGCGTCAAAAGCGAAGCCTGGAAAAGCGAGCACGTCTGAAAGGGGCCGGCCTTGCTCTGTTCGCTGAAAAGGGTTTCGAAGGCGCTTCCATCGACGACATCGCCCGGCGCGCCAAACTGGCAGTCGGCGGTTTTTACCGGCATTTCCGCTCCAAGCGGCAGCTTCTGCTGGTGCTCATCGATGAGTTGCTCGAAAAGCTGAGCCGGCTTGACCTTCGCCCGCAAGCCGTAGCCGATCCTCGCACCGGTCTGCGGGAGTTGTTGTCCCGCGCCTTTTCCCACGATCTGCACTACCTGGGTGCCTACCGCGCCTGGCAGGAAGCCGCGCTTTCCGATCCGGACCTGGCGCGGAAAGAACGGCAGATTCACGCTTGGACCACCACGCGGGTCACAACAGTATTCAAGTTTTTGCAGCAACTGCCGGGCGCTCGGAGAGGGGTTGATATTCCTGGTCTCGCGAGCGCGATGGACACCTTCTTCTGGAGCCTGCTCGCTCAGGCCGTTCATTTGCCCAAAGCACAACTGAACCGCCACATTGATTCAGCAACCCACCTCATTTACCATGCCCTGTTTACGGACGCTCCCAGGGACTAGCGTAACTACACTAGGTTAAAGTGAAAGAGTAGACCCCTAATCAGTGAGAAAATAGAAGTAACGTATGTGGCCGACCGCTTTACTGGTCCTCGTCCTGGCCTTCCAAAACAATTACTACGAGCAGGGACTGAAAGCGCTCGATCAGAATCAGTACCAGTCGGCCGTCGATGATTTTCTAAAAGCGATTGAGGCCGAGCCCCAGGACTATACCCTACACTTTAATCTCGCTCTGGCCTACAGTCTCTTGGGCAAAGACGCCGACGCGATTCCCCAATACAAAAAGGTTCTGGAGCTGAAGCCCGACCTTTACCAGGCCGACCTAAACCTGGGCATAACGCTGGTGCGCAGTAAGCAAGCTGCCGACGCGGTGCCTTATCTTGCAGCCGCAGTGGCACAAAAATCCGAAGAGTACCGGCCGAATTACTATCTGGCCGCCGCTCTGCTTGCCTCCGACGACTTCGTCAAGGCCGAGCAGGCTTATACCACCGCGGTCGCCCTCGACCGGAAGTCACCCGATGCAGAACTGGGCCTGGCCCACGCCCTGCTGAAGCAGAACAAGCTCAGCGATGCGGCGCCGCATTTCAAGAAAGCCGCCGAGCTGAATCCGCAATACAATGATGGCCTGCTCGAGTTGGCCGCCTTGTATGAAGCGCAGAAGCAGCCGGCTGAAGCAATCGCCCTCTATCAGCAGTTCCCCGACAATCCCGGCGCCCAGGAAAGGCTCGGTGAATTGCTGCTTTCATCTGGACAGCCGGCTGATGCAGTCACCCATTTCCAAGCCGCGATCGAGAAGTCTCCTACCACCGCCAACCGCGCGGCTCTGGCGGAAGCCTACATAAAGAACAAGGAGCCCGATAAGGCGCTCCCGGTGACCGACGCGATTCTTGCGACCGATCCGAATAATTTTGACATCCGCATGTTGCATGGCCGAATCCTTCGCGACCAGCGCAAGTTTACCGCCGCCGCCCAGGATTTCGCGCGCGCGACTCAAATGAAACCGGATTATCCCAATGCCTGGAGCGAGCTCGCGGGCGTGCTCGTGATGGCCGAAGACTATCCTGGGGCTCTGGGCGCGCTCGACCGTCTGGCGGCCCTGCATGCCGAAAAGGCAGGCCACGTTTACCTGCGAGCAATTATGCTGGATAAAATCAGACAGATCAAGCCGGCGCTAGAAAGCTATGAGAAATTCCTGTCCATGAGTAACGGCCAGAATCCGGATGAAGAGTTTAAGGCGCGCCAGCGAGTTCGAATTCTACAAAGAGAACTTGGGAAGTAATGACGTTTGTATTGGCATTGTTGATTGCTTTCGCCGACATCACGGCGTTGAAGTCGGAGCCTGATCTGGAGAAGCGGTCGGAACTGGCGCTGGCCAACGCGGACCATGCCATCGATGAAGCCAGGCATGCCTACAACAGCGGAAACGACCAAGCCCAACACGCTGCCCTTCTGGAAGTGCAGGAGTTCGTCGAGGCGTCGTACGACGCGCTCGAACGCAGCAACAAAAACCCGCGCAGGAGCAAGTATTATAAGAACGCCGAGTTGAAGGTGCGCGCACTGGTGCGAAGGTTAACCAGTTTCCGTGAGGAGGTGGGCTTCGAGACGCGCCAGTCGGTGGACACGGTGATCAAGAAGCTGTCGGAAGTGCACGATCAGTTGATTAATGATGTGATGAGTAAGAAGAAGTAGAGGTCAGCATGAGATATTTTGCCGCGATATTAGCGCTCACGTTCAGCGGATTTGCGCAGCAGCGGGACTACCTGACCGCCGACGAAATCGATCAGGTGCGCGAAGCTCAAGAGCCCAACGTGCGTTTGAAGCTATACGTCCATTTTGCCAAAGAGCGAATCGCCGAGATACAGCAGTTCCTCAGCAAAGAGAAGCCCGGCCGTTCTGCGCTGATCCACGACGCGCTCGAAGACTACACCCGCATCATCGAGGCCATCGATACCGTGGCTGACGACGCGTTGCGGCGCAAGGCTGCCATCGATGAGGGAATGAAGGCCGTCGCCGATGCCGAAAAGGAGATGTTGGCCACGCTGAACAAGATCGAAGAGTCCAATGCGAAGGATCTTCAGCGGTTTGAATTCGCCCTGAAGGCTGCCATCGACACCACGTCCGACAGTGAGGAACTTTCCCAGGAAGACCTAAAGACCCGCACTACCGAGCTGGCCACTAAAGATACGAAGGAACAAGAAGAGAAGCAAGCGGTTATGGGCTCCAAGGAGAAGGAAGCGAAAAAGACCGCCGACAACACCGATGCGAAGAACGACAAGCCCAAGCGCAAGGCGCCCTCGTTGTACAAGCCGGGCGAAAAGCCGCCCGATAAGCAGTAATTCTCTACGCCGTCCGCATCGACTCCGACCGATCCGCGCCGCTGATCGCCGCCTGCGCCGCCGCCAGTCTCGCGATGGGCACTCGGTAAGGCGAGCACGAAACGTAGTCCATTCCGATGCGATAGCAGAACTCCACCGAATTCGGATCGCCGCCGTGTTCGCCGCAGATCCCGATCTCGAGATTCGGCTTGGTCTTGCGTCCCAGCTTCACCGCCTGCTCGATAATGCTGCCCACACCCTCCTGGTCAATGGTCTGGAACGGATCGGCCTTGAATATTTTCAGTTCTTCGTATTTTTTCGAAAACTTCGTATAATCGTCGCGCGACATGCCGAGCGTGGTCTGAGTCAAATCGTTGGTGCCGAAGCTGAAGAACTGGGCCACCTCGGCCACTTGATCGGCCGTCACGGCGCCGCGCGGGATCTCGATCATGGTTCCGATCATATACTTCAGGTCTTTCATCTTGGCCTTTTCGAGTACTTCCTTCGCGACACGCTCCACGATCTCCTTCTGCAGAGCGAGCTCGCGCTGGAAGCCGACCAGCGGAATCATCACTTCGGGAATCACTTTGACGCCTTTCTTGGCCACTTGGACAGCGGCCTCAAAGATGGCGCGTGTCTGCATTTCGGTAATCTCCGGATGCACGATGCCGAGGCGGCAGCCGCGGAAACCGAGCATGGGATTGAACTCATGCAGATCCTCCACTCGCTTGAGTAGCAGCGGTAGCCTCTTCTTCAAGTCGCCGGCGGGGATTCCGTAGCTTTCCGACATCTGTTTCTTGTCTTTTCCGCTGGCGTGCGGGAGGCGCGCGATGTCCACCATCAGATTCTCGCGCTTGGGTAAGAATTCGTGTAGCGGCGGATCGAGCGTACGGATGATCACCGGGTAACCGTCCATGGCCTCGAACAGCCCGATAAAATCCTTGCGCTGCATGGTCAGCAGCTTGTCGAGCGCCGTCTTGCGGGTCTTCTCGTCATCGGCCAGAATCATGGCCTGCATATGCGGGATGCGATCCTCGGCGAAGAACATGTGCTCGGTGCGGCAGAGCCCGATTCCTTCCGCTCCGAATTCGCGGGCGGCTATGGCGTCGCGCGGAATATCAGCATTGGCGCGCACGCCGAACTTGCCGCGAAACTCGTCAGCCCAAGTCATAAACTCGACGAACAGAGGTGACTTCGGATCCGGCTCTTTAGTCTTGGCCTGGCCCAGGTAGACATCGGCGGTGGTCCCGTCGAAGGAGATCCAATCGCCTTCCTTGACGACCACGTCCTTGACACCGACCTTTACCGTGAACTGCTTCTTGTGCTCCTCGATGTGCAGCGCTCCGGCACCCACGACGCAGGGCAATCCCATTCCGCGCGCGACCACGGCCGCGTGGCTCGACTTGCCTCCGACCGCGGTCAGCACGCCCTCGGCGACTTCCATCCCGTGGATGTCGTCAGGAGTGGTTTCCTTGCGGATTAGGATCACGGGACCCTTGGCGGACGCCTCCACCGCGGCGTCGGCAGTGAAGAAGGCACGGCCCACGGCGGCGCCAGGTGAAGCATCGATACCGTTGGCGAGTTTGGTAAGCGACTTCAAGGAGGCCGGATCGAATAGCGGATGTAGCAACTGATCGAGCTGCTGTGGAGCGACGCGCAACACCGCTTCGCGTTTGTCGATGAGCCGCTCTTTGGTCATCTCCACGGCGACACGAAGGGCGGCTGCCCCAGTCCGCTTGCCGTTGCGCGTTTGCAGCATGTACAGCTTGCCTTTTTCGATGGTGAACTCGAAGTCCTGCATGTCGCGATAGTGCTTTTCGAGATTGGACGTGATGTCGCGGAGTTGCCGGTAGGCATCGGGCATGATCTTTTCAAGATCGGCGATGGGTTGCGGCGTACGAATGCCGGCGACCACGTCTTCGCCTTGCGCATTGATTAGAAATTCGCCCCAAAAAACCTTTTCGCCGGTTGATGGATTGCGGGTGAACCCGACGCCAGTGCCGGAATCATCGCCCATATTTCCGAACACCATGGTCTGCACATTGGCCGCGGTGCCGATCTCGTCAGGGATCTTTTCCATGCGCCGGTAGGTGACCGCATTCTTGCCCCACCAGGAGCGAAATACCGCATCGCGCGACATCGCGAGCTGCTCACGCGCATCCTGCGGGAATGGTTTGCTGGTTTCCTTCTTGACCAGCTTCTTGTAGTCGTCGATGATCACTTTCAGGTCATCGGCTTTGAGGTCGGTGTCGAGCTTGGCCTTCACCTTTTTTTTGCGCTCGTCGAAAATGTGATCGAACTTCTGCATGTCGATATCGAGCGCGACTTCGCCGAACATCTGAATGAAGCGTCGGTAACAGTCATAGGCGAAGCGCGGATTGTTGCTAGCGCGCGCGAGGCCCTCTACCGTCTGGTCGTTCAGTCCGAGATTGAGAATGGTGTTCATCATGCCGGGCATCGAAAACTTGGCCCCGGAACGCACGCTGAGCAGCAGCGGATTTGATGGATCGCCGAGCTTCTTACCGGTCTGCTGTTCGAGCTGAGCCAGCGCTTGCGAAATCTCCTGCTCGATCTCTTTGGGAAGCTTGTTGTTGTTCTGGAAATAGATATTGCAGACTTCAGTGGAGATGGTGAAGCCGGGCGGCACCGGAACTCCGGCGCGGCTCATCTCGGCCAGGCCAGCGCCTTTGCCGCCGAGGACATCTTTCATCTTGCCGTCACCGTCGGCTTTGCCGCCGCCGAATGCGTATACATGTTTTTTCATAAATATCGATTTACCTTTCTGTGACGATCTCGGAGAAATCAGCTACGTCCGAGAATTCCGTAAGGAGACTCTGAAGCAGCGCAAGCCGGTTGCGCCGGATGTTGGGATCGGGTGCATTGACTAGGACCTTGTCGAAGAAAAGGTCGACTTTAGGCCGCAGCGCGGCGATGCGGGATTCGAGCGGTTGGCCGTTGGTGCGGCGCATCTCCTGGTAGAGATCCGATTCGGGACCGGGCTCGAATAGGTCTTCGCGATACGTTCCGCCGTCTTTATATTCGGCCTGCTTGAGGATATTCTTAATGCGTTTGAAGCTGGCAGCCAGTGGTTCGAAGTCAGGTGTTTGGCGGACTTGTTGCAACCAGAGCAGACATCCCTCCAACTGGATAAGGTTACCCGCGTATGTGGCCATGCAGGCCCGGACTTCGTCGTAGGCGAAGCCTCGCACGTCACGGAAGTAGTACTCGATTCGGTCGCGTAAGAACTCGCGAAGCTGCTCATCGCAGATCACGATATGGTGCTGCAGTTTACCTTCGACAATGATTCGTACCAGACCTTGCGCGGCGCGGCGCAACGCAAACGGGTCTTTGGAGCCAGTGGGAATCAGGCCGACCTTGAAGCATGACGTCAGAGTGTCCCACTTATCCGCAAAGGCCACCAGCAGTCCCTCGCGTGTCGAAGGAATCGGGCCGTCCATGCTGAGGGGTTTGTAGTGTTCGTAGATCGCACGCCAGACTTCGTTGGGTTCGTTTTGCGCTTTGGCATAGAGACCGCCGACGATGCCTTGGAGGTCGGTGAACTCCTTGACCATGTCGGTGGTCAGGTCGCTTTTGCAGAGTAGAGCCGCCCGCTGGGCATGCTTGTCACCGCCCAGTTGCTTTACCAGTTCGATGACGCGTTCGGTCTTTTGAAAATACGAACCCACTTTGGCTTGGAACGTCACATTCTTAAGGTCTTCTACACGAGCCGCGAGCGGCTTCTTTTGATCGACTTGCCAGAAAAACCGGGCATCGTTGAACCGGGCTCGCAGCACCCGCTCATTGCCGTGCCGGACCAAGCCGTCGGGATCGGCGATGGTGTTCATGACCGCTATGAAATTCGGAGCCAGATTCCCGTTTGCGTCTTCGACCGAGAAATACTTCTGGTGATGGCGCATTACGGTCACCAGGACTTCTTGCGGTAGCTCCAAATATTGCGAATCGAAGCCACCGAGGATCGCGGTCGGGAACTCAGTGATATAGACGAGGGTGTGCAAGAGGTCCGGGTCGGGTTTGACCTTGAGGGCTCTCCCGGCGAGCAGCCCAGCAATCTCGGTTTCAATCTTGTCGCGTCGCTGGTCGGCTGAAAGGATTACACCATTGGACTTCAACTGATGCTCGAAGTCCTCAATGGTCACCAGGATCGACGGCTTCCCGAGCAGCCGATGCCCGTTTGTCGTGTCGCCGGAATGAACACCGCCGATCTCGAAGGGAACGACCGCATCGCCAAGCAACGCCACTAGCCAGCGGATAGGACGAATGAATCGTTCGCTCCCTTTGCCGTTCCAATACATCGTTTTAGGCCATTGAATCTTAAGAATCAGATTCGGTAATTCGCGAGCCAGGATCGCGGCCGTCGCTTGGCCTTGGGTTCGTTTCGTAAAAGCGAAGTATTCGCCCTTGGCCGTGGTCTCGGTCTTCAGTTGATCGGGCGTAGTGCCCATCTTTTTAGCGAATCCGGCAGCGGCTCCGGCCCCGACCGATTTCGGCGGACCAAGGACCAGCTCTTCGGTATCGAGCTGGCGCTCGACCAAACCTTTCGCGCGAAGGACCAAACGTCGTGGAGTGGCAGCGGTGGAGGCGACCTTTCCACCCAGGGCGTGTTGGTCAAGTAATCCCTGAAACATATCCTGCAAGTTATTCAATGCAGGAACTATCATCCAGTCAGGGATCTCTTCGGTACCGATTTCGAGCAGGAAGGCTAGGCTCACGCCACCGCCTCTTCACAGGCTGAAAGCCTGTGCCACATCTGCGCGACGCCCAGGGCGAGCCTGCGTACGCGGCCGATTACGCCGACGCGCTCAGTGACGCTAATCGCGCCGCGGGCATCGAGGAGATTGAAGATGTGCGAGCATTTCAGCACCTGATCATAGGCCGGGAGAACGACTTCGGCGCCCTTCAACAGCCGCTGGCATTCGGCCTCATGCAGATCGAAAAGCTTCCAGAGCATAGCGACGTCGGCGAGTTCAAAATTGTACTTCGAGAATTGCTGCTCCTCGATCAGGCGGACCTCGCTGTAACGGACTCCGGCTGTCCACTCGATGTCGTAGACGCTGTCGACATTTTGCAGGAACGCGACGATGCGCTCCAGCCCATACGTCAGCTCGGCGGGGACCAGCTCGAGATCGAAGCCACCGCACTGCTGAAAATAGGTGAACTGCGTGATCTCGAGGCCGTCGAGCATGACCTGCCAGCCGATACCCCAGGCCCCGAGCGTGGGCGCTTCCCAGTTGTCCTCTTCGAACTTGATGTCGTGTTTACTAAGGTCGATGCCGATGGCCTTGAGGCTGCCGAGGTATTGATCGATGACGTCGGCGGGCGATGGCTTCAGGATCACCTGAAGTTGCTGGTGCTTATAAAGGCGATTCGGATTCTCGCCGTAGCGGCCGTCGGCGGGGCGGCGGCTGGGCTGCACATAGGCGACGCGATAGGGCTGCGGGCCGAGGACTCGGAGAAATGTTTCGGGCGCCATGGTGCCCGCGCCGACCTCGACATCGTAGGGCTCCTGAATGATGCAGCCGCGGTCGGACCAGTATTTCTTGAGCGCAAATACTGTGTCCTGGAAAGAGAGGCCGCTCACAGCGTCTCCAGGATCGCGGTAGTACGGAGATTGCGCTCGACGTGTTCTTCAATCATGCGATTGAGCAGGCGGCGCAGGTCGGCCGCAGTTTCGCGGCTCCAGGCGCGCGGGGCCAGCGCGTGAACGGGCGTTACGAGCATCTCCTCGGCGATTTCACGCGACTCGACGTCGACGCGCAGATCCGGTAGGAATCCGGCGAGGCGCACCGACCAAAGGGCAAAATAGGTGACGACCGGCCAGATGGTTGCGTTGGAACGCAGGTAGTCGAGGACAGCGATCAGGAGACGGAAGTGGCGTTCGTTCGTTTCGTTAGGCGGCAATAATTGCTCCGTGACCTCAGCTAGATAGTCGAGCGCGACACTCGCTTCGTAGTTCGAGGCCAGCGCGAATTGCGAATGAACCAGCTCGCAGGAGTTCAAGCTAACCAGCTCGCGGTTCTCCTTTTGATAATACGACATGGTGGCGTGGGAGAGGCGTTCGAGTCCGGAGCCGAAGGAGCTTTTGGGACGGCGGGCACGGTGGGCAACGCCACGGAGTTTGCCCTGATCGCGAGTGAAGAAGCTGACGATGAGGTCGGATTCGCGGAAGGGGTAGGTTTGGAGGATGAAGGATTCGCTCGTGCGAGCGGGCATTGGGACGAAGGCGCTATAAGAAGATAGGTTAGCAGGTTTGGGTGACGACCAGATCAGCAGATTTGGCCATAGTAGAAATTAATGCTACTTCTTCTTGAAGCGATCCTGCATAGTCATCTTCTGATAGCCGGGAGGGATCTCGAACATTGAAGCGGGCTGGGGCGCTTCCTTGATGTTTTCGAGTTCACCCGTGAGCCCGGGGCCTTCCCCCTTCACCACAAAATGCCACTTCACGTCAAGCCAGACATGCGCGGTTATGGTCTGAGTCGTCATCGTTGCGATGAGTTCCCACTTCTCCGTGCTTCTACCATTGACCATCTCGGTACCAATTTTTGTGCAGGTACTGGTGCCTGGGCTATTGGGGTTCTTAGCGGCAGGCCTGAAGAGTTGCACACTGCGACGTGCCATCGCTGGAGGCTGCTCAATATAAGCCTTCCGGTTTGTATCGAGAACAACGCTGGTCCCGGCGTTAAGATCGAGCAACATGATCCCGTTGTCAGGTTCGGCTGAGCTCGGTGACGCGCTTTCGATCGGCTCAATACGCACTTTCCCGTGACCCATAAAGACTTTGCTCCTGAAGGTGTGCCCGGCGCTGTCGGTGCCGACCTGTTCGGCCGAGAACTCTTGAGCGAGGGCAACCCGATTGGCCGGCAGAATGGCAAGGACGGCAAGAACCGCCGGGAGAAAGTTTGGGAGTTGCATATAGGCGCCCGAGTCAGTATACACCGGCGCTAAAGTAGCAATTGGAGCCATGGAACAAACGGTCGGGTTATGTGCGAGCTGCAAGCATGTGCGGCGGATCGAGTCCGATCGCGGCTCGGTCTTTTATTTGTGTGAACTTTCCAAGGTAGATCCCCGTTTTCCGAAGTATCCCCGGCTGCCAGTGTTGACCTGTGCCGGGTACGAAGAAGCGCCAGAGAGCTAACTTTTTCGATTTCCAAACGTTTCTAAGGAAGGCTATGCGTAGACTTGGTTGGCTCGAAAGCGGTTGGCAGGATCTTCGATATGGCGCGCGGCTGCTCCGGCTGAATCTCGGTTTTTTCACCGTTGCCACTTTGTCGCTGGCTCTGGGCATCGGGGCCAACACCGCCATTTTTCAACTGTTGGACGCGGTCAGGCTGCGATTGCTGCCGGTGGCGCATCCGGAACAGCTTGCGGAATTGGAGATCGCGAAAGACGAGCACTGCTGCTCGGGCAATTTCTCCGACCGGCGGCCGAACTTCACTTATCCGCAATGGGAGCAGATCCGCGATCATCAGCAGGCTTTTTCCGGTATCTTCGCCTGGGGCGATACGCGCTTTAATCTGGCAGCGGGGGGCGAGGCGCGTTATGCGGAAGGCCTGTGGGTGAGCGGCGACTACTTCCGAACGCTGGGTGTGCAGCCACTGGCGGGCCGTATGATTACGAACGCAGATGACCGCCCAGGCTGCGGCTCGCCCGGAGCGGTGATTAGCTATCCGTTCTGGCAACGCGAGTTTGCGGGAGACGCGCAAGCGGTCGGGAAGACGCTCTCGCTCGACGGACACCCAGTGGAGATTATAGGCATCGCGCCGGCCGGGTTCTTTGGCGTGGAAGTGGGCAAAAGTTTCGATGTGGCGATTCCGACGTGCGCGGAGCCATGGATCAATGGAGAGGACAGCCACACCGCGAAGCGCAATCATTGGTGGCTGGCAATTATCGGACGGCTTAAGCCCGGTTGGACGGTTGTAGGCGCGGCCGCGCATGCTCGGACGGTGTCGCCGGCGGTGTTTGAAAGCACGGTTCCTCAGAATTACCGTCCGGACGCGGCGAAATACTACGCACAATACAAGCTCAGCGCGAACCCGGCTGGCTCCGGCGTCTCGTCGCTGCGCCAGAGATACGAAGAGCCGTTGTTGCTGCTATTGGGAATCGCGGGACTGGCTTTGCTGATCGCCTGCGCGAACCTCGCCAACCTGATGCTTGCCCGGGCCAGCACGCGGGAGCGTGAAATGGCCATTCGGCTCGCGATTGGCGCCGATCGCGGACGGCTGATCCGGCAGTTGCTGGCCGAGAGTTTGTTGCTGGCGGCAGCGGGCGCGCTGGCGGGAGCAGTGCTGGCAAGTTTTCTGAGCCGCTATCTGATCTCGTTCCTGACGACCAAAGATAATCCGCTGTTCGTGGAGCTGGGCGCGGATTGGCGGGTCTTCGGATTCATGGCCGGCCTTGCGATCCTCACTTGCGTTCTTTTCGGATTGACACCAGCGCTGCGGGCGTCGCGCGCGGTTCCGGCGTCTGCAATGAAGGCGTCGGGACGCGGTCTGACAGTCGATCGCGGCAAGTTTGGCCTGCGTCGGATGCTGGTGATCAGTCAGGTGGCGCTTTCGCTGGTGTTATTGGTAGGCGCGCTGCTGTTCGTGGGAAGTCTCCGTAACCTTTCCACGCTGGACCCAGGTTTTCGCGAAAACGGCCTGCTGATTACGGGAGTGGATATATCGCGGATCAATGTTCCCGCGGCTCGCCGCGCTGTACTTTATCAGGAGCTACTCAACCGCCTACGTGCGATTCCGGGCGTTGAGGCGACAGCCAGCGCCAGCATCGTACAGATCAGCGGAAATGGCTGGAACGACAGTATCGAAATGCTTGGCCAGCACGCGCAAGAACGGATGGTCCCGTGGTTCGATCGCGTCAGCCCGGGATACTTTCGTACCATGGGCACGCCTCTGCTTACCGGTAGGGATTTCGACGATCGCGATACGCCTTCGGCGCCCGAGGTGGCTATTGTCAACCAGGAATTCAGCCGGAAGTTTCTGGGCGGAGGGAATCCGATCGGAAGGTCTTTCCGCATGTTAGTGGGACCGGGCGAGCCTCAGCACGTTTACCAGATTGTAGGACTAGTGAAGAACTCGAAGTATCAAAGTTTAAGGGAAGACTTTAAGCCGATCGCTTTTGTAGCCGCGAGCCAAAACAAGGAACCGGGTCTGGGGGTGACCTTCATGGTGCGATCCACGCTTCCGCTGGGAGCGTTGATGGCGGCGGTGAAGAAGACGGTGCTGGATGGGAATTCGGAGATCTCGCTGCGATTCCAGGTTTTCACGACGCAGGTGCAGGAATCGCTCCTGCGGGAGCGTCTGATGGCGACGCTGTCGGGGTTCTTCGGCTTTCTCGCGGTAGCGCTCGCGACGGTCGGATTGTATGGCGTGATCTCGTACATGGTGGCGCGGCGACGGAATGAAATCGGGATTCGGATCGCACTGGGCGCCAATCGCGGGAACGTGCTGAATCTGGTTTTGCGCGAGGCAGGAGCGCTCCTGGCGGCTGGACTGGTGATCGGAATTGGACTGGCACTGGCGGTTGGGCGAGCGGCGAGCTCGATGCTGTTCGGTTTGCAGCCGAGCGATCCAACGACGATTGGAGCGTCGGTGGCCGGACTGGCGATAGTGGCGATTGCGGCTAGTTTGTTGCCGGCGATGCGGGCGGCGCGAGTGGAACCGATGGTTGCGTTGAGGGAGGAATAAGTTTATTAGTCCTGGCGCAAGGCCAGCATCGGATCGATCCGGGTGGCGCGGCGCGCCGGAATAAAGCAGGCAACGGCAGAAGTCAGGCTAACTAAAGCGACGGCGAGCACGATCAGCCCGGTATCCGCGGATGCCAGACTGAAGATGCGGATCGCGGCCAGCGCCGAGCCCAGCCCGATCAACACGCCGGCGCTAGCCAACAGCATGCCGTGACGGAAAATCAGGAGCTGGACGTTACGAGGCGTGGCGCCGAGGGCCATGCGGACGCCGATCTCCTGAGTCCGAAGCGATGTTGCATACGAGATTACGCCGTAGACGCCGGCAGCGGCGAGCAGCAGCGCCAGAGAGCCAGTGATGGCGAGCAGCGTCATTATAAAACGGCGGTCGGCGATAGTGTCGCCAATTAGGCGCGACATACTCGCGCTCAAGAAGACCGGCTGTTTCGGATCCACCGAGCCGACGGCCATACGCACTGATTTCGCGAGCTCGTCCGAGGACCGGGTAGTTCGAACCACCAGGAATTGTGCGTGCTCGAGTGCGTCGGAGGCGAAGTAAACGGCCGCGGCCACGGGTTCATCTAGTGCGGAGTGGCGCATGGTCTGGACGACGCCGACGACTCGTTTCCAGATTGGTGCGTTGACATCCCAACAAAGGCAAAAACGTTTGCCAAGCGCATCCTGGCCGGGCCAAAGCCGGGTGGCAGCAACGTCGTTCACGATAGCGGTATCGCGATCCGGAGCCAAGTCATCATCGCGGAGCCAACGGCCTTGAAGGAGCTGGACGCCCATGGTCTGCAGATAATCGGCACTCACGCGGTCGATCTCGGCCTGTTGTTCCGGAGCGGATAGGTCCGTTCGAATCGTGCCGCCATTATTTTCGCCGCTGAAAGGCAGGGCATCGACGGTGGCGACGGATTCGACGCCGGGCAGGGCGCGGACAGAATCCACGATACGTCGGAATAGCACACCGTGACTGGCTGGCGCCTTGTACTGATCGCCCGCGGCGATGATGATGGAGGCTAGGACGCGGTCGGAGTCGAATCCGGGATTGGTCCGGATGAGCTTCACGAAACTGCCGGTCAGCAGGCCGCCGATGATCACGAGAGCTACAGCTACACCAACTTCCCCAATTACGAGCACCGAGCGCAAGCGATTGCTGGCTCCGCCGATGGACCCACGGCTGCCGGATTCCCGGAGCGCGAGAGCGGGATCTCCGCGGGCAGAGCCGAGAGCGGGCGCGAGGCCGAATATCAGGGCGTTAATGGCCGAAAGCGCTAGCGTAAATGCGAACACGGTCCAATCTGGGCGGGCAGTGGCCAGTCGCGGAATGCTCATGGGCGAGACGGAGGGAAGAACTTTCCAAGCCAGCACGGTGAAGGCGTAGCCGGCGATTCCGCCAGCGAGACCGAGCAGCAGACTTTCGGAGACGAGTTGCCGCGCGATTCTCGATCGTCCAGCGCCCAGCGCCATCCGGACTGCGATTTCTCGCCGCCTCGCGAAGGTACGGGCCAGGAGAAGATTGGCGACGTTCGCGCATCCGATCAGTAGAAACATCAGGGCGGCGGCCAGAAGAAGCGGCAGACCGGTCCGTGCAAAACCAAAGGTGCGGTTACGGAGAGAGATTAAGTGCAGCGAGCGGCCCTCGTTAGTACGCGGATATTCTCGTTCGAGCGCCCCGCTGATCGCGAGGACGTCCTGCTCGGCTTGGGTTTGTGAGATGCCTGGGCGCAAACGTCCGACAGCTCCGAAAGCGGGACTTTCGCGCGTGATTTTCGCGGGATCCATGCCGTCCGGCGTCCAGAAATCCATGTGCTGCGACGGTGTGCGGACGGTAGTGGCAAGGCGCATGGGGAAATCAAATCCCGGCGGCATAACGCCGATAATTGTGCAAGCGTGGCCATTGACCTCAACGGATCGTCCGACCACTTTCGGATCGGCGTTGAGCCGGCGTGTCCAGAGTCCGTAGCTCAAGATCATTTCATGATCACGGCCGAACTGCGTTTCTTCCGGCAGGACGTTGCGGCCGAGCATCGGTTTTACACCGAGTGTCGGGAACATATTCGCGGATACGGCTAGGCCGTAGAGAGCTTCGGGCGGTGCGTTGCCAACACCGGTGAGGTTGAAAAGCGCGTAGTGATATGTCCCTATCGACTCGAAACTATGATTGCGGCGCATCACGTCCTGCATATCCGGCAACATCACCCAATCGGCCTGGGACGCACCAACGCGCGCGTAATCCGTCCGGAACTGAACCAACTCGCCGGGCCGGTCATAGGGCAGGGGATCCAGTAAGACCGTTTTGACCGCTGTGAAAACCACTGCAGTGGCGCCGACGGTAATCGCGATGGAACCGAGAGCCACGGCCGTGATAGCCGGGGTGCGGCGGAAGGTTCGTAGGGCGAGCCACATAAAGAGGCGCTCACGTGAAAGTGAACGCACGCACGAGTGTGTTCGCTACTTCGACAAGGAGCGGGCGGCGTTCAATGCCGCGTCGTAATTCGGATGTTCGGCTACTTCCTTAACGTATTCGACGTGCTTGATGGTGTTGTCTTTGTCGAGGACAAAGATCGCGCGGCTCTCGATGCGCAATTCTTTGATGAGCGTGCCATAATGCTCGCCGAATGACCCGGATTTGTGATCTGAAACCATCTTGATCTTGTCAATACCGAAAGCCCCACACCAACGCTTCTGGGCGAACGGCAGGTCCATGCTGATTGTAAAAATTTCGACCCCGGGCAACTTCGCCGCCTCTTCATTGAAGCGCTTGGTTTGCATATCGCAGACCGGCGTGTCGAGCGATGGGACGACGCTAAAAATTCGAACGGCCGGCCCTGTGCCTTGCAGGTTGACGGGTTGGAGTGCGTCTGTCACCGCATCAAAATCAGGGGCCTTGTCACCGGACTTAAGTTCCGGCCCGACGAGCGTCAGCGGTTTTCCTCTCATCGTGGTGGCTCCAGGTCTTTCCATGAATTCTCCTCGTGGTTTGAATTTTCGATTTATTGTAGCAACTCGGCAAACTTCGCGACCTCGGTGGTGGGCAGCCGGCAAGAGTAGTTCTCGCAAACATAGGCAGTGGATTGGTCATCGAGTTGGCGCATGACGCCGGCGGCAGGGAAAATGCGGGCGAGCTTCTCTCGGGTCGTGTCGGAATCGATGAGTAGGGTCACGGTGTATGGAAGAAAGCGGCTGCGCAATTCGCTGAGAAGTGCGCGGGTCGGCTCGGCTTGTGGATCACCCGCGATGACTACTTCACGCCTGGGGGCGAGCCAATAGTCGAGGCCAACCAGCATCTGCGGCACTGCGACGGGCTGGCTGGACATTTTCGGCATGAGAGCGTCGAGAGTGCGGACGGCGGCCCGGCGATACTCATCGCCATCGGTGAGGTGAGCCAAACGGAAGAGATCGAGTAGGGCCACGGAATTTCCGGATGGCTCAGCGCCATCGTAATCGTCCTTCATTCGAAGGACCAGGCTGCTGTCTTGACCGGCGGTGGTAAAAAACGCGCCGGACTGGGGATCTTCGAAAAGCTCGCGCATTTTGGCGGTGAGGGCAAGCGCATTTTCAAGATGGCGAGGATCAAAATCGGCTTCGTAAAGGTCGAGCAGCGCGGCAATGAAGAACGAGTAGTCGTCAAGGAAGCCGTGGATGGCGGCTTCGCCTTCGCGGAAGCGGCGTTGTAGAACGCCGGTGTCGGAATTGTACATGCGCGTGAGAATGAACGCGGTCGCCCGCAGCGCGGCGATGAGGTAGCGCGGGTCACTCAAAACTTGAGCAGCCTTGGCGAAGGCTGAGATCATGAGCGCGTTCCAAGAGGTGAGGATTTTGTCGTCCAGGTGAGGCCTGACGCGTTTGGAGCGGACCTCCAGCAGCTTGGCCTTGGCTTGCTCTAATTCGGCAGGGTCGGGCGCTTGCCGTAGACAGAGGATGTTCTTGCCGGTGAATTCTCCATGCGGATCCTGGTGGACATTGCCGTCTTTCTCGACGCCGTAATGCGCGGCGAACACATCATAGACCTCCCGGCCGAGCACTTGTTCCAGCTCAGCGGCAGTCCAGATATAGAACGCACCTTCGCCCTTTTCTTTCGGATTAGCCGGATCGATAACGCTGTCGGCATCTTCGGCGGAATAGAATCCGCCGTCGGGATGAGTCATGTCGCGGAGCACGTAATCGAGTGTGCTGCGCGCAATATCGGCATAGAGCGCATTGTGCGTAATCTGGTAAGCCTCGAGATAGGAGGTCGCGAGTTGAGCTTGGTCGTACAGCATCTTCTCGAAATGGGGGACGAACCAGCGCTCGTCGACGGAATAACGATGGAAGCCACCGCCGAGTTGGTCGTGCATGCCGCCGGCCGCCATGGCTCGTAGCGTGTCCAGCGACATCTGAAGAGCTTCGCTGCGCTGAGTGCGCGCATAGTATCGGAAAAGAAAGTTGAAAACCACAGGGCGGGGGAACTTCGGGGCTTCGCCAAAGCCGCCATGCGTGGAGTCGAAGGTACGGCGGAAATATTGGAATGTGGAATCGAGCGTGGTCTTGTCGGCGATGCCGCCGGTGGAGGCCGGATCAGAAATGGACTTGAGTTGCGAGATGACTTTACCGCTGGTCTCCAGGATCTCGGCGCGCTGCTCGCGCCAAGCCGCGGCGATACGATCGAGAAGCGTGGGAAAGCCGGGGCGCCCGTAACGATTGTCGGGCGGGAAGTAGGTGCCACCAAAGAACGGTTTCAAATCCGGTGTGAGAAAGACCGACATGGGCCATCCGCCGCTGCCGGTGGCGGCCTGGACGTACGTCATATAGATGCGGTCGACATCAGGGCGCTCCTCGCGATCAACTTTCACCGGCACGAAGGAACGGTTGATGATTTCGGCGATGGCTTCGTTTTCGAAAGACTCGCGCTCCATCACGTGGCACCAGTGGCAGGTGGAGTAGCCGATCGAAAGGAAGATGGGTTTGTCTTCGCGGCGAGCCTTGTCAAAAGCTTCGTCGCCCCATGGATACCAGTCGACGGGATTGTGGGCGTGCTGCTGTAAGTACGGACTCTTTTCGGCGATTAGATGATTGGCCAAAATTAGTTTCTCGTTTCTGGTTTCTAGTTGAAAGACGTTCCCTTACGGTTACGGCTCGGTATCAATCCCTGGCGTTGAGCGCTTATAGGGCTGGGTAACGTAGCGGCGCGACTCCTTGCCCACTTCGGACAGCGGAGCCATCGCGACGGCCTTCTTGTAAGCGGCCACGGCGGAGACGCGACGTCCCTTCATGTCGTAAATCTGGCCCAAGCGCATCCAGGACATAATGCCGGTGTTGAGATCGAGATCGCGCGCTTTGGCGGTGACCTTTTTCATGTCGTCGAGAGCCAGGTCCAGGTCACTGTACCAGAACAGCAGATTTCCTTCGACATAGTCAATTTTCTCCGGCGGCAGGTCAGCGAATCCGGGTGCCCCGATCTGTCGGAGGTCACGGATGCGGGAGATCTCTGAAAGCGCGTCAGCCTTGTCGCCCAGGTCGCTGTACATCTGTACGATTTCAAAGCGAAGCAAAAAGTTGCGAGGAAATTGCCGGATCAAATCCTCGAGCAGCGGAACGGCCTGTTGCGCGCGCCGCTCCCGCCGGTAGATGGCGGCCAGCATGATTTCAGCATCCAGGCGATTCGACTTGCCGTCTTGCGCAACAGATTGCAAGGCCTCGATGCCCCGGTTGCGATCGCCATGATAGCCGGCCAGAAAGCCGAGGATGCGATATCCGACGGGAAGGCTTCCAGTTATGTAATCGTACAAGGCCGGGATCAAGCGCGCGTCGACATTGTCGGGCTCGAGCTCGGTCAGACGTTTGTGGGCCTTGCGGGCGTCGGTGGCATCATGCAGGGCGTCCGTCCAGGCTTTGCGCACCAGAAAATTGTAGTTGGCGCGCAAGGCGTAGGATACGCCAAGAGCGTCGAGCGCCAGGGGATCGTCTTGGTTATCGAGCACGCGGGACTGAGCCAGGTCGAGCGCTTTGTCGATGGCGTCGTAAAACTGCTGGTCCTCCGCCGGCGACGTTTTGACTTTCTGGCGACGGAGAAACGGGTTGGAGCCGGTGACCAGTTCGCTCTCGAGCGCTCCGCCGCGATACATGGCACGGTAGAGGACTGCTTGCGCCAGATGATTCCACGCATTCGGATCGTCGGGATGCTGTTCGGTCTCGGCAGTGAACGCCGCGATGGCCTGGTCGTATTCGAGATTGTAGAAATGATCGTAGCCTTCAGAGACGTTGGCATCCTGGGCGCGGAGTGCCAGACAGGCGACGCTGATCAAAATAGCTCGCATCCCATTTCATTCTAGAATTTTGCTAATGTCAGAAAGCATATTGGGAGGATTTCTGATGCGTCTCCGTTTACTCGCGTCTGTCTTGTTTGTTGCGATTCCGGCCGGTGCCGCTACGTGCGAGAGCCTCGCCACGTTAGGTCGCGCGAACACCACAATCACCACCGCCGAATCAGTCACAAGCGGATCGTTTAAGCCGCCCATGGGCCCGGCGATGGAAAAGCTGCCCGCGTTTTGCCGAGTGGCAGGCGTGGTCAAGCCGGCGAGCGATTCGGAAATCATGTTCGAAGTGTGGCTGCCGAGCTCAGGTTGGAACGGGAAATTCTATGGCGTTGGCAACGGTGGGTTTGCGGGGTCGATCACTTTTCCCGGGCTGGCATCGGCATTGAGACGCGGCTTTGCGGCGGCCGCGACAGATACCGGACACGAAGCCGGCGTAACGGATGCCAAGTGGGCGCTGGGGCATCACGAGAAGGTGGTGGACTTCGGATATCGTGCGATCCACGATACGGCCGAGACGGCCAAGGCAGTGATCGCGGCGTTTTATGGCGATGGACCGAAGAAGTCCTATTTCAGCTCCTGTTCGAACGGGGGCCGCGAGGCGTTGATGGAGGCGCAGCGTTATCCAGCCGATTACGACGGCATCGTAGCGGGCGCGCCCGCCAACAACTGGACGCACCTGGTTTCATCGGGAACCTGGGAATCGCAAGCGTTGGTCAGCGATCCGGCCAATTACATTCCCGCCGCGAAGCTGCCCGCGATCGAAGCGGCGGCGCTCAGCGCCTGTGACGCGAACGACGGCGTGAAGGATGGAGTGATCGAGAATCCGGCGGCGTGTCATTTCGATCCGTCGGTGCTGTTGTGCAAAGGCGAGGAATCGAATAGCTGTCTGACCGAGGCGCAGATCGGCACGTTGAAAAAGATCTACACCGGGCCACAGGATTCCAAGGGCAAGCCTATGTATCTCGGCTACAGCCCTGGCGGCGAACCTGGACCGAACGGCTGGGGCGGCTGGATCAGCGGTGGCGGAGCCGGCAAGAGCCTGCAGTATGCGTTCGGCACGAATTTCTTCAAGTACATGGTGTTCGACAATCCGGACTGGGACATCAAGACGTTTTCGGTTGAGCATGATATGAAAGTGGCCGATGACAAAGTTGGCCAAATACTAAACGCGACGGATGCGAACCTGAAGAAGTTCAAGGATCGCGGAGGGAAGCTGATCGTCTATCACGGCTGGAGCGACGCCGCGATTCCGCCGACGAACGCAATCCAGTACTACAACAGCGTGGTGGCGAAGATGGGCGCCAAGCAAACCGATCAGTTCGTTCGCCTGTTCATGGTGCCGGGAATGCAGCATTGCGGCGGAGGGCCGGGCCCGAATAGCTTCGGCCAAACCAGCGAGGTGGACGGCGATGCGCAGCACGACATCAATCGCGCGGTAGAACAATGGGTGGAGAATGGTGTCGCTCCGGCGCAGATCGTTGCGACCAAGTATAAGACTGCAAATCCGGCCAGCGGTGTGGAGCGAACGCGTCCGCTATGTCCTTATCCGCAGGTGGCGCAGTGGAAGGGATCGGGAAGCACGGATGACGCGGCCAATTTCACTTGCGCGGCGTCGGCCGGCGGTACGAGCGGGAAGCGATCGGCGGAATAAAAGACCGCTTGCTCCGCGCGCGGCTCAGTGCGAGGCCGCGATATCCAGCACCGTGTACCACAGGAACTGGACCATCTTGTGGATGGAGCTTTCGAGCAGGCGCTCCTGATCTGAGTGCGCGCCGTGCAGCTCGTTCTCGCTCTCGTCGGCGATCGCGCCGAAGCCGTAGGCTTGTACGCCTTTCCCTCGCAACTGGGACATGTCCGTGGCGCCGGTCAGCATGACAGGAATCGTGACGGCGTCCGGGAACATGCTCTTTTGCGTGCGCTCGAGCGCGCGGAACATTTCGGTGTCGATCCGCGAAGGCTGAGCGATCGGCCTGCTGCGCGAGGCGTTGGTAACGATCTCAACTGCCGGGTCAGCGATAACGCGCTTCATCTCGGCATAAAGCTGGTCCATATTCTCGTCGGGCAGCGCGCGGATATCCAGCGTCGCTTCGGCCTGCGAAGGAATCACGTTGGTGCGAAAGCCGCCTTGAATCATGGTGGGCACGATGGAAGTCCGGAGCACGGAATAGTTGGGCTGCTCGTGCTCCAGGAAGTAGCGCTGGATCTCTTCGGTGTGGGCGGGATCGGCGACGTGGTTATAACGATAAGCCTGATCGGGCGGGCTGATGGTGGCTAGCCGCTCGAAATAAGTACGGGTGGTGTCGTTGAGACGCATGGGCGGCTGCCAGGTTTGAAATTTGGCGACCGCCCCAGCGACGTGCAGAATGGCATTGTCCGGGCGCGGGCGCGATCCGTGACCTGCGGTGCCGTGAGCCACCAGGCGCACGCCGCGTGGACTTTTCTCTGTAGTGCTGATTCCGACATAGCGGACCTTGCCGTCGCGCGAGACCGTTTGGCCGCCTTCGGCCAGCGCGTATTCGCCTTCGATGTCGTTCCAGTGTTGATCGACCAGGAATCCGATGCCGAAATTCGCGCTGCCTTCTTCGCCCGATTCAGCGATGAAGATCACGTCGCGATCGAGCGGAACATTGAAACGCTTCAGCAGCAGCATTGTCATGAGGCATGACGCGACGTGTGACTTGTCGTCGGAGGAGCCGCGCCCCCACACATAGCCGTCTTTGCGAAGAGCGGCGAACGGGTCGATACCCTGCGGCCACGTCTCGCGCTGGACGCCGACCACATCGGTGTGGCCCATGATGATTAGCGGCCGCTTGGACCCGTTGCCCTTGATGCGCGCGATCAAGTTGGCGCGCTTGGGATCGAGCGAGAGCACTTCAGTTGAGATACCGGCGTGGTCGAGAATCGGCTTGAGATAATCGACCACCTTAGTTTCATCGCCGGGCGGATTGCTGGTGTCGATCTTGATGACGGATGTGTAGTAGTCCATCGTTTCGGCTTGGAGCTTGGGCCAGTCGACGGGGAGGCGGTCGGCCGCATGGGCGAGCGAAGCGAGGCAAAAAGCAGCGGCGAATAAAGTGGTCCTCATTCGCTCCAGGATAACTCAGCGCTCAGCGCCCGCCGGTGGACGCCGCGCCTCCGGCGATCGCATCGTCGCGAAAGACCACCCCGCCCTTCATGACGAACTTGACGCGCTCCATCTCGGTGATGTCAGAGAGCGGGTCACCGGCGACCGCGCATAGGTCGGCGAATTTTCCTTTTTCGACGAAGCCGACTTCGTGGGCTAGCTCAAAGTTGAGGCCCTCGGCGGCATTGCTGGTAGCCATGCGCAAGGCGTCGGCCGGCTTCATGCCCCACTTCACGTAATAGGCGAATTGGAAGGCTTGAATGCCGTGTCCGGCATTGTAGGCGCCGCTGCCAAAAACCTGCTTGACGCCGGCGGCGTTCAGTCTCTTGAAACTCAACTCGGTGAGACCGATGCGAGAGGCCTTGCCGCGGCTCGCCTTCAGATCGCGAGCTTCGAGTTCGCCGATCAAATCCCATAGGGTCTGCTGCACTGGCCGAAGCGTTCCGTTGGCGAGAGGCTGTTTGAAGTAGCGCAAGGTCTCATCGTCGAGGCCCGCGGCTCCGGTAACTCCAACGATAACGTGCATGGGCAGATCGACTCCCGCCGCCAGGCAGTTGCGCAGACCTTCGCCGCCATAGGCGTGACAAGCGACCTTCAGTCCTCTGCGATGCGCCTCATCGACGATGGCCTGATTCTCTTCGAGCGACAAAGAAGGAACGTTGATCATGGTTCCATCGGGTTTGAATGCGCCGGAGCCGTCCGGGTTGGGATATCCGCTGCCTTCGTAATCTTCGGTCTCGTAGATTTTGATCCAGTCCGTGCCGTAATGCGAGCGCTCGCGAACGGCTGCGCGCGCAAGCCAGGGCGAATTCACGTCGCTCGAGAGCTGCCAGACCGCGGCGCCAGGGCCCTGGCCAAAAGGAGTGACGACTGACGGCGCCGGATAGTACGCTGCGCCGCGCGGATTGATCTGCGGTCCGGAGACTTGCAGACGCGGGCCAGGTACCAGGCCCTTGTTGATGGCGTCGCGCAGCTCGACCGTCGCGTAGGTGTAAGCCGATCCCATGTCCTGGAGCGTGGTGAATCCGGCGCGGAGATCTTTGAGGGCGAAGTTCAGACCGGTGAAGGACGCGCGTCCATCGTTGGGAAACTGGTCTTGCATCAGGTGCACATGGCGATCGATCAAGCCGGGGAGCACAGTGGCACGGCTGAGATCGATCACTTTTGCGCCGGGCGGAATCTGCACGCGGTCGGCCGGGCCAACGTCGGTGATGCGATCGCCCTTGACCAGGATCACCTGATTAGTCAGATTCGTACCGGACTTGGGATCGAACAGGCGGCCGGCTCGCACGGCTATGCCCTGTGCAGGCGCAGGCTGCATGTCCATCTGGGATGCATTGAATGGACCGGCCTGCGGTCTTTCCTGCGCCCACAAGCCGCAGTTGCCAAGGCATGCCACAGTGAGTAATGCGAAGGCTGCTCTCACGTCCACCTCCAGGTCTACTTTTCTACCACGAAATTGCCGACGAATAACGCGTCGATCCCGGACGAGTAAAAACTGCGAACGGCATCGCGCGGAGTACAAACCAGCGGATCGCCGAAGAGATTGAAGCTGGTGTTATACAGCACGGGAAGCCCAGTGGCCTTTCCGGCCGCATGCAGCAACTGGTGGTAAAGCGGATTGTCGTCCTTAAACACAGTGTGGACGCGAACCGCACCGTCGCCCATCACGGCTCCTTCAAATGTCTTGCGATACACCGGCCGCACGCGGCCTACGGTGGCAAGATAACGTGCATTGGGTCCGGTTTCGAAATACTCGCCAGCGATCTCGGCTGGAACGGACGCGGCGAATTTTCGGAAGGGCTCACGGTGCTTGATGAAGAGGTTCAGATTCTCGGTCGAATAGGGGTTGAGCGGCGACGCCAGGATACTACGATTACCGAGCGCGCGGGGTCCAAACTCCATACGACCCTGCATCCACGCGATGATTTTTTCCGCATTGAGATCGCGGACCGCGGAGTCGATCAATTCGCCAGTAGTCAACAGATAACGGAAGCGCAGCTTGCAGTTCTCGAGGATTTTCTTGATCTCTTCGCCGTTGTAGCTGGGCCCGAAGCACAAATCGCTGAGCGAAGCACGCTTCTTCTGGCCCATCACACCATTCCACGCATAGAACACAGCTCCCAGCGCCGTACCGGAGTTTCCAGCGGCTGGCTGCACGAATACGTTCTTCGATTGCTCCAGCGAGCTGATGAGTAGCGCGTTCAACGCCAGCCCTCCCGCGAGACAAAGTTTCTCACCGGGTCCGGCCATGCGCAGGACTACGCGCTCGATGGCCCGCTGAAGACCAGCCGCGAGCGGCGCATGCATCTCTCTGGGAATTTCGGCGCCCTCCTCTAACCCGATCTGTCCGTAAAACTTTTCACTGAAGCCGCCATGACTGAGACGGTCGGCGTCGAAGTAGGCGCGATCGAGAACGGGCCACTCCGTGTTTCCGAGAATCTGCTCGAAAAGCGGCTCGTAAGCGCCGCCGCCATCCGCAGTCGAAAGCCACTGGATCTTGTGCTCGTCGACACCCGCTCCGAATCCCAGCAATTCAGTGACACGACCGTAGAGGTCGCCGAGCGAGTCGGGATAATAGAGGTCCTTTTCCAACTGGAGCTGGTTGCCCGACGCACGCCAGCGGGCTGCTGAGCGGAAATCGCCATCGCGATCGAGGGTGAGCACGGTTGCCTCGTCAAACGGCGACGGATAGTAGGCCGAGGCCGCGTGCGCGGTATGGTGTTCGACCATTAGCACTTGAGCGTTCGGAAATTGCGAGCGTAGCGCGAGATGAATATTTTGCGCGAATGGCCGCACCAGTGCGACACAGTTCACAGCCGCGGGAGTAGCCTGAGCCAGCTGCAGCGCCAATGCGATCGCTTCGTCGGGCAACCCTCCGGAGGCTGGCCGGCGCGCGACCTTTTCTTGCTCAATGGCGGCCACAAGTTCGCCGTCCTTCAAAACGGCGCAGGCGGGCTCGCTGAGAATCCCGCCGAGTCCGAGAATGATCATTTGGATTTCTTTTCGATTTTTGCCCAGGTGTCGCGCAGTGCGACCGTTCGATTGAAGACCAGTTTCCGCGGCGTCGTGTCCGGATCGACGGAGAAGTAACCGAGTCGCTCGAACTGGTATCGAGCTCCGGGCTTCGCGTCGCGCAGGCTGGGTTCCAGCTTAGCTGTGTTCACGACCTCGAGTGAACCCGGGTTGAGATTCGCCGTGAAATCCTGCCCTTCGGCGACCTCGTTGGGATCTTCTTTAGTGAACAGGTTGTCGTAGAGACGAACCTCGGCGTCGATAGCGTGCTCCGCCGATACCCAGTGGATCGTACCCTTGACCTTCCGGCCGTCGGGAGTGTTGCCGCCACGTGTAGCCGGATCGTAGGTGCAGTGAACTTCGATCACTTGTCCACTGGAATCTTTGACGACACTGGTACAAGTGACCAGATAGCCGTATCGCAGCCGAACCTCGCGCCCGGGTGAAAGCCGGAAATATTGCTTGGGCGGGTCCTCGCGAAAATCGTCCTGCTCGATGTAAAGCACGCGGGAGAAGGGAACTTGGCGAGTGCCTTGGCTCGGGTCCTCCGGATTGTTGACCGCTTCCATGTGCTCCACTTGGCCTTCGGGATAATTGTCGATGACCACGCGCAAAGGCCGCAATACAGCCATCACACGCCGGGCCCTTTTATTCAGGTCTTCACGCAGGAAATATTCGAGAAGTCCGAGCTCGGTTGAGCCGTTGGTCTTGGATACGCCCACGCGGCGACAGAAATTGCGAATCGCTTCTGGCGTGTAGCCGCGGCGGCGAAGCCCCGAAATGGTCGGCATGCGGGGATCGTCCCAGCCGCGGACGAGACGCTGCTGAACCAGTTGCAGTAGCTTGCGCTTGCTCAAAAGCGTGTAGGTGAGGTTGAGCCGGTCGAATTCAATCTGCTGGGGATGATAGATGCCCAATTGCTCGATATACCAGTCGTAGAGTGGGCGATGATCCTCGAATTCCAGCGTGCAGATGGAGTGCGTGATTCGCTCGATAGAATCGGACTGGCCGTGCGCGAAGTCGTACATCGGATAGATCGACCATTTATTTCCGGTGCGATGATGCTCGGCATGCAGAATGCGGTACATCACCGGATCGCGCATGTTTAGATTCGGCGAGGCCATGTCGATCTTGGCGCGCAGCGTTCGTGCCCCATCCGGAAATTCTCCGGCTTTCATGCGGGCGAACAGATCGAGATTCTCTTCCACCGAACGGTTGCGGTACGGGCTCTCGTTGCCGGGCTCGGTCAGCGTGCCGCGTTGCTTGCGAACTTCGTCCGCCGATAAGTCGCAGACGTAGGCTTTGCCGGATTTGATCAGCTGGACCGCCCATTCATAGAGCTGATCGAAATAGTCGGAGGCGTAGAACAGCCGGTCGCCCCAATCGCCGCCCAGCCAGCGGGCGTCTTCGATGATGGAGTCGACATATTCGGTCTCTTCCTTCGACGGATTGGTATCGTCGAATCGCAGGTTGCATTGGCCGCCAAACTCGGCAGCCAGGCCAAAGTTCAAGTTGATCGACTTGGCGTGGCCGATGTGAAGATAGCCGTTCGGCTCCGGCGGAAAGCGAGTGTGCACGCGCCCGCCGTACTTGTTAGTCTTCAAGTCCTCGAGGATGGTTTCGCGAATGAAGTTGGAAGGCGTGGCCGGTTCGGCAGGCGCCGCTCCGGTATCGGCCTCAGTCTTTAACGGATTCATAGTCTCCTTGGTCGGACAACAACGCGATCGCCTGATCGATTCGAGCGAGAGTTGTTGGTTGCCCGATCACTTCCAGCGTCTCAAATAATGGCGGAGCCGCCTTCCTGCCACAAACAGCTACCCGAATGGGCTGAAACATTTGACCGGCCTTGATTTTCAGCGCCGCGGATTCGGCTCGCAGGGCTGCATCTAAAGCCTCGTGACGGAACTCGGTGTTCTGAAGGATTTCCCGCGCGCGTTGCAGGACCGCCAGCGCCAGCGCCCGATCACCTTTCTGCGGAATCAGCTCAGCCGGATCGTACGGCGCAAGTTTATCGACGAAAAAGAAGTCGGCGACCGTGCGCACGTCGCTCAATAGCTTGATGCGCTCTCGCACCAGCGGCGCGATCTGCTTCATCTTCGCGGCGTCTGCCTTAGGCGCGAATGGGATGAGCCGTTGCGCCAGCTCATCTAAAGGCAACGTCCGGATCAGCTCGGCGTTCAACCAGACGGCTTTGGAATCGAAAGGATCGGCTTCAGTGAAGTTCACGACGGCATTACTGTGATTGATACCTTCGAACGAGAAAGCGTCTATCAACTCCTGGCGCGTCATTTGCTCTCGATTGTCTTTGGGCGACCAGCCGAGCAGGCATAGAAAATTCACAAACGCGTGCGGAAGAAAGCCGGCGTCGCGATAGGTAGTAACGCTGACTATCGGGCCGTGTTTACGCTTCGAGAGCTTCGATCCGTCGGGAGCGATTAATAAAGGCAAATGCGCGAACTGGGGCGGCGTTGCGCCAGCGGCTTCGAAGATCAATACGTGCTTGAAGGTGTTGGTCAGATGATCCTGGCCGCGGACGATATGGCTGATTCGGAGGTCGATGTCGTCCGCGCAAGAGGCCATGTGATAGGTCGGGATGCCGTTGCTTCGAAGCAGCGCGAAGTCCTCGATGTCGGCGGTCGATTTCGATTGGTGGCCATACACGTTGTCATGAAACTCGACGCAGCGCGCGGTGTCACGAGGCACGCGGAAACGCAGCACAAAGGGTTCACCGGCGTCGGCGCGGCGCTGGCTTTCTTCGGGCGAGAGCTCCCGCATGCCTGAGTTGAACAGCCATGGACCGTCGCCGTGGGCTTTGTCTTCGGTGTCGGTAGAAGCCGGGGTAAAGTCGCGATACGCCAAGCCTTTCTCGAAGATCTTCCATGCGACCTGCTGATGCAGGCCCAGCCGATCAGATTGGCGGTATTCCTCGTCCCAGCCGAGCTGGAGCCAGTTCAGGCCGTCGAAGATGGAATCGAGCGACGCCTGAGTGTTGCGGTCGACATCGGTGTCGTCGATGCGCAGAATCATCGCGCCGCCGGTATGACGAGCGTAAAGCCAGTTGAATATGAAGGTCCGCGCGCTTCCGATGTGGAGGAAGCCGGTGGGCGAGGGAGCGAAGCGGACGCGCGGAGTCATGAAATTTCAGGATACAGGAGGATGTGGCAAGAATTCATGACGTCAGTAGTCGATAAAGCTCAAGCAACTCCGGGATCGACAATTGTTCGGCCCGTTTCGCGGTGGCCGGGATGGAATCGAGCAGCGCACGGTCATAAGGGCCGATCAGGTTGTTACGGATCTTCTTGCGCTTTTGGCGGAAGCAGCGGCTGACGAAATTGAGAAAGGCGCGGTGGTCCAGGGCAGGGAAGTTGTTGCGGGGCGTCAATTGAACTACCGCCGAGTCGACTTTGGGCGGCGGGCGGAAGGCGGCGGCGGGGACGGTCAGAACCAGCTCGGGAGCGCTCAGGAGCTGGGTTTGAACGCTGAGATATCCGTAGTCGCGAGTGCCGGGACTGGCGGTGAGCCGCTGGGCGACCTCCTTCTGGACCAAAAACACCGCACGCTTGAGCCGGGGTCCCAACGCTAGAGTCTTTTCGATGATGGGAGAGGTGATGTAATACGGCAGGTTTCCGACTACAGCCACAAGTCCCCACTGCGCCAGATCGACCTTGAGAACATCAGCGGGAACCAGCACGAGCCTCGGTTCATCGCGAAACTTGGCCTGCAGGTAGTGAACCAGCACCGGGTCGATCTCAATGGCGACGACGCGCGCGGCCCGGCTAAGAAGATACGACGTCAGCGCGCCTCTTCCCGGCCCGATTTCGATGACGGTATCAGCCGGCTCAGGGCACGCAATTTCAGCGATGCGTTCCAGCACGCTCGGGCGGGCGAGAAAATGCTGCCCTAGGCGGCGACCCAACTATCCTTTTACTTCGACGTGGCTGGAATTGTGGAACGAAATCCGGACCGTGCCGGCGATCGGTTTGCCGAACGCAGTGGCGGGCCAGAACTCGGTGAACAGCAGGTTGTTCTCGATGCGGCGGCGCAATTGTTCGGTTTGGCCGGGCGCGCTGACGATCGAATAGTTCACGATGCGGCCCTGATCATCGATGTTCAGGTCTACGATGGCATCTGCCTCGGCAAAAGCGATGGGCGCCATGTACTTCAGCGACGGTTCGGTGGTTAACATGGTGGGAACGTCTAAGAGAACGTCGGCCTTGTTGCTGGCGAAGGTGGAAGTGAATGTCGGTACCAGCGCGCTGAACAACACCAGCGCGGCGCACAATCCGCCGGCCAAGGGCAGCGCCAGCGGCCGCATGAGATTGGACATAGCTAACTGCAAGCGATCGCGCAAGCGGGTCCAATCGCTAGCCCCGTTGGCAGTCTGAGTCCGCGCCTGCGAAGCTGCCACGCGCAGCCGGACCGTCAGATCGGATGGCGGAATGCGTCGGGGAAGGGAGCGCAAGGCCTCGCGAATCCGCTGATAGCGTTCCGACTCGCGGGCGCAAACCTGGCAATCCTGCATGTGCTGCCTCATTTCCCGGCGTTCTTCTTGCGACAGGGCATTATCGGCATAAGCCGATGCTTTGCGTCTGACTGTCAAGCACTCCATACTATTCCGTCAACGGTTGGGAGGCCCACGACATACTCGTCTCCAACTCCAACCGTCCTTCTAATATTTTTCGCAGACCTTCGCGCCCTCTCAGGATGCGCGATTTCACTGTGCCCAAGGAAATCTCGAGCACCGCGGCGATCTCTTCATAACTCAAATCTTCGATGTCCCGCAGAACCACGGCCGCGCGAAACTTCGGATTCAGTTTTTCCAGCGCCTTTTCCACCAGGGCGCGCGTCTCATGATCGGCCGCCTGATCGAACGGAGTCGGCGCGGGATCGGCCACGCTGTCCGCGTAACTCAGCAGCCCGTCTTCGCGTCCCAACGCGACTTCCTGCCTCTGGTGCCTGGAGAACCAGCGCCGGTGGTTGTAGGCCTCATTCACCGCAATCCGGTAGATCCAGGTCTTCAGACTACTGTTGCCCCGGAACGACCCGATGTTGCGAAATACCTTCAGAAAGACCTCCTGTACTATATCGGCGGCGTCGGAAGGATCGTTTAGCAGGCGGCAAACCAGATTGTAGACCGGCTGCTGATAGCGCTGGATCAGAATCTCAAAGGCTTCCTCGACGCCCTTCGAAAGCGCGGTGACGAGTGCGTCCTCCTCCGGGGCGGAGATCAGGTACGCGTCCAGATGTAGACCAACGGTCGTGTCCGCCATGGCCCTCTACCTAACTGAATTGTAACCCCAAAACGTCTGGGCCGAGAACATCTCTCTTGTGGGTTTAGACACCGGGGACGGTTCATTAGTTCCTGGTTTCTGGTTTCTGGTTGAGAATGCGTGGGTTACGGAGGGTACGGCTGCGCGGCCGTACAATATGGAAATGGGAAGGCCGCAGCGCGATACTCACAGGTCGGCGCCGAGACGGCGAGTTATGAAGCTGAGCGGCTATGACCGTAAGGTTTTCGTTGAGGCCCTTCTTAGGCCGGCTCGACTCCACAAGAGCCTCCGGCAAGCTGCGAGGCGCTACAAGAGCATTACCGGGATCGAATAATAAACTTCGTATGAGAGCCATCGAACTCGTCGGTGATATCGACCAACAACATCGACTGCAGGCTCACGTTTCGGAGACCTCCCAGCCAGACCGGTCCGCTTGATCGTCCTCTTGCCAGATGAAGACGCGGGCGCAATAGCGTGGGCTCAAGGCGTGACAAGAGAATGGTCTGAAGAATTACAGGACTCACGACAAGACGTCTACACGCTCGAGATTGCGGGGGGGGCCGGAGGGCCGAAAGCTTATGGCAAAGATAAAGATTAAGCACGCCAAGACATTCGATGATCTCCCGACTCCGCGTCACACCGCAGTCATGGATGAAATTGAAAATGAGAAACAGACGGACCGAGCAGTTGCCATCATAGGAGCAGCCTACATCGATTTAGTGCTTCGAAATGCCATTTCAGCCAGGTTGCTTCAGGACGTCGATTTACTGATGGAGCTTTTTGAGAACTCGCGGACCACTGCAAGAGTTCGGTTCACGTATTCAGGTGGCTTTTGCACTTGGTTTGTGTGGCCCTGCCGCCCGCAATGATCTTCGCACTATCAAGGGGATCCGAAACGCTTTTGCCCACTCGGCCGAAGCAATGGACTTTCACCACCACGACGTCGCACGACTGTGCGAGACTCTATGGTATCCTACGACGATTTCTGCTACGAAACGACTTAATCCCGGGACACCTCGACAATTGTATATTAGGGCAGTCGAGCTTCTCGCGGATTTGTTCCTAAGCGATCAGATGCGGCAGCAGCGTGGTATGACGAGGGAACACCTCATAATGGCTAACGGGCCATTTGGCCGGAAAACCAAGTCGCTGGGACAAGGACATGCGAATTGAGCCTGGCAGAAAGGTCGCGTTAATTGTGGAGGGCAACTGGTATGCTATTTTGCAAAGGCATCGCTTTTTGAAAGACCAACCAATCGAGACAGAGCAGTCGACGAATGCACTGTCTGGCGAGTTGCAGGATGTGGAAAACCCGAACGGTATCTGGCTCAAGCCGGATGAAAAGTGGTCGGAGTTCTCGCGAGGGTCGCTCTTCGTTCCGTGGCAGTTCATCTTGACCGTAGTCCTCTTGGGACCGGATGAAGATAAGCGACCAGGGTTCTGAACCCCATAAAATCTTTTCGATCACACGGCACAACAGAAGGGCAGGAAGTTTCTCCTACGGTAGCGACCGACGACTTCTTGCATTCCCCACGCAAGAAATAACGTCCTCAGGAACCGGCCACGGTTTCTTCGTAATACTTCTCATATTGCGGAATAATCAGCGACGTCGCGAAACGCTCCACCGCCGTCCGCCGCGCCGCCTCGGCCATTTTCCGGTGTCGCTCGTCGTCGGTGAGCAACTCCACAACCCGCGCGGCCTGCGCCGCGATATCGCCCACAGGCTCCAGGAACCCATCTACTCCATGCGTGATCAGCTCTGGTACGCCGCCGACTTGAGTCGCCACCGGCGGTACGCCGCAGGCCATGCCTTCGAGCGCGGCCAACCCGAATGACTCCATTTCGCTCGGCATTAATAGCACGTGCATCCGTGGAAAAATGCGTTCAACGTGATCCTGCTTGCCCATGAAGGTAACGTGCTTGTCGACGCCTAGTTGCCGCGCGAGCCCGTGGGCCGCCGGACGGTCCGGCCCGTCGCCGACCATATAAAGATGCGCCGGAGTTTTCTTCAAGACCTCCGCCAGCACGCGGATGCAATCCACCACGCGCTTCACCGGACGGAAGTTGGAGATATGCATCAACCGTTTCTCGGTGTTTGGCCGCTCCGCCAGTGGCTTATATATCTCGACATTCACGAAATTGTGGATCACGCGAATCTCGTTTTGAACCCCGAAAAATTCATAGGTCTGCTCGCGCAGGTGCGCACTGATGCTGGTAATGCCGTCGGACTTCTCAATGGAGAACTTGGTGATCGGGAAATACGAGCGGTCCATTCCCACCAGCGTGATGTCGGTGCCGTGCAGCGTGGTGATAAAGGGCACGCGGCGTTGCGGCGCGAGCATTTGCTGGGCCAGCAGCGCGGAAATCGAGTGTGGAATGGCGTAATGAACGTGCAACACGTCCAGGTCGTAATTCTCGGCGACTTCGGCCATCCGCGACGCCAGCGCGAGACAGTAAGGGGGATATTGGAACAGCGGATAGTTGGATACTTCGACTTCGTGATAGTGGATGCCCTCGATTCCAGGATCGAGACGAATCGGATTCGCATAGGTGATGAAATGCACGTCGTGGCCGCGACTGGCCAGCTCGAGTCCCAACTCGGTGGCCACGATTCCGCTGCCTCCGTAGGTGGGGTAGCAGGTGATCCCGATCTTCATGCTGTGTTAGATTCCGGCCGAGCGCGCCATGCATCTACTATTTCAGTTCTGCCGTTAACGTACCCACGCCGATTTGGCCGTCAATGTTGTGATCCGGAGCCGCAACGTCCCCTCCGCCGAACCACACGCGCACTCGATCGCGTTCGGCCAGTACGGTAGGATCGCACAACACTTTCGAATCCCAAGACTTGTCCCCGGCAAACACGCTCGGCTGCTTCTCCCAGGTGACGCCATTGCGCGACCTCGCCAGGCCAAGCCGCCGGACCTCGCGTCGATCGCGCCCGGTGTACAGCATCCAATAGTAGCCGTACGCGGCCCACGCCGCCGGTTCTCCCAATCCATTTTCATCGAAAGCGCCGTATTCGCCCAACTCGAGGATCGGATTGGATCGCAGCTTGTACCAGGTGATTCCGTCGTTCGACATTGCAACGCCTAAGCGCTGGCGGCGCGCGCGATCCTGACCGAGATAGAACATGTAGTAAGCGCTGCCGGAGCGGATGACGTAAGGATCCGCCACGCCGCGTTCATCCCAGCTTCCACGCGGGCCAACGTCGAGCACCGGCGCTCCGTGCTTCTGCCATTGATGTCCATTGGCGGATTGAGCGAGGCCGATTCGCACGGGATTGCCGGCCTGGTAGTAATAAAGGATGCCGGTCTCCGATGCCAGCGCCGAACCGTTGGCCGCGATCTCATTGGATTCCCACGTTCCCGCGCTGGGCGAAAGAATCTTGCCTTCTTTAAGCCAGACGACCCCGTCGGCGGAAACCGCTAGACCGGTGTGCCAGGTCTGCCCGTCGTAGCCCGAATACAGGTTGTAATAAGCTTCGCCCTGCCGGAGCACCGAGGGATTCAAGACATCGACGGCGTCCCACTCGCCAGCAGCGCCCCGAGTGAGAACAGGCTCAGGCCGGGCTTCCCAGTGCCAGGAGACGGATGGTCCGCCGGGTTGGGCCGGCAGCGAGAAATCGCGATAGTTACCGCACGCTGCCAGAAACAGACAGGACAGGAATAAATAGGCCAGAAAAACCGCTGGTCGCGCGATCACGTGGCGAGCCGGATCTTCAACCCCGCGCCTTGGCCTGGCTTCGAATCGAGCAGCAGGTCGCCGCCCAGCGTGCGCACTCGCCGCTTGATGCTCATCGGACCCAGACGCAATAATTCCAACTCATCGAGCGTGTACTTTCCGCTGAAGGGAAAACCCGCGCCGTTGTCTTCGATCCCGATCTCGAGCGCCCTATCGGACTTCGCAATACTCACTGCCACGCGCGTAGCCGCGGAATGCTTCTGGACGTTGTACAGCGCCTCACGCACAATCTGCAGCAGCTCCAGCGACACCTCGGGTTCAGCCGGTTCCAGAAATTCCGCGCTGACGAAGCTGGCTGGAATTCCGCTGTCTTTTTGAAATTGTTCGACCACACGGCGTAGGGTTGCATTCAGACTCCCCTCCACGTCCACCGGCCGCATGCTGCGCACGAACGATCGCAGTTCGTTGACCTGGCTCTTGCATAACTCCTGTAGCTGGATCAACTCCTCGGTGGCGGCAGTCTGGTCCCTGATCAGCAGCTTGCGGATAATCTCCAATCGCATCTGGAAGCTGATGAAGCTCTGTAGCGGGCCGTCGTGAAAATCGGCGGCGATTCGTTGCCGCTCGGATTCCCGTGCCTTCTCAGCGTCGTAGCGATAAAGCACCGTCTGGCGCGAAGCGTTCGAGAGCCGCTCTTCCAGATACTCGCGCTGGATGGCCAATACGCAACCCAGTATACCGGCCGCAATCAGGCCAGGCCGCAGGAATGCCGCGTGCATCGGGCTGGCAGCGTATACCAGCAGCAGCGATGCGGCCACCAGCGACACCGCCTTCCACCAGGGATGCAGCATGACGGCGACCAACAGCAAGTAAGCGTAGAAAACCGAGCTGACCCAATAACTGTAAGAAGCGCTGCTGGTGGTAGAGAGAAAGAAGAAAACGAAATCCAGAATCAGGGCCAGGCTCGGATAGCCCGAATCTTCCAGGCTTCTCCAAAACAGGGTGACACAAGCGTAGATGACGTAGCCGGCGAACAGGATCACTGTGTCGGTAATTGCAAAGCCGGAGGTAACCAGTTGGATGGCCAAACAGCTCATGCCGAGCAGAATTCGGATGAGACTGAGAAGCCGTCGCCAGGAAGTGGGAAGCATAGGACTGAATCGCTAGGGTTGGGTGTACAGCCGCACCCGATTGCTCTGCTGTCCTTCGGCTTCGACATACAACTCCGCGGGACCAGCATTCACGATCTGCGGCAGTTGGACCTCGATCAAATAAAAACCGATGTAGCCGGGCGCCAGCGAGGCCTGGGTCACATCCACTGGCACCCGATCCAGATAAGCTCGCACTGTTGTGGCTACGCGCGGCGGATCGGTCTTCGGAGCCGCGAGCCCGGTCGGCCAGTCGGGTTTCACCAAGCCGAGCCCGGTTGCCAGAATCTGGATGCGCGTATTGGAATGCGCTGGCTTGGTGGAGTCGAGTAAAACGCCGCTGTCCGCGTCCAGGATCAAGGGTGTTCCTTCGGGATCGACGAAAATCGCAGGTGAGACGCTCTGCAGTGAAAGCCCGACGATCATTCGCCCGGCTGCCGCTTCCAGCGACAGCGAAAAGGTGTTTCCTTTGGCTTCGAAAGGAACCTGGATCTGGGATGCGGTATTGGTTGCATCCAGAACGGGCACCACGGTGTTGGCGCTGCTGGCCGATTCCACACGTGTCCCCAACACACTCAGCAATGCGCCCGGCGCTGTCGGTCTGGAACTATAGTCCGCCGCGTTCACCACGCTTGCGTCGCGGAAGCGGTGCGGAGCGATGGCGGCATAAACACCGTAACCATCCACAGCCGCATAGAGCTGATTAGACCCTCCATCGAGTTTCACGTCGGTTGCGCCGGCCGGAAGGTTCTCGCTCAGAGACGCCCAGGAAGTGGGACTGCCCGCCGAGGCTAAGTCCGTCATTGTGAAGAACACACCTGTATCGGTCGCGACGTAGACAGCGCCGCTGGCGCGATCAGCAGCCACTCCGTGCGCCGCCGCGGTGTCCGGAAGATTCGCCGTGATGTCGTCCCAGAAGATGCCGCCGTTCATGGTTCGCAGCACGTAAGTAGGCTTGGACTGAGATTGCGCAGTGGCGGGGCGCGCCGACAACACGGCCACGGCTACGCGAGGATCGTTGGCGTCCACCCAGATGGATTCCACCGCGCCGAGATCGGCCAGCTTGAATTGCTGCGGCCACGAAGCGCCGGCGTCGGGCGAGACCTGTAAACGGCCTTCCGAGTCTCCGGTGTAAACATAATCCTTGGCTGTTGCAACGGCAGTGATGGAGTGTTTCAAGACCTGCGAAAGCGCCGCTTTGGTGTTGTTCTCGCGCTCCAGATCCGCGCTGTCGACAGGCCGCCAAGCGGTCTTCTCGCCCGGCGCCCACTCGATCGCGGCACTCCCCGAAGCCAGAGCAAGCCGCACGCCGCGCGGACCGTTGGGAACACTAAGCAGATGGCCGGCTGGAAGATTGGGCAGAAATTGGTTCAAGCCGGTCCAGGTGAGGCCGCCATCCATCGACCGCCAGACTCCGGTCTTCGCCGCCACCACCGCCTCATCGGGCTCACGTGGGGAAACCGCCAGGTCCGCCAACCCATCGCCCAGGATCGAGGCTCCCTTGTAAGCGGTTAAGTTCGTCCACGTGACGCCGCCGTCATCCGAGCGGTAGGCATTGCGCCCGGCGCCATAGAAGCGGCCGGATCCGCCACGCTGGCTCCGGATCTTAAGCCCGGCCTCAGGAATAGTCACCGACTCGGGACTCGCCGGCGCCGGGGGAGTGACGCTCTGACCCTGCACCTGTTTCCATTGCTCGAAATCCGTGGTCGCAAAGACCCGGCCCAAGGCAGTTTGCGCATAGAGAACAGATCCGTCTTCCGAATACCAGACGCGACCCACGGGACCGGTGGTCACCGAGGGCATGTAGAGCTCGATTGCCGAGTTCCCGATGTGCCGCCAATCGAGGCTCACCGGCTGTGCTTTGGCGGCCCACGTGGATACCACCAGCAGCGCTGCGGCACTTCCTAGCCGTACTGTGGCCCTCCGACACATGGGACGAGTCTATTGTATCCTTTTTGACGTTTCGCCCCGCTGGAAGGGGCTGAATTTAAGCGAGTTTCTCACAAAAACCCTCAACGGACATCATCTTGCTATGCACTTTTGGTGGTAGACTGTTTTCTTGATATTGGCCGCAAGTAATTGGCCACATAGTACTATAGAATGGCATCGGCCAGACCGATCTTTTTCTTTATGAGCTCTTGGGCCAAGCGCGCATACATCGTGGGACTGCTAATCGCGGTCGGAACGCTGATGGTGTGCTCCACAATGGTGTGCTCCGCCCAGATCTTCCCCGTCTCATCGGAGGGGGCTACCAAGGTCATTTCCTTGAATGGCAGTGTTTCCGCACTTCGGGATGCTATACCTTGGGCGCTCAACGTCGGGGATGAAGTGCAGATCCGGCAAGTCATCATCACGGGTCCGGACGGCTATGCGAAGTTCCAGGTTTCCGATGGGAGTACTTTCGAAGTTTATCCGAATTCCAATATCGTCTTCCGTAAGAATCCCGGCAACTGGCGCGATCTGATGGATGTCTTGGTCGGGAGAGTGAAAATACACATCCAGAAGTGGGGTGGACAACCCAATAACAATCGGATTCTGACACCCACCGCGGTAATTTCCGTACGCGGCACCACATTTGATGTGGCGGTGGAAGATGATGATGACACGACTATAGTTTCGGTGGAAGAGGGCGTGGTGGACGTTCGGCATGCCCTTCGGCCTAGCCAGACAAAAACGCTGAACGCGGGTGAATCGATCCACGTTTATAAGGATCAGCCGTTGGCCCAAAGCACGGTTGATAAAGGTGCTGTTGTCCGCAAAGTCCTGCAGGGCTTGCGGGACGCCGCATTCACCATGGCAACGCACACTCCGGCCCACCCGGGTAGTACTATTCCGATATCTACTCAGCCTACTGGTCCCGCTCCGCCTCCTGGTCCTCCGCCACCGGCAGGTCCGCCGCCGCCAAATTAATAGTCGCTGACCTGCCAAGATGAGTCGGCGTGATTGCGCCACATTAGGTTGTGCCAAACTAGCCATAGGGAAGGTCATTGATGAAGTTCGGTCTAAAAATGTTGAAGTCTGGTTTACTAACGTGTCTAGTGTTCGTCTCCTTTGTTGCAAGCGCTCAATCCCCGGCAGGTGGTGTCGCTTCGGAATGGGATGTTCGGAAGTTGCTTGATAGCCTGGATCTACAGGCGCAGCACGTGAAGCCGATCATCGACCAGGTAAAGCCTGAAGCATGGGTGGCCAAAGGGGCTCCCAAGGCTTACGTGACGCAGTGGACCACGGCCCAGGCGGAGCTGAAGTACTTGCTGTCGTCCAGCGAGGCGCTTTCCAAGCAGCCCGAACGCCTTACCCTTGCGCTCGACACCTACTTTCGAATGCAGGCGCTGGAATCGACGCTCGGTTCGGTGACGGAAGGGATCCGCAAGTATCAAAATCCGGCGCTGGCCGATCTCATGCAATCGGTAGTGGCCGAAAATAGCTCGAATGCGGACAAGCTGCGGCAGTATGTCCAGGATCTGGCAACTCAGAAGGAAGAGGAATTTCAGGTTGCCGATCGGGAAGCTCAGCGCTGTCGCGAGTCGTTGGTGAAACAACCCGCGGCTCCCACTAAGGCGGTGCGCAAGTGACGGCGGAAGCGGCCATTTTCACTTGTAGCATCTGCGGCGAGCCGGCCGGCGAAATCTGCGTGTACTGCACCAAGGACGCGTGTATCAATCATCGTTGCGACCGATGTAAGCGCTGCAGCGACTGTTGCGAGTGTGAGATTCCGTTGTCGGCTGCGGAGGCCCCCATGATCCTGGAAGAAGTTGAAATCCAGACGGCCCCCCAGGCGCAATTAGAGGTCCCGCCCGAGGCTCACTCCCAATCTGAGAGCAGTCTCGCGCCGGAACAGAGCGCCGAACCCGTCCCGCCACAAACCGAAAATCCCATATTCTAGTGGGTATGTTCCTTCGCCCCGCGCGCGCCCTGCTGGTTTCTGCATTCTGCCTTATGACTGTCAACGCCGCTCCTCACATTCTGGTGCATGGCCACCGCGGTGCTCGCGCCATCTATCCCGAGAACAGCATTCCCGCGTTCGAGTACGTCATCAAGATCGGCGCAGACTTCCTCGAAATGGATGTCGCGGTGACCAAAGACAATGTGCTGGTGATCTCGCACGATCCGCACATCAACGCGGAAATCTGCAAGGGACCGCACCCCGGCATTGCCATTCACGAGCTTACGCTGGCCGCGCTTCGCGAGTACGACTGCGGCGCTTTGAAGAACCCGCATTTCCCCAAGCAGCAACCAGTGCCCGGCACCCGCATCCCGACGCTGGATGAAGTGCTCAGCTTATCGCGCGGCAACAACGTCCAGTTCAACATCGAGACCAAGAGCTTTCCCGATCATCCGGAGCTGACGCCGACGCCCGACGTCTTCTCCAGCATGCTGCTGGACGTGATCCGCAAGCACAAGCTGGAATCGCGCTCCATCGTGCAGTCGTTCGATTTCCGGACTTTGCACGCCATGAAGCGCCTGGCGCCCAATATCCGACTGTCGGCGTTGTGGGAAGGCGACGCGCGGCCGTTTGTCGACATCGCGCGCGAAGGTGAAGCCGGCATCATCTCGCCGTTGTTTAAGCTGGTCACACCACAGCAAGTGACGGCCGCTCACCAAGCTAAGATCCAGGTGGTGCCGTGGACCGCCGATACTCCCGCCGACTGGCAGATGCTAATCGAGGCTGGTGTCGACGCGATTATTACCGACGACCCGGCCGCGCTGATTGGGTATCTGAAAGAAAAAGGCCTACGGTGACGGCGTGAAGGACAAGAGGCACGCTTCCCTCAACATCAAAAGTGTTGAAGCGCACTCTTTGGCGGTTCGCCTCGCGAAGTTGCAAGGTACGACGATCTCTGCGGCCGTGGTCAAAGCCCTGCGGGCGGAGTTGCGGCGAGAGGAGCATCGCGACGAGGAAGTTGCGCGGATGGAAGGGTTTTCTCAACGCCTGGCCCGCTTGCCGGTACTCGATCACCGTTCCGTGCATGAGATTCTTGGCTACTGAACTGCAATGTGGCGCACGCACTTTTGCGTGCCGTGTTAGCACTCATGCTAACACTAGTTTGAAAACGTTCACACGACTGTGAACGCAGCACGCGGGAGCGCGTGAGCTACGCTGCCGCTTGCTTCTCCGCCAGCGGCCCGACCACCGGCAAAACGATCTTTTCGCCGTTGTAGGTCTTAAACATCATATAGAGCCAAAGAATGAAGAAGCCGATTCCGATGCACGCGTGAAGCAGAATGGAGATGATCGCCCCCAGAATCGGAATGGTGTGCAACACGATAGAGAGGATCGTGGCTGCGATCCAACACACGATCCAGGCGATGTTCAGGAAGATGGACTGGAACGCATGGAACTTGATGTTGCGATTCTGATTATAGGGCGCGAGTACCAGGAATAGAATTCCGGTGATAAACCCGAACAAGTAGCACAAGGCTCCCGCCATATTGTCCGTCATTCCAGCTGCCCCCGCGGGAGGTGGAACGTAGCCCGCTGGCGCCGAGTAACCGGGCGCGCTGTAACCAGGTGGTGGCGGATTATATCCAGGAGGTGGCGGACCACCGGGCGGCGGTCCTGGGGGCGGAGGTGTACCCGGTCCGGCTGCTGGCGCTCCCGCATCTACGGCCGATCCGCACTTCGGGCAGAACCGCCCGTCCACTGCCGCTCCACAGTTCGAACAAAAAGCCATTGTCCTCTCCCTCGTGATCACTGTAACGGAACTGGGTTTGAATCGCAAGTAGTTTACGATGCGTTACGGTACTTGACCGTTCTACATGAACCTGCCTGGCATAACGCTCGTCCAGAAGAGTAGGAGAACTTAAGTATGCAAGTCCTAAGTAAGAAAATGGGTGCATGGATGGCGGTGGCCGCTCTCGGCACAGCCAGCCTGTTTGCCCAAACGCCGCCACCCGCGCGGCACAACCATCAACATGGCCGGTTAGCTGCGGCGCTGAACCTCACGGATGCTCAAAAGACCCAGATGAAGTCGATCTTTCAAGGGGCCCGGCAGTCGGCGCAGCCAGTCCGGCAGCAATTGAAGCAGACCCGGCAATCGCTTCAAGCCGCGGTCAAAGCTGGAGACTCAAATCAGATTCAGCAACTGGCCGCTACCGAAGGGACCGAGATGGGACAGCTAGCCGCCATCCACGCTTCGGCACGCGCGCAGATGTTCAAGATGCTGACGCCCGAGCAGCAGCAGAAGTTGTCGACCATCCAAGCATCAATGCATGGCCGGAGGCACGGGCCGGCGGGCGGCGCCGCAGTCCAGAACTAAGCCATTGACCATAACGCGCCACCGGAGCGCCAGATGAATGCGGTAGAATCCCGGCTTTGGAAGTCCTCGTTCTCATCGCTCTGCTCGTTGTCCTTCTTCCTCTGTCGGGATTCCTCTATCAGGCGGCCGGATCAGCTCGCGACCAGCGCAAGTTTCCGCCGCCTGGGCGCCTGGTGGACATCGGTGGCCCGCGTCTGCATCTGCGTCTGCATCTGATGGATGCGGGGCAGGGTAGTCCTACCGTAGTCTTCGAATCGGGAATTGCGGCCTCTTCTCTCAATTGGACGGCCATGCAAGCCGAGGTCGCTCGCTTCACACGCGCTTGTGCCTATGACCGTGCGTGGCTAGGCTGGAGCGATCCTGCCGCAGCGCCTCGGGTGGCCGCGCAATTGGTGGACGAGCTGCACTCTTTGCTGGCGGCAGCGCAAGTTCCCGCGCCTTACGTTTTGGCCGGTCATTCATTCGGCGGACTTCTGGTGCAGGCCTACGCAGTCGCTCATCCCAACCAAGTCGCGGGCCTCGTATTGATCGATCCGTTGCCGGCCTCAGAATGGGCGCACGCTTCAGGAGAACGCTTGCGAATCCTGCGCTGGGGCATACGGCTATCGCGACGCGGAGCGCTGCTCGCACGCTTGGGAGTGGTTCGTATCAGCCTGGCAGTGCTCTCGGGCGGCGGTCGCCGGATTCCCAAGCTGGTTGCCACGCTGAGCAGCGGGCGCGCCGAATCTACTTTGTCGCGGCTGGTCGGCGAGGTACAGAAGATGCCGCCCGAGGTCTGGCCGATGGTGCAGGCGCATTGGTGCCAGCCCAAGGCTTTTCTGGGAATGGCTGAATATTTTAGAGCCCTTCCGGAGAGCGCTGAGCAGGCTGCGGCGTTGGGCGATCTTCCGCGGATCCCAGTGACGATTCTTTCAGCCGACAATTCCACACTGCCGCAGTTAGCCGAGCGCGATGCCATAGCCGGCCGGTCGTCGCGCGGCAAGCACGTCGTAGTACCCGATAGCGGTCACTGGATTCATCTCGACCAGCCAGAAGTGGTGCTGGAAGCGATCCGCGAAATCGTGGAACTTGTGCGGCCGCGCTAAGCGCCCGATGAGGTTTGCTTACGCCTGCTGCGCTGCGGTCAGCAGTGCACTCTCAGTCGCGGGGCTGAACATAATCCGGTGCGACGCGACTAGTACTGTGTTGGCATGAAGTTTTCCGCAACCCCGGCCCTTCAATTGCAGTCTAAATGTCCAGAAGGTGGGAGTCTCTTATGATGGTCGGCGCGATTCTTGCAGTTTTTGTGATCTTTGGCCTCTTTTTGTCGATGCTTGCTGATTCTCCGAAAAGCGACACCGAGGCGCAATCTGACACAGAAGTGTGAAAGATTTGCTCATCTGACGCTGTGATGTAGAATGGCCTGCATGCTGCAGGTCGTTGCATTAAGCTTCTTTCTTCAAATCCAACCCTTCGACATCCTGATTCAACACGCCCACATCGTGGACGGGTCCGGCAATCCCTGGTACCAAGGCGACATCGGTATTAGGGGAGACACCGTAGCGGCGATAGGGCATCTTGAGAACCTGCCTTCGAAAATGACCATTGATGCCCATGGGTTGACAGTCGCGCCCGGTTTTATCGACATCCACACCCACGCCCGGCGCGGGATTTTCCTGGACCCGGCGGCGCAAAACTACATCCGCCAAGGAGTAACCACCCTCATCGAGGGCCAGGACGGCAGTTCGCCCATACCGCTGGCGCCGTTCCTCAAGCAGGTGGCCGACGCCCATCCGGCCGTCAACTTCGGAAGCTTCGTGGGGCAGGGAAGCATCCGCCAGCAGGTACTTGGTCTTGAGAACCGGAAAGCGACGCCGGAAGAGATCGCGAAGATGAAGGAGATCGCCCGCCAGGCCATGTTGGAAGGCGCTATGGGGCTTTCCACCGGCCTGTTTTACGTTCCGGGCAACTTTACGCCCACTGAGGAGGTGATCGAGATCGCCAAGGTGGTGGGTGCTTTCGGCGGCATGCACATCTCGCATATGCGCGATGAGGCGGCTGGCGTTCTGGATAGCGTCCGCGAGACCATCCGGATCGGCGAAGAGGGCGGCCTGCCCACCCAGGTGACCCATCACAAGATCATCGGCGCGGCGAACTGGGGCAAGAGCGTCGAGACGCTGAAGCTGGTGGAGGAAGCTCGCGCGCGAGGCGTCGACGTGACCATCGATCAATACCCCTACACGGCTTCGAGCACCGGAACTGCTGCGCTATTTCCGCAATGGTCGCAGGCCGGTGGCCAGAAGGCGCTGCTCGAGCGGTTGTCGGCGCCGGATCAGCGCGTCAAGATCAAGGTCCTAATCGTCGAGCGCATCAAGGTCGATCGCGGCGGCGGAGATCCAAAGAATGTCGTAATGGCGAATTGTCCCTTCGATACTTCGTTGGATGGGAAAAGCCTGGCCGACATCACCGCCGCGCGAGGCCGGCCTGTCACCATCGAAAACGCGGCGGAGACCGCCATCGAGATCCAGCAGAAAGGCGGCTGCCAGGCGGTCTATCACGCCATCAGCGAGGAGGACATCGAGCGGATCTTGCGGTCGCCCTACACGATGATTGGTTCGGACGGTGAGATTCCCCAGTTCGGCAAGGGCGCGCCGCATCCTCGCAGCTACGGGACGTTCTCTCGAGTACTGGCTCGTTATGTTCGCGAGCGGAAGGTGCTGACGCTTGAAGATGCCGTTCGCAAGATGTCCGGCTACACGGCCGAGCGGCTGCGTCTGCTGGATCGCGGACTGTTGCGGCCGGGGATGAAGGCCGACATCGTCATCTTCGACCCGGCCAAGGTGCAGGACAAAGCCGACTATGCCAATCCGCATCAGTATGCCGAAGGCGTGCAAGATCTCATCATTAATGGCCAGCGTGTGATTTCCAATGGCCAACTGACAGCGGCGCGGCCTGGCAGGATCCTCCGCGCTTCGCCTGTAGGGCAAATCAAATGAGACCGCGATACATCGCGCTACTGGCTGCTTTCGCGTCATACGCGGGCGCGCAACCTCACAAGACCGAGAACGTCCTCCTGGTTATGACCGACGGCTTGCGCTGGCAAGAGGTATTCCAGGGCGCGGACGCCGCTTTGATGGACGATAAGAATCATGAAGTAGCCGCCGGACGCCGCGAGGCTCTTCTGCCGTTTCTTTGGCACGTAGTCGCGAAGAACGGTCAGATCTATGGCAATCGCACGCTCGGATCAGACGCATACGTCACCAACGGCCTGAACTTTTCCTATCCCGGCTATAACGAAACGCTCTCCGGATTCACAGATCCGCGCATCCACAGCAACGACAAGGTCGCCAACCCGAACGTGACCGTGCTCGAATGGCTCAATCAAAAGCCGGCGTACCGCGGCAAGGTGGCCGCCTTCGGCGCTTGGGGCGTAATCTCCTGGATCGTGAATGCCAGCCGCGCCGGGTTTGTCGTCAACTCCGGCTACGAACCGCTGACCGCGCCGCCAGTAACCGAGCGTCTGGCATTGCTCAATCGCTTGAAGGACGAGACCCAGATCTGGGAAGACGAGCCGTTCGACTCATTCCCTTTTCACACCGCGCTAGAGTATCTGAAGCTGCACCACCCCCGCGTTCTGTATCTGTCGCTGGGCGAAACCGACGAGTGGGCGCATCGAGGAGACTACGCGCTGTATCTGAGATCCGCCCATCGCGTGGATCAATACCTAAAGGAGTTATGGGAAACAGTGCAGTCCATCGATCAATATCGCGGTAAAACGACATTGATTTTTCTAACCGACCACGGACGCGGCCAGGCGCCGGTGGAATGGAAGAGCCACGGAGAGAAGATTGCCGATTCAAAGTTTATCTGGATGGCGTTCCTCGGCCCCGATACGCGTGCACTCGGGGAGCGTACTAAGGTTGCGCCGGTGACACAGAGCCAGATCGCCGCCACCTTGGCTGCGTTACTGGGCGAAGACTATACCGGGGCGGTTCCGAAAGCTGGAAAGCCAATCGCCGACGTGCTGCGTTAGCGGATGGGAACCATGGTGAAGGTAAGCAGAAAGATCGCCAGCGCGGCGATGCCGAGCAGCACGCGATTTCGACCCAGCGGCGCGACATCGCAAATCACCGGATGACGAAGAGCGAAGAAGAACAGCAGCACCGCCCACACCAGCCAGCTTCGTGAGTAGAAAATCCCCATCGGGATAAGCGCCACTACAAACAGCCGTGACAGCAGTTTGTGCTTGTCCGCCGTGAATGCGTAAAGAATATGTCCGCCGTCCAATTGCCCGATCGGCAGCAGATTGAGGGCAGTGGCGAGCGTACCCACCCAGGCTGCCCGCGCCACGGGATGCAGATAGATGTCCGCGGCGGGCGCACCAGGAAACATGAGCCATTCCATAGCGCGCTGTATTGCCGGTACTCCGAAGATCAATTCGCCGCGCTCGGCGATCCCGGGAATCACTTTCGAATTCGCGAGCCCGATCGCCATCGCCGGAAGCAATAATACGAAGCCCGCCAGCGGTCCGGCGATCCCGACGTCGAAAAGCGCGCGCCTGGTGTAGATAGGCGAGCGAATACGGATGAACGCGCCCAGCGTGCCGATGGGCGAAGGAAACGGAAGAAAATACGGAAGGCTGGCATCGATCCCGTAATAAAGACAGGCGAAGTAATGGCCCAACTCATGAGCCAACAGAATCGACATCAACGTTACGGAGAACGCCAGGCCTTGCAGCAAGACCAGCGGCCGCGCGCCGATCACGGCGAACACGCTCACATATTGATCGAGGTCGAGCGGGCGGTTGTTTTCAAAACTCTGTGTGAGCACCACGCCGACAATCGTGGTGGTTAGAAAGGTGAGCCCCAGAAGTAGCCAATGGACCGCCCAACGGGAAGCGGAAATCGTGGGATGCGGAAGTGTCAGCGCGACCCGGAAGCCGTCGGCCGGTGGGCGTGGAACCACGACGACTACGCTACTGCAGCGACTGCAGCTCCTTGCCCGGTTTGAAGCGCACCGCTTTGCCGGGCGGGATGGCCACCTCGGCGCCGGTGCGGGGGTTGCGTCCGATCCCGGTCTTGCGCGGCCGGACGTTGAAGATGCCGAAGCCTCGCAGCTCAATGCGCTCCCCATGAGCCAGTGCTCGCTTCATGCTCTCAAAGACCGTTTCCACCGCCATCTCGGCTTTGGTCTTCGTTATTCCGGTCTTGTTTACCACTTCGTTAATGATGTCGAGCTTGATCACGGTGTCCCCCTCAAGGATGAAAACGGCACTGAATGCAAGCGGAATTGCTCCCGATGATGCCCCACCTACGCGGAAGGCAGGAGCAAACCTCATGATAGGATTAGGGTTATAGCCTTGTCAAGACCGGCTCCCAGCCCGCATCCCAGCTCGGCTCCCCTCTTCAACACGGAAGCCTTCCGGAAAGCTTGCTCGATGTTCGCAACCGGAGTCGCCGTCGCCACGGTGAGAGCTTCAGATGGAAGCCCGCACGGGCTCACCGTGAGTTCGTTCACCTCGGTTTCCATCCAGCCGCCGCTGATCCTGATCTGCATCGATTACGCCTTCAATTTTCTTTCGCATTTTCGTGCTTGCTCGAATTTTGCCGTAAATGTTTTGAGCGAATCCCAGCGCGAGCTTTCGGTGACGTTCGCCGTGAAGCCGGAAGGCCGCTTTGAAGGCGTCGAATGGTACACCAACGTGACCGGCGCGCCGCTGCTGCGTGGATGCATCGCCAATATCGAGTGCCGCCTTACGTCTATCATCGAAGCCGGCGACCACGCCATCTTCCTGGGCGAGGTGATACACGCCGAGTCGCCTGGTGGCCGACCGCTGTTGTATTTTGATCGGGATTACCGCGCGCTTCCATGATTCGTCGACGCGACCGCCAACGCCATCCATCCCACCAGCGCCGCATATTTTTGATCCTGCGTCCACGGTGGACCGATGCCGCGGCCTAGCGCGGCAATCCGGTTTTCGATCTGTGCCACCGAAAGACCCAACTGCGCCGCGCCACGTTCATACGCTTCCCGCTCTTTAACGCCCAACACCGGCAACCCGCAATGCTCCCCCGCTTCCACCAGCGCCTGGCGATAGAACTCTCCTTCGGCGGTATGAAGCAGTGCGTGGGATGCCAGGATCGCTTCCAACGCCGGTAATGAACGGCCTGATCCGAGAATCACTCCACAGCCGGTGACCTCGAAGCCTTTCCCCCGCAAATCGCCGATCGCCGCTTGGAGGGCTTGGCGCGATAGTCGCCGGGTGCTCTCGGTGCACTTCTTGATCAATGCCTCGGCGTCCTGGAGCTTCAGAGGCTCGGCCGCATGGAAGGGCTGCTTCGACCCTCGAATGGACGGGTCCGCCGTCTCGATCCGCCGCCGGTCGATCACTTCCGCTGATTCGGATGAACCAGCCAATGCCACCAGCGCAGCCCAGCCGGAATGCGCGCGCAGGCCGAGAGCAGCTCGGCGCACCGCCATGTGTTTTGCCATTAACGCCGGGCGCTCGGCGAGTCCAACGCCGCGATGACGTCCACACCGAACGCCGCGTCGAGCGACGGAAGGCCCTCGAACGGTAGCAGCGTGCTGGCGGGCGGCGCGGTGCTGCTGTAATAACCCGCTCTCACGGTCCGCACGCGCGGGATGATCGCGCTTGATGTTACGTAAGTGTGCGACATCACCACTTGATCGAAACGAGCGTTAGAAGAACTCAGCACCCTCTGTAGCCGCTCAAAGGCCAGCTTGATGTCGCCCTCCTGACTCCCAAAAGCAAGTTGAGTTCCGGTGATCACCAGCTTAGGACTCTTTACCAGCGCCAGTTGCGAGTAGTTCGGTGATTTGTCGAGATCGGCCGGATTGAGGAAGCTCACTGGTTCTGGGACCGCAGCTCGCAGCCGGGCCACCGCTTCGCACTCGGCCGCCGGCGCCACCGGCTCGCGCTGCATCTGGACGTAGTTCAATATCGCGCCGGGGAAAGCCGCCGTCATTAATTGATGCGCATCTCGCTGCTCCTCGAGCGAGCTGACGAAGCAGGTCACGCGCAGCGCGTCTTCGGACTGCATGCCGCCGCCCCTAAGAGCGACCGTCAATCTCGCAAGAGACTGCGCTACGCTGGGGGCGTTTTGGCCGGCCAGGAACGCGATCCCGTGCGGATTGACCACCTTCTTATCCACTTCGATGCTCTCCAGCACCACCTGAGCGCCTTCCATCGGAAGCGCGCCCACCTGCACCACGCTCAACACCGGCAGGGGCAAATGTTTTTCGGTGAATGTCTCGGCCACCAACTCGCCCACGCGGCGCAAATCGCCTGAGCCGGCCACGAACGCCCGCAGTTTGATGATGGTCCCATGATTGGTTTTGAGAAGAGCCTTCAACGCGTCCCGCGTCTGCTGAGAAAGTAAACCTTTTCCTGTTAAGGGCGAGGCGCCGAACGCCAACCTGTCCGTCTCGGCCGTTACGGCGCCCGGGAGTTCCTTAGGAGGAGGCAGCGTTTGGGTGTCCTCGTCCTTTTTCTTCTTCTGCTTGGTCTCCGGAGCCACCACCGGGATGTAGCCTTCGTCGTCGGAAACCGGTTTCTTCTTTTGTGCCGGCAAATCTTCGGCGAGAAGAGCAACCAGAACAACGAACAGCGGGGCGGTACGGCAAAAATGCATCACAGCTAGCGAATCAATTTTATCAAAGCTTGTTACATTGAAGGAGCGTGCCAGCAACCATCGCGTCTCCGCGCAAAAGCCAGCCGGCCACCTTCACGCGCTATGCCTGGGGCGTGCTGGCCTGGAACCTGTTCGTGGTGCTGTGGGGCGCTTACGTGCGCGCCAGCGGATCGGGCGCCGGTTGCGGCAATCACTGGCCGCTGTGCAATGGCGACGTGGTCCCACGCGCGCCGCGCCTGGAAACCATCATCGAATTCACGCATCGGATGACCAGCGCGGTTTCGCTTCTCGCTACTGGCTGGCTGGCGGTATGGAGTGTGCTCCGCTTTCCGCGTGACCATCGAGTGCGGCGTTACGCGCTGCTGTCGGTAGTGTTTCTCTTCGCCGAAGCGTTGCTGGGCGCTGGGCTGGTGCTGTTCGAGTTCGTCGCTTCCAATGCTTCGGTAGGGCGGGCGTTTTATTTGTCGCTGCACTTGGTGAATACACAATTCTTGTTGGCGGCGCTGGCTCTGACCGCCTGGTATTCGCGCGAAGCAGTGCCCGATGCTCTGCGCCCATCGTCTCGTGTGATTGGGGCGCTTCCCATAGCCGTGGTGGTCAGCGTAACGGGAGCCATTGCCGCTCTAGGCGATACGCTCTTTCCAGTGACATCGCTCGCTGAAGGCATGCGGCAGGATATTTCGACGGCTTCGAGTTTCCTCTTACGCCTTCGTGTTCTGCATCCGGTGCTGGCCATCCTGGCTGCCGGATACTTCGCCTATACAGCGATGTCGGTGTTGCGGTCGAAGCCTCGGCCGTTGACGGCGCAAATCGCGTTGGCGGTGATCGTGCTTGCGGTGGCACAGCTGGGAGCGGGGGCGATCAACATCACGCTACTCGCTCCAGTCTGGATACAGCTTTTTCACCTGCTGGTGGCCGATCTGCTGTGGTTATCGCTGGTTCTGTTGGCAGTCGAAGCCCGGGCTTACAGTTCGTCCTCAGCCTGAAGCGCTTGCTCGAGCGTGATCCGCTCCGCGTCTTGCGGCACCATGAAGCTCGTTACTTCGGATGCGGGATTACGGCCACGATGAAGTAGGTATCACCCTCGATCTTGAAGTAGAATCGCCATTCCCTGTTAACACGAGCTTGCCAACGATCCTCGGCTTCGTCGTACTTCTTCGCGCGGAGCGAAGGGTGGTGAAGATTCTGTTCGAGGAACCTTATTTGCTTGAAAAAAGCCTTCTGCACCGCGGCAGGAGCCTGTGCTAAAGCCTCAGCGACTCCATCGCCGTAACTAACCTTCATCTAGACCGTTTGGATCTCTTTATGGCCCTGCGCCTTTTTACTTCGCCTTTCAGGTGGGCGATCATGTCATCAACGGTATTGAAAGGACCGTAGAACGGACCTTTTTCAGCTTTGTCGAGCTGGGCGTCGATGATACGCCGCTGCGCGGGCGTATATTCTTCGTCCGCCGAGGGTAATTTTGGAAGGATCGTGACCACGCCGCCAGAGGCCTTGAACTCCACCTGATCGCCGGGTTTGAAACCAGCGCGGCGTCGCACAGGGTCCGGTACCGTGAGAGGTGTTTTATTTTTGACGGTGATGGTCATGGTTTAGTAATGCGTGTGCAAGTTTGTTTCGCTTTCAGTGTACTCCCAGATCGCGGAAAAGGCACGATTGATTGGGGTAGGAAGTTCGGGCGAGAGAGTTATTCCCTCACGCGTCGGCTTTTTAGGGAACTGTTCTTGCTTACCACCCGCAGCTCACTCATGGAACCCCAGGGCCCGGTGCCCGGATTCAACCAGCAAAAAAGCGCAAGTTTCCAATCACGATGATTGTGGCCACACGAATGGCCGTTGATCGTTTTTGGCCCGACCTGATTAGTTAGTGATGGGACAGGGATGAGGACCGCAATCCAGACCGGAGTAAGTAGCATGATTAGGACCCCGATAAGAAGCATTGACTCTCGCTAGGCGTATCGTCAGAGTTGCCGGAGACCGTGAGAGGGCCGACCAAGCTACCCTCTCGCACGCGCAAACTGAGGTGGTGGTCAGTTTTGACCCACTACGTTGCAGCCAAGCCAGCCAATATGGTATGCTCATTGGCGTACCAAAATGCTGCCGATCAGCGCGTTAGACGCACATTCGAACTCCCCTCTCTACCGGCAGTTATACCTTAAAATTAAGCAGTTAATTGAATCTCGAGAGCTTTCCAAGGGCGAGCGCCTACCAGCCACTCGGGAATTGGCTGGCCAACTTGGCCTGAACCGGACCACTGTCTCAGCCGCCTACGAACTCCTCGAATCCGAAGGTCTGATCACCGGCCACGTTGGCCGCGGAAGCTTCGTCGCCGACCATCCGACAAAACGAACCCAACTGAACTGGCCTGACCTGCTGGAGCCTGCAGCCTCCTCCCCGGCCGCGCCCGCATCGACGCCGCTCGCCAGCTTCTCCAGCTCCCGGCCTTCCGAGCTGCTCTTTCCTTTGGAGGAATTCCGCTCCAGTTGCTCGGAAGTCGTTCATAGCGCCGAGGCCCAAACTATCCTGCAATTAGGCTCGCCTTCCGGTTACGCACCGCTGCGCCGTTATCTTCTGGAAATCTCCCGTGCTGAAGGCGTCACACGCGACTCCGACGACATATTAATCACCAGCGGATGCCAGCAGACTGTCGATCTGCTGCAGCGAACCCTGGTCCGAAACGGCGAGACGGTCCTGCTCGAGGATCCGGTATATCTGGGAGTGAGGCACGCCTTCGAGCGAGGCGGCGCCCGTCTGATTGGCGTTCCGGTCGGCGACAACGGGCTCGACCTCGAAGCTCTGGAACGGATCCTGGCCCGCGAGCACCCGCGGTTGCTGGTTGTCACTCCAAACTTTCAGAACCCGACCGGCGCCACGCTGCCGCTGGCATCCCGCAAAGCGCTGCTGAGGATCACGCAGCCGGCCGGCGTTATCGTGGTCGAAAACGATATCTATGGGCCGCTGGCCTATGAGGGCGACTCCATCGCTCCGTTGAAGCGCCTGGACGAAACCGGCGACACGGTCCTGCTGCGCAGCTTTTCGAAGCTCGCGTTTCCCGGCCTACGCGTCGGCTGGGTGATCGGCCCGCGTCCGCTGATCGAGAAGTTGACCGAAGCCAAGCAATGGAGCGACCTGCATACCGATCAGCTCTCGCAGGCTGTACTATTGCGCTTCGCGGAATCTGGGCGTCTGGAACAGCATCGCCAGCGGATGCTTACCGCCGGCCGCGAGCGTCTCCACGCCGTACTCAGCGCGTGCGAGAAATACCTTCCTCGGGGAACGGCTTTCACCCGGCCGCGAGGTGGGATGAGCCTGTGGGTCCGCTTGCCGGGTGGCCTCGACGCCGGCGAGTTGTTGCCGCGCGCCGAACGCGAAGGCGTCACCTACCTGCCAGGCAAGTATTTCGCCGTATCGCACCCGGAACCGAACAGTTTACGCATCAGTTTTGCCGGGATGACTCCGGATCAGATCCGATCTGGCGTCGCCATCCTCGGTCGTATATTTCAAAACGAACTGGAGCGCATGCGCGCACATTCACCGCTCATCGAAGCTCCCGCAATGGTCTAAAGGAGAACACATGTACCTCGACGACAAATTCCGCCTCAAAGTCGGCCTGGCCGAAATGTTGAAAGGCGGTGTGATCATGGATGTGACGAACGCCGAGCAGGCGGTCATCGCTGAAAAAGCCGGCGCCACCGCTGTCATGGCGCTGGAGCGCGTGCCCGCGGATATCCGCAAGGAAGGCGGCGTCGCGCGCATGGCGCCCATCAGCAAGATCCGCGAGATCATGCACCAGGTCAGCATTCCGGTGATGGCCAAGGCGCGCATCGGCCATTTCATGGAGGCGCGCATTTTGGAAGCGCTCGAAGTCGACTACATTGATGAGAGCGAGGTGCTGACTCCGGCCGACGAAGAGCATCACATCGACAAGCGCAATTACAAAGTTCCGTTTGTGTGCGGCGCGCGCAACCTGGGCGAGGCTCTGCGGCGGATCGCCGAAGGCGCGGCCATGATTCGCACCAAGGGGGAGGCCGGCTCGGGCAATATCGTCGAGGCGGTGCGGCACATCCGGACCATCGTCAAAGAGATGAAGCAGCTCACCGTGCTGGGACCTGAAGAGTTAGTGGCAGAGTCCAAAAAATTGCAAGCGCCGCTCGAGCTGGTGCAGTGGGTGGCCGAGCACGGGAAGCTCCCGGTTCCCAACTTCTCAGCCGGAGGCATTGCCACTCCCGCCGATGCCGCGCTAGTTATGCAACTGGGCGCAGAGGCGGTCTTCGTCGGATCGGGAATCTTCAAGTCCGCTGATCCCGAGGCACGGGCCCGCGCTATCGTCAAGGCGGCCACTTACTATAACGATCCGGCCAAGTTACTCGAAGCGAGCGAAGACCTGGGTGTCGCGATGTTCGGCCTCGACATCGCCAAGCTGCCTGAATCGGAGCTGCTGCAAACGCGAGGCTGGTAATGGCCCAGGGGTCGAAGAAAAAGATCGGCGTGCTCGCGCTGCAGGGCGACTTCGAAAGGCACGAGAAAGCCCTGGCGCGGGCCGGAGCGGAGCCGGTCGAGGTGCGCTCTGCCGCCGATCTCGATCAGGTGGATGGTTTGGTGATCCCGGGCGGCGAGAGCACCACGATGTTGAAGCTGCTCGAAGAGGAACAACTGCTCGAACCGTTGCGCGAGTTCGGCGCGCGGCGTCCGATCTTCGGCACCTGCGCTGGAGCTATCCTGCTGGCGTCGGAAGTCCTGAATCCTCCCCAGCGCTCGCTGGGTCTCATGGATATCGACGTCGAGCGGAACGCCTATGGCCGGCAGCTCGACAGCCGGATCGCGCGGCTGAAACCGGAAGGGCTGGAAGGCGATCTGGAGGCCGTATTCATTCGCGCTCCCATCATTCGCCGGGTCGGCGATCAGGCCAAGGTGCTGGCTAAGTATCAAGGCGACCCGGTGCTGGTGGAGCAGGGCCGGCATCTGGTAGCGACGTTCCACCCCGAGCTGACCGACGATTCCCGTATTCATCAAATGTTTCTTGACAAGGTTTAGACTTGACAAGTTTTAGTACTGACAAGGTTTAGTACTGATCCGGAATTATTTCGGCATTGACTTAGCTAAAATAATAGTAAGTGCCACATACTCGGGTGTTATTTGTTTGCATCGGGAACTCGTGCCGCAGCCCGATGGCGGAGGGCTTCGCGCAGACCTACGGGTCCGACGTCCTCCAAGCACATAGCGCCGGGCTTGCGCCCGCGATGGCCGTGGCGCCGCTGACGCATAAAGTCATGCTCGAAAAGAATATCGATGTCGGCCACATGTATCCCAAGGATTTCAAAGCGGCGGCCGCCAACGCCGACGTCATCATTAATATGTCGGGTATGGAGCTGCCGGTGAGACCCGTGGTTCCGGTGGAGAATTGGGAGATCCGCGATCCGATCGGCGAAAGTGAAGAAACCTATCGCGAAGTGCGCGATCAGATCGAACTGCGAGTGATGCAGCTCATTCTCGCCCTGCGCGTGCGCAAAGAAGCCAAGCCAGCCGCGAGCTCGAAGGTTGACACTCGCCGCCGCGGTCTCGGACAATAGAGATGGCCCACCACAGTGCGGATGTGGCGGAATTGGCAGACGCGCTAGATTCAGGTTCTAGTTCTCGCAAGGGAGTGGAGGTTCAAGTCCTCTCATCCGCACCAAAGAAAAGAAAGCAGTTATAAAGAATCGGCTCCGTCGAAAAAGTGAGCCGTTGTCGGGGCTCCAGCAGATCAAGGGCGAACCGATGGCACCGACATAAATAGCGGTGACCGGGTATGGCTGAACTGATTCTCAGGTCGATTCCCAACCCCATTCCAGCGTGTCCGTGGCGTAGGATAGATTAACGCTAAGCCGGAGCTTGAATCCACTTCCAGATCATCTTCCACACAGCTTCCGTATACTCATCCAGATCGGTCGGCTTCTCGATAAACTCTTTCGCGCCCAACCTCAGCGCGTCCGCTTTGTCGGCTGAGTTCTTCGATGCGCTAAAAACCACCACTGGGACGCCGTTAGCGTTGCGCTGTCGCAACCCATCGTCCCTGGACACTTTTGGGAGAATCATGTCGGTGATGATTAGATCCGGCTGGAACAGAGGATCGCCGAGTAGAGCAAGCGCTTTTTCGCCGTCCGCGGCGACCGTGATCCTAACCGCCACAGAGCTATGCGAAACGATTTCCTTGATGATCCGCACGTCCGCACCATTGTCTTCGATTAGAAGAATTTCGACCGGCACCGGGATAATTTTAGGACGTTCGCTGTGGATATGCCAAGTCAGTAAGATACCAGTCTGCCCGCTGGATGCGGGCATTTACCACGGGACATTCGACAGGACAGTTCTTCCGAATACCACGACGAACGAACCCCGATTCGTAGTGCGGCAAAGGCGCGGAATGGATCGGTAAACAAGCCGCTGCTCGACGAATCTTTATGCTCCTGCAGCTAACGCCACGCACGCACCGAGAGGTTCTGCGCTTTCACGAAGATCACGCATGAATGCGAACAGGAGTTGATCCTCCAGCCGTATCAGCACTAACCCAGGTTGATGCAATTCATTGGAGGTTTGAACGATGGCGCCTTTGGGAACCGTAAGAAACGCTGGACTCAGGCTCGATTCTCTCATGGCTAAAAAGGGGAAAGTAACGCGGAGGTTCAATACAGCTTGCACCACATGCTCCAGGCGGTAGTATTGTTCCGATTGTAGCGCGAGAAATCCAACTTTAAAAACTAGGAAATCCACTGTACGAAGGAAACCGTAGATTAACGGTAGCGAGGGGCAAAAACTTGACCGACTCGATCGCGGGCCGCTCCGGGAAGCATAGAGAGCTGGGCGATGCGTTTTAAGGACCCGGAACTCATGCAACCGTTGCTTTTTGCCCTTCGCGTGGGCGACCTGTCACGTACTGCTAACCCTGCCATCGGCGAACCTGGGAAATGTTCTAGGCTCGGTGGCGTCCAACCCTTCAGGAAGGAGAATCGGTATGGACAACGAACCAACCATCACTCTCCACTACGTCCAGAAAGATGGCAAGCGCGAAAGAACCAAGCTGACTCACCATACGATGGCTGAAGCACGGAAAGTAGCCAAGGCCGTGTTGCACGCAGGGCACGGCCTTTACACCGAAGTCGATATCTGTTCCGAAGATGGAACTGTCGAGACGGTTCAGAATCCCGCCGTAGCGTGCCCCGGTTGGGACGAGCCAAAAGTCATACGGACTTACCTGGCCCATAAGTAGCTAACCGTTGTTTGTGTGGGGCTGTCTGCCCTGCGGGCATCATATACATGCAGGTTCTCCCAAAGGGTGACGCCCCGCCAAATCGACTGCTCGAGACGGCATTACTCTATGAACCCCTCCGAAGTACTTTTGGTTGAAGATTGCGCCGGGGATGCGCTGCTTGTCGGTCAAGCTCTTTCAGACGGCCCCACGCCGGTCCACTTGCACATCGCACGAGACGGGGAACAAGCGCTGCAAATTCTAGAGCAGGCGGATTTCAAACCTGATCTCATCATTCTCGATTTGAACATCCCGAAGATGTCGGGTTACGCCGTGCTTGCGTTGAACCCTCTGAAGAAGAAAACGCCGGTAGTGGTATTTACCGCATCAGAGAACGAAGCGGACGTGAGCCGTGCGTTCTTGCTCGGGGCACAGGAGTTCATCCACAAGCCGATGGATCTTGACGAGTACAAGACTGCCGTATCCGGCATGGTCCAGAAGTGGACCGCACCGAGGCAAAGCAATCCTGGCACATCCTAGCAGCGATCGCCGGTTTCTCGGCGGAAGCCTCCGAGAGATCACATTCGACGAATCCGCACCGCCAGGAGGAAAATCAAGCCGATACTCAGCAAAGACCGCGCGGAAGGCTCCGGAACCTCCACTAGCGTGAAGGTGACGTTGGAGAGTTGGTTTCCAGACGGGTCAAAGAACAGAATATGGTCTAAGCCTACAGCAGCGCCCGCTTCTCGGGTCAGGGGAAGATTCCCCGATCCCGTCATGCCAACTTGAACGATTTGCGGAACGCCAAAGGTGAATGGTTTGGGAGCGGGAAAAAAGGGCGGTAGACCACAGTTACTGATGTTAATAAGATCGCTAATACTCAAGCCGATGCCCGCAAGGCCTATGCTTACCGATGTCCCTGCGTCGGAGGAACCAGAAAAACATGGGAAGAAGAACCCGTTCCCGATTCCGCCGTTCACTGTAAACACGAAATCATCGAAAAAGTTTGCGGATGCCGAACCGGTGCCTGGTGGAAACCTAGTGGACGGAGATACATCGACGCCAACGCTTAAACCTCCAGAGACTAGAAGCCGGCGCTTGCCATGTAGTGTCCATCGTTGCAACTTGCGGAAAACGTTCCGACGGTCGTCACACCATCGCACGTTGCACTTGTACTGATCGTCGCGGCGGTTGCCAGACCCACCGCGAATGTGAGGGAAAGAACGTACTTGAACATCGGACGCCTCCTGAGCCTGCGACACCACGCCACATGCCTTGGCGGTTAGACTCCGATGATTATCGGAATGTTTCACTTATACGCGGAATCGTTTTTGCGGAAATTCCGCCCAATTTGCAGTACACTTTCAGGAAATGGATGTTGCGAAGATGCTGGTCGAACTTCGCGCCGAACGGGGACCGATTATGTTGTACGAGAGGGGTGGGACGGACGGGACGCGGAACGGTGTTGCGTTACGAGTCCTTTCAGCTCGCAAGCACGATCATCGCGATCTTCCAATCGGCCTTTCCACGATGCATCAGATAACTAAACTAATCGGGAGCCGCTCAATTTCTTGCCCCGTCGCCGCATACCGCACGGCTACTCCCCGCACCAGCGCTGCTGTCTCGCTGAGCATTATGACTTGTGGTTCGACAAACTCGCTCCGCCCGTACCCTTTGGCTTTCAGTCCCTCGATCATCGGAGCAAGCGCGTTTGCCAAGAGGGCCCGATTTGCGGCTGAAAACACGCCCTGCGGACTAATAGACATGCACGGTTCGCAATAACAGGAAGCAATCGCACTCAGGTCCAAAGTGCTGAACACGTTGTAGTATTCGTAGATGGCTTCAAGAGCAGACTGCATCGGCTCAAATGTTATCATTCCTTTCAGGCTGAATACTCCCGATTGGACTGACCACTACACTAATCCCCTCAACCGACCCTTCATGGCGTGCTCGCCGGGACTCTTCCTCACCATCGAGCCACGAACGCAGCCTGCCCACGCTCACGACGTGCGACATCTCGGGCTGGCGCACCCTTTACATGGGAACGTGAAACGAATGCTTCCCTTCGTCACCCGATAGTCACTCCGACGGCACGAAACATTCTCTGTAGTAATGAACCATACGTTCAAGAACGGGGCTGTTTTTCTCTTCTGGGTGTACCCTCTTCCGCAGTAGTAAATCATGATCCGGAGACGCCATCTTCGTTCCCATCGATACCAAATCTAAGGAGTAGCCGGCTTTGGGCATAAAGTCTTTTTCTAGTTGCGACCAGTCATAAAATAGCGTTACGGCATCTTCTTGTCAAGAAAATGGAAGAAAAACCTTCGATGTCGCGTCTCACTCGCCGGTGGTTGATCTGAGTGATCGCCAGGTCAGTGGAGAGATTGTCGCAGCTTGCCGTTCGGGCGACCGGGACGTCTTCCGTGTGCTCTACGACTTATATAAGAACCGGGTGTATTCCATTGCTCTCTATTTTTTCCATGGCGATCAAGCCGCAGCCAGCGACGTCACACAGCAGGCCTTTCTTAAGTTGATGACGCGCATAGGCGATTTTCGCGGTGACGCTGAGTTCTCCACCTGGCTCTACCGATTGGTGGTCAACGCGTGCATGGATGTTGCCAGGCGCCGCAAAACGGACGCCATCCTATCGGACCGATCCCGTCTGGAAACGTTCGCCGGGCCGGGTTCGCAAGAGGAGGATTACGCCCGTGCACAGATGGCGAGCTCGGTGCGGGCCGCCGTGTCGGCTCTCCCGCCGAAGTTCCGAATTGCAGTCCTTTTGCGTTACTTCGAAGATCTCTCGTATGAGCAGATGGCGAAGGTGCTGCACTGTTCCATGGGGACGGTGGCATCGAGGCTGAGCCGCGGGCACAGTATTCTGGCGGAGCGGCTGAAGGACTTGATCGACACCAAGCCATAGCGATGATTACGATGCATATTTGGCGTCAGCTCGCAGCTCATATCGACGGCGAACTCAGCCGGCAAAAGGCTGGGCAAGTAGAGCTCCATGTGGCGCGCTGTGCAGAATGTCGAGCGAAACGCGAGCAAGTCCGATTTGGAATGGAGATTCTTGAAAATCTTCCCGCGGTTCAGGCTCCCGATGCGATATGGACGTCGATCGAGGCCTCCCTTCAGGAACATCGACCCCCGGTGCGCTCAGTGGTTCGCCGCTGGAGGTTGGCATTCGCAGCCGCGATGTTGGTCTTCGCCGGTGCTGCATTTTGGGCCATCACGCACCGATCGGGAACACGTTGGGACGTGGTACCGGTAGATGGCACGCCCACCGTGAACGGGAAGCACATCCGCAGCGTGGGCCGGATTGGAGCCGGTGAATGGATCGAGACGGATTCGGGGTCGAGCGCCACTGTTAAGGTTGGTGAGATTGGGTCGGTGCAGGTCGAGCCAAACACCCGGCTGCGCGTGGTCACGGCACGACCGGGCGAACATCGGCTCGCTCTCGCGCGAGGCGAAATACAAGCGAAGATCACCGCGCCGCCCAGGTTGTTCTTCGTGGAAACTGCGTCCGGCACCGCCGTGGATCTGGGCTGCGAGTACACGCTGAATGCCGATGAAGACGGTTTCGGCCTGCTCCGGGTATCCAAGGGGTGGGTCTCGTTTCAGTGGAAGGGGCAGGAGTCGCTGGTCCCGGCAGGGGCCAGTTGTCGCGCCGAGCAGCATGTTGGACCAGGTATTCCGTACTTCGACGACGCCTCAGAGAGTCTGAAACGGGCAGTGGAGAGCTTCAGCTTCGAGAAATCCGGGCAAGACTCACTGAACATCATTCTTGCCGAGGCTCGCATGCGCGATACTCTTACGCTGTGGCATCTGCTCTCGCGGGTTGAGGTTCAGGATAGGGCGCGTGTTTACGACCGCATCGCGTCCCTGACGCCCGTTCCCCCGGGAATTTCGCGCCAGCTAGCGTTGAAGCTGGACCCTGACACGCTAAGGCGCTGGAAAGAAGAGTTGGCCTGGACGTGGTGAGCCGGGAAGAAATTTGCCGGACGTGCGTCTAAGGTCCCGAAAGGAGTTTTCAATGTTGCGACTTGGTATTGTATTCTGCGCCGTGATAGCGTTGGCGCACCCTCAAGCTTTCACATTCACCATCGGCAGCCCGGTGGCCTCCCAGGATGTTCGGGCAAAATCGGCCGCGTTTGTGTTTCGCACGGAAGGCTGCGCGGATCCGGCGAAATCACAAATTAGCGGTACCGCCGAAGGGGTTGTGAAGGGAGCGCGGCGCTCGGTGCCTCTCAACGTGACGGCGATGTCTAAATCGGGCGTCTATGCGGTGTACCAGAACTGGCCCCCCGAAGGCGATTGGGTAGTCAACCTGAAAGGCACGTGCGCGAGCGCGAGTGCCGGCGCCATAATTCCGGTCGGCCCAAAAGGCTTTGTCAGGGAATCTTCGAAATTCTTTCCGCGCCCGGCTACCGATGCTGAAGTCGACGCGTCCTTAAAGGCGCTCGCCCCAGGAGGAAACAAATGAAATCGGCTATGAATCTTTTGCAGCTTGGTGCTACGGCGCTGGTCCTAGGGACAGCGACATTTCTGATTGCGGCCGAGAACCGCTCTCCGCAGCCAGGCGACTTTACAGTCCACGAGTGGGGAACGTTCACCTCCGTGGCGGGCGAGAACGGCTCCGCCATCGAGTGGGACGCCCTGGGTTGCCAGAACGACCTCCCCGGATTCGTCAAAGACTACAGTAGAGTCTATAAATCGGGGCTGCGGGGCACCGTGCGCATGGAAACGCCTGTGATGTACTTCTACAGTCCGAGCGAGTTGGAAGCGCATGTAAAGGTCGAATTTCCTAACGGCCTGATCACCGAGTGGTATCCTCAAGCGGATACTCGACCCGGCGGCATCGAGTGGCGGAACATCAAGGTTCAACCAAACAGCTCTCCTGCTCTCCCCCAGGAAAGCGGGGCCAGCCGCTACTACGCCGCTCGCGCAACAGATAGTGCTCCGATTACGATCGGCAATGAGCACGAAAAATTCCTCTTCTATCGAGGTGTCGGACGCTTCGCGGTTCCTCTCTCCGCGCGTCTTGCCGGCGACGGAAAAATCGCGATTGAAAACCGCGGCCTCGATTCCGTTCCCGGCGTGATCCTGTTCGAAAATCGTGGAGGACGCATCGAGTATCGCGATGTAGGCGCCATACAGGGCGACGTTACACTCGATCCGCCTTCGCTCGACGGCTCCTTTTCACAATTGCGCAATGAGCTGGAAACCGCGCTGGTCACACAAGGGCTGTTTCCGAAGGAGGCTCAAGCGATGATCGAGACGTGGCGGGATTCCTGGTTTGAGGAAGGCTCGCGCTTGATCTACATTGTACCCCCGCGTGCGATTGACGCCATCCTCCCGCTCCAGGTCGACCCGGCTCCATCACAGACCACGCGGGTCTTCGTGGGGCGCGTCGAACTGATAACTTCGGAAACTAAGAGTTCGGTGGAGCAAGCCGTTGCCACCGCCGATCGGTCAACGATTGAGCTTTACGGCCGTTTCCTGGACCCGATTCTGCAACGTATTTCCTCCGAGAGCGCCGAGAAGGCGAGTCAGGTTACGCAGTTTCGGAAGATTCAAGGTTCTCTCGGCGCTGGAGTATGCCGATAGCCGCCCAGCTCAGCTAGCGTTGTGACAGCCAGGCCGGACTTCCACCCGATCGCAGTTCAACATCAATCGCGGGCTGATGAGGCGCTGTTTTCGTCGATAAGCCAGTCTCCGACTGTACAGCCACGAGTGGCCCTTGAACTGGCGCCGAGTTCGTGGCGGACCGCGACGGCGAGATTTCCTTGTTCATTGGCGCGATCCCTTTGGATTGCGAAGATTGGCGGCCCGATAGTCTCCTCAAGACGCAAGACAGGACCGTGCCGGGGTTGGTGGGGAGACCGTCGATTCGGTCGCCATGCTCCGAAACGACGAATGTGATATCCAGAGGTGGGCCAGGTTGGCCATTGAGAGTTGTCGCATAAGTGATGTTGCCCGTGCAATCACTCTTGAGTTGCTCCGTCCCCTTGACCCCCTGCGTCAGGGTTGGCCCGCCCGTGCTTATCGTGACGCTACCGATGAAAGTTCCGTTGTCGTCGGCGGTTGCGGTACCCAGCATTTTTGCGGGAGCCAACGGCGCGTTGGGACCAAAAGAAAGATAACCGTCGCAAGTAACCATGTAGCGTCCAACGGTCGTTTGCGTGGAACAAAACTGTGCCTGCAGGCCATTCACCGAAAGCAGGTATGCAGGTAAGAATGTCAGCAGGAAACCGATTCTGGGTTTGAAGGTCATCATTAGAGTGATCCCTCTAACCGCCGCCGCTGCTCGGCGAACACGCCGGCTATTACGTGCGTTCTTACTTTCATGAAGAGTCTCCTTTGAACGGCACTCATTCTCTTTACGCAACAAGCTCTCCTGGCCGCTGTTGCTGGTCCGTATCTTCGCCGAACCCGTGAGATAATACTAGGGCGTTTGCGGATTAAAGTCCTTACAAACTTCTTACATTTTCCGAGGCATCGTGCCGCGACAGTGGCTTCAATTCGGTCCCTACCGTCTGGACGTGATTTCCTGCGCGCTGCTCCGCGATAAACAGCCGGTTAATTTAACTCCCAAAGCGATCGAGATGCTGCGAGTTCTGGTGCGAGCCGGCGGGTCAGTCGTCACGAAAGAAATGTTTCTGGAGGAAGTCTGGCCGGGCACGTTCGTCGAAGAGACCAGCATTACTCGGAATATCTCAGCATTACGAACCGTCTTAGGCAAGGATCAGAACGGGAACGACTACATCGAGACGTTCCCGAAGCGTGGATATCGCCTCTCCGCGCCGGTACAACCGGTTGACGAAGAGGTCAAACCTTGCGGAAAGAGCCTGGCAGTCTTGCCCTTTCGCCTGCTGGGCGTGGACATTGTTGACGGCTCGATGGGCTTGCGTATTGCAGACGCCCTGATAACCAGGCTGGCAAACGTTCGGACGTTCATCGTGCGGCCTACACGGGTTGTTTCACAATTCGAAGAATCGAGTGAAGGCCGGTCCCAAGCGGGCAAGGATTTCGACGCCGACTTCATCCTGGACGGAACTGTGCAAGTATTTACCGACCGGATTCGCGTTACGGTACAACTGCTTGGAAGTGGAAACGGCCAACCGGTTTGGGGCGGAACCTTCGACGAGGGGTCTTCCGATGACTTAGGCGTTCAGGATTCCCTCTCGGAAAAGATCGCCGGCGCTCTCGCCATGTTTCTGAGCCCAGACGATAGGAAGATGCTTTCCAGGAAATATACAGAGAACTCCGAAGCGTATCAGTTGTATTTGCGGGCCCGCTTTCATTGGAATAGGCGATCCGAGAGTGGACTCCAAGCGGCGATACAGTGGTTTCAAAAGGCGATCCGCCTGGATCCCGAATACGCCCTCGCCTATTCGGGCCTCGCCGCCAGCTATGCCATGCTGCCCATGTTGAGCTCTGCTGGTGCCAAGCAGTTCATGCCAAAAGCAAGAACCGCGGCATTAAAAGCCATGGACATCGACGACTCACTTGTGGAAGCTCATGCCGCGTTGGCCTTCGTAAAATGGCATTACGATTGGGACTGGGAACGGGCCGAGCGGGAGTTCAAAATCGCGCTGGAGTTCCAACCGGAACACGCGACGATCCACCAATGGTATGGAATGCTCCTGGTTGAAATAGGGAGATTCAGCGAGGGTATCGCCGCAGCAAAGAAGGCCCAGGCTCTGGACCCGACCTCCGCAAGCATCCGCGCGAATCGTGCCTCAATACTTTATCTTGCAGGCCGATACCAAGAAAGCATCAACGTAAGTCAAGAGAGCTTAGCCCTGGACCCGCAATCAATACGGGCACGTCTGGTAATGGCTATGTCGCTTGAACAAATGGGCCGCGTGAGCGAAGCGATCGAGTTCTTGAAGAAGGTTTGTGGTCCACTGCCGGGCGCCCCATGGTGTTGGGGTTCGCTTGGGCACGCTTACGGCCTCGCAGGGCGAGTGAGAGAGGCGAATTCCGTGTTGAAGAATTTACGGGAACCTGGCACGCAGCGTCGCTTCTTCGACGAGGCCCTGGTATCGCTGGGTCTTGGAATGGTGACGGAAACGCTCGAGTTACTCCGAAGGGCATGCGAAGAACGGGAATTTCATGTCGTCATTCTGAAGGTAGACTCCAGGTTTGAACGACTCCACTCAAACCCGGAGTTTCAGGCGATACTCGCGAGGATTTGGCAAAAACAAGATGCCGTCGGCGGGGTGCTCAAACCAGGCCACTGAGCGAGCCGACAGTGCAGGGCTCAAGTGTGTAGGTGCCTGCGAAACCTGCCACGGCCAGAGCTTACCGCGCTCAACTCTCCCTCATTGACTATGACGGGTACGGCGATCGATGGCGTGCAGACCGAAGTGCAGCACTTGAGGCAGTTTACAACTACCTGTTTGCGCAAAGTGATGGCAGTTGGGCAGCATTCACAATATCGCTAACGGTTAGGCAACAAGGTTGCCGTAACCATCCGCCTAGCGGGCCACGTCTTGTGGTTGATCCCACAAAACGCCCCCGGGGCCGGAGTCCTTTGAAATTCCTGATCTTCGTTCTCTTGTTTTTCCTGTGCGTGCTGGCCGCGCGCGTCTTCGATATGCTAAAAACACAGATTTTGCGGCCCGCCCTCACCCGTATCCACATCCCGGCTCCTCAATTCACATTGAACGAGATCATTGCGGCCGCGGCGCGCAAACATCAGGTTAGCCCGGCATTTGTTAAGAGCATCATCGCGGCCGAGTCCGGATTCTCGCAGGCCGCATTGTCGCCAAAGGGCGCCATCGGGCTGATGCAACTGATGCCCGAAACGGCCCGTGAATTCGGCGCAGATCCGGCCGTTCCGGAGCAGAACATCGATGCTGGAACCCATTATTTGAGCTGGCTGTTGCGGCGCTATGCCGGTAGGCGCGATGCGCTGAGGCAAGCCATCGCGGCCTACAACGCGGGTCCGGGAGCGGTCGGGCGATATCACGGAGTCCCTCCCTTCCACGAGACCCGAACTTATGTCACGCGTGTACTTCGGTTCTATAAGAAGTACGAACCGGCTTACAATCTGGCTTCGCTACGTCGCGCCCGCAATCGCTCCAATAAAACGCTCGGCTGAGCGTTTCACCGCCTGTTTCGCATCGGTGATGACGGTCCTCTTGGGAAAAGCCCCGTAGACGCGATCGAACTTGTACGGCTCGAGCTGGGTCACGATCTGCTCGACGGCCGTCGCTCCGAGTGGAATGTAGTTCGGATAGCTGTACATGAACGACACCCAGCGCGTATCCATGCACACCTGCGGCTGATCGCCTGACAGCAGGACGCCCTTTCGATCGGCCCCGTTTGGCCAACACAAAACCTGAAAACCGTCAAAGTGTCCGGCCGTGTGAATCAGGACCAGGTCATCGAGCAGCTTTTTGCTATCGCCCGACCAATGCTGAATATTGGCGCGCGTCCGCATGACCCATTGACGATCGGCCGAATGAAGATGAATCGGCGCGTTATCGAATGCCAGGCTCCACTCCACCATGGTGGTGTAGTAGTGCGGATGCGAAATCGCAATGGCCGCAATACCACCCAGGTTGCGGACTGCCTCGATGGTTGGCCGATCGAGAAGAGCCAGGCAATCCCAGAGAACGTTGCCTTGCGGTGTCTGCAGCAGGAAAGCCCGCTCACCGATCGCGAAGTGGGGCTCGGTGTGAATGGAGTAGAGCCACGGCTCTTCCTGCCTGATCACGTTGTGGTGCTTGTGCGCGAGCTCATCGAGCGTCGTCCATTGCTGACCGTCGAGGCCCACGAACTGGCGGGAATCCCTGCAAATCGGACACTCCGCCGGCGGCTCGGTCGAGGGAGGGAATTGCGCGCCGCACGTCACGCAAATGAAGGCAGTGCTCATCCAGAAGCAGAGTAGCGCAAACAACGATCAGGGGCTCCGCCGGGTTGGCGGTCGTTTCGCAGAGCATCGGCTCGGCTCCGCCTTTTGGATTGGTTAGTTTCCCATGTTCGCCAGCGGCTTGCCCTTCATCTTGAAGTCGCTTTCGCCGAATCGAAGGCCCAGGTCCATAGTGTCGAAGCGAACATCGATACCATGTTGCCAGCCGTCCGGTTTGATCTGCACGGATTTCGGCCAGTAGGCTTTGTCGCCTTTGAAGTACTCCGAATAAGCGATCGCGGCGGAGCCGGCTCCCGTGGTGGTAGCGATTTTAACGCGCACGGGACGAGACTGGTCGTCGAGACCAATGGAGACCTTTTCGGCGCTGTTTTCCGCGAACAGCGTGAACTCTTCGCCTTCAACCGGCAAGGCATGGCTGGCCGTGATCTTGAACTCGGGGTTTTGTAGCCGTGTGATGACCGCCGCGAGCATTGCATCGCGAATGAATCCAAAATGCGTGGGCAGTTCGAGAGCATCCGAACCCTTCAGGTTCTTGCTGTTGTTGTATTGACTTCCGCTGAACAAGACTTCATGAAGGATGTTGCCGGCCTTAGCTTGAAACAGCGCGCGGTCTGGACGGTTGCGCAACAGCAGGGTCCAGCGAACGCTGGAGCCGTCACGAGTCCAGACAGTTGTACTCCCGACCGCCTGCACGCTGGCCAGCGCTTGCACGCCTTCGTCGCCGCCGATGGCCTGAATCATTTTCTTGAAGAGGCTCGCGCCGTAAGCTTCCAGTGTGCCGTGATTCGGCTCCAGGGTTGCCGAGAGACTGGCTACCTTATCGGCTTCGATCGTAACGGGCATCTGGCGTCCAACATAGCCATCCTTTTTGAAATCGACCACCCACTTGCGAGCAGCGAGATTAGAGAATTCCAGTTTTCCACCGAGCGTCGGCCCGTGGGATTTGCCGTCGAGGCTGATGTCACACTCGCTGGGGCTGCAATTAACAGCCATGCCACCTGTCGGCGCGGGCTTTGGAGCGACGTGTGGCGTCGCTGCCGACGACACTTTGGCCTTGTTCTTGATCAGCTCCAGCATGTCGTCGGTAGCCCCGGCGGCCTTGAGCTTGTCGAGCTCCTCGGAGCCCAGCGCGAAATCGATTCCACGGGCTTGAATCGCGTCCTTTCGACGGTGCATCGGAATGGGACTATCACCGACCAGCTTCAGCGCCTGATCGAAAGTGAACGGCGCACCGTTCAAAAATGGATCGTCGGCCTTCTTAGCGTGCGCCGACGGCAGCTTGTTCTCCGCGACCGGTTGAGCCGTCAGGAGCGCTCCGGTCATCGCGATTAATAAAGCAAAAAACGTAACTCGTTTCATAGGCATCCTATTTAATGGCGGCTTCGGCCTCCTGCGCGGCGCGAATCTTCTTCTTCCATGCGCGCGCCTCCGCAAGGGTCGGATTCTCGGCTAGAAGCGCGTCTACTAACGCCAGGGCTTGTGCGTACTTGCCCGCCTCCCAGAGTGGCTTCACCTGGCCTCGCAGAATCACCGCAGGCGCAGGCTTGACCTCGACAACAGAAGACGTCGTGGATGTCTGAGGCACCGGTTGTGGTTGCGCGGCGTCGGCCGGCTGAACAGGCACAGGTACCTGAGCCGCGGGTGCGGGAGTGCTGGGAACGACGATGTTAGGTTGAATCGCGGGTACGTCGGTCTTAGGTTGAGACGCTTGTGAGCTTTGTCGCGACAGTAACGTTCCGAATACGCCGATCGCTAAGAGTCCCGCGATGGCGATCGGAATCATGCGCTTTCGCAACATGGCTGCTACGGGAAGCGCCTTCTTCCCAGATTCTTGTGCCGCCGTTTTTATTGCCGCGAGCGCGGGCTTTGCGGCCGGAGGTAATGGTGCCGCCGCTGGAGGAGGTAGCGGCGGAGCGGTTACCATTGCGGGCGCGGGAACGGATGGGACCACGATGGGAACATTAGGAGCCAGCACGATCGAAGGTGGTTTGATGACGGCCGGGGGCGGTGCTGGTGGCTCGGTATGTACTGCGGTCACAGGCTCAGGTGCGGTACGACTGTCTCGAACCTTTTGCGCGATGCTATTCAATCCGGCCGCGAACTCGGCTGCCGATTGGAGGCGCTGCTCGCGGTTCTTGTTCAGCGCGTGCGTCAATAGCTGCTCGAGTTCCTCGGGAATTTGTGGGTCCAGTTTGCGCAGCGGCTCCGGTTCCGAATGCACGATCTCACGCGGGATGAGATTGGATTCAACTTGGAAGGGATACCCGCCGGTGAGTAGCTCATATAAGATCACGGCAACCGAAAAAAGGTCGGAGCGGGTATCGAAAGGTTCGCCCAGAATCTGCTCCGGCGCGAGGTAGTTGGGAAGGAACGCTTCGGGCGTAACGCCAGCGGCAAGGATCACCTCGAGCCACTTTCCGCTGCCGAAATCGAGAATTCTAGGGTACTTGCCGGCGACAATAAAGATGTTGCCAGGCTTCAGATTGCCATGGGCGATGTTCTTGGAATGCGGAACGGTCAGGGCGTCCGCGATTGCCGCGATGAACTCCAACTTCACTTCGAGCGGCCAAACCCGGCGCTCTTCAAAATGGCGGCGCAGGTCGATGCCGTTGAGCAACTCCGTCGCCACATAAAGGGCGCCGTCAGCCTCGCCCATATCCTGCACCTTGGCGATGTTGGGATGGCGCAGCTCGGCGTAACTGGCCAGGCTCCGGCAAAACTGATCCTTCGTTTCGGGACTGGCGGCGGGCGAAGAATACAGCACCTTCAGCGCAAACTCGCGCTCGCCGGCGGTGTCGCGAACACGGTAGGTTGTACCTGCGGCGCCGGTTCCAATCTCGTCGATAATTTGATACTTGCCAATCGCCTTCATGACCCCCCCGAGCGCTTGTTCCCGACGGTTCGGTTAGCCGAAATACAGTAGTACTCCGGTTTGCCTCCTTCTCTAAGGATCGGTTGACCTATATAAGGGCTTCAGTCTGCCTTAGGTGGGCTAATGGGTTTTTAATCCAGACTTGAGGGGGATGCCCGATTCGAGCAAAGTTGAACGCAAAGCCGCCGTGGCCCGTTACAATAATAGAAGCAGCTCACTCGAGAGAGCCGAACCCTCATGAAATCAAGCAAGTGTAAGTTTGCAGTTCTATTGCTGTGCCCCCTGGCGCTAGTTGCGCAGTCGCTGAAGGACTTTGAGAAGCGGGTCACCGAATTCACCCTGGCCAACGGCCTGCACTTCATCATTTTTGAACGGCACGAGGCGCCGGTGGTTTCCTTCCACTCCTATGTCAACGCCGGCTCGGTGGACGATCCGAGCGGGGAAACCGGCATTGCGCACATGTTCGAGCACATGGCGTTCAAAGGGACCGAGACTATCGGCACCAAGAATTACCCGCTCGAAAAACAGGCCATGGAGGAAGTGGAACGCGTCTACGATCGCTATGACGCCGAGCGCAACAAAGGCATGAAGGCCGACCCTAAAAAGCTGGAGGACTTGCAAAAAGAGCTGAAGGCCGCCATGGACAAGGCCAACAGCTACGTAACTCCGAACGCCTATCCGCAACTGATCGAAGAAAATGGTGGCGTAGGCATGAATGCGGGCACGCAGGAAGACTCCACCAACTACTTCTACAATTTCCCGAAGAATCGGCTGGAATTGTGGTTCCTGCTGGAATCGCAGCGATTCTACGATCCGGTGTTTCGCGAATTCTACAAGGAGCGCGATGTCGTGCGCGAAGAGCGCCGCATGCGCGTAGAATCGAGCCCGCAGGGAATGTTGGTGGAGGCGCTGCTGGCCGCCGCTTTTGAGGCGCATCCTTACCACAACATGCCCGGCGGATGGGCCAGCGATATCGAGAATTTCCGGCTACCGGAGGCGATTGCGTTTTACAAGAAATATTACGTGCCGGCAAACATTACGATCGCGATCTCAGGCGACGTGGATCCGAAGGAATGCAAGCGGATGGCTGACAAATATTTTTCGATCCTGCCCTCCGGCCCGCTGCCCAGTGGACCCCGCACCGTTGAGCCGGTACAAAATGGCGAACGGCGCGTCAAAGTGGAGTCTCCAGCGCAGCCTTTTATGGCTATCGCATACAAGCGGCCAAATCAAAACGATAAAGACGACCCGGTGTTCGACGTGCTTACCGAGATCCTGTCTGGCGAACGTACCGGCCTGCTTTATAAAGATCTGGTTCGGGACAAAAAGATCGCGCTAGGAGCAGGCGCGCAGCCTTCCTTCCCGGGCGGCAAGTATCCCAATTTGTTTCTGTTCTTCCTGATCCCCAATCAGGGCCACACGGTGGAAGAGAACGAAAAGGCCTGCTACGACGTCATCGAAAAAGTGAAGACGCAAAAAGTGGACGAAGGTACATTGAATCGGATTAGAACCAAATTCCGGGCGGCGCTGATCCAAAAGTTGGACAGTAATTCTGGTATGGCCGAAGAGCTGACGTCCTATCACGTCAATTACGGCGATTGGCGCAAGATGTTTACGGCCATCGACGAGCTTGAAAAGGTGACGGCGGACGATGTGCAGCGGGTCGCTAAACAGTACCTGGTTCCGGAGGCTCGCACGGTGGTTTATACCGTCGCGCCGGCGGCAGGCCAGGCGGCCGCTTCCAAAGGTGGCTCGGCCGCATCCAAAGGAGAATCCAAATGAGATGGAGTTGCCTGGCGTTTCTACTCATGGCCGCGTTCGCGTCGGCGCAGACTGAAGTGCGCCGGGCGACGGTACTGCCGTCCTACAAGGATCTGAAATACCCGCCGCTGCCGGCCATCAAAATTCCCGAGCCGGTGGAATTCACGCTATCCAATGGCATGAAGGTGTTCCTGCTCGAGGATCATGAATTGCCGTTAGTGTCGGGCAGCGCGCTGATTCGGACCGGAAACCTTTTCGATCCCGCCGACAAGCGCGGGCTCGCGGAATTGACCGGCGAAGTGCTGCGTTCGGGCGGCACGCACGCGAAGACCGGCGACCAGTTGGACGAAGAACTTGAGAATGTGGCCGCACAGGTGGAGAGCCAGATCGGAGAGAGCAGCGGCACAATCGGGTTCTCGTGCCTGAAGGAAAACACCGACCAGGTGTTGGGGATCTTCAAGGACTTCCTGACGTCCGCCGAGTTCCGCGAGGATAAAGTGGATCTGGCGAAGACGCAATTACGCAGCGAGATTTCCCGGCGGAACGATGATGCGGGCGGTATCGCTGGGCGCGAGTTCAGCGATATCCTCTATGGGCGCAACACGCCTTACGGCTGGCGCATCGAATACGCCGATGTCGATTATATTCAACGCCAGGATCTGCTGGACTTCTACCATCGTTATTACTTCCCCAGCAATATCATGCTCGCGATCCATGGCGACTTCTCGGCGGCGGACATGAAAGCCAAGCTGGAACAGCTTCTGGGAAGTTGGAAATATGCGCAGTCGGCCGTGCCCGCCTTCCCCAAAGTGCAGCAGAGCGCTACACCCGGAGTTTTCCTCGCCACCAAGGCGGACGTTACGCAGACCTTCTTCAATGTCGGACATTTGGGCGGGGAACTGCGGGATAAAGACTATCCGGCGTTGGAAGTGGCCTCCGAAATTCTCGGCGGCGGCTTTTCGAGCCGGTTGTTCCGCAATGTACGAACTCAACACGGATGGGCTTACAACATCGGCGCGGGATGGGCGGCCTCCTACGATCATCCCGGAACGTTTCGGATTTCCGGCAGCACGCAGTCGGCGCATACCGTGGACACTCTCAAGGCGATTCGGGAGGAACTGGACCGCATCCGTACCACTGAGGTGACGGATCAGGAACTGCAGACCGCCAAGGATACGACCTTGAACGGCTTCGTCTTCCACTTCGATCGCCCAAGCAAGACCCTGAATCGCCTGGTGCAGTATGAATACTACGGCTATCCGCGCGATTTCATCTTCCAGTATCAGAAGGCTATCGCCGCAGTCACCAAGGCCGACGTTCTACGCGTAGCGCAGAAGTACTTTAAGCCGGAAGATCTTACTTATGTGGCAGTGGGCAATCCGGAGGGATTTGGAACGCCGCTGTCGGCATTGAGCATGAAGGTGGAGCCGATCGATCTGACGATTCCCGAGCCGAAGAAGGAGACCGCCAAGGCCGATCCAGCCAGCCTGGAAAAAGGAAAAGCACTGTTGCAGCGCGTACAGAAGGCCTTGGGCGGCGCCGACAAGCTCTCCGCTGTGAAGGATCTGCAGTATCAGGCTAATGTCGAAGTGCAGACTCCGGGCGCGTTGATGAAGGTAAAACAGACCAATTCTTTTCTGGCGCCGTCGTCGCTGAGGCAGGATATCGAGCTGCCGTTCGGAAAGCAGTCCGTTTATTCGGACGGAAGCGCTGGATGGATGGCCGGGTTCCAGGGCATGCAGGCGCTTCCTCCGCCGGTGGTGAAGCAGGTGCGCGGAGAAATATTCCGCCAGATCGCTTTGCTGGCGATGAGCGATCGGGACCCCAATCGGATCGTGAATTACGCCGGCGAGGGGACGATTGAAATCTCCTCGAAAGATGGCGAGAGCGTCCGGTTGGAGATAGATGAAAAGACCGGCATGCCCGCGAAAACGTCGTATCAGGAAGGAGCGCAGGGAACGGTTTCACAGATCTTTGCCGACTGGCGCGACGTGAACGGCATTCGCCTTCCGTTCGAATGGACCACTATGCAGGGCGACAAGAAGTTCGCCACCGTGAAAATCGATAACTACAAGATCAATTCCGGACTGACGCCGGAGGTGCTGAGCAAGAAGCCATGAAGTTGACTAGTTGGGCCGCAGTAGCCGCGGCGTCCGTCTTTGTATTGCAGGCCGAGACGGCGCAGGAGAAGGGCAAGCGCGTCGTAAACGAATGCCTTAATGCGTTGGGTGGCGATCGTTATCTGAAGATGGGGAATCGCGAGGAGTCCGGGCGGGCGTATTCGTTCTATCGCGAGCAGTTGTCGGGCCTGAGCATTGCAAAAATCTATACGCGCTACTATCCCGGCGTTGGGGACACGGCGCATGAGCTAGCGCAACGAGAGCGCGAGAACTTCGGCAAGAAAGAGGACTACGGCGTTCTGTTCACCGAAAAAGAAGCCTGGGACATCACGTATCGGGGCGCGCGGCCCATCCCAACCGACCGCTTCGCGCGCTATAAGGAAACCACGCTTCGGGACGTTTTCTACATCCTGCGGGTGCGGCTCCATGAACCGGGCATGATTTTTGAAGCTCGCGGGTCAGATGTGATCGAAAACTCACCGGTGGAAATCGTCGACATCACCGACGCCGATAACCAGACCACTACGGTCTACTTTCATCAGATCACCAAGCTGCCGGTGCGGCAGGTTTTCTTTCGGCGCGACGAAGTGACGAAGGATCGCAACGAGGAGGTCACCCGCTATACCAAGTATCGCGATGCGGGCGGAGTTCAATGGCCGTTTGCTATCCAGCGCGACCGCAATGGCGAAAAGATCTACGAGATCTTTTCCGACTCGGTGAAGTTCGATAATCCCAAGGAGACGGAGAGCTTGTACTCCCTGCCGTCGACCATCAAGCTGTTGAAACCGGAGTAGGCCATGCCGACTGCTTGGTCGGTTCTCCCGGGGCGAGCGCGGAGACGACCGGGAGCTCGATAATTGTCAGCAGGCCGGGATGCGCGTTGTGAGCGGTCAGCTTGCCCTTGTGCAGCTCGACCGAGCGCCTTGCGATCGCAAGGCCCAGCCCCAAGCCTCCGCTCATTCGGTTCCGGTCGGAATCCACACGATAGAACGGATCGAAGATTCTTGGCAATGCCTCTTCCGGCACTCCCGGGCCGTAATCACGAACCGAGATCTGCGCGACGTCACCTATTCGACCCAGCTCAATATCGATGGGCGAGCCTGGAGGAGCATAACGAATCGCATTGCGGATGACGTTCTCAATGGCGCGCCGTAGCAGTTCCTCATCGCCAATTAGCGTCACTGGGATGGGGGCCTTCAGCAGCAGCGTGCAGTCTTTGGCCTTGGCCTCGAGCAGCGAATCGTAAACCAGGTCGCCCAGCAGCTCATCCAGCCGCACCGTCTCCATCTTCTGCATCGACGGATCGCCTTCCACGCGCGTTACCTGCAGCAGCTCGGCCACCAGCTCGTTCAAGCGGTCGGCTTCTTTCTGGATGCGATCCAGCATGCTCTCACGATCCTCGCCAGTGCGGGCCAGCTCGACGGCCACGCCTAGCCGAGCCAGCGGGCTGCGCAACTCGTGCGAGATATCCAGCAGAAGCCGGCGCTCGGCCGAGAGCAGCGTCTGGATGCGATCCGCCATCTGGTTGAAGCTGGTCGCCAATTGTCCGAGCTCGTCCTTACGATTCGTCTCGGCGCGCGCCGCAAAATCGCCGCGGCCGAAGCATTCTACCGCCGCCCGCAGCCGGCGCACCGGCGACGTCAGATGATAAGCGAAGCCGTAGCACAGCAGGATCACCAGACCGATGATCCACAGATGCTGTGGCTGCAGGAAGAAGAAGGCGCTGCGTCGCTCATCGATCAGGAATAGCCAGTATTGCCGGCTCGCATCCGCGCGTGCGATGATAGGCCGCCTGCCGCCAAAAGGAAAGGGCAGCCGCCAACGCCGGCGCTCCTGCCGGCGCAGCAGATCGGGTCGCGCGTTGCCAGTGACCAGGTCAGTGCCTTTGGCATCGGTGAAGACGACCTGAGTTTCAGTAACCTGCTGAAATTTAGCGAGTACCGCGCTCAGAGCGTCGCGTCCGCCGGTCTCATAAGCGCGCTTGGCTTCCTCGACTTGAACATTGAGCAGCATGTTTAAGGGCCCACGCGGCGTGGCGGAGGAGACGGTCAGCGCGGTAGTGATAATAAATCCGCCGAGCGCGACCGCAGTCGTGGCCAAAAACCAGAGCAGCGTCTTTGCAAACAGCGATCTCATCCGGCCACCGCGTCCTCGGGCGTCTGGCAGAACTGATAGCCTACGCCGCGAATGGTTTTGATCACCGGCCTGCCGCCTTCCAGCTTGCGCCGCAGATGGCTGACGTGCATGTCGATGGAGCGATCGAACGGAGTGGATTTCCGGTTGTAGAGGCTCTCCATCAGACCATCGCGCGAGACGACGTGCCCGGCGTTTTTCATGAGCTGCTCCAGGATATCGAATTCGAGCGTGGTGACGTCGATAGCCTTGCCATCCAGGGTCACGTGGCGGCTACCGGGGTCGAGCACCACGCCATTGACTTCCAGCCGGCCGCGGTTCACTTTGGCTTCGGTGCGGCGGAGGACAGCTTTCACGCGCGCCGAAAGCTCGCGCGGATTGAACGGCTTGGGAAGGTAATCGTCAGCTCCAAGTTCCAAGCCGACGATACGGTCGACATCCTGCCCACGGGCGGTCAGCATCAACACTGGAACCCGGCTCTCGGCGCGAAGTCGCTTCAAAATCTCAAAGCCGTCCAGGCCAGGCAGCATCACATCCAGAATAATAAGGTCGTAGCCGCCTTGCTTGGCCTGCTCCAGGCCAGTTTGGCCATCGTGGGTGCACTCGACCGCAAAACCTTCCCGCTGCAGAAACTCTTTCAGAAGCCCGCAGAGCTCGACATCGTCGTCGATGATCAACAACCGCATCCAGTTTTATCGTAGCGCAGGGCTTTCCGCGAAGAAGTAGCGTAGGGAAGCTCATCGCTTCAGCCCTGCTGTCCAATTTGTCACGACTGTGATCGGCGCCGACAATGTTGATTCCAGCGGCACGTTGACCAGAAAGCGCTGGCCGTTGGCGGCCACCTGGTAGCGGCTTCTCCGGGGCTCCATTTCCAAACGCGTTTCGAATAGAGGTTTAGGGCTCCCCCATTGAAAGATCTGGCCTTCAGTGTTGACGTCCACGGCCATCAATCGTTTGCCAGCGACATAAAACAGCTCCTTGCCGTCGCGACGCCAGTATGGCTCCTCGCCTCCCGTGGCCGAGATCTGCCACTTGCTGCCAGTAGGCGGAAAGCTCTGAACATAGACCTCGGCCCGGCCCGTTTCATTTGACTGATAAGCCATCCATTTCATGTTGGGGGTAACATCGGGTCTGCTCTCTCCCCGCGTAGTAAATAGGATTGTCTGCTTTCGCTCCCCATTTAAAGACAGCACGCACAGGTTACCCTCGGCTTGATAAAAGATGAACCGCCCATCGGGAGACCAGCCCTCTATGATATTTTGTGCGCTCGATTGCACCAGTGGTTGAACGTTGCCGGTACCCGTCGCCGGCTTCAGGTAGATGTCAAACGCACTCTTTCGAGAACTGAAGGCGATCTCCCGGCTATCGGGGGACCACGTAGGATTGGTCTCTTCGGCGGGATCGAACGTGAACCGGGAAGGAGTGCCCCGCGCCAAATCAAATAGCCACAGATCCCTGGTCCCGACGTGAGGATCTATCCGGGTCACGGCGAGCGTTTTTTCGTCAGGGGAAAGAGCGGGAACGGAGTAATTACCTGCCTCGCCAACGTTCCCTAGCCGGCGTCCCTGGCGATCAAACCAAGCCAGTTCCGTGGTCGCTTGGCCAAGCGCCTGGTAGGCGAGCACCCTCGGCCCCGAGACTGAAAACGTGGCAAAGCCCAAAGCCGGGCTTGGCGGTAGTCGCACATCATCGACTACTGGGAACGCATCGCCCTCCATCTCCAGTTTCGTTGAATCGAACGCCTGCGCCATCAAGGTGGCTGCATGCATGAATAGAAGGTAGCCCCTCCCGGACGGCAACCCAGCATAGGCTGGAAGAGAGCTGGTGTTCAACAAACGTTTCTTCTCTTTGGAATCCAAGGAACCGGCATAGATCCCGGTATTCTCCGGCAGAGCGCTCTGCACCAGATAGATGAAATGACGGCCGTCGGGCAGAAATTGGGGCCAAGCGTGGAAGATCTCATGACGCGACGCATCGACTAGAGTCACGGGGCGAGGTTCGCCTCCGTGTGCCGGCACTTGAAACAACCCGGGACGATCAAAACTGTTGAACAGGATCACACTCTGGCGGCTCCAAGTTCCGACGGGCCGTACATCGGTAGACGCATCACAGAGGATTTGGGGAAGTGCGCCGTTCAGGTCGCTTCTCTTAAGTTTTTCATCTGCGAAGAACCCCAGCGAGCGGCTCTCGGGCGACCAGAATAGTGAAACCGCTCCTTCGGTACCAGGAACTGGTTCTGCCGTGAGCGAGGAGAGCGGGCGAACCCATAGTCGTGTCTTGCCGTCCGCGTCGATCCCAACGAATGCGAGCATCTTGGCATCCGGAGAAACAGCAGGGGGCGCGGCATACAGCACTACCTTGTCTGGAGGTGCTACGAAAAAGCGCACTGGCTGTTCGTTGGGTTCTGTCTGTCGGAGTTGCCTAAAATACAGCCCGGAAAACACCGCAGCAAGAAACAGCATGACGGCAGCGATCAGCCACGGCGTGCGCTGCCGATGCACGCGGTTGGGAGCTGGCTGCAGGCCGGTATATTCGTCGGGACGCGCGCCATCGCCAGCGACCTTCGTGACGGTTGCGGCAAACCGGTACCCGTGCTTGGGAACCGTTTCAATCCACTCGTCTCCTTCCTTTCCTAGCGCCTTTCGCAAAGCCGCAATCTGATAGGAGAGACTGGCCTCTTCCACGAACGTTTCCGCCCAGAGAGCATTCATCAACTCTGTCTTGGTGAGTACACGGCCCTCACTCTCGACCAGTAAAAGGAGAAGGTCAAACGTCTTTGGCGCCAACGTCACAGGCTCGGCCGCGCGGGATAGCAGCCGCTTGGCTGTGTCCAGCCGAAAAGATCCGAATTCGTATAGCCCGCTCGCCTTATTAGACAGACTCATCGCTTCAGTCCCGCCGCCCAATTGGTCACAACTGTAATGGGCGAAGCGGCCGGCTCCTCCAAGGGTGAGACAGCGAGAAAACGTTCGCCGTTGGCGGCAACCACGTAGTGATTTCGGCGGGCCGCCGGCGTCCGGCGGAGTTCAAAAAGCGACTTGGGAATGCCCGCCTGAAAATCTGAAGATTCAATCTTCACATCCACGGCCATCAGGCGATTGTCCCTGGCGAGATAGAATAGCTCTTTTCCGTCGCGACGCCATTGTGGCTCCTCGCCGCCGTTGGTCGAAACCTGCCATTTGCTGCCGGAGGGCGGGAAGCTCTGGATGTAAACCTCGAACTTTCCCGACTCGTTCGAACTGTAGGCGATCCATCGACCGTTGGGCGAAAGCCGGGCATTTGTCGTTTCAAATGCGGTATCGATGACGAGAGACGGCTTGCGTTTGCCTTCGAGAGATAACATCCAGATGTTTCCCTCACGATTCTGGCGAGTGGTATGGAAGAGGATCGTTTTACCATCGACTGACCAGTCCTGGATGGCTGCTTGATTGCCCGTCGATGCTTCGATCAAAAGTTCATCCTGGCCGGTGCCGGCAGCAGATTTCTGGTAAATATCCCGGTGCCCTTTGCGGTCAGACGTGAATGCAATGCGCTTTCCGTCGGGCGACCAGGTAGGGTTAAGATCGTCGCCCGGATCGAACGTGAAGCGCGAGGAGGTTACACGTTGCAAGTCAAAAATCCAGATATCGCGAGTCTTCGACCGTGGATCCCTACGGCCGACGGCTAGCTTCTTTTCGTCTAGTGAAAGTGCGGGGTTCGTATAGTCGGCGGGCTCACCCACGGTGCTGAGGCGCGTTCCGTTACGATTGAGCCAGACCAATTCCGCCATGTCAACGCCCCTGCCCTGACGAAACGCTAGCGTGCCGGTATCCGAAATCGAAAAAGCTGCGCCAAAGGCGCCCACACCCATAATGTTCGTAGGGCTCTCCAACTGATCGATCACTGGTAATGCATCGCCGCTCAGCTCCAATTTGTCGGCATCAAAGCGCTCGGCCATCAACGTGCTGCCGCGCATGAAGAGCAAGTAACCGGTACCGCCCATTCCGGGAGCTGGCGCGGCGTAAGCTGCCTGCGCACTCGTGGTCACCAGGCGCTTCGTTTCCGTGGAGTCGAGCGACCCAGCGTAAACGCCGCCGTTCTCAACCGGCCGGCCCAAAGCAAAATAAATGAAGTGGCGGGCATCAGGCAGGAACTGGGGAAAAAGAATCATCTCCTGTCGTGATAAATCCCGCAAGGTTACGGGCCTTGCTTCTCCCCCTGTTGCCGCCAGACGGTACAGCGAATGGTGACCAAAACCGCTGAACAGGATTACGCCATCCCGATTCCAGGCGCCTGGAGAACCATTCGGGGTATCGCACAGAGTCAAAGCTGGACCGCCCTGGGTGTCAATTTTCTTCAATTTCCCTTCGGCAAAAAAAGCGATGGAGCGGCTGTCCGGCGACCAGAAGGGCATAAACGCTCCTTCGGTCCCCGGCAGCAGCCGGTCCGTAAGTGAATCGAAAGAGCGCACATAGAGCAATTGTTTACCGTCGCTCCTCGTCGCGGTAAAGGCCAGCTGGCTGCCGTCCGGCGAGAGCGCCGGAAAGTCACTCGGCGTGAAAGTGGTCTTTTCGGGCGGGAGAACCGTAAAGCGAATCGATTGCGGCGCGGGTGCCGTTTTTCGGAAATATGCAACCGTAACGATTGCAAGAAGCAGGACAGCGACGGCCGCTACCAGCCACGGTGCCGCCTGCCGAAACGAGGATTCGGTGAGCACCTGTTCAGTTCGGCTTTGTTCAGCGTTATGAGGTCCGGGAATCTTAGTAATCGGCGCCGCAAAACGATATCCGTGCTTGGGAACCGTCTCGATCCAGCCGTCGCACTCGTCTCCCAATGCCTTTCGCAAGGCCGCGATCTGATATGAGAGACTGGCCTCTTCCACGAACGTGTCGGCCCAGAGAGCATTCATTAACTCCCTCTTGGTTAGTACACGGCCCTCACTCTCGACCAGTAAAAGGAGAAGGTCAAACGTCTTCGGTGCCAACGTCACAGGCTCGCCCGCGCGGGATAGCAGCCGCTTGGCTGCGTCCAGCCGAAAAGATCCGAATTCGTATAACCCATTGGCCTGATTGGTCATACGGCTCCTAGAGTTTCCTTGAAATTTCCTCAACAACGACTGGTGGGTTTCATCCGAGTTTCCCCCACGTTTCCGAAGGATTTGCTCATAGGCCGGCGCATATCGTCGGCCCATGACATATAAATGCCCATATCATCCACGAAAGCAAGCCTTTTCATCGACCGTCGCCGGCACAAAGCTCGTTAGGTTCACCGCCGTAGCCGTTGGCCTTTTGCTTTTCAGCCCCTCTGCGCAAAGCGAGAACCTTGTCGACTCAGCCCTAAGATCTTTTCTAGGCAACGATTCTAACACCGTCGGCTTCGACCTGGACAAGGCAAGGCCCCAGCCTGTGACCCCCGAATTCAAGGCTAATGTCCTGAATTCATTACCTAAGGAAGGGCGCGTCACCAAGTTCAAGGAGCCGCAGTTGCGAAAGCTGGCTTCTTTGGATGCCATACTTCAGTTGCACCAGCGCCAATCCGTTTATGAGTTTGCTGTATTCGAGTCCGCACCCAAGCCCTTCGCGTTCATCGGACTGCATCAACGTGCGGCCCTCTTGATTTCGGATGCAGCGTTGGATTTGCTCGATGCGGAAGAGTTGCAAGCCTCAGTGGCACACGAGATCGGACATGAGTACATTTGGACGGAAAACTTGGACGCTACCAAGCACAATGACGGCCGGCGCCTAAAGGAATTGGAACTAATCTGCGATGGGCTGGCGATCCTGACGCTGCGCCGCGCGGGTGTAGGCCCGGCCCCTCTGCTAACTGCCACAGAAAAAATTACGAACTTCAACCTCTTGAGTACCGGGCAGGCATGGAATGCTGAGAGGTACCCATCCGCAGGCGAGCGCAGGAGATTCGCGCAGGCGGTCGTGAACTGGGCCGACGCTCATCAGGAGAAGGTCGCCGGAAGATGACCTTTGTTTGAGCAAAACTCCTATTTTGCGTCCGCAAGAGCCGAGCCTATTGCGCTGGCTCTATTCGTAGAAGCGCACCCTCATCCTCATCCGTCAGCAAGTATAGGTACCCATCCGGACCTTGGTGGACATCGCGAATCCTTTGCCTTAACTCGCCGAGCAGCGATTCGCGCCGCAACTCCTCGGTTTTGTCGTTGAACACAATCCGCTCCAGATGACCAGTGCCAGCGATCTCTCCAGTGCGCATCGAACCTACAAAAACGTTGCCTTTCCACTTGGGAAAACGGTCGCCGGTATAAACGGTCATTCCAGCGACGGCGATCGAGGGTATCCACACCACGATAGGAGACTCCAGACCTTCCCGCGTCGGGTGCTCCGAAACGCGCGGGCCGGCGTAGTCGCGCCCAAAGCTGACGATGGGCCAGCCGTAATTGCGGCCGGGAAGGATGATGTTGATCTCATCGCCGCCGTTGGGTCCATTTTCGTTATTCCACAAAGCACCCGTCTCCGGATGGACCATAAGGCCCAACGAATTCCGGTGTCCAAGGGTGTAGATCTCAGGCCTGTAACCCGCACGGCCCACGAAGGGGTTGTCGGGCGGCGCCGAGCCATCATCGCGCACGCGCAGAATCTTGCCTCTTAGGCTGCCTGGCTCTTGCGCGACCTTTTCCACATTACCGCCGGTCGCCATGTAGAGCATCCGGTCGCGCCCAAACACGATGCGCGCGCTGAGCCCGCTGTTGCCCTCCCGGGAGTCGGTGACCAAAATATCGCGGACATCCGTAAGCACGCCGCCTTCCAGCCTTCCGCGAGCAACCGTCGGGGCGCCCCTCTCGTTTTCGACCGGCTTGGTGTAGGTGAAATAGACCAGATGATTCTCGGCGAACCGGGGATGCAGTGCGACATCCATAAGGCCGCCGTTTCCCTTCGTTCTGACGTTCGGCAGGCCGCTGATAGGCTTTGGATCCAGCACTCCATTGCGAATGATGCGAAGTCGGCCCGGCCGCTCGGTGACGAGCATGCTACCATCCGGCAGAAACACCAGGCTCCAAGGGTGCGCAAGCCCTTTGGTCACGATCGCGACCCGAATCTTATGCTGCTCCGCGGTATCGAACACGAACGGACCAGGGCCAAGAGGAGGCACCGGAAGGCTGACGGGCGGCTCCTGGGCTTGGGTTGAGAAGAGCGTGACGAACAGCGCCGGTATCGCGAACCGGGCAGGGGATCGTCGACCAAGGGCCGTGAGCGTCATGAATGGCATCGAGAATTACCTCGTGTGTGTGGTTCAGCTAAGTTTACCCGATCAAAGAGGGGATAGCTTCTGAATCACAGCCTATGTGGAATCTATCTGCCTGTCTCCATCCCTCACCACTTCACGGGCTTGCCGATCTCGATGGGCCAGATTTCGCACTGCGGGAAATCCTTCAGCAATGCGGCAACTTCGTCGGGCGTTCCTGTAAGGGCCGGGAAAGTGCCGAAGTGCATCGGGATCACTTTCTTGGGCTTGAGAAGGCGGCAAGCTAACGCTGCTTCGCGGGGACCCATGGTGTAGAAGTCACCGATCGGCAGGAACGCCAGATCTGGGTGGTACAGCTTCTCAATGAGCTGCATGTCGGAGAAGACCGCCGTGTCGCCGGAGAAGTAAATCGTCCGCCCATCCTTTAAGTGCAGGACGTAGCCGGCCGCCTCGCCGCCATAAATGACCTGGTCGCCATCCTGAATGCCGCAACTGTGGACCGCATGCGTCATGGTGACTTTCATCGGTCCAACGTCCTGTGTGCCGCCCTTGTTCATACCGCTGCAGGTCTCGACGCCTTTGGATGTTAGCCAGAGGCAGGTTTCGAAGATCGCCACCACTTTCGGCTTGAACTTCTTGGCCAGCGGAACCGCGTCATGAATGTGATCGAAGTGGGCGTGCGACACCAGAATCGTATCGATGCGATTGAACTGATGATCTTTCGGGTATTTGGGATTGCCCTCCACCCAAGGATCCATTACGATTACTTCGCCAGAGTCCAGACGAAATTGGAACGTCGCGTGGCCGAGCCACGTGATTTCAATAGACAAGATATCCTCCTGAAAATAAATAATCTTTTATGAGCAATGTTTTTTGTGTACAATAGGCGTGCTGTCGCTGAACCAGCTTGATATGCTCCACGCCGAACGACGCCATACAAGAAAGTGTAGCGAACGCCAAGAAAGCTTGAGGCAGGCTGGCAGGTGGAAGGCGACTATCAGCTTCGGATCACCAAGGAAGAGAACTAGATGTACGTCCATTGGGCGGGCAGTCTATGACCGAAACCAAGAAATGTGCCAAATGCGGCGCTGACAACGATGTCCGAATAAAATATTGTATTTCCTGCTCCGCTCTGATGCCGGGTTTTGCAACAACAACGCAAGGCAGTGGGACGATGGGGAGCCATAGTGACAGTGAGTACTTAAAATCAATCGACCGCACTCTCAAGACGATCAAGAACGTTTCGATCTGGTTCTTAGCGCTTTCGATAGCCGGTCTGATTTTGGGCATTCTTTCGGTTGCGATCCGCTGATGAAGCTGACTTGCGAGTCTCGTAGCCCGTCGCTTTACTCGCTATTCTATCTCTGCCTCGCAAATTGCCCTCGCTTTTCTCCAATGGGCCTGAGGGACGTTCAAAACGTATGGATTTGACCACGGTCGAGAGCGGAACGGTTTCCGGCTATACTCGGAGAATCCGATTTGATGCGATTTCGATGCCGGATTTCATGTCTGCCTACGACCGCTTCGCCGAGGCAGTGATGCTCAAAACCCCGGTACATATTTGACGCAGAGACGAGGCACTTCCTCGATTGCATAGTTTCCACAAGCGCATTCCGTACTCTCCAAATGCGGACTGGGGAAACGCTTTGGAGGGCACGAAAGCACGACGAGCATCAGACGGTATGGGATGTTGACCAACCGTTTCCTGCTGAGGGTATGAAGCCGCCTAAAAACTGTAGAGAAGTTCGCACCAATCCTAAGAACATCCCTTGTTTATATCTGGCGATGGAGGAGAAGACCGCAGGGAGTGAGGTCGGCCCTGGATCGGAGCCGTTGTAACTATAGCTAGGTTTGCGACCATTAGAGGTCCAAAGCTGGTGAATTGCGTGCAAGCGGTTCGCTCTTATGCCTCGGTTGAGTGGTCGGCGGCTTCGCCCTCGGAACGAGAACGCCGTGTGTGGGCGCAGCTAGATACGGCATTTTCGGAGCCAATGTCTTCGGGTGACACAACGGCTGACTACGCCCCCCGCAAGTCCTGGCAGAGGCATTCAGAAGTGCGGGCTTCGACGGTATCGTCTACAGAAGTTCTGTATCGAGGGGCGGCAAGAACGTGGCGCTGTTTGATTTGGCTTCTGCTGATGTGGTTGACCGCCAGATAATTTAGTCGGCGAGTGTGGACTTTGACTTTAACCCTATCCCGACTGGGTGGAAATCGTTTTGACGCCTTTCGAACGTATCTTTAGTCCGGTGCAAGTTGTTTATTGGTTAAGGCCACGAGCAGGTTGTAGAAGAACCAGCCAGCGTCCATGCCCCGATAATCAAAAACAAACACCTTTGGTGCTCCATGAGATTCGCACACGCCGACGCCATCCACATAAGGTTGGTATCGGATGACGTGATCTAACTGAATTCTGAATGTTTTGGTTTGACCGCCAAAATACAGGGCCTTCGTCGTGATTAGAATCTTGCCGCCATCCAAAGGCAAGAGGCCAGAAGTGCGTTCTTGGTGTCCCTGAGAGCCGCCAATGTGATAGTAAATGCCTCTACCAACCGGAAGACTCAGCCCTTGGTAGGTTCTGCTGCGGTTGGTGGTCACCGTCCGTTCTTCGGCATATGTGACGCAATTTCCGGTTTGAAATATGGGAAGCTCTCCGGCCCGCAGGTTGAACGCTACAGTCTCGCCGGTTTCGTCGAAGTTTGGGGTGATGCTGTTTAGAACTTGCCACAACACGTAGCTCATATGCAACTGCCCCACAGCGAACCATTTGCGCTGAACCATTTGTGCTGTGTACTCATCGGACAGGTAGGCATTCAACGATCCATCCAATCCAAAAATGATGCGATAAAGACGGTCGAACTCGGATTTAGAGACGGGAGATTTCACGGCAATCTGGCTTGCTGCGTCGTTGGCCCCCTGGAGAAGTGCATCACGGACATACTTGAATGACACACGGCTGTCTGCCAGTACCTTTTGAACTTCGGCAGAGAGTTCATCGTAGCTTCGACCCGCCAAAGTTCCCTCGAAAACAAGTTCTTCGACAATCTTCCGGCTGCTACTTGCCTTCGTGACGCACGCCGGATGATTGGTCTGGAACCACCCCGCCTTTTCTCCACAATACTCGCAGACGCTCATTTGCATCTGCCTGACACGATCAGTCCCACCATACTACCCCCTCAGAGACGGCGATCAACGAGCGGAAGAACTACAAGGCGATCTCGGACTGTTCAGCTTGCGCTGGCAAGCGGCTCACCTACAAGGATGCTTCACAGACAAGATGTCCTCGCCTCATCCTTCCTAGGCCCTGTGGTTGGCTCCTCGTTAATCACGAGCACCTTCACCTTCTCTGTAAGTGACCGAGACTTTCACCTTGAAATACGTCTCGCACGGTTCGCCCTTCCGCTGCCCCTTGGGTGATCCTTCGTGGCCCTCGCATTTTTTCGTCGTTTCATAACTGGCTTGCTTCCCTTCTACGACTGACCACCGGATGAGGCGTTCGAGATCCAAGCCACCATCAGTGCAACGTGGGTTCCGGCAGTCAATGGTACCTGGGATATTACTCTCGGTGTAAACTGCCAGCCATTCGGTCTGGTTGTGAAGCGGCTCGAATCCCTCCCCATCGGAGCGCACTTCCACACCGATGGTTTTCACAGTCGGGAACGCTTTGTGGAAGCTGCTAGTCGGTTGCGAAAAGAAGGGAACATTCTGGGCTTTGACGTCTGATAGCTTCCTATGCCGTGCCATGTTCAAATCTCCAAAATATCAATCTAGACTTTATTGTCCTGCGAACAGAGACGAGGGTCTTCATTGACTCAGTGGTGCGTGTGCAATATGTGTACAGTGATTGGTCCCGATTCCCCAAGTCAGCCGGATTCGTCGGATTGCAATTACAGTAAGTTACTGATTATAAATGCCTTATTATAATCCCACGTAATCTCAACCATTTTCTACAACCCTTTCTGTGGAGTGTGTGTTGCTGGAAGCTGTACGCCATCGCCGTATTTGGCGACGCCAGGAATGGTGACAGGCAAGTGGCCGGTGATGGCGATTTCGCCGAACAGCGCCTTTGCCAGCGCCACTTCGGATGTCGGCGTGGGGCTATAGGTAGCGACGTAGGAACTGACATTCGGAAAGGCGCGCACCAGGTACGGATTTCCTAGCGCCACCAACGTCACCGGCGCTTTGCCCGCAATTAGCCCGTTCAGAAAATCAGGGAAGCTTCCCGCCAGCGCGACATTGCCGCGGTAGGCGCTCACCGTGACGTAAGCAGCGGCGATTATCTGGGTGCATTCGGCCGTCTTCTGGCTCACCTGATCGAGATCATCCTTGCTCATCGCGGGATCGACCGTGACGGTCAACATATTCGGGGCGCGTTTCTTGACCTCTTCGATCAGCCGTTGTCCCTGCTGATTACGGCGGCTCTCGGTCATTGCGATCAAGCAAGTGGTCTCGGAATGACGCAGCGGAAACGCGTCCTTTTCGTCTTTGACGAGTGTCACGGCGTGATCAGACACCTGCTGGGCGCGCTCCTCGGCCTCGGGCGAGTCAACTACGTCATCGATCCCATCCAGGTCCACGACTTTCTTGCGATTCAAGCCGAGCCGTGCTTTCGCTGCCAGGACTTTGGCGACGCTTTCATCGATCCTCTGGCGAGAGATTCTGCCGCGCTGGACGGCCGCCATCACACCGTTGATCGCGTCCTCTGCCTTTTTCGGCATCAACAGCACGTCCGCTCCGGCTTCGATGGCGCGCGTTGAAGCTTCGGCGGTGTCATACAAGGACGCGAGTCCCTCCATGTCCATCGCGTCGGTGACGACGATGCCGTGGAAACCCAACTCTTCCTTGAGAACGCCGGTGATGATCTTGGCGGATACCGTGGCGGGTTCGTTTTCAGGTTCCAGCGCGGGAACAGCCAGATGAGCGGTCATCACCGAGTCTACGCCCGCCGAAATCGCGGCTCGAAAGGGCGCCAATTCGACGGACTCGATGCGTTCACGGTCGGCATCTAACCTGGCCAAGCCGATATGGCTGTCTTGCGCGGTATCGCCATGTCCGGGGAAGTGCTTAGCTGTGACCAGCACAGGGTTGTGAGTGTCGGAATGGGCGCCGGCGATAAAGGCCTGGACAAAACTCGAGACTTCGGCCGGATCTTCTCCATAGGAGCGGATGTTGATGATCGGGTTGTCGGGATTGTTATTGACATCGGAGACCGGTGCGAACAACCAGTTCACGCCCATGGCGCGTGCCTCCCGAGCCGTCTCGGCGCCTTCGTACTTGACTCCGTCAAGGTCCTTAGCGGCAGCGAACGCCATGCTGTATGGCCAAGCGGTGGTGGAGGTGACACGCATGGACGTTCCGCGCTCAAAATCAGCCCCAACTAGTAGTGGTACTCTGGACGCCTTTTGCAGACGATTCAGCAGTGCCGCCATGGCGAAGGGGTCCGCGTTGCGCACAGTTCCGTTGATGACGTGGCCGGTTACGATGACTCCACCGACGTGGATATCGCGCACGAAATGTTGATACTTTCGGAAAGCGGCCGATCGAGTGTTGGTGACCTCGCCATAGACCGGCATGATGACCAATTGCGCCACCTTGTCGTGGAGGTTCATACCGCGCATCCATTTTCGGGCGGTTGAATTACCTAAGTCGGCGGGTTTCTTCGGATCTTTGGGACGAGTGGCGGCGCCGACGAGCGCGGCGCACATGCTGAGCGCGATCAGCGCGCGAAATGAGGACATCCATCTCTACTTTACCGCGAAGAGCTATTGGCGTGGCGCATGTCTCCGACCTGCGAGTGCTTTCCTACCGGTTCTTGCGCTTCTCCCCTTTAGCAGAGGGTTGCGACGTCGCCGGCTTCTTAGATGGCGCTTTGCGCAGCAGCCGATTCACGGCACGGATGAGTTGCGTCACCTCGTGCGCACTCTTCTGCAGGACGATGTCGGCGCCAGTGTTGGATTCATTCAAGCCCAGCGTATCGGTGAAGCCCGAAATGAGAATCACCAACATCGACGGATGTTGTTTTCGCAGCCGGCTGATAAACTCGACGCCGTTCATCTTCGGCATCTTGTAATCGGTGACCACGACGTCGAACCGTTGCTTTCCGCACACTTCCAGCGCGTCGTGTGGCGCGGTGGCAGTCACCACCTTGTGCCCCAGTTCTTCCAGAACGCTGCGACGCGCCGCGAGTCCCAAGGAATTATCGTCGACAATTAGAATTCGCCCGCACGGATTCTGCGACGAGGAGGAGTTCGTCATTAGAAAAGACCCAACGAAATTAGCAGACTGCAACACTACTGTCAACGAATTTCTATCAACCTGTAAAAGAGGAAGATTGAGCGCTTGACTAAGAGGACGAAGATGTGTAGCCCGGTCAGTTTCGAACGCCGCGCGAAGAATTATTCGACTGCGCGGGGCGCATTGTATCCTTGCTTGGCGACGATCGAGTACTTGATGGGCTTATTCTTTTGGTCGGTGATGCGAAGCTGCTCCCCGTTATCGGGATTCACAAGCTCCACTTTGATCTTGCGGAACTTGCCATCCTTCACTTGATTGGAAGGGCTGTAGGCGATGGAATACTGATTGCGTAGTGCCGTTCCGATGTCGCGAAAGATGCCCGGAAATTCACCGTAGAAACGTGGAAAGAACGCTTGGCCGCCGGTCTCGCGCGTGAACACATTCAATTGGTTGTCGGCTTGCAAGAAATCCATGCGCTGCGAATCGGACATATACGCATCGGCCACAATGCGGAACGCCTGAAGCAGGCTGATGGCGTAGATTGGCACGCCGGCTTCCTGAATGGCCTTGCGGGCTTTGTCGAACGTAAGCTTGCTGAAGGTGTCGCGGCCAGTGGCGATTAACAGAATCGCTTTACGGCCCTCAATGTTGGTCATGCGCTGCGCCGTATCGACCAGCGCGTCGTACATATTTGATTCCGAAAAGCCCGGTATTCGCAAGCGCTGCATGGCCTCTTGGATCTTTCCGCGATCGGTCGTGAAATCGGTGAGGATCTCCGGGCGCAGGTCATAGGCAATAATGGCGACGTAGTCATCGGGCTTCAAGGTCTCGACGAACCCGTAGGAGGCGACCAGCGTTTGATACCAGCCCTGAGACCAGTACTGCTGAAAAAGGGCGTTGAATTCGATCACCATCGCAACCGTCATCGGCGCATCGGCATTGGTACTGAATCCACTGATCTGTTGAGGAACGTTGTCCTCCAGTACGCGAAATTTGTCGCGCGGGATGTTGGGAATGAAGTGGCCGTGGTTGTCGAGCACAGCGACTTCGAGCTGGACGGTATTGACATCGCTGCTGAAGGTCGGCAGGCCTTCCGGGACGTCCTTGTCCTTCTTAGAAAACTTGGAAGGGATCTTCGGCTCGTCGGCGGCCTCCGCAGGCGCGTCTTTCTTCTTCGGTTTGGCGACGGTTTCCGATTGACCCGTCCCCGGGCCTTGGGCTGCGGCGAAGCGGAATGAAACGCCGGCCAGCAGCAATACTACCCCTATGACAACCATGGCTTTCAAGTGTTTCATAAAACCGTTGGAGGAAACTATATCAAAATCAACGACGTTCTGCCGGCGCAGCACGTTACCGCCGGGCTCAACCCTTATATTAACTCGTTAGTGCAGCGTGGGGCCTCGGCCTGAACCCTGCTTTCGCAAATATACTTGAAACTTCTTCTTCGCGCGCCGGAGCTTCCAGTCGTGGTACTGCCTCCGCACCGGTCCAGCCAGGTCGAACTGAACCCGCGGCGACTTCATGAAAATATAGCCGAATAGCAAACCACCCAAGTGGGCGAATTCGCTAACGCCGTTGTTTACCTGGAACGAGCTGAGAAACGCGATGACACCGATGATCAACACGAAATACTTGACCTGAATCGGGATCAGGAAGCCCCACAGAATCGTTCGGGTGGGATACATCATTGCATAGGCCAGCAAGATGCCGAAGATGGCGCCGGAACTCCCAATGGTCGGGATTAAGGGATTTCCCCAGGGTAGCGAGTAATTCGCCACTACGACGCACACCCCGGCTCCGATCCCGCAGAAGAAATAAAATTGGATGAAGCGGCGGGTTCCCCACACGCGTTCCAGATCGGCGCCGAACATCCACAGCGCCAGCATGTTCCAAATGATGTGACCGAATCCGCCGTGAAGAAAGAGGTAGGTGGCCAACTGCCAGACGAAGAAGTCCTTCACCACTGCGGCGGGAATTAAGGCGAAGATGCTGAGCGGCCTGTCCAACCGAACCAGTTGTGCGAAGAAGCCCAGCAGGAAGACGGCGACATTGCTGATGAGCAGCCACTTGACGCCCTTAGGAAATCCAGGGACGTAGAAGATTCCGGTCCTTGTTCTACTGCGGAAAGACATGAAAGGACTGACCGCCTAGACTCAGAATATCAGAACATCGGTCAGTTTTCTTCAGAAATCTTATGGTGAGCGTTGCTGTCGAGCATCGCGGCAGTGAGTGCGCCAGCCGCCACCGTATCAGGCGCGTCCATTGCTGATCTTCGTAGCCAGGGAAACTGCGGCGACCTGTAAGCCGATTGCAAGCGCGATCCAGACCTGCCAGTGGGAGAAGAAACCGTTGGCGATGAGAAATTCCCCGGTCCAGCCGAGATCCGCGCTGACGCGCCATAGACCCAGGACCAAAGCGGTCACTGATGCGGGCGTGAGAAGCGCCGGAAGGACGTTCATAGCCGCCTCGGAGGCAACTACAACTAGCTCAAAGAAGCATCGCAACCTTCCAGGGAGGGTGGAACTGGTATCCGTAAAAATGGATACCGCCCGCATTCCCGCTGGTTGAAATATCGCTCCGATCCGTGTAACTGACATATCCTCCGTGCCCTTCTATGTTCACAGATGCACGACCACAGCCAAAGTTTCTGCAATTCTCAGTGATTGGTACTACAGTGCGGTTTTTGGCCACGGCGACCTCGCAATGCGGTCAAAAACCGCACAACGTGTCGCGAAGCGCCACACAAAATGGATTACATATCGGTTACTTGCTAGTCCCGATTAGGCTTCGGATTCTTCTACAGGTTTTTGAAGTGCCGGTTCCGCATTTCCATAGCGATTCAGAATGATGGCCAGGAACTCGAGAATTGCGGCGCCGGTAATCCAGACCTGCCAGTGGGAGAAAAGGCCGACGCTGATGGGAAATTCCCCAGTAGCTCTCAAATCGGCGCTCAGCCTCCACAAGGCCAGAACGATCGCCATGATGGCAACTGGAGTCAGAAGCGCAGCGAGCCCCAACGCCAGATGTTGGTTCTTGCGGTAGTTCCGGCGCACCCTTGGTCCGTTGCTAAATCGTATCCGAACGATCATTTCCTGTAGAATCCTAGTTTACCAAGCCCATACTTCGTATCGACAAGAGCGAACCGTCTTTTATAGAAACCTCAGGAGGCTTTTATGCAAAAACTCAAGACCGCCATCATCGGCGCCGGCTTCATGGGCAAGGTTCACGCCGAGAATGTCCGGCGGCTGGGCTACGTCGAAATCGCCGGCCTGGCCGCGTCGAGCGAGGAGAAAGCCCGTCAGTTCGGCCAGAGCCTGGGAGTGGAGCGGACCACCGGTGACTACAAAACACTGCTCCTGGATCCCGCGATCCGAGCGGTTCACGTCCTGACGCCGAATGCCATGCACTATCCGATGTGCAAGGCGGCGTTGGAAGCGGGTAAACACGTGCTATGCGAGAAACCTTTTACGATTACTTCGGGCGAAGCGCGCGAGCTGGTGGACTTGGCTGCTAAGACTGGCCTCGCGAATTGCATTCAGCACAATTTGCGCTACTACCCGGTGGTGCAACAGATCCGTCGCATGATCGAAGCCGGAGCGTTGGGCGAGATTCTGATCGTGCAAGGCACCTACTCACAGGACTGGCTGCTGTACGACACCGACTGGAACTGGCGGATTGATTCCAAGACTAACGGTCCGTTGCGCGCGATGGGCGACATCGGCTCGCATTGGATGGATATGATCCAGCACCTTACCGGACTTAAGATCGCCGAGCTGTGCGCTGATTTCACGACGTTTCACAAGACGCGCAAAAAGCCCAAGGGGTCGATCGAGACCTTCGCCGGCAAGACGCTGAAGCCCGAAGACTACCAGACGGTTCCGATCGACACCGAGGACTTCGCGGCGGTGCTGCTGCATCTGGGCGATCGCGCCCGCGGCTGCTTCACTGTCAGCCAGATGTCGGCGGGCCGAAAGAATATGTTCACCGTCGACATCTACGGAACCAAGGCCGGTGTTTCCTGGAACCAGGAGCGGCCCGACGAGCTGTGGATCGGACAGCGCAACACCCCGAACGGGCTGATGGTGAAGGATCCGTCGCTGCTTGATCCCAAAGCCGCCGCCTACGCAGATCTTCCGGGTGGCCACAGCGAAGGCTACGACGACACGCATAAGCAGGTATTCAAGCGGTTCTACGCCAAAGTGGCGGATTCGTCGGCGCCGGTGGAATATCCGACTTTCGAAGACGGTTTGCGCGGGATGGTGTTGCTGGAAAAGGTGCTGGAGAGCGCGAAGAAGCGCGCTTGGGTGACGGTTTGACTAGGATCACCGAAGAAGAATATCTGACGCTTGATCGCGCGGCGGAATTCCGCAGCGAGTTGTTGGACGGGGAGATGATAGCCAGATCGGCCATATCTATACAGCACGGTCGAGTGCAGGGGAACATATTAGGGGAGTTGTATCTGGCACTACAGGGACGGGGAGGCGAGGCCTTTGGTTCTAACTGCGCGTTCGCGTTTCCTCTCGCATGTACACCTACCCCGATATCTCGGTCGTCTTCGGGAAGCCTCGCGCGGCCGACGAACTCGAGGACATCCTTCTCAATCCCGTCGTGATTTTCGAGATTCTGTCGCCATCAACCGAAGAATACGATCGCGGCGTCAAGTTCCATCGGCGTCTCTCTTCCGCTCAGCCGTATCTACAATCGCATCGAACTCCCTGCTGCCTGATCCCCAAACAAGAATCTCTCCGTCTCCATCCACATATCATCCAACACGTTCAGCAGTTCGTGGTCCGACTCCATCACATGCAATTGGACCTGCGGGTGCCGGCCTGCGAACTGAATGGAAAGATCCGCGGGCACAACCGTGTCGTTCTTGCCATGAAAAATAAGCGTCGGCTGTCCGACTTGCGGATAATCCTCGTACTGCCGTCCGTCTTCGATCAACTGATAACCCAGCTCCACCGTCCGCCCTTGGCTGTAATGGAACACTTTGAGAACACCGCTGCGCTGCCATTCCTCCATGGTCGCGTCGCCCAAAGTTTGCGGCCATCGCGTGGAGAAGCAAAATGCCGGCGCCATGAGGACAATCTTCTCGACTTCGGTGTGGCGCGCCGCAAACAGCGCCGCGAGGTATCCACCCATGCTGGAACCGATGAGCGTGACGGGTTCGCCGTGCGACGCGCGCTCGATCACGCGAAGCTGTCCCGTGATCGTGAGCTTTTCGAAATGGCCATCCGCCAGGTCCGGTATGTCCAGGCCGATTCCCAACTGGGCGAAACGGTCGCGAAAGAACTGCGCTTTTTTCGATGTTGGACCGCTCGCGAAACCGTGCAGATAGACGATCCGGCTCACTTTGTGTCCACCGGCTGCCAATCCGAATACTGGGACACATTCTCAACCTTTAATTCATTGTCGATGTATCTGCGATAAACCACGGACGCCGGAAGGACCCCTCCCATGGCGGTGGGAGCATAATCCACGCTCGCTTCGTCGCGAATCTCATCCGACTCGAGCTGGCGGGTCGCGGTCAGCGTGATGCGGAGCGGCTGATTATCGGACTCGCGCACCCACAGTTTTCCCGAAAGCGGCTGTTTTACCTGTTTGCCAGGCTCGCCGATTCGGAGCGCCTCTTGTCCGGTGCTCTGGCGAAACTTGATCACAATCGCTCGATCGGCGCCGATCAGCGTCGAGCTGTCGCGCTCGAAAATGTACTTTCCGAGATTGGCCTTGGTGAACAGCAGAAGCAGTTGGCCGAAATCAGTGGCCGCTACGGCCAGGTTGGCCTGATCGAAATCCTCCTGCAATTCGGTCCGGGCTCGGTCGTCCTTCGAGCTCAAGATCGCTCGGAATTTTTGAAGCGCTTTGGCTTCCGGCATCACCGGTTTACCATCCACCAAAAAGACCTGGCGGAACTCGTGCAGCGCTTCGGGAGTGGTGCGGAAGCTGCCCAGGGCGTAATAAGAGATGATCTCCCGGTCCTTTAATTCGGGTTTGACCGGCTCGGTAGCCTTCCGTCCAATCCGGAGTTTGCGCTTGGGCAGCATCAATGCTTTCTGGTGCAGTGTTTCGCGACAGAAATAGCCTGATGCGGCTTGCCAAAACTTGGACGCGTGCCTGGCAACCTGAGGGAGCGTCTCGGTCGTCAATGTGTCCTGGGCGGAAAGCGAGGACGGCACCAGCGCAAGTGCTGCTAAGATGAAGAATTCGGACCGCACTGTTCTGATTCTAACCAGACGTAACGATAAGAAACCGGACCGAATTGCGAATGGCGAACCGGCATACTTGCGGCAAACCGCCATCATCGCTAGAATCAATGAGTTTGCAGACTATGGGGAGGACTCATGTCGGTTGAACAAAGAGTTAAGCAGATCATCGTCGAACAGTTGGGAGTAGATGAGAGCCAAGTGGACAACACGGCCTCGTTCGTCGATGATCTCGGCGCGGACTCGCTCGATATCGTGGAGCTGGTGATGGCGTTTGAAGAAGCCTTCGATATCGACATTCCTGACGAGGACGCGGAGAAGATTGCTACCGTCAAAGACGCCATCGACTACATCGAAAACAAGAAAAAGAAGTAAGACCGCGTGGAGCGAGATTTGTCCCGCAGAGTAGTAGTCACCGGAGTCGGCCTGTTAACTCCGCTTGGCATCGGTACCCAGGAAACCTGGCAGGCCATCCGCGAGGGACGGAACGGGATCTCCCGTATCGAACAATTCGATCCTACGGCCTTCACGTGCCGCATCGCTGGGGAAGTCAAGAATTTCGAGCCCAGCCGGTACATCGAGCGCAAAGAGATCAAAAAGATGGGCCGCTTTATTCAGTTCGGAATCGCGGCCACCGAATTCGCGATGGAGCAATCGGGGCTTCGGATTGACGCGCGCAATGCGGAGCGCGTGGGCGTGTATATTGGCAGTGGAATCGGCGGATTCGAAGTAATCGAGCGCGAGCATAAGACTCTGCTCGAAAAAGGCCCCAGCCGAATCTCCCCATTTTTCATTCCAGCCACCATCATCAACCTGGCATCGGGCTACGTATCCATTCGTACCGGCGCCAAAGGGCCGAACTCGGCGACCGCGACGGCGTGCACTTCGAGCGCGCATTCCATTGGCGACTCGTTCAGAATCATCCAGCGAGACGACGCGGACGTCATGATCTGCGGAGGCGCGGAAGCGGCTGTGACTCCCATGAGCATCGGTGGTTTTGCCGCCATGCGCGCCCTTTCGCAGCGCAATGACGAGCCGGAGAAGGCCTCGCGCCCGTGGGACGCACAGCGCGACGGCTTCGTGGTCGGTGAAGGATCGGGCATGCTCATTCTCGAGGAGCTCGAATACGCTCGCCGGCGTGGAGCCACCGTACTGGCTGAAATCGTGGGATACGGAATGAGCTCCGACGCGCACCACATCACCAGCCCGCCCGAGGATGGCGACGGCGCTTTCCGGGTGATGCGGCTGGCCATTAAGGACGCCGGCATTGAGCCCCATCAGGTCGATTACATCAACGCCCACGGGACCTCAACTGAAGTGGGCGATAAGATCGAAACGGCGGCCATTAAGCGCGCCTTCTGCGAACACGCCTACAACCTGGCGGTGAGTTCTACCAAATCCATGACCGGCCACTTGCTCGGTGGCGCGGGCGGCTTGGAGGCCGGCATCACCGTGCTGGCATTGCGCGATCAGATCGCACCGCCCACGATTAATCAAGAGTTCCCGGATCCGGAGTGCGATCTCGACTACGTGCCCAATCAGGCCCGCGAGACGAAGATCGAGTATGCGCTTTCGAACTCGTTCGGGTTTGGGGGCACTAACGGCTGCCTGATTTTTAAGAGGTTCATGGGCTGAGCAGGCCGGCCACAGGTCCTCTCCACAACTTTCATGAAGATTATCGTTTCCATAAAGCAAGTCCCCATGCGCGATTCGCAGCTCCGCATCGATGCCAGCGGGCGCTGGATTCAAGAGAACGATCTCAGCTTCGAGATCAACGAGCCGGATGCTTACGCGCTCGAAGAAGCTCTGCAATTGAAAGAGAAGCACTCGGGCGAGGTGATTGCGCTATGCGCCGGACCTGCCCGCGCTTCACAAACCATTCGCGAGGCGCTGGCCAAGGGCGCGGACCGGGCGTTGCATATCGAAGAAGAGAATCTGGCCTCGTTCGATACGCTGGGCATCGCCAAGCTGCTGGCCAAGGCCGCCGAGGCCGAAAAGCCCGACCTTATTCTTACCGGATTGCAGTCCGATGATCTGGGCTATGGCCAGACTGGCGTCGTGCTGGCGGAGATTCTCGGCCTCCCGCACGGCACAATTATCATGGCCGTTGAAAAAACGGATAGCGGTATTCGCGTGAAGCGCGAACTGGAAGACGGCTGGTTCCAAAATGTCGAGATGCCGCTGCCCGCGGTGCTTACCATCCAGTCGGGCATCAACAAACTGCGCTACGCGACGCTGATGGGCATTAAGAAAGCCAAGACGAAAGAGATCAAACGGCTGACAGCGGCCGAATTGGGAGTCGCGGCGACGTCCACGGCCGTGATCGAGCGCGTTTACCTTCCCCAGCGAACCAAGCATACGCAGATGTTGGAAGGGACCGCGAAAGAGGCTGCGGCTAAACTCGTCGAGAAGCTCAAGTTCGAGGTGCGCGTCATATGAGCAATGCCATGAGCGGCACCATTCTGGTGATAGCGGAACAGCGCGGCGGGACTTGGAATCGCATGTCGTGGGAAACGCTTGTGGCCGGTCAGCAGCTTTCCGCGCAAACTGGATGGACCGTTTCGGCGGCCGTAGCGGGGCAGGGAATTACTGCGCTCGCCGGTGAACTAGCCCGCAAGAAACTGGACCGTGTCTATGCGGTCGAACACCAGTTGCTCGCTTCCTACACCGCGGATGGCTACACCGCCGCGCTCGAGCAATTCATCCGCAAAGCCAACCCCTCGATTGTGCTCTTCCCGCACACCTATCAGGTGCGCGACTTCGCGCCCAAGCTGGCCACACGGTTCAATCAAGTGTTGATCAGCGACGCGATCGGGTTTCGCGTGGAATCCGGCGCGCCGATTTTCGTGAGACAGCTTTTTCAGGGCAAACTGAATGCCGACGTCAAGCCGGGCGGCGGGGAGCCGCACTTTGCATCTATTCAGGCTGGAGCGTTTCGAGCGGATCAACTTCAGGAAGGTTCCACGCAGGTGGAGAACTTCGCGCCCGACCTGAATGCCGGAGCGATCCGCGCCAAGCCTCTCGAGCCATTCCGCGAATCGGCGCGGGCCGTGGACCTAACGGCCGCCGAAATCATTGTCTCGGTCGGCCGCGGGATCAAGGAGAAGGAGAATATCCCCATCGTCGAGGAGCTGGCCAAGGCGCTGGGGGCTGAACTCGCTGCCTCGCGGCCGATTTGCGACAGCGGCTGGTTGCCGATGGAGCGCCAGGTCGGCAGCTCCGGGCAGACCGTGTCGCCAAAGGTCTATCTCGCGGTAGGGATTTCGGGCGCAATCCAACACCTGGTCGGGATGAAGGGCGCCAAGACGATCGTCGCCATCAATAAAGACGCGAACGCGCCGATCTTCGAAGTCGCCGACTACGGGATTGTGGGCGATCTCTTTGAGGTTGTTCCGGCGCTCGTGGAAGAAGTCAAGAAAGCCAAAGGTTAGGCGGTCGGACAGTGCGGCCATGAAAGCCTGGCGCGTACACGATTGGGGTGAGCCGGAGACCATGTCTTTGGAAAACATCCCCGTGCCCGAGCCGGGTCCCGGCCAGGTGCGAATCCGCAATCGCGCGGCCGGCCTGAACTTCTTCGATATTCTGCAGGTCCAAGGCAAGTATCAGATTAAGCCGCCGTTTCCGTTTACGCCCGGCGCAGAGGTGGCGGGCATCGTCGACGCGGTCGGCCCCGGCGTCACTAATTTAGCGGCCGGCCAACCAGTTCTGGCAATCACGCACGGAGCGGGCATGGCCGAATACACTCTCAGCCTGGCGGGCATGACCTTTCCAATTCCGGACGGCATGGATTTCGGTGAAGCGGCCGCGCTGCCGATCGTTTATCACACCTCCTACTTCGCGCTTTGCGATCGCGCTCCGGTGCGGCCGGGCGAATGGCTGCTGGTGCATGCCGGAGCAAGCGGCGTCGGAGTCTCGGCCATCCAGCTTGGCCGGGCATTCGGCGCGCGGGTGATCGCCACCGCGGGCGACCAAGAAAAGCTCGAATTTGCGAAAGCCCAAGGAGCCGAGCATGCACTCAGCTATCGTGACGAGACCTGGGTGGATCAAGTCAAACAACTTACCGGAGGCCGCGGCGCCGATGTCATCTACGATCCCGTGGGCGGCGACGTCTTCGATCTCTCGACTAAATGCATCGTCCGAAGGCCGCCTCATCGTCATCGGATTCGCCAGCGGGCGCATCCCCAGCATCGCGGCTAATCGCATCCTGTTGAAGAATATTTCGATCGTGGGAGCGCTGTGGGGCGGGCACGCCCTGGCGCATCCGGAATACCTGAGTCAAGCACAGTGCGCCCTCGCGGACCTTTATTCGAAGGGCGTCATCCGGCCTCCACGACCCATCCAATATCCGCTTGACCACGCGCCCGCCGCCCTGCGCGATCTCGCCAACCGAAAAGTTCTTTGGAAGGCGGTCCTCACGATGTGAGCGGCCTTGTGTGGAAGAGCGCCCTGGTGGCCGTCGCATCCTTCGCATATCTGGCGCACGGGGTCGAGCGAACGGGCATCGCCTGAGCGCTTGCCAACGCGGTGGATCGCATCCACGCTCAGGACGAATCCATCTACGCCAATGCCTCTCTGCGAATGGCCGCGCAAGGCAGCTGGCTGACGCCCATCGTGATGGGACGCTTCTACTTTCACAAACCGCCCCTGTTGTATATCTTCACGGGACTCTCTCTCAAAGCTTTCGGCCCATCGTTGTTCGCGTTGCGGCTTCCCAGCCTGCTGGCCGGATCGTTAACCGCCGCGCTGCTATTCTTCTGGTGCGCCGGCGCGCGTGGGCTGTGGGCTGGATTGACTGCGATGTTGCGGCTGCTTTCGAATTCCGTCTGGGTTACCTTCGCGCGCCTTTGCTACACCGATACATTACTCGCATTCTTCACCGTAGGCGCTATGTTCGCGGTCGCTCGCGACCGGCGGCTCGACACACCCGCCGCGCGTTGGAGCTTTATTGCATTCGATGCAGCCGCTATTCTTACCAAGAGTGTGGCCGGAGTTCTTCCGTTACTAGTGTCCTGAGTTAGAAATACGCTCACAAAGTCGCTGAACCTTGCCCAAGATGAGATCCGCGTCGGCAGTCCAAACGAAGGGTGTGGGATTTTCGTTCCTCTGATCGAGATATTGAAGCATGGCC